>Ga0209591_10000297_pt1 | contig 66175 bp, 64 predicted proteins | sample MAT01_FD_187207 | JGI IMG/M metagenome (GOLD analysis project Ga0209591, IMG submission 187207) | Freshwater microbial communities from Lake Fryxell liftoff mats and glacier meltwater in Antarctica - MAT-01 (SPAdes) (version 2) | ecosystem: Environmental > Aquatic > Freshwater > Ice > Liftoff...
CAGCGAGCCACCCGAACATTCGGGCCTGTGATCGGCGCTGGGGCCACCAACTGGGTGGCGCTACCTACCGCTCAGGAAACGACGACGCCAACCACCAGACACCGGCAACATGCCCCGGCACAGCCCCAGACGGCCGCAGACGACGCGCACACGGCCCACTTACCCCCAGACCCCGGCTGGGGGCGTACCCACCGCAGACGGCCGCCAGAAGTCGGACCCACCCGACCCGACTCCAACCGTGCCGAACCGACCCCAACAAGCACGAAATCCTGGAGCAGACCCTGACCCCATTTCGCACCCCCAGAACGCCTGCTCCAGATTTGCTCCAGAAACCATGCGCAACGTCCACGCCGACGATCACAGCAAGATCGTTCGCCAAGACGGAAAACCCCGCTTGACCTGGTTAGAATCAGGAAGCGGGGCTCGGCGTGCAAGAGTGGAGCTGAGGGGATTCGAACCCCTGACCCCTTGACTGCCAGTCAAGTGCGCTACCAGCTGCGCCACAGCCCCTTGCGTGGACTGAAGTTACACGAGAGCGGCCGCGCTACGAACGCCGGGTGGTCGGGCGCGTTGGCCGAGGGCGGAGCAAACGCCTCGCCTACGGTCGGGGGGGTGCAGCCTGCCGACATCGGACGTCTCGTCTCCCTCAGCTCCCCCCGCCTCTCCCCGACGGACGCGTCGTGGCGTTCGTCGTGTCGCGGGTCGACCTGGAGCGCAACCGCTACCGCAGCGCCGTGTCGCTCGCCGCGGTGGACGGGTCCAGCGCCCCGCACCCGCTCACGGCCGGTGAGCAGGGTGACGGGAACCCCGTCTGATCACCGGACGGGCGGCGGCTCGCGTTCACCAGCCGTCGGGCCGAGGAGGGCGGCACGCTCCACGTCGTGCCGGTCGGCGGCCCGGGCGAGGTGATCACGCTGTGCACCCGTCAGGAGAGCATCGAGGAGCCGGCATGGTCACCCGACGGCACGCGGATCGTGTTCACCTCCCGCGAGCGCACCAGGCGCTACTCCGACGGCGACGACGATCGCGCCCGCCCGCCCCGCCACATCGACGGTCTCCTCTCGTGCCTCGACGGCGAGGGCTGGATCGCCGACCGGCCGCGCAGCGTGTTCGTCGTCCCCGCCGACGGCTCGGGGGAGCCGCGGATCGTGGCCGGAGGGCCGTTCGAGCATGCGAGCCCGGTGTGGTCGCCGGACGGGCGCACTCTCGCCGTCGTCGCGGCGCGGGGCAAGGATCGGGACCTGGAGCTCGTCAACGACGTCTACCTGGTCCGGCCCGACGACACCGGGGGCAGCGAGCCGCGGCGGCTCACGAACCACGACCTCTCACACGCCTACCCGTCGTTCAGCCCGGACGGCACGCGGATCGCCACGCTCGCGGTGGACGAGCGGATCGTCGTCGTTCAGCCGCCTGGCTGTGCTCGACGCCGGCACCGGTGAGCAGACCGTCCTGACCACCGCCATGGACCGACAGTGCGCCCCGTACCCCGGTGCCCGCGCCCCGATCTGGGACGGCGGCGACCTGCTGTTCGCGATCGAGGACCGCGGCGACGTCCACCCCTACCGGATCCCCGTCGGAGGGGGTGAGGCGGAGCGACTGTTCGGCGGCACGCGCGTCGTCACCGGGTACGACCTCGCCGCCGGCACGTTCGCGTTCGTGGCGACCACACCGACCACGCTTCCCGAGCTGTTCGTGCGCCGCGACGACGTCGAGCGGCAGCTGACGTCGGTGGGTTCCGCGTTCCACGCCGCCGTGGCGCCTGCGGAGCCCGAGCACTTCACAGTGCCCTCACCCAAGGGCGACGACGACATCGACGCCTGGCTCATCCGGCCGATCGGCGGGGCGGAGGGCGAGCGCGTACCCATGCTCCTGTCGATCCACGGCGGGCCGATGACCCAGTACGCCAACGCGTGGTTCGACGAGTTCCAGCTGTGGGCGCGCGCCGGGTACGCCGTCGTCTACTGCAACCCGCACGGCTCCACCGGCCGCACCGAGGCCTGGACGCGCGAGGTCCGCTCGCCCGAGGCGCCGCAGGAACCGGGAACCGGATGGGGCGGTGTGGACGCCGACGACGTGCTGGCCGTGCTCGACGCCGCACTTTCCCCGGGGAGGGCCACGAACTGTCGCGCGGCGGCTCACCCCGCCACCGCGTCCCGCGCCACCTGATTCAGGAAAGCCACTTTCCTGCCCGGAGAGGGCGTGAAAGTGGCTTTCCTGAACCGGGGTCAGCCTGCCGCGATGGCGTCCTGCAACCAGCTCGTCCGGTTCAGGTCGATCTTCGTCCCGTCGATCGCCACCGTGGGGGTGCCGAAGCCGCGTTCCCCACGCAGCGACGGGTCGGCCGCGGCCGTGCCGGTCTCGATGGCGATCGCCGGCGAGTTCGTCCCGCCCGTCACGCACCCGGCGAAGTTGCCGGTGGCACCGAGCTCGGTGCCGGCCGCGATGAGCTCCTCATCGGTCAGGCCGGCGCTGCCCTCGACGGGCTGGGAGTCGAACAGCCAGCCGTGGTACGCCGGGAAGATGCCTGCGGGCACCGAGCAGACCACGGCGTTAGCGGCGCGCGTCGAGTAGCCCTCCGGGTTGGTGAGCGGGTCGAGGATCGCGATCGCGTGGTAGCGCACCGTGATCTCGTTCCTGTTCAGCGCGGCGGTGAGCTCGTCCCCGTAACGCTCCGCGAAGCGCTCGCACTGGGGGCAGAGGTAGTCCTCGTAGACGTCGATCACGACGGGCCCGGTGCCCGCCGCGATGACGGCGCCGGACACCTCGGACGCGTAGGCGGGCGTCACGGCCTCCGTGGCGGGCCGGTTGACGAACCACACCGCCAGCCCGACGACGACGGCCACCACGACGACCGCGCCCACCACGATCAGGGGCGTCCGGTCGGGGGCACTCTTCGCCTCCGGCCTGATGCCGGCGGCGGCGAGCCGCCGGTCGGAGGCCTCCTGCCGGCGCTTCTTGTCGTTCCTGGACGCTCCACCCATGTCAGTTCCCTCTCGTATCGAGCGCGATCAGTGTACGGGGCCGGACGATCAACCACGCCGCCAGCAGCACGAGCCCGGTGTCCCGCAGCAGTTCCTCGACGTAGGCCGTCTCGCCCGGTGCGACTGCCCCGCCGCCGCCGAAGCAGCCACAGTCGATCGACAGCCCGCGCGCCCACGCCTGCGTGACGCCGGCGATGAACACGAGCAGCACCGCGGCCGACGCGACGGCGACCACGCGCGTGCCGGCTCCCACCACCAGCAACACGCCCAGGGCGATCTCGACCCACGGCAACATCGCGGCGACGATCTCGACGCCCGCCTCCGGCAGCACGTCGTAGGCGCGAACGGCGACATAGGTCTGGTCGGGGTCGACCGCCTTGAGCACACCGGAGATCAGCCAGACAGCAGCGAGACCGCACCTCGCCAGCGTTCCTATGACGTCCGGCACCAGGTACCGCTGCACACGGTCACAGTAGCCAGCCCTCAGAACTGTTCCCGGGCCGACTCCTGTTCCAGGACGGCGTCGAGGTCGGCGAGCCGGTGCATCGACGCCACCGCGCGTGCGGTGCGGTGGTTGGCGGCGAGCAGGTCGCGGTGGCGGTGCACCCACGCCCAGTACCCCGCCGTGAACGGGCAGGCGTCGTCGCCCAGACGCTTCTTCGGGTCGAACGCACAGCCCTTGCAGTGGTCCGACATCTTGTTGATGTAGGCGCCCCCTGACGAGTACGGCTTGGTGGCCATCATCCCGCCGTCGGCGTGCTGGCTCATGCCGATGACGTTGGGCGGCATCACCCACGCGTAGCCGTCGACGAACGCCGTGGCGAACCACTCCGAGAGGTCCGCCGGCCGGTAGCCACGCTGCAGGGCATGGTTGCCGAGCACCATGAGCCGCTGGATGTGGTGGGTCCAGCCGCGGTCGCGCACGCCCTCCAGCGCCGTACTCAGGCACTTCCCGGTGACCGCGTCGGCGTCGAGCGACTCCCACCACTGCGGCAGCGGCGCATGAGCCTCCAGCGCGTTGCGCCCCAGGTAGTCCCGGCCGAACCGCCAGTACAGCTGCCAGATGTACTCCCGCCAGCCCAGGATCTGCCGGATGAAGCCCTCGGCGCTCGGGAGCGGCACGTCCCCGCTGCGGTAGGCCGCCTCGGCCTCGCGGACGGCGTCGAGCGGGTGCAGCAGGCCGAGGTTGAGCGGCACCGACAGCAGGGAGTGCGCCATGGCCCAGTCGGCGGTCAGCATGGCGTCCTCGGGCGGGCCGAAGTGCGGCAGCCGCTCCTGGACGAAGTGCGCGAGCGCGCGGCGCGCCTCGCCCGCGGTCACGGCGAACCGGCGCGGCCCGTCCCGCCCGACGGTCGGCAGGTCCATCGCGTCGAGATCGGCACGCACGCGCTCGTCGATCCCGTCCTCGGGCGGCTGCCACGGCCCGGGGACCCCCAGGGTCGCGACGCCCTTGGGTGGGGGCTCCCGGTTCTCGTGGTCGTAGTTCCACCTCCCGCCCGTGGGCTCACCCGCGTCCATCAGGACGTCGAACCGGCGGCGCTGGGCGCGATAGAAGTCCTCCATCCGGAACGTCTCCCGGTCGCCGGCCCAATCGTCGAACTCGGCGCGCGGGAGTGCGAACGTCGGCGTCGGGAGTACCTCCGAGACCAGGCCGTCCGCCCGGAGCCGTTCGACGAGGTCGGCGGCGGCGTGTGAGGTCGGCTGGTGCACCACCACCGGACGGCCGAGGCGCTCCAGCGCCTCGCGGTAGGTCCGGGTACGCAGGTGGGTGGCGCGGTCGCCGAGCTCGTCGGCCAGGTGGCGCATGCCCGACAGCACCAGGTGAAGCTTCTGCCGGTGGAACCGGCGGCGCCGGAACACCCGTTCGGACTCGACGAGGACGACCTCCCGGTTCTCGTGGGCGGTCACACCGTGGACGTGGGGGCCGAGCTGATCACCGAACAGCCACAGCGGATCGTCCGACATCACGCCATTGTGCTGGTGAGGCGTGCCTGGCGCGACCTGAGCACAGGCTGTCCATGGTCCAACATGGACGGATTCGCGGGGTTACGATTCGGCCATGACGCAGCTCGAACCGGCCGACTACGCCGGGCGCCACGAAAGCCCCAGGGACCACGACGACCGGGACGACCATGGCGACCACGACGACCATGGCGACAACGGCGACCCGAGCGACCACGGGGACCACGGCCACTCGGACGTGTCCGGCGGCTGGCTGCGTGCGTCGGTGTTCGGCGCGATGGACGGGCTGGTCACCACCATCGCGCTCGTCGCGGGCGTGAGTGCAGCGGGCGCCGACCGCGAGTTGATCATCTTGACGGGAGTGGCGGGCCTGGTCGCGGGCGCGTTCTCGATGGCTCTGGGCGAGTTCGCCTCCGTCGACACGCAGAACGACGCCGTCGCCCACGAGGTGGCGGCCGAGCGGGACGAGATCCGTCGCCATCCGGGCGCCGAGCAGTCCGAGCTCGCGGACTCCTACCAGAGGATGGGCCTGACCCGGCCGACGGCCGAGGCAGTGGCCCGCGAGGTGCACGCCGACCCCGAGCTCGCGGTCAAGGTCCACATCATCCAGGAGCTGGGCGTCGACCCGGGAGAGCAGCCCTCACCCTGGACCGCCGCGATCTCCTCGTTCCTCGCCTTCGCCGTCGGTGGGATCTTCCCGCTGATCTCCTACCTGCTCGGTTACTCCTCGCTCGCACTCGGTCTGCTCGTCGGGGCCGTCGGCCTGTTCGTCGCCGGCGCGCTGACCGCGCGCTTCACCACCCGCTCGTGGTGGCTCTCCGGGCTGCGCCAGACCCTGTTCGGCGCCATCGCGGCCGGCGCCACGTACCTCGTGGGCATGCTGATCGGAGTGGGAATGGCGTGACCGGCGTCAGTCGCGGCGCAGCTCGGGCGCCTCGGGCGCGGGGCCCTTCCCGGCCGTGACGAGCGTCTCGGGGGCGCGGATCCAGAACCCGAGAGCCACGAGCGCGGTCACGCCCGTCACCACGAACGCCAGCGGGAAACCGACCGACTCGGCCAGCGCCCCGGCCAGCACCGGCCCGATGATGGCGCCGAGGTCGGATGCCATCTGGAACCCGGCCAGCACGGTGCCGCCGCGGGCGCCGGAGCCGATGACGTCGGCCACGGCGGCGTTCATGGGCGGGTTCACCAGACCGCTGCCCATGCCCGCCACGAGGCTGACCACCAGGAACAGCATCGGTTCGGTCACGAACCCGAGCGCGCCGGTCGCGACCGCGGAGACGGCGAGGCCCACCAGCATCGGCGGACGGCGGCCGATGCGGTCGGTGAGGCGCCCGGCCACGACGAGGGTGGCGGCGTTGCCGGCTGCGAACACGGCGAGCGCGATCCCCGCCCACGCCTCCGGCTGGTCCAGCGCCTCGACGACCAGCAGCGGTACGAGGGCGACCCGCACGCCGAACACCGCCCAGCCGTTGGAGAAGCTCGCCACCAGCGCCGCCCGGTAGGTGGGGTGGGCCAGCGCGGTCCGGAACCGGGCGGGCGGGCCGGTGGCCGCCACCTCGGCGGCCGTCTCGTGGGTCCGGTTGCGCAGAAGCAACCCCGACAGCCCGACCACGATCACCAGCACCGAGGCGTAGACGAGGAACGGCGCCCGCAGCGAGATCACCAGCAGAACGCCGCCGACCAGCGGTCCGATCACGTTGCCCAGCAGGAAGCCGGTGGCCCACAGACTCGATGCCCGCCCCCGCATGGTCGGTGGGGCCAGCCGGATCAGCAACGACAGCGCCGACACGGTGAACATCGTCGAACCGATCCCGCCGAGCGCACGCAGCGCGATCAGATGCCAGTACTCGGTCGCGAACGCGCAGGCACCGGTGGACGCAGCCACGACCGCGAGCCCGACCAGGTAGACGCGCAGCTCACCGAACCGGGACACCACCTGCCCGCTCAGCGGAGCGAACAGCAGCCGGGACAGCGCGAAAACGCTGATCACCAGACCGGCCGCGGCGTATCCGACGTCGAAGCTGCGGACGAACACCGGCAGCGCCGGGGCGACCAGCCCGAAGCCGATCGCGATCATGAACGACGCGCCGGTCAGCACCCAGATCTCGCGCGGGAGGCGCACGGCGGGTGGTACGGCGGTACGCGGGACGTCGAATCCGACCACCCTCCCCGCCGTCACCGTGTGCCATTGCTATCGATCGATCGCCAGCGTACGTCTTCCCGCCGTCGGCGGCGACGGGTGGGCACCCGACCGGGCGGGGCGGTCCGCCGGCCGGACGCGAAGAGCCCCACCGGCCGGTACGGCCGACGGGGCTCCGTCGGGGTGGAGGTGCCGGGAATCGAACCCGGGTCCTCTGTCGCTTCACAAGGGCTTCTCCGTGTGCAGTTCGCGTTGCCTCTACTCGGATCCACCGGTCATGCGAACGAGCCGGTGTGACGATCCCAGTCGCTGTTCGCTGTCCCTGTCCACCCCGCGACCGGGTGGACAGGTGAGTCCCCTAACTGATGCCGAGGTCCGGGTCGGGGAACGCACCCGGTCCGACAGAGTCACACTCGCTCAGGCGGCGAGGGCGAACTCGTGCTGCTTAGGAGCGGCACTTGTGTTTTGCGACATATGGTTAACGAGATCATCGTCGCCTTCCTCGACACGCTTCCCCTTGATCGACGTCCAGAGTCGAAACCGTTCACCCCCGTCTGCGCCCGGTTGTGGGCGTCCGCACATGGTAACGCTCGTCGGCCCCGACTTCATCCCGGATGCCGTTCGGTCAGCAACCTCCGGGCCGCTCGATGACCGTGCGCTGCGGCTCGACCGGTTCGCCGACCACCGCGGGGCCGCCGGTGGGCCCACTTCCGGAGCGGTCGGCAGGGCGGTCCGACGGACGGTCGGCCTGCGCTGCGTCGGCGACCGGGGCGGCATGCTCCGGAGAACGATCCTCGGCGCGCCCACGGTTGCCGTTGTCCGGGTCGAGGTGGTCGGCCTGCGCACGCCGGGCCGCCGCCACCTCACGGTCCTGCTCGGCCATGGCCGCCAGCTCGCGGGCCTGCGCCTCGTCGTCCCGGGCCCGGGACGCTCGCTGGGCGGCCTCCGCGTCGAGCCGCTCGGCGCTGGCGGCACGGATCTCCGCCTCGCGCCGGTGCTGGGTCGCCTCCAGGCGCCGCTGGGCCGAACTGCGGCGACGGAAGACCGCCAGCCCGACGACCACGAGCACGACGATGGCGACGAGTACGACGATGGCGACGATCTGCCCGGTGACCATGGCGGTCAGTACCCGATCGGACGGCTCGGCACACTCACCGGAGGGCGAGCAACCGGGCCGGGGCATCGTGCAGGACCGAACGCAGGAAGCTCGTTCCCAGCCGGTCGTCGGCCGCCGCCCAGCCGGCGACCGCCCGGATCTGCTCGGCGTAGGGGTAGGGGATGTTCGGGAAGTCCGTGCCGAGCACCACACGGTCCGCGACGCCGGCGAGCTGGGCGGGCCAGTCGGCGGGCAGCGGCGCCATGCGTTCGGTGAACGCGGTGCCGACCATCGTCGTGTCCAGGTGCACGTCGTCGTAGCGGTGCGCCAGGCTCAACGCCCCGCCGAAGTCCGGCATGCCCGCATGGGCGAGGACGACCGGCAGGCGCGGGTGCTCGGCGAGCACCTCGGCGAACACGTCGAGCCCGGTGTACCTCCCGGGGACCGGACCGTGCCCACAGTGGACGATCGCGGGCACGCCCGCGTCGGCCAGCAGGCCCCACGCCGGACGCAGCAGCGGGTCGCGCGGATCGAACCCCCCGACCTGTACGTGCACCTTCACGGCCCGCGCCCCGGCGTCGACGGCCGCGCCGAGATAGTCGGCGACGCCGGGCTCGGGGAACAGCGTCGCGGTGGGCACCGCGGCGGGGGTGCGGGCGGCGAACGCGGTGACCCACTCGGTCAGCCAGCGCCCCATGCCCGGCTTGTGCGGATAGACCAGCGGCGCGAACGCCCGCACGCCGAGCCTTTCCAACGTCGCGACCCGGTCGGGCTCGGGCGTCCGGTAGTGGACGGGCCACGCGGTGCCGTAGTGGGCCTCGGCGGCGTCGAAGTAGGCCCAGACCTTGTCGAGCATCCGTTCGGGCAGGAAGTGCACGTGCACGTCGACGATCCCGGGCAGGCCCAGCTCGGCGAGGAAGCGCGGGAGGTCGTCGTCGTCGCGCGGTGGGGCCGGCAGCGCTGTCCGCTCTCCCTCCGTCAACGCATCTCCCGGGCACGCCCCTTGGCGGCCCGCCCGTAGGCCCGCTGGATCTCTCGATCGGCGTCGCGTTTGGCCAGGTCCGTGCGCTTGTCGTAGTCCTTCTTGCCCCGCGCCAGCGCCAGCTCGCACTTGACCTTGCCGTCGTTGAAGTACAGCGAGAGCGGCACCAGCGTGAGCCCGCCCTCGCGGATCTTGCCGATCAGGCGCTCGATCTCCTCGCGGTGCATCAGCAGCTTGCGGACCCGCCGCGGATCGTGATTCGTCCAGCTGCCCAGCGTGTACTCGGCGATGTGCAGCCCGCGCAGCCACATCTCGCCGTCGTCGACGGTGGCGAACGCGTCGACCAGCGACGCCCGGCCGAGTCGGAGACTCTTCACCTCGGTGCCCAGGAGCGCGACACCGGCCTCGTACGTATCCATGATCGCGTAGTTGTGGCGCGCCTTGCGGTTCTGCGCGATCAGCGCACGGCCTTTCTCCTTCACCCGACCAGCCTACGGCCGTGCGCGACCGAGTTGGCACAGCGCACCAGCCGGACGTGCCTCCAGCCGGACGTGCCTCCAGCCGGACGTGCCTACAGCCGGACGTAGAGCCGCAGGGTGACGTACCCGGTGACCGCGGCGATGGCGGCGCCGATCATCACCAGGATCGGGGCGACCCAGACGACGTCGGCGATCTCGATCGGCGGCACGACCCCGTTGGAGACGATCCCGCTGAGCAGCTGGTCGATGAACAGGAACTTCCCGACCAGCAGGCCGGCCACCGCGATGAGGGCGCCGACGATGCCGGTCACCACGGCCTCGATGAGGAACGGCAGCTGCGTGTACCAGCGCGTCGCGCCGACGAGCCGCATCACCCCCACCTCGGTGCGCCGGGTGAACGCCGAGACCTGCACGGTGTTGGAGATCAGCAGCAGCGCGGCGATGGCCTGCACCAGCGCGAGCGCGAACGTCACGTTGCGGACCCCACCGAGGAAGTCGAACAGCTTGGCGACGACGTCGCGCTGGTCGATGACGTTGCGGACGCCGACCTGGTCGGCCATGGCCTCCCGGACGGCGGCGGCACCGGCCTCCTGGTCGGCGAGCTTGACGCGCAGCGTCGCGGGCAGCGACTGGGGGCGGACGACCTCGGCCAGCGACTGCCCCGCGAACAGCTCCTTGTAGCGCTCGTAGGCTTGCTGCTGGCTCTCGAACCGCACCGACGCCACGAGCGGGGAGTTCTCCAGCGTCGACCGCAGCCCGGAGCAGACGGGCTGGGCGCAGTCGGTGTCGTTGGCCGACACGTCGGAGGTGAGTGCCACCTGCACCTCGACGCGGTCGCTGTAGAGCTCCTCGGTGCGGTCGATCGTGCGCACCGCGAGCAACCCCGTGCCGACCAGGCCCAGCGAGATCGCCGTGGTCAGGATCATCGCGATGGTCATGGTGATGTTGCGTCGCAGGCCGGTGAGGACCTCCCGGACGACGAAGTCGCTTCTCATGCCGCCTCAGCGGGAGGTCGTGCGTGGGGTCGCACTCCTCTACCGCCCGACGCCGTACACGCCGTGGGACTCGTCGCGCACGACCTGGCCGAGGTCGAGCTCGATGACCCGGCGGCGCATGGAGTCGACGATCGAGTGGTCGTGCGTGGCCATGATGACCGTCGTCCCGGTGCGGTTGATGCGTTCCAGCAGCAGCATGATGTCCTGGCTCGTGTCGGGGTCCAGGTTGCCCGTCGGCTCGTCGGCCAGCAGCACCAGCGGCCGGTTGACGAAGGCCCGCGCGATCGCGACGCGCTGCTGCTCACCCCCGGAGAGCTCGTTCGGCAGGCGGTCGGCCTTGCCGTCGAGCCCGACGAGCTCCAGCACCTCGGGCACGACCCGCTTGATCGTGGCCGGCGGCTTGCCGATCACCTCGAGGGCGAACGCGACGTTGCCGCCGACGGTCTTGTTGGGGAGCAGCCGGAAGTCCTGGAACACGCAGCCGATGCGCTGGCGCAGGCGCGGCACCCGGCGCCGCGGCAGCTTCGCGACGTCCAGGTCGGAGACGAAGATGCTTCCCCGCGTCGGGACGTCCTCGCGGAGCAGCAGTCGCAGGAACGTCGACTTGCCCGAGCCCGACGGCCCGATGAGGAAGACGAACTCGCCCTTGTCGACGGACACGGAGACCCGGTCCAGAGCGGGGCGGGTCGAGGTCTTGTACATCTTGGTGACACGTTCCAGGCGAATCACGAGGCCGGACGTTACCCGCAGGCACGATCGGTGACGTCAGCGAGTCACGCGTCGTGCGCTCAGGACTGGTTGCGTCGCCAGCGGATGCCGGCCTCGATGAAGCCGTCTATCTCGCCGTCGAGTACCGCGCCGGGGTTGCCCACCTCGAACTCGGTGCGCAGGTCCTTGACCATCTGGTAGGGGTGCAGGACGTAGGAGCGCATCTGGTTGCCCCAGGACGAGCCCGTGTCCTTGAGCGCGTCCATCAGGGCACGCTCCTCCTGCCGGCGGCGCGCGAGCAGCTTGGCCTGCAGCACCAACATCGCGGAGGCCTTGTTCTGGATCTGGCTGCGCTCGTTCTGACACGACACGACGATGCCGGTGGGGATGTGGGTCAGCCGCACCGCCGAGTCGGTGGTGTTGACGCCCTGCCCGCCCGGTCCCGAGGACCGGTAGACGTCGACGCGCAGCTCCTTCTCGTCGATCTCCACGTGGTCGGTGGACTCCACGACCGGCGCCACCTCGACGCCGGCGAAGGAGGTCTGGCGGCGGCCCTGGTTGTCGAACGGGGAGATCCGCACGAGCCGGTGGGTGCCCTGCTCCACCGACAGCGTGCCGTACGCGAAGGGCGCGTGGACGGCGAAGGTCGTGGTCTTGATGCCGGCCTCCTCGGCGTAGTGCGTCTCGTAGATGTCGGTGCCGTACCCGTGCCGCTCGGCCCACCGCAGGTACATGCGCTGCAGCATCTCGGCGAAGTCGGCGGCGTCGATGCCACCGGCCTCGGCGCGGATCGTCACCAGCGCCTCGCGGGGGTCGTACTCGCCGGAGAGCAGGGTGCGCACCTCCAGTGACGCGATGTCCTCGCGCAGCTTGGCGCGCTCGGCGTCGGCGTCGGCGGCGACCTGGTCGCCCTCGGCCCCGCCCGACTCCGTCGCCAGCTCGTAGAGCACGGGGAGGTCCTCGAGACGGCGGCGGAACTCCTCCAGCCTGCGCAGGTCACCCTGGGCGTAGGCGAGGCGGCTCGTGACCTTCTGCGCGGCCTCGGTGTCGTTCCAGAGGCCGGGCTGGCCGGCCTGGTCGGAGAGGTCGGCGATCTCGACGCGCAGCGCGGGCAGGTCGGTGACCGCCTCGATGCTCTCCAGGGTGGCGGAGAGTTCTTTCAGGTCGGCCGCGGCGTCGGGGTTCACAGCACTTCAGGCTACGCGTCGCCGGTTACGCCGTCGGAACGGCGTCCAGGAGCTTCAGCATCGCGCGGGTGTGTGCGACGGCGAAGTCGGCCACGGCCTTGCGGTACGGGTCGGGTTCGCCCTTCGCGGCGGCACGGGCGCGCTCCAGGCGGGCGGCGTACGCCCCGCGGCTGGTGGCGACCAGCTCGGCGCGCTCCGTCGCCGTCATCGTCCCGGCGTGCAGGAGGCGCAGCACGAGGGGGCTGCGCACGGCGTCGGCCCCGCCGCCCGCCCCGAGCCAGGCCTTGAACGACCGCTTGCCCGCGGCCGTGATGGCGTACTGCTGGGACGCGCGTGGCCCCTGCTTGCCCAGCCGCAGCAGGCCGCCCTCGGCGAGCACCGGCAGCTCCCGGTAGACCTGGCTACGTGTGACGGCGAAGAAGGACCCCAACCGCTCCCCCGCGTCGGCCACGAGCTCCCCACCCGTCCTGGGGCCCGAGTGCAGGAGTCCGAGGAGGGCGGCGGCGGTGGCATTGACGGGGGTCGCTCCCGCGGGCGGCATGTCCCCACCGTGCCACTCCGACGGCGCAACCGCAGCCTCCACAGTGGTATGTCGTGTCCAGAGTGGTCACGGAGCGAAACCGTGGACCCCGATGGGTGAACTGTCAGGCGCCGATCGTCAGTGCGGCGATCGTCACGCGGTGAGCGTCGGCGTCGCCGAACTGGCCGGCGAGACGCTTGGCCCGCTTGTAGAAGAAGTGCGCCTCGTGCTCCCAGGTGTAGCCGATGCCTCCGTGGTACTGGATCATCGCCGCGGCGGCGGCCAGCGCCGTGTCACCCGCCTTCGCCTTGGCCACGGCGACAGCGAGGGCGGCGTCGTCGAGGCCCGCGTCGAGGGCGTGCGCCGCGTACAGGGCCGCGTGTTCGGCCATGGTCACGTTGACGTGCAGGTCGGCGAGCGCGTGCTTGATCGCCTGGAACGACCCGACCGGGACGCCGAACTGCTTGCGCTCGCGGTCGTAGGCCACCGTCCGGGACACGGCCTCGCGGGCGATGCCCACCAGGTCGGCCGCCACCAGCACGGTGGCCCGCGCGGTCAGGGCGGCGACGACGTCGGGGGTCGCCCCCGGCAGCGCCGAGCCGGCCCCGGCCTGGACGTCCGCGAGCCGCACGGTGCCGTCGTAGGAGCCGCGCGCGGTCGCCGTCACGCCGTCGACGAGGGCCAGGCCGTCCCCGGAACGCGCCACCACGACGTCGGCGATCCCCCCGTACTCGACGGCCGGCACCGTGCCGGGCACCGAGCCGCGCAGCGTGAACGCACCGATCGCGTCACCCGCGGCGAGCCGCGGCAGCCAGGCCGCGCGCTGAGAGTCCGAGCCCGCGAGCCGGATCGCCTCCGCCGCGAGCACGGTGCCCCGCCACGGCCCGGGCGCCACACCCGCGCCCAGCGCACGGGAGATCACCTGCGCCTCGACCAACCCGAGCCCGAGGCCTTCGTGCTCCTCGGGTACGAGCACGGCGAGCCAGCCCTGATCGGCGGCGGCCTTCCAGAGCGAAGCCGGGTTGCCGTCCCCGGCGGTGTCCTCGACGACGCCGCGCACGGCGTCCATGTCGAACCGCTCGGCGAGGTAGCCGCGGACGGCGGCGTCGAACTCGCGCTGGTCCTCGGTGAGTGCGAAGAACATGGCTTTACCCTTACTCCGTCAGCGAGGCAGGCCGAGCACGCGCTCGGCGGTGATGTTGCGCTGCACCTGCGAGGACCCGCCCCAGATCGTCACCGAGCGGGACCACATCGACTGCGCGTGCAGCGGGGTCAGGTCGACCCCGTCGAGGGCGTCGAGGGTGGCGTCGGCACCGAGGACGTCGTCGAAGGTCTCCCAGAGGTCCTGGAACGCCTCCGACCAGATCAGCTTGGTCATCGACGCCTCGAAGCCCAGGTCACGACCCAGCTCGACCTGCGTCAGCACGTACATCGCGTGCAGGCGCAGGCATTCGAGGTCGGTCAGCACGCGCGCGAGCTTGCCGCGCACCACCGGGTCCTGGTCGCGGCCCAACGTGCGCGCGACGTCCACGATCTCGTCGTACTGCCGCCGGAACTCGGTGTACTGGGCGATGCCCGACGCTCCGCGCTCGTACGACAGCAGCAACATCGCGGTGCGCCAACCGTCGCCGATGTCGCCGAGCACGTCCGTGGCGGGCACGCGGGCGTCGGTGAAGAACACCTCGCCGAACTCGCTGGCCCCGCTCATCTGCTTGAGGGGGCGCGCGTCGACGCCGGGCTGGTCCATGTCGATGAGCAGCATCGAGATCCCCCGGTGCTTCTCGCTGCCCGCCTCGGTGCGCACCATCGCGAAGATCTTGTCGCCGTGCATGGCGTTCGTGGTCCAGACCTTCTGGCCGTTGACCACGAAGTCGTCACCGTCGCGGACGCCCTTGCACGACAGCGCCGCGAGGTCGGAGCCGGCGCCGGGCTCGGAGAAGCCCTGGCACCAGATCACCTCGTTGCGCAGCATCGGGCCGATGATCTCCTTGCGCTGCGCGTCGGTACCGATCGCCATCACGGTGGGCGCGAGGAACGTCAGGCCCAGCGCGTTGACGGTGCTGGGCGCCCGGCAGCGCACCAACTCCTCGTCGCAGATCGCCTTCATGCCGGGGGTGCCACCGCGACCGCCGAACTCGGTGGGCCACTGGATGCCCGCGAACCCCCCCAGCGCCTTCTCGCGTTCCCAGTCGCGACGCAGGCGGAAGCTCTCGTCTTCGGGCAGCGCCTCCCAGAACCCGGAGCGCGTCCACTCCTCGGGGATGTTGGCCTGCAGCCAGGAGCGCAGCTCGCTGCGGAACTCCTCCTCGGCTGCCGTGTAGGTCAGGTCCATTCCAGGCCTCCTCGCGCGGATACGTGCAGCTTGGCATACCCGGGAGTAACCATGAAGGGCCCGGAACCATCACGGGCGAACCATCACGAGCCGGAGGAATCGAGAAGGCGCCCGTCGGCCGCTCCGAGACGCTCCCGCAACCGGCTCAACGCAGCGTCATCGAGCCCGTTGGCGCGCAGCCAGCCGGCCGCTCCCCCGGTCTCCCCGGCATGGTCGTACCCGACACGATCGAACTGGACACCATCGAACTGGGCACCATCGAACTGGGCACCATCGAACTGGGCGTCGAGACGCGCCAGCACCGCGGCCATGACCTCGGCCCGCGGCATGTGAGGGGTGAGGTCGGCCGGCATCGGCCGGTCCGATGCGCTGGTCCAGCGCCGGAACATCGCCTCCAGCCGCGTCGCGGTGAGGACGTAGTCGGCCACGATCGCGTCGCGCTCCACGCCGACCGCGTCGAGCACCAGCGCCACCAGCACGCCCGTGCGGTCCTTGCCCGCCGCACAGTGCACCAGCGACGATCCGACGTCCTGCGCGGCCAGCCGCCGCACCGCTTCCACCACGTTCGCCGGGTGGTCGGTGAGGTAGCCGAGGTAGTTGCGCAGCAGCGGGTCGCTGTCGTCGCCGGTCTCGGGGAGCGCCTCGCGACTCGCCCCGATGAAGGTCAACGGCACGGTCTCGACACCTGCCGCGGCGAGGGCCGTCGGACCGTCGCGCTCGATCTCGCCGGGCGTGCGCAGGTCGAGCACCAGGGCCAACCCGAACTCGTCCACCAGGAACCGCACGTCCTGCGGCGTGGCGAAGTGCAGCGACGCACTCCGCAGCAGCACCCCCGACCGGGTGGTGCCCCCGCCGCGCAACGGCAGCCCGCCGACGTCACGGACGTTGTCGAGACCCTCCAGCTCCAACCACCGCTGCACAGAAGGCACACGCACCTCGTCGCTCACGGGATGATCCTGCCTGGACCGCACGCACCGGGGTAGAGGAGAAACCGTGACGGACATCCCTGTCGGCGACGGGATCGACCTGCTCTCGCAGCGGGCACCGGACGCGCCCGCCCTGACCTGCCCGGACCGGGTGACCACCCGCGCCGAGCTCGCCGCGGCCTCGAACCGGGCCGCCCGGGAGTTCGCCGCGCTCGGGACCCGCCAGGGCGACATGGTGACGATCGGGCTCGTGAACGGGGCCGCGTTCTACGCCGCGGTGATCGGCGCCTGGAAGGTCGGGGCGATCCCGCAGCCGGTGTCGGCGAAGCTGCCACCCGCCGAGCTCGCGGCGCTGGTGGGGCTGGCCGACCCGGCCGTCGTCGTCGGGCTGGAGGCGCCGGGGCGCCCGTGGCTGCCGCCCGGTTGGACGCCCGACCCCGCGCTCCCGTCCGACCCGCTCCCCCCGGTCGTGCCGCCGTCGTGGAAGGCGCCGACCTCGGGCGGGAGCACCGGCCGTCCGAAGATCATCGTGGCCGGCGACGAGGGATGGCTCGACGGTGTCACCAGCCGCGCCGAGCGGCTGCGAATCGGGGGCGACGGGGAGATCTTCGCCGTGACCGCACCGCTGCATCACAACGCCCCGTTCATGTTCTCGCTGATCGCGCTGCTGCGGGGTAACACGCTGCTGGTGCTCGACCGGTTCGACGGCGCGAGCGTCCTGGACGCGGTGACACGCCACCGGGCCACCTGGCTCTACGCGGTGCCGACGCTGTTGGGCCGGATCCTGCGGCTGCCCGCCGAGGTGCGGGACGCGGCGGATCTTTCGAGCATCCGCACCCTGCTGCACGTCGGGGCCCCCTGCCCGGACGCGGTGAAGCGGGCGTGGCTCGACTGGCTCGGCCCGGAGCGGGTCGTGGAGCTGTACGCGGGCACCGAGTCGCAGGCGGTGTGCATGATCGACGGCGTGGACTGGCTGGCGCACCCGGGCTCGGTGGGCCGTCCGGTGTCCGGCGAGATGCGCATCGGCGACGACGAGGGCCACCCGCTGGCCGCGGGGGAGATCGGCGAGGTGTGGATGCGCCCGCCGCCCGACGCGCAGACCTACCGCTATCTCGGCGCGACGGCCCGGGCGCGGGACGGCTGGGAGTCGATCGGCGACCTCGGTCACATGGATGCCGAGGGTTACCTCTACCTCGCCGACCGCCGGGCCGACCTGATCCTCGTCGGCGGCGCGAACGTCTACCCCGCCGAGGTCGAGGCGGCGCTGGGCGAGCACCCGCACGTGCTGTCGTCCTGCGTGATCGGGCTGCCCGACGAGGACCTGGGCGCGCGCGTGCACGCCATCGTGCAGCTCGACGCGCCGGTCACCGACGAGGGGCTGCGCGCGCACGTCGGCGCCCGCCTCGCGGCGGCGAAGGTGCCGGCGAGTGTGGAGCGCGTCGATACCCCGCTGCGCGACGACACCGGCAAGATCCGTCGCTCGGCGCTGCGCGCGGCCCGCCTCGGCCGACCGTGAGGATCCAGGTGAGCCGCGTCGCCGGCACCGGACGCGGTGCGGGAGATGTGCCGAACGTGGGACGCGGGCACCCCGTAGGCTTCGGTTCCGAGTGGTCGCCTGCCGGCCCCGCGTTCCCTCCTCCGGCAGTCGTTCACCTTCCCCGTAGTTGACGTGGCGCCCGCCCCCACCCGAGGAACTCGATGACGGATCCCCGCACCAGCCTCATCCGCCAGCAGCTCGCCGACCTCGGCGTCCGACATGCCGCCCGCAGCGGTGGCGCCCCGGGCTCGCCGCGCGCCACCCGTGTGCTCGTGATCGGCAACTTCGGCAACGGCAACACCGGCGACGAGGCGATGCTCGCCCGCACGTTGCAGGAGCTGCCCGCGGGCACCGACGTCCGCATCGTCTCGCGCAACCCGCGCATGGTGGAGGCACTGCACGGCGTGCGGGCCGTCGCGATGGACGGCCTGGCGTTCACCAAAGCGCTGAAGTGGTGCGACGGGATCGCCATCGTGGGCGGGGGCCTGTTCGGGATCGGAGCCTCACCGCTGGTCAAGGCGCTGCCGGCGATCGTGTGGGCCGTGACCGCGCTCGGGCGCGACATCACCTACGTCGCGATCGGCGTCTACCCCGGCACACCGGGCCGCGTGCTCGACCTGCTGCGCCGCTCCGTGCGCCAGCCCGGTCGGATCAGCGTGCGCGACGAGGTCTCGGCCGCCACCCTGGGCGACGCGATCGTCGCGCCCGTGGTCGGTGACCTGGCGATGGGCCTCGCCCCCGCCCCCGCCGCCGACGCACGCCGCGCCCTCGTCGCGGCCGGTGTCGAGCCCGGTGTGCCGCTGCTGCTCGTGGCGCCGAAGGCGTTGCCCAATCCGATCCTCGTCGACGCGCTGCAGGACGCCGCCGAGACACTCGCCCGACGCTGGATCGAACGCGGTGGAACGGTCGCCGGGCTCGCGATCAGCACCCACGCCGACTACGGCCTCGGGCTCAGCCGCCGCGACGAGGTGCTGGTCGGGGAGCTCGGCGAGCGACTCGGCCGCCAGGTGCCCGTGCTCGGCCCGCAGCTGGCGCCGGCGCTGGCCAAGGCGGTCGTCGGCGAGGCCGACGCCCTGTTCGGGCTGCGGATCCACTCGCTGATCTTCGCGGTGTCCACCGGTGTGCCGTGCCTGGGCGTGGGCTGGGAGGAGCGCACCACCGCGTTCCTCGCCGAGCACGAGCAGTCCGCCATCACCACGCGACCCCCGGTGGAGGACCTCCACGCCTGGGTCGACCGCACCCTGCCCGCCCGCTGGTCGGCCCGCCCCCGCCTGCTCTCCAGCTGACCTCCGGGAACGGCTCGGCTACACGCCCTGGGCGGGAGTACGGCGCAGCAGGGGCGGGAGCAGGCGCGCTCCAGGTCCGCCCGCGGCCACCCGGTCCTCGGGGTTGTAGAGGCGGCACCGCTGCAACGACAGGCATCCACAGCCGATGCACGAGTCGAGCCCGTCGCGCAGAGCGACGAGTGCCACGATCTGCTCGTCGAGCCGGGCGCGCCACGCACGGGAGAGCCGGGTCCAGTCCCCCTTCGTCGGTGTGCGGCCAGACGGCAGACGGTCCAGGGCCTCCCGGACCTCGCCGAGCCCGACGCCGACCGTGCGCGCCGCGCGGATGAACGCGAGGCGCCGCAGCGTCGAGCGCTCGTAGCGGCGCTGCCCGCCGGACGTGCGCGTGGTGTGCAGGAGACCCTCCCGCTCGTAGAAGCGCAGCGCGGACGGCGGGAAGCCGCTGCGGTGCGCGACGTCGCCGATCGTGAGCAGGTCCCTGGCGTCCATGCTGAGCACACCTCCATCGTGCGCGACGCCGGGCAGGGTCTCGGCCTCGCCCTCCCCCGCGAGTCGGGGTCTGGATGCGCGCGAGTCGCGGTCTGGGCGCGAACAGGTCAGGTCCTCGGCGGGTCACGGCGCGTTCGTCGTCAAGCTCCGGACGCCGGACACCCCCGGTGACGGGCCGGCACGAGCCGGAGGCGTCACCCTCTGATGCTGCTCGAGGCCGTGGCGGGGACCCGGATCGTGGGCTGCGCGTACGCGGCCGCCCTGCGCCGGGGCTACCTGTGGCACGAGTTCGGACACTCCTGCCTGCTGCTGCCGGGACGACCTGCTCGGGTCGAACGCGGTGATGTCGCCGTCGACGCGCTTCGCCACTCGTCGCGCTAGGTGACCGTTCGCCGCCAGCCAGCTGTACTCATCGCATTGCTCCCTGAGAGGCGAACGGCCGTCGAGCTGCGGTGACGGGACGTTCGAGCGCTTGTCGGGATGCCGCGAATTACCATAAAGTAACTGCCGAGCGTCACGATCTGATCACGAGCGCACGAGTCGGGACTCCCCACCCGACATCACCGGGCCCCGTCCGGCAGCGCTTGCCGCGGATCGTCTCCCGAGCGCTGAAAGGCAGGTTCGTGGCAGGACATCGCTCCCCCCGTGGTCGTCACGCGCGTCGACACAGTGACGCTGTTCCGGTCAGAGACCTCATCGCAGGCGGCACGCGCTCGTCCGGCCCGTCGCTGCGCACCACCGTCCTCGTCACGGCGGCGGCCGTCGGATCGGTTGCCACCGGCACGTTCACGGCACTGGTCCCCACAGCCGGCGACGGCCTGTTCGCCGAGGCCGTGGCGAACGAGGCGGCCGTGGCCGCGATGCTGACCACGGCGACCGCGCCACTGGTCGCCACAGCGACCGGTGGTCACCTCGCCCCCGTCGTATTCGCGGACGTCGAGGGTTTCGCCGCTGGCGATCAGCATCTCGAACGGCTCGGCAAGGCCACCGACATCGCGACCGCCATCGCCACGGAACTCGCCGAGCAGTTGGCGCGCGAACAGGCCGCGCAGGAACAGCGTGACCGCCTGGACGCCGCCATCTCCAAAGGTGGGGTCGACGGCTGGATCGCCGAAGCGCTCCAGGTCCTGGACCTGCCTCAGTCCCTCGCCCCGGGGGTCAAGAAGGTCATCATGGCCGAGTCCGGCGGCAACCCGCGCGCGATCAACAACTGGGACAGCAACGCACGCGCCGGTACACCGTCGCAGGGGCTGATGCAGACGATCCCGTCCACGTTCCGCGCGTTCGTGCACGATGGCCTCGCCGACCGGTCGATCAGCGATCCCGTCGCGAACATCACGGCCGGCGTGAGCTACATGATCGCCACGTACGGCGTCGACACGCTGGAGTCCGGCGGCCGCACCAACAGCAGCGGCGGCTATGTCGGCTACTGACGGCTGAGGCGGGCGTCGGGTAGGCATCGCACCCCGGCGCCTGCCGGTCAGCTCGGCGCCACCGGGCGAGCGCGTTGCCCACCCACGGACACCACGTCGCCGACGCGCAGCTGCGTGCCTCGACGGGTCTCCACGCGGCCGTTCACCTGGACCTCCTCGGCCTCCAGCAGCGCCTTGGCGTGGGCCCCGTGTTCGGCGAGGCCGGCGAGCTTCATGAACTGCCCCAGCCGGATCGGGTCCTCGGACAGCTCGACGTCGTGGATCGGCGGCTTGGACATCGCACCATCGTCGCCGACGCCGCCCCGTTCACCGTGGCGGACCCGCCCGGCCCCAGCTACGGCCGCGCCTCGATGATGAGGTTGAACGGCGCCTCCGCCGCGCGCCGGACGCGCGTGAAGCCGGCTTCGCGGAGGAGCTCGGAGAGCCGGGCCTCGCCGGCCTGCGTCCCGAGCGCGGTGCGCGGTTCCTCACTCATCGAGTGCGACACAGATGACGGTGGACGCCGCGTGGTGGAGGCGACCGACCGGGTTCATGTTGTCCTCCAGCGTGTCACCCGCATAGGGCTCGACGAGCAGGAACGTCCCGTCCGGCGTGAGCGACTCCCGAATGTGCCGCGCGGCGCCGAGCGGGTCGGGCATGTCGTGCAGTGCGTCGAAGACGGCGACGAGGTCGTAGTCCGTACCGGGGAAGTCCGCGGCGGCGGCCACCTCGAACGAGGCCCGGGCCGCCAGGCCGGCATCGGCCGCGCGCTTGCGCGCCTGCCTCGATCGACGGCGCGTGGTGGTCGAACCCGACGACCTGCGTTCTCGGGTACGACCCGCCGAGCAGCAGGGTCGATGCACCGTGCCCGCATCCGACGTCGGCGACCTTCGCACCCGACCGCAGCTTCTCGTCGACCCCGTCCAGCGCGGGGATCCAGGAGGACACCAGGTTGGCGACGTAACCGGGCCGGAAGAATCGCTCGGTCCCCTCGAAGAGCTCCGGGTCGTGCTGGTGCCATCCGAAGCCGGTGTTCGTGCGTACCGCGTCGGTGATCGGTTCGATGCTCCTGGCCACCGCGACCGGCAGGTGGAACGCCGCGGCAATCTGCATCCCGTCCGGCGACGCCAGGGCGAACGCCTGCTCCTCGGTGAGCGAGAAGAGTCGGGTGGCAGGGTCGTAGGTGACGTAGCCGTCGGCCACCTGGCCCTTGAGCCACTCGCTCACGTACCGCTCGCCGGCGCTCGCGTCGGCCGCGACCTCGGCGGCCGTCCCCGGCATCACGGCGAGAAGGGACCGGTACAACCCCAGCCGATCACCGAACACCGCACTGATGGCCTGGAAGCTCCCACCGAGATCGGTGACGAAGCTGCCCCACAGCGCGTTCAACGTGCTCTCGTCGGCGGCCATGACCGCCCCTCTCCGCTGCGAGGATCACGGCCAACCCATGTTCCTCTGGGTCGACCCTTGCTGACCTCGCACCCGCATCTGTCAAGGGCACCGACCGAAATCGCGCAGAGTTCGGCCATACAGACCAACACGCCGCCGTCCGGAGGGACCACCGGCACGACATCGGCACGGATGCGGACGGCCATCGGCCACGCCGACATACGCAGGAAGGGCCCAGGGATATCCCTGGGCCCTTCCGGTGGTAGCGGGGGTAGGATTCGAACCTACGACCTCTGGGTTATGAGCCCAGCGAGCTACCGAGCTGCTCCACCCCGCGTTGCCGTGCTTCCTTGTTGCATTCGCGACAGTACACGTCCCGGAAACCTCCCCGCAGCGGGGGGGTCCCCTGCTCGCTCCCTTCCCGAAGGCCGGGTGGGCCTGCGGGAAGGGAGCGAACGGAGATCAGCCGCCTGGGACCGGGGGCGCCGTGGAGGCCGGGGGCGTCTGGCCGTTGGCCTGCTGGAAGCGCTGCACCGCGGCGTCCAGTGCCGCCAGTGCCGTGCCCTGGGCGGCGAAGTCCCCGCCCTGCTGGGCGGTCTTCAGGTTGCTCAGCGCCGTCTGGATCTCCGTCGCGGCGGTGGCGACCTCGGGGGCGCCGGGCGGTGCCGCTGCCCCTGCCCCCGCGACCGGCGGGGTCGGGGCCTGACCCGAGTCCGGCGCGTTGGTGCCGGCGCCCGGTCCGAACACCTGTTCGAGCGCGCCGGCCAGGGTCGGCGCGAAGCCGATCACCCGGTCGTTGTAGCTCACCAGGACTCGGGCCAGCACCGGGTAGGACGAGGCGTTCTGGCCCGCCCGCTGGACGTAGATGGGTTCCACGTTCAGCAGACCACCACCGACGGGCAACGTGAGCAGGTTGCCGTACTCGACGACCGTGGTCTGGTTCTGGCGGAGCAGGGTCAGCGCCGAGCTGACCTCGGGAGAGCTGAGGAACTGCCCCTGCACCTGCTGCGGGCCCTGTCTCTGGGTGTCGGCGGGCAACGTCAGTACGGTGATCTGCCCGTAGTTGGCGGGGTCCGAACTGGCTGTCACATAGGCCGAGAGGAACTGTCTGGCTCGGCTGACCAGCGGGCTGGTGAGCTGGAACGTCGCGCCCTCCTGTCCCGGCAGGCCGGCCAGGACGTAGTAGGGCGGCTGAGCCTCACCCGTCGGTCCGGAAGACCCCTGCACCGTCGGGTCGGACGGCACGTCCCAGAACGAGACCGTGGAGAAGAACTCCGCCGCGCTGTCCACGTGGTACTCGGTCAGCAGTTCACGCTGCACCTTGAACTGGTCCTCCGGGTACCGGAAGTGCGAGCGCAGGCTGTCGCTGATCTCCGCGGCAGGCGACACGGTGCCGGGGAACGTCTTCATCCATGTCTGGAGCACCGGGTCGGCGTCGTCGAAGGCGTAGAGCTTGACGGTGCCGTCGTAGGCGTCGACGGTGGCCTTCACCGAGTTGCGCAGGTAGCTGACGTTCTGGCTCGGCTCGAACCGGCCCTGCCCCAGCGTGTCCGCGGTGACCTCACCGAGCGACATGCGCTCGCTGTACGGGTAGTTCTCCAGCGTCGTGTAGCCATCGACGATCCACTGGATCCGCCCGTCCACGACGGCGGGGTACGGGTCGCTGTCCGGTGTCAACCAGGGCGCGACCGCTTCCACGCGGTCCTTGGGGTCACGCACGTACATGATCTTCGAGTTGTCGTTGATCGAGCCGTTGAACAGCAGGTTCCGCTCGCCGTAGGACAGCGCGAACACCAGCCTGTTCAGGATGTTCCCGATCGAGACACCGCCGCTGCCCGCGTAGGTGTAGCTCGTCGAGTCGGTGTCGTACTCCCGTGGCGCGCCTCCCTCTTCCGCTCCGACGATGGAGTAGTCGGTGATCAGCTCGCCGTAGTAGATGCGCGGCTGCTCCGTACGCAGGCCATCGGGTGCGTTCGCCGCCGTTCCCGTGTCGATGCTCGTGAACTGCGGCAGACCGCCCTGCCCGCTGCCGTTCTCCTGCACGGGCGCGTTCACGGTGTTGGCCGGCGCCACCACCAGGCCGTTGCCGTGGGTGTAGACGAGGTGCCTGTTGATCCAGTCGTTCTGGTTGTTGACCAGTCCGGCGGTCTCCAGCTCGCGGGCACCGACGATGTAGCCCTGGGTCTTACCGTCGACGGTGTAGCGGTCGACGTCCAGGTTCTCCGGGAAGCCGTAGAAGTTGCGGCGCTGCTGGAACTGGGTGAACGTCTCGCCGACCTTGCTGGGATCCAGCAGCCGGATGTTCGGGATGGTCGCCGTGTCGGCGGCGACCTGCTGCGGTGTGGCCTCCGACTCGCCGCTGTAGGGCACCTCGGTGACCTTGTCCTCGGTCAGCCCGAACGCCTGACGCGTGGCCGCGATGTTCCGCTCGATCGGCACGGCCTCACGCTCGTTGGCGTTGGGAGCCACGACGAACTGCTGCAGCACCGCGGGCCACGCCGCCCCGACCAGCACGCTGGACAGGACCAGCAGCACCGTCGCGATCGCGGGGAGCTGCAGGTTGCGCCGGAAGACCGCGGTGAAGAACGCTGCGGCGCAGATGATGGAGATGAACAGCAGGATCAGCTTGGCCGGCATCACCGCGTTGAGGTCGGTGTAGGTCGCGCCGGTGAACAGCTCGCTCTGGTTGGAGTACAGCAGCTCGTAACGGTCGAACCAGTAGGCCACCGCCTTGAGGAGCACGAACACCCCGGCGAGCACGGCCAACTGGGCACGCGCGGCGCCCGAGACCTGACCTGCGCGGCCGGTGAGCCGGATCCCGCCGAAGATGTAGTGGGTGACCAGCGCGAAGGCGAAGCTGATCGCGACGGCCACGAACAGCCAGTCCAGCAGCCACCGGTAGAACGGCAGCTGGAACGCGTAGAAGCTGATGTCGATGTTGAACTCGGGATCGGTGACGCCGAACGGCGTCGAGTTCAGGAACTGCTGGACGGTCTGCCAGTCGCCCTGGGCCGCGGTGCCGGCCATGACGCCGACCACCACCGGGATGCCCACGGCGAACACCCGCAACCGTTGGATGATCACCGTCCGGTAGCGGGCGATCGGGTCCTCCGGGCCGGTCACCGGAACGAACACCGGTCGGGACCGGTAGGCGATCCACAGGGCCAGCGCGACCATGCCACCGATCAGCAGACCACCGATGAGGAACTGCACGATGCGCGTGAACAGCACCGTGGTGAGAACGTCGCGATAGCCGACCTCGCCGAACCAGAGCCAGTCGATGTAGAGGTTGTTCAGGCGCGAGCCGCCGAGCAGCAACAACACCAGGATTCCCGCTCCAACGAGCAGGATCCGGGTGCGGCGCGTCAGCGTCGGGGCTCCCACCGGGGGCCGCATGGCCACAGGGCACGCTCCAGAAATTTGGGGGGTCGGGCGCCGGGCGCGCCGTCTGCGTGATAGCTGCGGAGCGCCCTGCCCACCCAACTCTACGGACGTGGGGTGGAGTTCCCGTTCGGGCCTCTTGTCCGCTTTCCGTCCGGATTCAGCAGGACGTCACGGGCTGACCGGTGCGCAGCGCGTCGAGCGCGGCCAGCCCGTCGTCGAGCGTGGCGACGCGTATGAGCTGCAGACCGTCGGGCACGTTGGCCGCGGCCTCCGCGCAGTTGTCGGCGGGCACCAGGAACGCGCTCGCGCCGGCGTCGCGCGCCGCCCGCATCTTGAACGGGATGCCACCGATCGCGCCGACCCGGCCGTACTGGGTGATCGATCCGGTGCCCGCGATGAACCGGCCGTCCGCCAGCTCGCCGGGCGTCAGCTTGTCGACCACCGCGAGGGCGAACATCAGCCCCGCGGACGGGCCGCCGATGTCACCGAGGCTGATCCGGATGTCACCGGCCTTCGGCTCGATGCCCGGAAGCACCCCGAGCAGGCCCTGCGTCCGGTCTGGGCTCGACCCCAGCACCACGTCCGCGTCACGCTGCTCGCCGCCGCGCTTGTAGGTGACCGTGACCGACTGGCCCGGCACCGTCGACACCAGGGCCTCGGACACCCCGAGGGGCGAGTCGACCGGCCGTCCGGAGACGGCGACGATCTCGTCGCCGACCTCGAGGGTGCCCGCGGAGGGCGAGTCGGTCACCAGCCCACCCACGACGAGCCTCGTGGGCATGCCCAGCTTCGTCAGGGCCGCGACCTCGGCGTCGGCCTCCGACGTGGCGAACTGCGTGGTGTTCTCCTGCTGTACCTGCTCGGCGGACTTGCCCGGCGGGTAGATCCGGTCGCGCGGCACCACCTGGCGGTCGCCCGCGGCCCAGAAGCCCAGCATCGAGAACAGCGTGAGCCGGTCGGTCAGCGACACCGTCGTCATGTTCAGCTGGCCGGAGGTCGGGAAGACCGGCAGGCCGTCGACGGCGACGACCGGCTTGCCGTCGACCTCGCCGAGCGTGTCGAACGTCGGGCCGGGCCCCAACGCGACGAACGGCACCGGCAGCGTCGCCCCGAGCACTCCGAGCGCCGACGCCAGCAGCCCCGCGACGACGACGTTCCAGGTCCGGCGATTCACGGCTGGCACTTTATGGGGAGCGCCGGTGGGGTCCTCGTACGGTCACCGATCCGCCGGGCGATCGGTGTCCGGCGGACTCGCGCGATGTCGCCGAGCGCGAACACACCGGCCGGGGTGCCGCGCGTACCGTGGTCCCATGAGTGATACGCCGTTCGGCTTCGGTCCCGCCGACCGCGACAGGGACCCCGACAGGGACCCGGACAAGCCCTCCGGTGACGGCCCCCTGGATCCCTTCGGCCTCGGCAACCTGCCCGGGATGCCGGCGGGGGGGCTCCCGGGGATGCCGGGCATGCCGGGCGGCATGGGTGGCCCCGGCGGGTTCGACGTCAACCAGCTCGGCCAGATGCTCAGCCAGCTCGGCCAGATGCTCAGCCAGGCACAGAACACCGGCGGCGGCCCCGTCAACTACGACCTCGCGGCCCAGCTCGCCCGCCAACGCCTCGCGGCCAGCACGTCGTCGCTCACCGGGGCGCAGCGCGCGGCGGTGAGCGACGCGGTCAAGCTCGCCGAGCTGTGGCTCGACCCCGCCACCAACTTCCCCGCCGGCGCCACCGAGACCAAGGCGTGGTCGGCGAGCGAGTGGGTGGACGTCTCCATGCCCACCTGGAAACGCCTGTGCGATCCGGTGGCGCAGCGGATGTCCGGAGCGTTCGTCGACGCGATACCGGAGGAGGCGCGCAGCGCCGCGGGCCCCGTACTCGCCATGCTCGGCCAGATGGGCGGGCTCGCGTTCGGCAGCCAGCTCGGCAACGGGCTCGCCCAGCTCGCCGCCGAGGTGCTCACCTCCACCGATATCGGCATCCCGGTGGGCCCGGACCGCGTCGCGGCCCTGCTGCCGGAGAACATCGAGAAGTTCACGAAGGACCTCGACCGCCCCGCCAGCGAGGTGCTGATCTTCCTGGCGGCCCGTGAGGCCGCCCATCAGCGGCTCTACGCGCACGTCGGCTGGCTCAAGGAGCGCCTGCTCGGCGCCGTCGAGGAGTACGCGCGCGGTATCCACGTCGACTCCTCGCGCATCGAGGAGCTCGCCCGCGGCATCGACCCGTCCAACCCGGCCGCCATCGAGGAGGCCATGCAGTCGGGCGTGTTCGAGCTCGAGACCACACCGGAACAGAAGGCCGCGCTGGCGCGGCTCGAAACGCTGCTCGCGCTCGTCGAGGGATGGGTGGACGCCGTCGTCGCCGACGCCGTCGCCGACCGCCTCCCCGGCGCCGACGCCCTGCGCGAGACGCTGAGACGCCGCCGCGCCTCCGGTGGGCCGGCCGAGCAGACCTTCGCGACCGTCGTCGGACTGGAGCTGCGACCCCGGAGGCTCCGCGCCGCCGCCGAGCTGTGGAAGCTGCTGGGCGAGCAGCGCGGCATCGACGGTCGGGATGCGCTGTGGGCACACCCCGACCTGATCCCGACGGCCGACGACCTCGACGACCCGGCCGGCTTCGTCGGCCGCTCCGATGTCAGCGACCCGATCGCGGAGCTCGAGAAGCTGGCGAACGAGAAGGCCCCGGAGAACCCGGACGAGACCGGCCCGACACCCACCACCTGACAGGTCGCGGCAACGCGCCCGGCGCCGCCGGGGTGGCGTCAGGCCGATTCCGACTCGGCGCCGGCCAGCTCGTCGGCACCGAACTCGGCATCGACCTCGTCGCCGTTCTGGTCGCCGTCGATGCCCACCAGCCCGAGGCCCGCGGCGGCCGAGAGCCCTTCGAGGTAGCCCATCGCCCGCTCCGATCGCGGGTAGCGGTGCACCCAGGTCCAGAACTTCTCGTCGTGGCCCGGTTCCAGCAGGTGGGTGAGTTCGTGGACCAGCACGTAGTCGACCACCCAGCCGGGCGCGTCGCGCAGCCGCTCGCTGATGCGGATCGTGCCGTCCGCGGGGGTGCAGGACGCCCACCGTGTGCGCATCGGCGGCACCCAGCGCACGGTGGTCGGTTCGGCGCGACTGTCCAGGTAGCGGCGCGCGAGTTCGGTGCTGCGCCGGTGCAGCGCGTCGTCGCCCGTTCGCGCGGGTGAGCGGCGGCGTGCCTCGCTGCGTTCGAGCCTGCGCACCATCTCGTCGACCCAGCGACGTTCCTCGGAATCGCTCATCCACCCGGGGATGAAGACGATCACCATGTCGCCCTCGCGGCGGGCGCTGACCATGCGCCTGCGGCGATCGCTGCGTCGGACCTCCACGACCGCGGGGTGCGCCATCGGCCAAGACTAGGCCTCCACACCGTCCGGTGGGGCACCTCCGTGAGTTGTCCACAGGCTGCGTCGCGCTGCGTCGGACCTGTGGACAACTCCCGACGCCAGGGGCCCGGACGGCGCATCATCAACCCGTGCCGGACGACACGTCTCCACCGCTGCCCGCTGTCCTACGCCTCCCGCCACACCGTTCGGTGCTGGCACTGGGCCCAGGCGCGCGGATGCTCGGGCTCGATCCCGCGGGCGCACCGGTCGTCGAAGGCCTCTCGCCCGCGCTCGCCGAGATGCTCGACGAGCTGGCCACCCCGACCGGGGTCGGCCCGCTGGTGGCGCGGGCCGTCGAACGCGGGGCGGACGCCGGCGCCGCCGATGCGCTCCTGCGCGAGCTCGTCCACGCGGGCGCCGTCGTGGACGCCGCCCTCGCCGACCGGGCGGAACGCCACCGGGCCGGCAGCGCCGTCGTCGTCTCCGGACGGGGGCCCCTCGCCGTCGGGATCGTCACCGGTCTCGTCCACGCCGGGGTGGGCGCGGTGCACACCGACACCGGCGGCACGGTCCGCTCCGTGGATCTCGGTACAGGTCTCGTCGACGCCGACCGAGGGTCCGAGCGGCTCGCGGCCACCCGGGCCGCGGTCCGCAGGCTGGTGCCGACGGCCGCCACCGATCGGCCGCCGCGGGGCGCCCCTGATCTCGTCGTGCTCGCCGACACGGTGCCCGAGCCGGTCCGGCTGGCCGACCTGTTCGCCACCGGCACCGCACATCTCGCGGTCCGGTTGCGCGACGGTATCGGCGTCATCGGTCCGCTGGTGCTGCCGGGCCGGTCCACGTGCCTGCGCTGCCTGGAGGTGCACCGAGGCGCACGCGACCCGGCGTGGCCGGCGGTCGCGGCGGCACTCGCGGGTCGCTCGGGGCGCGCCGATCCGGCCTGCACCGCCGCCACCGCGGCCCTGGCCACGGCCCAGGCCCTCGCCGCCCTCGACGGCACCGCCCGCGGTGGCGCCGAGCCCGCCGCGCTCGACGCCACACTCGAGCTCGACGTCCGCGCGGGCACGCTCCTGCGACGCGAGTGGGAACCCTCGCCCAGCTGCGGTTGCGGGGCCGACACCGCCCACGGTGGGGCTCGCCACCGGCCGGTGACGAGCGCGGAGCACCGGAGAGGGGACACAATCAAGGTGTGAGTGACATTCCTCGGCGCACGGCAGCCCGCACCGCGAAGCTCGCCAGCCTCCCGCTCGGGGTGGCCGGCCGAGCCGCGGCAGGCTGGGGCCGCCGGATGGTCGGCGGCAACGGCGACGAGATCTCCGCCCAGATGATGGCCAAGAGCGCCGAGCAGCTGTTCGCCGTGCTCGGCGAGCTCAAGGGCGGCGCCATGAAGTTCGGGCAGGCGCTCAGCGTCTTCGAGGCGGCCATCCCCGAGGAGTACGCGGCACCGTTCCGCGAGTCGCTGGTCAAGCTGCAGTCCTCCGCGCCGGCGATGCCGCCCGCCGACGTCCACCGGATGCTCGCCGAGCAGTTCGGCCGGGGCTGGCCGGCCAGGTTCCGGGAGTTCGACGAGACGCCGGCTGCCGCCGCCAGCATCGGGCAGGTCCACCGCGCGGTGTGGCGCGACGGCCGTGACGTCGCGGTCAAGGTGCAGTATCCCGGCGCGGGAGAGGCACTGCGGTCGGATCTGCGCCAGCTCTCCCGGATGAGCCGGGTCATGCAGCCCCTCGTGCCGGGTCTGGAGATCAAACCGCTGATCAACGAGCTGCGCGACCGGATGGAGGAGGAGCTCGACTACCGCGACGAGGCCGAGAACCAGCGCATCTTCGCCGCGGCGTTCGAAGGCGACGACAAGGTCAAGGTGCCGGGTGTGGTCGCCTCGGCACCGCGCGCGATGGTCACCGAGTGGGTCACGGGGCGCAAGCTGTCCGACGTCATCCGCGACGGGACGCAGACCGAGCGGGACGCCGCCGCCATGCTCCTCTCGGAGTTCCACTACTCCGCGCCGGCGCGGGTCGGGCTCCTGCACGCCGACCCGCATCCCGGCAACTTCCAGGTGCTCGACGACGGCCGCCTGATGGTCGTCGACTTCGGCGCCGTGGCCCGGCTGCCCGACGGGCTGCCCCGCCCGCTGTCGGAGATGATGCGCCTGTCCCTCGATCACCGGCCGGCCGACCTGCTGGACCTGCTCCGCGACGAAGGCTTCCTGCGTCCGGGTTCCGAGGTCGTCGCCGAGGACGCGATGAACTATCTCGCGCCGTTCGTCGAGCCGCTGCGGACCGAGACGTTCCGCTTCAACCGGCGTTGGCTGCAGGGCCAGGCCGAGCGTGTCGGCGACCTGCGCAACCCGCAGTTCAACACCGGGCGGGAGCTGAATCTCCCCCCGCACTACATGCTCGTCCACCGCGTGACGATGGGCACCATCGGCGTCCTGTGCCAGCTCGACGCGGACGTGCCGCTGCGCGGCATCATGCGCCACTGGCAGCCGTGGATCTTCGACGCGCAGGACAAGTCGGCCGGTCGCCACAGCTGAGGGGCCCGGACCCGCTCGCGCGTACCCCGGTGCGGCGTCGCGCGGGCCGCGACGCCCCGGACTTCGACGCCGGGCTGCTCGTCGACAGCCGGGCTGCTCGTCGACAGCCGGGCTGCTCGTCGCGCAGCCGGGCTGCTCGTCGCGCATGTGTCCTACGACGCGCCTCAGCATGCGCCGACGGCGCCCGGTCCACGGTGGACCGGGCGCCGTCGGGATCGGGCGGCGCCGCTCAGAGGGCACCGCGGAGTCCGCTCACCGCGGCGTACGAGCCGGGGTCGAGCGGTACCGCGCCGGAACGCGCGGAAGCGGCGCGGCGGGCGGAAGCGGCGCGGCGGGCGGCGAAGCGCGCGAGCACGGCCCAACCGCGGCCCGCGGTCAGGCCTCGTGCCAGAGCGTGCTCCCGTGCGGCCTGTTCGGCCTCACGCTGTCGACATCGGGCCAGTGCTTCGTGCAGCAACATCGTGGTTCTCTCTCGGTCGTGGTCGTGCAGGACGGATCGCGCGTGGACGGATCGCGGGTCGGCGGGGGCGGCCGGCATCGGGACTCGGGTCATCGGATCTCCTGGTGGTCGTCGGGCGCTCGCGGCGCCGGCGGGTGGGTCAGGCGGAGACGGCCGCGTAGGCGCGGTCGCGTGCCAGGTCGGCCTTGCTCGGACGGCCGCGAGGCCTCTTGCGCGGGATGACCGCCCCGCGCTCGAAGATCTCACCGCCCCAGACGCCCCACGGCTCCTCCCGGCGCACAGCGCCGGCCAGGCACTCGGTGCGGATCGGGCATCGGCCGCAGAGCGCCTTGGCCCGCTCCAGCTCGGTGGGGGCCTCGGCGAACCACAGGTCGGCGTCACCGGAGCGGCACGGCAGGTCGAGGTCGGTGCGGGGCGCCCTGGGGGCGTCCAGCACGGTGAGCAGGGATCCCGAACCGGCGGGCTCGCCGCCGAGCTCGTCGGTCTGGATCGCTCCACCGTCCAGCGGAACTGATCGGACTAACACTTCTACCTCCTGAGAGATGTGTTCAGGCAGGACAAACAAAAAGGCCGCGGATCCCGGGTGGGGGTCCGCGGCCTTGTTCTGGGCCGGTGCGTGGTCGCCTAGCTGCGGCGACGCTCCACTGCGGACACACCTGTGCTGTTGTCGGTCGGGGTGAAGCCCATGGCGGTGGCTCCGAAGCCGGCGTGGTGCTTCCCTGCGCGGGCGTAGACGGGGGCCACGAGATCGACCCGCGGACGGAGGCCGCTGATACGTGCGACGTTCGTCGAATTCATGATCATTGTGTTCACGCGGGCCACCCCCTCCAGGGGTCTCGAAGTCGTGGACGAGCACGGGCTGATGAAGTCCGTCGAGGAATACGTTAGGGACACCCCGCGGGGGGGCACAACCTGTTTACGGAAACTTTCTCCGCTCAGCCATCCCCGTCGGTGACGAGCGCCAACACCGCCGGTCCGTAGCGCTCGAGCTTGCGGGCGCCGATCCCGGGGATGCCCACCAGTGAGGCGTTGTCGGCCGGGCGGTACTCGGCGATCGCGGCCAGCGTGGAGTCGGTGAACACCACGTACGCGGGAACCTGCTGTTCCTTCGCCTCGACGCTGCGCCACACCTTGAGGCGGTCCAGCAGCTCGACGTCCACATCGGAGGGACAGTCCCCGCATCGCCGCAGCTTCATGGCGTCGGCCCCCAGCAGCGGCGAGCCACAGATCCGGCATCGGGGCTTCGTGCCCCCTCTGGCGCCCCCTCTGATGTCCATGTCGGCCACCCGCGAGGACGGGTGCTGGTCGGGGATCAGGCCGTGGAGGAACCGGCTGCGCCGCCGGCGCCGCGCCCCGCCCGGCTGCCGGCTCAGCGCCCAGGACAGCATCACCCGGCGCCGGGCGCGGGTGAGGCCGACGTAGAGCAGCCGCCGCTCCTCCTCGATCGCGTCCTCGTCGCCGTCGGCGTGCTGGATCGGCAGGGTGCCGTCGGCCAGGCCGACGAGGAACACCGCGTCCCACTCCAGGCCCTTCGCCGCGTGCAGCGACGCGAGCGTCACGCCCTGGACCGTCGGTGGGTGCGCGGCGTCGGCGCGGACGTCGAGCTCGGCGTTGAACCGGCGGAGGTCAGCACCGGGCTCGACGGCGACGAGTTCCTCGGCCAGCTCGACGAGCGCGAGCAGCGACTCCCACTGCGCGCGCTGGGCGGCGCCACCCGGCGGGTCGGGGGTCAGACCGACGGGCGCGAGGACGACGCGCACGGCGTCGACCAGCGGGACGCCCTCGACCCCGGCGGCGGACGTGCGCAGCACGGTCATCGCCCGGCGGACCTCCGGCCGGGAGAAGAACCGCTCGCCACCCCGTACCTGGTACGGGACGCCGACGTCGGCGAGCGCCTGCTCGTAGGCCTCCGACTGGGCGTTGATCCGGAACAGCACAGCGATCTCGCTCGCCGGGACGCCGTCGGCGACGAACCGTTTGATCTTGGTCGCGACGGCGGCGGCCTCGGCCGGCTCGTCCTCGTGTTCGGTGTAGTCGGGCTCGGGGCCGGGCGGCAGCTGCCCGATCAGCCGCAGCCGGGTACCGGCGACGCGGCCGCGAGCCGCCCCGATGAGGGTGTTGGCGGCCGCGACCACCTGGGGGGTGGAGCGGTAGTCGCGCTGCAGCCGCACGACGACGGCCTCGGGGAAGCGGCGCGGAAAGTCCAGCAGGTAGCGCGGGGTGGCACCGGCGAACGTGTAGATCGTCTGGTTGGCGTCACCGACCACGGTGAGGTCGTCGCGGTCGCCGAGCCACGCGTCGAGCACGCGCTGCTGCAGCGCCGTGACGTCCTGGTACTCGTCGACGACGAAGCACCGGTAGCGGTCCTGGAACTCACCTGCGACATCCCCGTGCTCCTCCAGGGCGGCGGCGGTGTGCAGCAGCAGGTCGTCGAAGTCCAGCATCCGCGCCTGGTTCTTGAGCGCTTCGTAGCCCGCATAGACCGCGGCCACCTGCTCGGCGGGCCCCGGGGTGTCCCGACGCAGCCGGGCCACCGCGGCCGGGTACCCGTCGGCGGTGACGAGGCCGGCCTTCGCCCACTCGATCTCCCCGGCCAGGTCGCGCAACGACGCGGCGTCGGTGCCCGCCTTGACCCGCGCGGCCGCCTGCCCGACGAACCGCAGCTTGCCCTCCAGCAGCGGCCACTGGTCACCGCCCACGACGCGCGGCCAGAAGTAGCGCAGCTGTCGCAGCGCGGCGGCGTGGAACGTGCGCGCCTGCACGCCGGCGACGCCGAGCGTCCGCAGCCGGGTGCGCATCTCCCCCGCTGCCCGCGCGGTGAACGTGACCGCGAGGACCTGGCCGGGTGCGACGTGCCCGGTGCGGACGAGATGGGCGATGCGGCGGGTGATGGTGCGGGTCTTGCCGGTACCCGCGCCGGCGAGCACACAGACGGGTCCCCGGGCGGCGGTGACCGCGGCCCGCTGCTCGTCGTCGAGACCGGCGTCCGGGGCGTCGAGGGAGGGAGCACTCACCGCCCCATCCTGGCACCCCCATCCCGGCACCCCCCTGGCCACACCGCCGGGAAGAGACGCGCGGCGCGGATCGTTGGACGGGACATGTCCCAGGTGACGATGTACTCGACGACGTGGTGCGGCTACTGCCGCCGCCTCAAGCTGCAGCTGGACCAGGCGGGCATCGCCTACGACGAGATCGACATCGGGCGCGACCCCGCCGCCGCGACGTTCGTGGAGAGCGTGAACAACGGCAACCAGACGGTCCCGGTGATCAGGTTCCCGGACCACACGACGGTCACGAACCCGAGCCTGGCCCAGGTCCGGGCGAGGCTGGCGGCATAGCCCGCGCCGTCACGGCCGTCCGCTGGTCGAGTGCCGCCCAGGACTCCAGCATCGTGCGCGCAATCGAGATGCTGCCGGGGAGCAGGAACGGGGCGTCCCCCGACCAGTCGCCCGAGGCGAGGGCGGCGCGCACGTCCGCCCTCGTCACCCACCTCGCCTCGGCGATCTCGCCGTCGGCAAGGACCAGGGGGGCCAGCGGGTCGGCCACCGCGTGGAAGCCGACCATCAGCGATCTCGGGAACGGCCACGCCTGGCTGCCGAGGTAGCGGACGTCGGTGACGCGGGCGCCCACCTCCTCGTGGATCTCGCGCAGGACGCACGCCTCCAACGACTCCCCCGCCTCGACGAAACCGGCGAGCACCGAGAAGCGGCCTCGCGGCCAGGTGGGCTGACGGGCGAGCAGGACCCGGTCGGCGCCGTCGTGGACCAGGCAGATCACAGCCGGATCGGTGCGCGGGTACTCCTCGTGCCCGTGTGCCTCGCAGCGCCGGTGCCAGCCCGCGTTCGCCGGGCGGGTCGGGGACCCGTCGCGGGCGCAGAAGCCGGCGGCGGCGTGCCAGTTGATCACTGCGACGGCGGTGGTGAACAGCCCGGCACCCAGCGCGTCGAGAGCGGCGCCCGCCGTCCGCAGGTCGACCCACTCCGACGGGTCGTCGGCTGGTCCCGGTTGCCCGCGCACCCCCCAGTACGCGACACCGTCCCGCTCACCGAGCAGCACGGCGTCGACGGGCGGGGTGTCGCCGGTGGTCGGGCGCGTACGCAGGCGGGTGCCTGCCCCGGCGGCGACGTCCCCCGCGCCCGCGTCGCCCGCGCCGGAGCGGCGGGCGGCGGCGTCCGGCCGGATCGGGTAGGGCTGGATCGCGTCCGGCCGGATCGGGGTGCGGCCGCGGTCGTCGACGACCACGAGCTGCGCCGTGGGCCAGCCCGCGACCTGCCTGGCCGCGTCGGTGCGCGACGGCTCGTTGCGCACCACCGCCGACCGTGACAGGACCGGGGGGCCGAGCAGGAAGAACTCGACGCGCGGCCCGGTCGCGAGCCCGCCGGGTACCGGGCGTACCAGCCCGCTCGGCGCCGGAGATTCGCGCGCCGGCTCCCTCACGGCCCGCTGATCCCGCCCAGCGCCCGCACCTTCGGCCCGATGACGTCCGCGTCGCCGACGACGACCCCGGTGAACGCGGTGGGCGCGAAGAACCGCAGCGCTGCGGCGGCCACCTCCTCGACCGTGACCGCCTCGAGCCGCGCCGGGTGTGCGCGCAGCCAGTCGACGCCGAGCCCGTCGGCAGCCAGCACGGCGAGCGTGGACGCCAGCCCGCCCTGGTTGTCGAGCGAGATCAGCAGCGAGCCGATGGAGTAGGCGCGGGCCGCGTCGATCTCGGCGGCCGTCGGGGGCACCGCGGTCAACCGGCCCAGCTCGTAGCGGGTCTCCAGCAGAGCCGCCGCGGTGACGTCGCTGGCCACGTCGGTGTCGACGCCGAGCACCGCGCCACCGGGCACGAACTCCGTGCCCGAGTGCGCGCCGTAGGTGTACCCCTTGTCCTCGCGGATGTTCTCCATCCAGCGCGACGAGAAGTAGCCGCCGAAGACCAGGTTGGCCAGCTGCAGCGCGGCGTAGCCGGGGTCGTCGCGGCGCAGGGCGGCGGCCGAGAGGCGCAGCTGCGACTGCACGGAACCGGGCCGGTGCACCAGCTCCAGGTCACCCGGGGTGAGCGGCGGCGGCGGGGAGAGCTCGCGGGCCGTGCCCGCGGACTCCCACCCGTCGAGCTGCTTCTCCACCAGTGCGATCGCCGCGGCGGGGTCGATGTCGCCGACGAGGGTCAGGATCGACCCGCGCGGTACCAGCGAGGCCGCCTGCAGCGCGCGGACCTGCTCGCCGGTGGCGGCGGCGACCTCGGCCTCGGTCGGCATCTCGCGGGTGATCGGGTGGTTGCCGAACCGCTTGCGCTGCAACGCCTCCCGAGCGATCGTGCGGGGCTGCGCGCGGGCGACGGTGATCCGCTCGACGAGCCGCTCGCGCTCCCGGACGAGCTCGGAGTCCGGGTGCGTCGCGGCGGTGAGGACGTCGGCGAGCACCGTCAGGACGTCGGGCAGGCCGTCGGCGAGACCGGAGCCACCGATCGTCAGGCGCTCGGGGTCCACGCCGACGCCGAGATCGGCGCCCACGGCGGCCAGCTCGTCGTCGATGCCGATCCGGTCGCGCGTGGCGGTGCCGGTGAGCAGCGTCGAGGACAGCAGCTCCGCGACGGCCGCATGATCGGGTGCGTCGGTGCTGGTACTGCCGGCGCGGTGGACATCGGCCGCGAACGGGACGCGCAGCCGCAGCTCCACCATCGGCACACCGGGGCGCCGTGCGACGAGCACGCGCAAGCCACTCCGCAACGTGTGCTCCTCCACGTCGGGCAGCGGGACGGCGCGGGTCGAGCCGAGCGGCGGGAGCTCCCGCGGGCCGGCCCCGGTGCGCCCGATCTCGTCAGCCGTGCGGGTCATGCCTGGTCTCCTTCGGCTGCGACGTTCTCGTCCGGCTGGGATCCGTTGGGCTGAGATCCGCCCGGGTGGGGCTCGACGAGCAACACGCCGCGACCCGCGGACCGCAGTGCGGCCGCGGCCGCCTGCACCTGCGCGGGGGTGACGGCGGCGAGCCGGTCCGGCAGCTCGACGGTGATCTCCGCGCGCCCGTAGAGCAGCTCGCGGGCCCCGAGGCCGAGCATCCTGTACATGACGCGGTCGTTCTCCCGGTGCAGGGACGCCGACCACCGCGCCACCTGGCGGGCGAGCTCGTCGGCGCTGGGCCCCGACGCGGCGAGCTTGTCGAGCTCCTCGTCGACGGCGGCGAGGACGCGGTCGGGATCGACGGTCGCGGGGTGCACCGCGGTGATCGTGAACGTGTCGGGGTCGCGGGCGTCGAGCGGGCCCATCAGCCCGGCGCTCGCCGAGATGTCGGTGACCAGGCCGTCGGTGTGGGCCAGGCGCCGCTGCAGGCGGGCGGCCTCGCCGTCGCCGAGCACCGAGCCCAGCAGCGCGTGGCCGAGGTAGCCGTCGAGGTCGGCGGCGGGGTCGGGCATCCGGTAACCGAGCGCGAGCGCGGGAAGCGGCGCGTGGGCGTCGGGCACCACCTGGCGGCGCTCCGCTCCGGGCACCGGCTCCGCGAACGACGGGCGCGCGGGCGTCGGGCGGGCCGGGATGTCGCCGAAGTGCTTCTCGACCAGCGCGAGGGTCTCGTCTACGTCGAGGTAGCCCGCGACGGTGATCTGCGCGTTGCCCGGTGCGTAGTAGGTGTCGAAGAACGCCGCGGCGTCGTCGAGCGAGGCCAGCTCCAGCTCGGAGAAGTCACCGTAACCGTTGTGCGCGTTGGGGAAGGTGTCGTAGAGGACCGGGGGCAGCAGGATCCAGGGGAACCCGCCGTAGGGCCGGTTCAGGACGTTGAGCCGGATCTCCTCCTTGACGACGTCCACCTGGTTGCGCAGGTTCTCGACCGACAGCGTCGGAGCGCGGAGGCGGTCGGCCTCCAGGAACAGGGCTCGCTCCAGTGCCGCGGCCGGCAGCACCTGGAAGTAGTCGGTGTAGTCCTGGTGCGTCGAACCGTTGAAAATCCCGCCGGAGCCCTGGACGTGGCGGAAGTGCGCCAGCTTCTCCAGGCTCTCGCTGCCCTGGAACATGAGGTGCTCGAACAGGTGCGCGAAACCCGTGCGGCCCTGCGGCTCGGAGCGGAAACCGACGTCGACGTGCAGGGCGACGCCGACGACGGGGGTGACGGGATCGGGGACGATCAAGACCCGTAACCCGTTGGACAACGTCGCCCTGTGCAGTTCGACGGCAGGCAGCTTCACGGCAGGCACGACGTCGAACCTAGCGGGCCTCCACCGGTACGCGCTCGTCGCTGGGCGGCATCGCACCGGCCGGCATCGCACCGGCCGGCATCGCACCGGCCGGCATCGCACCGGCCGGCATCGCACCGGCCGGCATCGCACCGGCCGGCATCGCACCGGCCGGCATCGCACTGGGCAGCATCGCGCTGGGCAGCATCGCGCTGGGCAGCATCGCGCTGGGCAGCATCGCGCTGGGCAGCATCGCGCTGGGCAGCATCAGCACGGCGAGCAGGATCTCGGGGTTCTCGAACCCGGTGAGCATGCTGGAGATCAGCGCCGCCGTGGCGTAGACGATCGTCGCCGCGCCGCGCGGCAGGTGCCAGCGCCGGGCGAGCAGCAGGAGCGGCCCGAGCAGGACGAGGGTGGTGATGACCATGCGGTCGGTGGTGGTCTCGATGCCGAGCACCTCGTGCCACACCAGGTCGACGCCGCCCGACAGTGCGAACGCCGGCAGTGCGCGCATCGTCAGCCCGTAGCCGATCGGCACCGCCGCCATGCCCCGGCGGCCCTGCTGGACCTGACGCCCGACCGTCCACAGCACCCAGCCGGCGGGGGCGGTGAACCCGCTGTAGAACACGGCGTGCCACGGGGTGAAGAAGGTCTCCAGGTCGGGGAGGTTCGCATGGTGGTAGGCGTCGAGGAACAGGCCCAGCACGAACCAGACCGACAGCACCGTGGTGACGACGTCGGTGCGCACCGACGCCCGGGGGCGCGGTTCCCCGGAGTCGCGCAAGAGGTCCCAGGTGGGCCGTAGAGCCGTGTTCGTCATGGCGCCCAGCGCCGCAGGGCGGATTCCCCGCGTATCGGGAAATCCCCCTAAGGGCCGGGCGGGAGGACGACGAACTGGCGCAGCGTGAGGTCGAGGTAGGTGACCGGGCCGCGCGGGCCAGGGGTGTGGTCGACGTTGATGCCGGTCTCGGGCAGGCCGAGGAGCTTGTAGCCGTCGAGCAGGCGGGTGGTGGTGTTCCAGAACACGCCGGTGCCGGTGTAGGCGTCGATGAAGGCCTCAGCCGCGACGCGATCCGTGGCGCAGACCGTCGCGGCGAGCCCGGACGTCTCGCGGGCCGCAGTCAGCGCCGCGTCGACCGGGCCGTCGACGGTCGTCACGGTGACATGGGCCTCGGCGCCGGGGTCGAGCGCCCACTCGTGGCCGATCGGGTGGGCGTGCGGGGGGACGCTCGCAGTGATGCCCCTCTCGGCGAGGGCCCGCTCCGCCACCGGCCAGAGCCGGTCGTACGCCGTCGCGTCGATCAGCATCAGGTTGAGCCGGTTGCAGACGCCCAGGCGGTCGGTGCCCTCGGCGACCAGCCGCGTGACGTCCTGCTCGACCGCGCTCGCGTCCAGGTAGAGCACCCCACCCCCGTCGGCGTGGGCCAGCACGCGCGTCCCGGCGGCCGCGCCGAGCGCCGAGAGCCGCCGCGTGACCTCACCGCTGCCCCGGACCACGACCAGCGGGACGAGATCGGGAAGCCCGACGAGCGCCTCGGCCCCCGCGTGGCCCGGCGTCGGGACGAGCTGGACCGCCGCGGCGGGGACGCCGTGGGCCTGCAACGCCGGGGCCAGCACGAGGTCGACGAGAGCGCGGGCACTGCGCAGGGCCGCCGAGCCGGTGCGCAGCACGGCGGCGCTGCGCGCCTTGAGCACCTGGGAGGCCACGTCCACAGTGACGTTCGGGCGGGCCTCGAACACCGCTCCGATCACGCCCACCGGCACCCGCCGCTCGAACACCCGCTCACCGGTCGGGAGCGTCCGGACCTCGCGTTGCAGCGGCGGCTCGGGGGTGGCCGCGAGCACCTCGAGCTGGGTGGCCATGTCCGCGAGGCGCTCGGGGTTCAGGCGCAGCCGGTCGAGCAGGCCCGGCGCCATCGCGCCCCGCTCGGCGGCCGAGACGTCGGCGGCGTTGGCGCCGAGCAGGTCCTGCGCCCGGTCGCGCAACAGCCCGGCAGCGGCGCGCAGTGCCGCGTCGATCGCGGCGCCACCCGCGGCACGGACGCCCGGCGCCGCCGCGGCCGCCCGCCGAGCGGCATCGCGGACCGCGGCGGCCTCGACCGAGTCGCCGGCGGCCGACCCGCTGGGGGCGGTACGAGAGGTCACGCACCCAGGTTGCCACGCTGCACCGTTCGCCTCCGCACCGCGCCCGCCCTGGTTCAGGAAAGCCACGTTCATGCCCTCTCCGGGCAGGAACGTGGCTTTCCTGAACCTTTGGATGGGGTCATGCGCGGTGCGGGAGCTTCGCCGGCGTGGAGGGGGGCGGGACGACCGGGCCGATGTCACCGTCGGGTGCCGTGTCGAGGTCGACGATCACCGGGGCGTGGTCGCTGGGGCCCTTGCCCTTGCGCGCCTTGCGGTCGATCCAGGCGGCGACGACCCGCGCGGCCGGCTCCGTACCAGCCAGCACCAGGTCGATCCGCATCCCCATGTCCTGGTGGAAGCGCCCGGCCCGGTAGTCCCAGTAGCTGAACACGCGCTCGGCCGGCCAGCGGTCGCGCACGACGTCGTGCAGGCCGAGCTCCCGCAACGACGCCAGGGCGCCCCGCTCGGCCGGCGTCACGTGGGTGGAGTCGACGAACAGCGACGGATCCCACAGGTCGTCGTCGGTGGGAGCGACGTTCATGTCGCCGGCGATCACGGCGGAGCCGGGGTCGGACACCGACGCGTGCAGCGCCGCGAGCCACTCCAGCTTGTACGCGTAGTGGGGGTCGTCGGGGGTACGGCCGTTGGGGACGTACACCGATGTGACGCGCAGGCCGCCGCACGTCGCGGTGACGGCGCGGGCCTCCGCGGGCGCGTCGGGTGTGGGGAAGCGCGGCTCGGCGGGCAGACCGCGCTCGACGTCGTCGAGCCCGACTCGCGACAGCAGCGCCACACCGTTCCACCGCCCTTCGCCGTGGTGGGCGACCGCGTACCCGCGCTCCGCGAGTGGCGCATCGAACGCCTCCGCGAATGCGGCATCGGACAGTTTCGTCTCCTGCAGGCAGACGACGTCGGGGGCGCGCTCGTCGAGCCAGGGCAGCAACCGGGGCAACCGGGAGAGGGCGGAGTTCACGTTCCACGTAGCCAGACGCACGGCCGGCACGCTACCTTCGCCGAGTTTGTATGGTCACCGAACAAAGGAGTCGGCATGACGCAGCCCACCCGGGAGGACCGCTTCAGCTTCGGACTCTGGACGGTCGGCTGGCCGGCCCGCGACCCGTTCGGCGACGCCACCCGCCCCGCGCTCGACCCCGTCGAGTCGGTGCACCGGCTCGCCGAGCTCGGCGCCTGGGGCGTGACGTTCCATGACGACGACCTGGTCCCGTTCGGCTCACCCGCGGGCGAGCGCGACCGCCTGATCGCCCGGTTCCGCACCGCGCTGGACGAGACCGGGGTCGTCGTCCCGATGATGACCACCAACCTGTTCACCCACCCCGTGTTCAAGGACGGCGCATTCACGAGCAACGACCGCGGGGTGCGCCGGTTCGCCCTGCGCAAGGTGCTGCGCAACCTCGACCTGGCGGCCGAGCTCGGCGCGTCGACCTACGTGTTCTGGGGTGGCCGCGAGGGCGCCGAGGTCGACGCGGGCAAGGACATCCACGCGGCCCTGGACCGCTACCGTGAGGGCGTCGACCTCCTCGCCGCGTACGTCAAGGAGCAGGGATACGGGATCCGCTTCGCCATCGAGCCCAAGCCCAACGAGCCGCGTGGCGACATCCTGCTCCCCACGCTCGGGCACGCGCTCGCGTTCATCGCCGAACTGGAGCACGGCGACATCGTCGGTGTGAACCCCGAGGTCGGGCACGAGCAGATGGCGGGGCTCAACTACTCGGCCGGGATCGCGCAGGCCCTGTGGGCCGGAAAGCTCTTCCACCTCGACCTCAACGGCCAGCGCGGCATCAAGTACGACCAGGACCTGATCTTCGGCCACGGTGACCTGATCAACGCGTTCTCTCTGGTCGACCTCATCGAGCACGGCGCCCCCGGCCCGGACGGATCGACCGGCCCGGCGTACGACGGCCCACGTCACTTCGACTACAAGCCGCTGCGCACCGAGGACGCCACGGGAGTGTGGGCGTCGGCGGCGGCGAACATGCGCACCTACCTGCTGCTCCGCGAACGCGCCGCCGCCTTCCGGGCCGATCCGGAGGTGGCACAGGCGTTGGCGACCTCCGGCGTCGCGGACCTGGGGAGGCCCACGTTGAACCCGGGCGAGACCGTCGCGGAGCTCGTCGCGGACCGGTCCGCGTTCGAGGACTACGACGCCGACAAGGCCGGCGAGCGCGGCTACGGCTACGCGCGGCTGGGTCAGCTGGCGGTCGAGCACCTGATGGGAGCCCGATGACACTCGTGGCGGGCGTCGACTCGTCGACACAGTCGTGCACCGTCGTGATCCGCGACGCGGCGTCCGGTGCGCTCGTGCGTCACGGGCGGGCGTCCCATCCCTCGGGCACGGAGATCGACCCGGACCTGTGGTGGGACGCCCTGCAGCGGGCGACCGCCGACGCGGGCGGGGTGTCCGATGTGGACGCGATCGCGGTGGCCGGGCAGCAGCACGGGCTCGTGTGCCTGTCCTGCGACGGCCGGGTCGTGCGGCCTGCGCTGCTGTGGAACGACACCCGCTCGGCGGGCGCGGCCGACGAGCTCGTCGCCGAGCTCGGCGCGACGGCGTGGGCGGAGGCGGTCGGGAGCGTCCCGCTCGCGGCGTTCACGGTGACGAAGCTGCGGTGGCTGGCCACCCACGAACCGGCGAACGCGGCCCGTACCGCGGCGGTCTGCCTGCCCCACGACTGGCTCACCTGGAAGCTCCGCGGGACCGGTGACCTCGCGGACCTCGTCACCGACCGCAGCGACGCCAGCGGCACGGGCTACTTCTCCGGCGTGACCGGCGAGTACCGCCGAGACCTGCTCGCCGCGGGGTTGGGCCGTTCCGACGTGGTGCTGCCGCGGGTGCTGGGGCCGGGCGAGTCCGTGGGACGGACGGCAGGCGGGATGCTGCTCGGCCCGGGCGCGGGTGACAACGCGGGCGCGGCGCTCGGGCTCGGCGCCGGCCCCGGTGACGTCGTGGTCTCGATCGGGACGTCCGGCGTCGTCTCCGCGGTGAGCCAGACCCCGACCGCCGACGCAACCGGCATCATCGCGGGTTTCGCCTCCGCCACCGGTGAGTACCTGCCGCTGGTGTGCACGCTCAACGCCGCCCGTGTGCTCGACGCCGCCGCCGCACTGCTGGGCGTCGATCACGACGAGCTCTCCGGGCTGGCACTGTCGGCGCCCCCGGGCGCGGGTGGGCTCGTGCTCGTCCCCTACCTCGAGGGCGAGCGCACCCCCAACCGTCCCGACGCGACCGGCGCGCTGCACGGCTTTGCTCTGAGCACCTCGACGCCCGCACACCTCGCCCGCGCCGCCGTCGAGGGCCTGCTGTGCGGCCTGGCCGACGCGCTCGACGCCCTGGTCGAGGCGGGGGTCCCGGTGGAACGGGCGTTCCTCGTCGGGGGCGGAGCGCGCTCGGAGGCGGTGGCGCGGATCGCGCCGGCCGTCCTCGGACGCCCGGTGCTGCGGCCCACACCCGGTGAGTACGTGGCCGACGGGGCCGCCCGGCAGGCGGCCTGGGTCCTCACCGGTGCGGACGCTCCCCCGTCCTGGACGACCGCCGACAGCGAGACCTTCGACGCGGCCCCGACGCCGTCCGTGCGGGACCGCTACGCCCAGGCCCGCGAGCTGACGGTGCCCCGCCTGTGACCGACCGTTGCCTGCGAGGACGCAACGGACCGTGTTCCGATGACCGGTCCACAGGTGTCCGGTCGCCGATGGACAGTCCCTGATGGACGTCACCGGGTGGCCTTTCGACCACCACGGCTCGCGCGCGGGAGCGCGCAGCGTGCGCCGGCACAACCTCGCGCTGGTCCTGCGACAGGTCGCCGATGGCGAGCCGGTGTCACGGGCCGCCGTCGCCGCGCGCACCGGGCTGACCCGCGCCACGGTCTCGTCGCTGGCTGACGAGCTGCTCGCGACAGGACTCCTGACCGAGCTGGCGGCCGCCCGCGGAGGGCAGGGACGCCCGGCGAACCCGTTGCAGCTCAACAGGTCCGGACCGGCGGGGCTCGGGCTGGAGATCGGTGTCGACCACGTCGGGGCGTGCGTGGTCGACCTCACCGGGACCGTCCGCGCCACCCGGACCGTCCCGTCACCGCATCGCACCCTGCACCCCCACACGGGTCTGGCCCTGGTCGCCGGGCTCGCGGCCGACGTGATCGCCGGAGCCGGTCTCACCGTGATCGGCGCGACGGTCGCCCTGCCCGGCGTCGTCGGACCCGACGGGGTGCTGCAACGCGCCCCCAACCTGCCGCGCTGGGTGGACGTACCCGTGTCCCCGGCTCTGTCGGAGATGCTCGGCGGACCACCCGTCGCGGTCGGCAACGAGGCCGACCTGGCCGCGCTCGCCGAGCTGTGGTTCGGCGCGCCCTGGCTCACCGACTTCCTGTACGTCTCCGGCGAGATCGGTGTCGGCGGTGGCATCGTCCTGCACGGAGCGCTGTTCCGCGGTGCGGGTGGGCGTGCCGGCGAACTGGGGCACGTCGTGGTCGACGCCGAAGGTTCGCCGTGCAGCTGCGGCGGGCGGGGATGCCTCGAACAGGTGGCCGGACAGGAGGAGCTGCTGCGCGCGGCGGGGGCGCGCGACGTCGACGACCTCATCGCGCGCCGCGGTGCGGAGGGGCCGGCGGCGGCGGTCGGTGTCGCCGGAAGGGCGCTCGGGGTGGCGCTCGCCGGTGCCGTCAACCTGCTCGACGTCCCGACCGTCGTGCTCGGCGGGCTCTATGCCCGGTTGGGTGAGGGTCTGCGCGAGATCGTGCAGTGCGAGCTGCGGACGCGGGTCGTGGCCCGGCCGGTGGAGGTCGTGCTCTCGGAGCCCGGCACCGGTGGCGCGCTGCGGGGTGCGGCCGCAACCGTCGTGCGGGAACGTCTGCGCCATCCCTGAACCGCGTGCGCGGGAACGCGGGGAGCACCGGGAGGACGCGTCAGTCCTCGGGAGGGCTGGCCTTGCGGATGTAGAGCACCCGGTCGCCGCGCTCCAGGGCGTCGACGGCCGAGGCGTCCACACGGAACCTGTTCTCGCCGCGCACCACACCGAGCACGATGTCGGTCAGGTGCCGGGGCGAGCCGCCCACCTCGGACTCCTCCACCGCGCGCTCGCTGATCGCGAACCCGGCGTCGGGGGTCAGGAGGTCCTCGATCACCTCGACGACGGCGGGTGTGGTCGTCGCCGCCCCGAGCAGCCGCCCGGCCGTCTCCGCGGACACGATCACCGAGTCGGCACCGGACTGCCGCAGCAGGTGCATGTTCTCCGACTCTCGCACCGACGCGACGATCCGGATGTCCGGGGCCATCTCGCGGGCGGTCAGCGTCACCAGGATGGCCGTGTCGTCGCGGTTGGTGGCCACCACGACCGCCGACGCCTGCGGCACACCCGCGGTCCGCAGCACCTCCGACCTCGTGGCGTTGCCCGCGACCGTCACCAGCCCGAGCGCCGACGCCGCGTCGAGCTGGGCCCGGTCGGTGTCGACGACGACGATGTTCGTCGGCTCGATGCCGTCGCCGAGCAGGGTGTCCGCCGCGGCCCGGCCCTTGGTGCCGTATCCGACGACGACGGTGTGGTCACGCACGCGGGTCCTCCAGCGCTGGATCCGGAACGACTGTCGGGACCGCTCGGTGAGCAGCTCGACGGTGGTCCCGACGAAGGTGATGAGGAAGATCAACCGCAGCGGCGTGACCACGACCGTGGTCCACAGCCGCGCGGAGTCGCTGACCGGCACGATGTCGCCGTAGCCGGTGGTCGAGACCGACACCGTCGAGTAGTAGAAGGCGTCGAGCAGGCTGATGCCGTCATCGCTGTTGTTGTCGAGGTAGCCCTCACGCCCGAAGTAGACGATCAGGGCCGTGGCGACGAGGGCGCCGGCCGCGATCGCGATCCGCCGCAGCAGCGACAGCAACGGCGAGACACCGGACTCCGGCATGCGGACGGGGGCGGTCGACTCTCCCAGGGACCGGCGCGGCCGCTCACTGCGCACAGCGCGAACAGTAGCGCTGCACCCGGTCGGGGCACGGCGCGACCGTGCGACGATCACCTGCGTGACACCTCGAGGTTCCCGCGCGGCCACCGTGCTCGCCGCCGTCCTGGTCGGCGCAGGCGCGGCGCACCTCGCCGTTCCCACCACGTTCGACGCGCTCGTGCCCGAGCAACTACCCGGCACCGCCCGGTTCTGGACACTGGCATCCGGCGTAACCGAGATGGCCGTCGGAGCAGTCGTGGCGGCACCGCGCACCCGGCGTCTCGGCGGGCTCGCGGCGGCGGTGCTGTTCGTCGCGGTCTTCCCGGCGAACGTCAAGATGGCGATCGACTGGTCCGACCGGTCGGTGGCCGAGCAGGCCGTCGCCTACGCCCGGCTGCCGCTGCAGATCCCCCTGGTCCTCTGGGCGCTGAAGGTCCGACACGACGCGGCGTGAGATCGCAGGACCCCACCGTCGGTCTGACGGCCCCTCGGCAGGTCCCCTGGGCGGATGGCGTGCGTCCGATCCCACCCGGGGCGGCACGACGCTGCGTTAGCGTCGTCGGGTGCCCCGGGTCCGCGCCACCAAGATCGTCGTCGTTGCGGCACTGCTGGCGGCGTGCACATCACCAACGACACCCCCACCGGCACCGATCCCCCCGACACCCGGACCGACCGCGATCGTGCTCCCCCCACGTCCCCGAGAACTACCCCTCGACGGGGTGGACCCCTGCACACTGCTCACCGACGCCCAACGCGCCCAACTGGGCTTCGACGGCGGCGTCGTCGCCGGTGAGAGCACCGCACCGGGCTTCGTCGGACCGTCCTGCGTCAACAGCGGATACGAGCCGCGCGCGATCGCGGTGGTGTTCGCGCTCGCCGTCGAGAACGGCATCGAGGTACTCACCGGCCCCGGCGTGCTCCGCGACGAGGTCACGGTGATCGACGTTGCCGGGTTCCCCGCGCTCCTTGCGCGCCCGAAGGTCGAGGACTCCTGCTCGGTCGACGTCGACGTCGCGCGGGGCCAGTTCCTCGACGTGCAGTTCCAGGATGGTGGCCGATCGCCGGCGATCCCACAGGACCGGCTCTGCCGCGACGCCGTAGATGTCGCTGAAGAGGCCGTGCTCACCCTGCTTGCTCGCTGAGCGTTCACCATCGCTAAGCAATTTCGCGGAACTGCCTCCTGTGCGCGTCGTCGTCGCTAGCGTCCGCAACAACGTGCCGACCTGCCGGAGGTAGCTGTGTCAAACCGTCCGACTGTGACTCTGCGACTCGAGCCGCACATGCTGCCGGGCTTGGTGGTTGCATACGGCCGGGCTGCTGATGAGATGCGACTCCTGGTGGCCGATGTGAAGAACCAGGGTCGGATCGAACAGCCGTGGACCAGCGACCCCGTCAGCGTCGCGATGGCTGAGCACTACAACGACGTGGTCATGGACGGCGCCCACTCCACCTATGCCGCGCTGCGCCAGTACATGCAGGAACTGGTCGACATCCGCGACACGCTCAAGGCGATGGAGGCCGACTGCCGCCGCACCGAGGGTGAGAACGCCGAGCTGTGGGGGCGGGCATGATCGACGTCCGCTGGCGCGGGTACACCCACGACGAGATCTACCGGATCGTCCACACCGGGCCGGGGCACGCGGCGTCCGCCCAGGCCCAGGCCATCTGGCCGCAGGTGGAGCAGCGGCTCCGCGTGATCGACGAGAACCTGGCCACGGAGACGACCCGCCTCGGCGGGGGCTGGGAGGGTGCCGCCGCCGAGGCCACCCGCGAGGGCCTCACGCCCCTGGGTGAGTGGGCGGCGCAGGCCGTGAACGGCGCCCAGCGCACCGCGGGGGGGGTCGACCAGCAGGCGCAGTACGTCGCCGACATGCGCAACAGCGTGCCGCCGCCCGGCGCACCGATCTCGGCGGAGGTTCCTCCCAGCTTGAACGACCCGGGCCTGGATCCGTTCTTCCAGGCGGACTGGGCGGCCCAGGACGTCGAACGCGACCGGCTGGCCCAGCAGGCCGTGCACGCGATGGACGTCTACACGGACAACTCGGTCTCGAACAAGCCGCACATGTATGCCATGGCGACACCGCCCGCGGTGGCGGCGGACACCGCGCCGATGGCGGCGGCCTCGACCGGTGGCGTGGCCGGGTACGGCGACGGTTCCGGAGCGGGCACGGCGCCCGCCTCGGCCGTCTCGGCGACGAGCTCGACCTCATCGGCTCCGTCGGGTGGACCGGGCGCGGCGGCCCCGGTGCGCGTCGAGGGGACGGCGGGCCCGGCGTTCGGAGTACTGCCCGCCGGCTCGGGATCGACACCCGCGGGACCCGGTGGACGAGGTGTCGGCGCCCTGCCCGGGACAGGTCCATCGGGCGGTGGGGTGGGGATCGGTTCAGGTGGGATCGGCGCCGGTGGGATCGGTTCCGGCCGGCCCGGCGCTGCCGCGAGCGGTGGTGGCGGAAGCGGGGGGATCGGGATCGCGGGCGCCAAGGGCAGTGCGGTCGCACCGCAGCGATCCCCCGCCGGGGCGCGGACGGGCGCGGGAGCGGTGGGCGCGGGCGGTGGCCGTGCGCCGTCCGGCGCGTTCCGACCCGTTGTGCCCAGGGTGCCGGACCGGGCACCGGCACCACCCAACTGGCGAACGGACCCCACCATCCTCCGGCCACCGGGTTCGGTCGGACAACCCGGGACCGGATCCCGGTGGACGGCGGAACCGGGGTCACGGCTACCCGGCGGCACCGGGCCCGGCGGTGGGACGGCGGGCGGCGGCGGGACGGGCAGCGGCGGGACGGGCAGCGGGGGTCGGTCGTGGGCGGAGACCGGCGCGCGAGGCGCGGCGCCGGAACGGCCCGTTCCACCGGGGGACGGCACGCGCGGCACCGGCAGCCGGCCGGGAACAGGTCATCCCGGGGTGATGCCCATGGGGGGAGGTGTCGGGGCGGGCAACAACCAGGAGCATCGCCGCCCGCACTATCTCGTCGACGACTCCGACGCGTTCGCGGACGACCGCTGGGTGACCGACGCGGTGCTCACCCCGGACAACGGGCCACCGAACCCCGGAGGGGGCTGACACCGTGCCCGGACACCCCTTGCACCGCACTGCTACAGCCGGCGCGTGCTCCCAGGCTCACGACACCTCGACGATGCCGGCCTCGGCCGCACCCGCGGTCAGCTCGTCGAGCCCGAACGCGGCGACCGCGTCGAGAGCACCGCTACCTCGCACGCCGTGCTCCGCGGCCCGGCCGGCGCCCCATGCCAACAGGTCGGCGGTGATCGCGTACCCGTCCGGCGCGGCCAGGCGGGTCCGCGCGAGCAGCGTGCCGCCGGCGTCGAAGACCTCCGCGACGAAATGCGACCTCGACCCCGCCAGCGCCGACGCGGACGGGGCGACCGACGCCCGGCGCGTCACCAACCCGGCCACCGCGCCGACCGCGCGTCCCGCCCCGGGGATCCGGCCGAGCAGTGGCGTGACCCGCGACCCGGCGTGGACGGCCTGCGACGCGGAGCCGAACCAGCCGAGGTACACGTCCACCGTCCGCAGGCCCGGGGCGATCCGGGGCAGGGCGAACTGCTCGCTCGCCCCGATCGTGACGCCCGGCCGTGGCCGGCCGGCCACGTCGAACGTCCGGAGCCGGGCGCCGGCAGGCTCGGTGCTCAGCGTCCCGTCGCGCCACGCGTAGGACTGCTCGGTGGCCACGCCGACCAACGACGTCAGGGTGCCGCGGGAGAACGGCTGCCCCCTGCCGCCGCCGGTGAGGAAGTAGCCGACGTCCACCCGTGCCGCACCCTCCCCGGCGGCGCGCAGGGCCAGCGCACCGGCGAGAACGCCCGGCACGTAGTCGTTGCCGAACGCTGTGAGCAGGGCCGCGCCGGAACGCTGCGCGGCGGGCCCGTACTCCTCGAACACCCGCCGGATGAACGGCGGTTCGCCCGTGGAGTCGAGGTAGATCGCCCCGAGGTCGATCGCGGCCCGCACGGCGGCCCTACCCAGGACCGTGAACGGCCCGACCGTGGTCACCAGCACGTCCCCGGACCCGACGAGAGCGGCCACCGACGGTGCGTCGGTGACGTCCGCGCGGGCGGTCTCGAGCCCACCCAACCGCGCCGCGAGAGCAGCCAGCCGAGCCGGATCGCGCCCGGCGAGCACCGGCCGCAGCCCCCGTGCCGTCATCGCTTCGGCGGTGCGCCCGCCGGTGTAGCCGGTGGCCCCGAACAGCACGATCCGCGACATGACCTCGACCCTAACCACATGCGGGCGCCGACCGGGCCGCAGCTCGCGGGATACGGCCGTTCGCCGAAGGCCTGACCCGGTGGCGCCCGAACCCCGGCCTGCCGGCGGCCGTCCCGACGCGGCATGCTACCCGAGGCGGTCCCCGGCGGTACCGTGCCCGCGTGCCGCGATACGCCATCATGTTGCGCGGGATCAATGTCGGCAAGGCCAAACGGGTCGCCATGGCCGACCTGCGGGAGCTCCTCGCCGCGATCGGGTACGCCGAGGTCCGTACCCACCTGAACAGCGGAAACGCCGTCCTCACCGGCGCCGGGGCCGAGCCCGCAAACCACGCCGCCCGGATCGAGAGCGCGCTGGCCGAGCGGTTGGGGCTCGACTCCCGGTGTGTCGTCCTCACCGCCGAGCACCTCCGGGTGATCGTCGACGGTCACCCGTTCCCCGACGTGGCGACGAACGGATCGCGGATGATGGCGCACGTCCTCGCCGCCGCACCCGACGCGGCACTGCTCGCCGCCCACGATCCGGTGGCGCTCGACCCCGATCGCGCCCGCCTCGGCGACCGGGTGATCTACCAGTGGTGCCCCGACGGGCTGCTCGCCGCACCCCCGGTCGGCACGTTCGCCGAGAAGCGGCTCGGCGTCGCGGTCACCGCGCGGAACTGGAACACGATCACGAAGCTCGACGACCTGGTGGGCGGGCGGTAGGCCCGGCGGGGGACCCGATCCGCCGGCAACCCGTGTCGCTACCCGGCGGGGACCGACGCGATCAGGTCGCGCAGGCCGTCGGCGTCGAGCAGGTCGGCGGGTCTGATCGTCACGTTCGGACGGACGAAATGGAACGCGGCCCGCACCCGCTCGGGAGGGGAGCCGGCCAGTGCCGCCCAGGCCAGCCGGTAGGCCGCGAGCTGCACCGAGAGCGCCGGCATGCGGGCGGGGTCGGGCAGCGCGCCGGTCTTCCAGTCGACGACGGTGAAGCCGCCGTCCGTGTCGGCGAACACCGCGTCCATCCGGCCCCGGAGCCCCACCCCGGCGACCACGGTCTCGAACTGCACCTCTACCTCCACCGGACGCCGGTCGGCCCAGGGCGAGGCGAGGAACGCCTCCTGCAGCTCGGCGAGCACGTCGTCGGTGGACGCACCGTCGTCCGCGGCGCCGGGCAGCTCGTCGAGATCGAGCAGGCCCGTCGCGCCGAAGCGCTGCTCCAGCCAGGCGTGGAACGCGGTACCGCGGCGGGCGTGCGGGTTGGGCGGCAGCGGCAACGGGCGGCGCAGGCGGGCGGCCAGTGACGCCGGGTCGGCGGCCAGCTCGACCAGTTGGCTCACCGACAGCTGGGACGGCAGCGCGACGGTCGGCCGCGCACGGGCGGCGGCCCGCTCGGCGAGCAGGACGTCGACGTCCGCCGCCCAGCCCTCGGGGTCGTCGAGGCCGACATCGGTCGGTGGGGTCGGGTCGAGCGGCTCGATCTGCCCACCCGGCTCGGTCGCCTCGGAGCGGGCGGTCGCGCGCGTCTCGTCGAGGTCGCGTACCGCGGCGCGCACCAGCGCCGCACCGGAATGGACGTCCTCCGAACGGGAACCGTGCGGGTCGGTGGGCCACAGGCCGGTGGGCGGCTCGACCGTCGCCGGGTTGACGGCGTCGGCGTCGGGCGCGGGTGCCCACCGCTGCGCACCCCGGACGCCGGCGATCTCCACCAGGAACTCCGAGGGCTCCCGCGGTCTGTCCCCCGCTGCACCCCACCGGTGCCCGGAGCAGAGCAGGACGTGCTCGGAACGGGTGAGCGCGACGTAGAACAGGCGCCGCTCCTCGACGAGCCTGCGCCCGTCCAACGCCTCGGAGTGGTCCTTGACGGCCGTTTCGAGCTGCTTGCGGTCGCCACCGTCGGTCAGGTGGAGACCCGGGAGGTCGGCGGCGTCACCCCGCAGCGGGACGGGCAGCTCGGCAGGGCTGGTCAGCCAGGTACCACCGATCTTGCGGCCGGGGAACACCTGCGCGACCAGGTGCGGGACGGCGACCACCTCCCACTCGAGACCCTTCGCGGCGTGCACGGTGAGCACCTGGACGCGGTCCTGCGCGACCTCGATCTCGCCGGCAGCGAGTCCGTCCTCCGCGCGCTCGGCGGTCTCGAGGTAGTCGAGCAGGGCGGGCAGCGTGGCGACCTCGGCGCCGGCGGCGAAGTCGGCGACGACGTCGGCGAACGCGTCGAGGTGCGCTCGCCCCACCGGGCCCGGACGCGCGGCCGTCTCGGCGTCGAGGAGCAGGACGCGCTCCGCATCGGCAGCCAGATCGGTCAACGGTGCGGAACCACGCGAGCGCAGCCACCGCAGCTCGCGCGCCAACCGGGTGATCCGCTCGAAGGCCGCTGCCGAGTAACGGCCGGGCGGACCGGGGTCGTCCAGCGCGTCGACCAGCCCGGCCTGCTCGGCCTGCTCACCGGGCAGCGCACCCAGGGCGAGCTCGGCCGGGGTCAGGACGCCGGTCCGCGACGGGAGAGCCGGGACCAGCTCCCGCGCCCGCTGCCACAGTGCCGCGAGATCGGCGACGCCGAGGCGCCAACGCGCACCGGTCAGCAGACGGACGGCGGCGGGCCCGGCGAGCGGGTCGGCCACGAGTCGCAACGCGCTGATCAGGTCCCGCACCTCAGGTGTGTCGAGCAGCCCACCGAGGCCGACGACCTCGACCGGCAGCCCGCGGGAACGCAGCGCGGTCGCGATCGCGTCCATGTCGGCGCGGCGGCGCACAAGCACCGCGGTCGTCGGTGGCGGGGAGCCCGAACCCGGCGCATCCGGTCCCCGCGTTGCGCGGGAGTGCGGGTCGTCGGCCCGTCCGTCCGGGGGCGCGGCGGTGGCCTCGGCGGCCCGCCACAGCGCGGCGATGCCGTCGGCCATCCAGTCGATCTCGGACGCGATGTCGGGCAGCAGCGCCACCCGCACGTCGCCCGCTCGGGCCCGCGGGCCGGCACGGAGCTCCCCCACGCCGACCGCGCCGGGTGCCTCCCGCAGCGGGGCCGACACGGCGTTGGCCAGTGCGAGGACCTCGGGCGGGTTGCGGAAGCTGGTGAGCAGCCCGTACTCGTCGGCGGGCGTCCCGTCCGAGCCGGGGAAGTCCGTCCGGAACCGCGTCAAGTTGCCCGCACTGGCCCCGCGCCAGCCGTAGATGGACTGGCAGGGGTCCCCGACCGCGGTGACCGTGGGTCCTCCGGAGCGCACGGGCTCACCCGGCGCCGTGCCGAACAGCGCCCGCAGTAGCACGCGCTGGGCGTAGCCGGTGTCCTGGTACTCGTCGAGCAACACCGCACGGAAGGCGGCCCGCTCGCCCTCGCCGACCTCGGGATGCGCCGTGGCGACCCGCGCGGCGATGACGAGCTGATCGGCGAAGTCGACCGCCCGCTCGGCCCGCTTGCGCGCGCCGAACGCCTCGACCAGCGGCAACAGGGCGATCCGTTGCCGCTGGGCCCCGATCCACCGCTGGTAGGTCTGCGACGGCTCCGCGCGCTGGCCCTTGGCCCGCGGGGCACCGGTCAGCGCGGCGGAGAACTGCTCGGCGTGCCGTCGGACGTCCTGCGGGTCGACGAGGTGCTCCCCGAGCTCGCCTGCCAGCGAGAGGAGTCGTTCGGTGACCGTCGCGGGCATGAGGTCGACGTCGAGATCGGCGGCCCAGCTCGTGACCACGCGGTGTGCGAGCTGCCACGACGCCGTCTCGCCGAGCAGTCGCGCGGCGGGCTCGGCCGGCAGCCGCAGCGCGTGCTCGCCGACGAGCTGTCCCGCGTAGGCGTGGTAGGTCGACACGGTCGGTTCGCCTGCCAGCACCGCGGCCCGGCGCGCCCCGCCGGGGTCCAGCTCGTCGAGCAGCCGGGAGCCTGCGAGGCGCCGCAACCGCGAACGCACCCGCTGTCCGAGCTGTTGGGCGGCCTTGCGCGTGAAGGTCAGGCCGAGGACCTGCTCGGGGAGCACGGCACCGGTGGCGACGAGCCAGACCACCCGTGCGGCCATGGTCTCGGTCTTGCCGGCCCCCGCCCCCGCCACGACCAGCGCCGGACGGGCGGGAGCGGCGATCACCGCGGCCTGCTCGTCGGTGGGCGGCGGCAGGCCCAGTGCGACGGCCAGCGCGCGCGGGGTGAGATCCACCTGCCCGTTCTACCCGGTACCGCTCAGGACGCAGGGGCGTACACCCGCACCCAGTCGACCTCCAGACCGATCTGCTCGGGCGTCGACTCGTCCGGCGCCTCGATCCAGTTCTCCTTCGGCCCCTGGTCGAGCTGGATCGTCAGGTGCATGGGCTTCGTGGGGATGCGTTCGAGGTCGGTGGTCCCGTACTGCTGCACACCGTCGATCTCGCCGTCCACCGGGAAGTTCTCGGAGTCGGGCCACAGCAGGATCGCCGAGCCGAAACCGCGCCCGGCGTCGGTACGCGCCCGGAACTCCCAGCGGCCGTGCAGGCGCCCCATGGAGTCGGCCATGCCACCCGAGCGGCCACCGCCCTCACCGGTCGCGGTGATGCGGAGCCTGCCGCCGGACTGGGTGATCGTGTCCGGGTCGCGACGGCCGTTGCCGAACCCGCCGACGCCGTCGTAGCGGTTCCACCTGTCGGTGTCGAGGGAGGCCGCATCGAACTCGTCGCCACCGATCGGGCGCCAACCCGGTCCGGTCGGGACCGGCGGCTGCGGGGCCACCGCGGCGGCCACGACCGGAGCGGCCTTCGTCGTGCTCCGGCGTGCCGGGGCGGCCGCGCGCCGGGCCGGTATGGCCGACGGGGTGGGGGTGGCCGACGGGGTGGGGGTGGTCGTCGGGGTGGGGGTGGCCGTCGGGGCGATCGGGGGTGCGGTCAGCGGCGCGGTCGGCGCCGCTGCCGCGCTGGACGGGGCCGGCAGGGCCTGGAACGGGTCGGGTACCGCATCGAGCGCGGCCGGTGTGGGGGCACCGGCGCAGCCGGCCAACACCGCCAGCGCGGCGGCGATGACACCGAGGCGGGTTCGGCCCGGGCCGCGGGAGACGCCGGGGACCGCCGGGCGAGGCGGCTCCTCGGAACGGGACACGGAGCGGTGCGACACAGGTATCTCCCTGGCCGGGACGCCGGAGAGGGAGCTCGGGGAGCGCCGGCGACGACTTAAAGTACCGGTACCGACACTAGCCGTGATGACCCCCACGCCGACGCGGCGCCAGGCGGGCCTCGACCAGGCATCCTCACCGTGCGTCAACAGGATCACCTGAACGGGTCAAGGCTCCAGCACGGACCTCCCGGATTCGCTCACAGGACAGCTGGAACGGACCGGGCAGCGGTCGCAGTCGGACCCGACCCGCGCGACGAACTGCGCCCCCGACGTCTCGTCCGCGCACTCGTGGACCACCCCCCGCCAGCGCGCCAGCTCCGCGGCGTCCAGTGGCGCCTGAACCGGTTCCTTCGCTTGGCCACCGGCCCGCTGGTCGGCCAGGTACACCAACCGCCCCCCGCCGGGGTCGGTGCCGGCGGCGAGCAGCTCCCCGAACGCGCCGAGCGCCGCGGCGAGCTGGTAGACCGCCAGTTGCGGGTGCTCGGCCGCGGCCCGGGCACTGACGGCCACCTTGCCCGTCTTGACGTCGATCACGACCGGGCGTCCGTCGCTGTCGACCTCCAGCCGGTCGACGCGGCCGCGCAGCCGCAGCCGCGGCCCGGACCGGCCGACCTCGGGCGAGGCGCCGACGAGATCGAGCTGGACCGGGTGCTCGACGGCCACCAGCCGCAGGCCATCGGCCCGGCTCGACCGCACCCAACCGTCGAACGCCGCGAGCATCCCGCGCACCCGGGCCAGCTCCCGGCGCCCGAACCAGGGCGCACCGGCGTCGAGCCGGGCCCACGCCGACCGCAACGCACCCTCCAGCTCGGGCGCGTCCGCCCCGGCGGCACTGGCCTGCACGAGCGCGTGGACCAGCGAGCCGGTGACCGCCGACAGCGCCCCGACCTCGTTGCCGCCGTGCCGCTCCAGCACCCAGCGCAACGGACAGCGCATGATCTTCTCGACGTCCGAGGGCGACACCGGCACGACCTCGCCGGCGGGGCGCAGCGGCGCGGTGCTCGAGACCGGGGCGAGCCCGTACCAGTCGGCCGGGTCCGCCCCGGGTACGCCGGCGGCCGCGAGCCGGGCCAGCTGCGCCGCCGCTCGCCTGCGACGCGCGGCGCCGCCGGGCGAGGTGTCGGAACGGGGCTCGGTGACCGCGCGCCTGAGCTCACCGACCAGCTCGGCCAGCACCAGCGAGCGGCCGGGGCGGTGCACCGGGCGGTCGGCCTGACCTGCCGGGACGGGATCGAGTTCGTCGAGGAAACGCGAGGGTTGCTCGTCCTCGCCCTGGACGGCACTGACCAGCAGCGCGTGCCGGGCCCGGGTGCAGGCGACGTAGAACAGCCTGCGTTCCTCGGCCAGCAGCGGCGCCACGCGCGACACCGTCGCGCCGGGCTCCGCCACCCCGGCCACGAGGTCCACGAGCCGCTCGCTCCCGAGGAGGCTGCCGCGCAGCCGCAGGTCGGGCCAGCTGCCCTCCTGCACCCCGGGCACGGCGACGACGTCCCATTCCCGCCCGCGTGCGGCGTGGGCGGTGAGCAGGGTGACCGCCTCACCCTGCGGCGCCGTGGAGGCCAGCGAGTCGCCGGGGAGCTGCTGGTCGGCGAGGTAGGACAGGAAACCTCCGACGGTGGCGCCGGGCAACCGGTCGGTGTGGCGTGCGGCCGCGTCGAACAGCGCGAGCACCGCGTCGAGATCCCGGTCGGCGGCCGCACCCACCGGGCCACCTCGCGCGCTCGCCTCGCTCCATCGCGACCCGGACCCGCACGCCTGCCACACCCGCCACAGCACCTCCTCGGCGCTCTCCCCGTCACGTGCGGCGGCCCCGGCGACGGCGAGCAGTGCACCCACCCGACGCAGCGGTGCCGTCTCGTTCGGGGGCAGCGTGACGAGCGGATCAGCTCGGCCGAGCGCGGCGGCGCGCAGCGCCTCGACCAGCAGCGGGTCGCTGCCGGCCTGCTCCTCGTCGCTGCCCGCCGCGTGCAGCCGCAGCAGGCCCCGGCGCAGCCGGCGCAGCCGCATCGGGTCGGCCGATCCCAGCGGTGAGGTGAGCAGAGCGGTGGCCGCGTCGGCGTCGAGATCCTCGGGCGCGGTGGCGTACCGCAGGACCATCAGCAGCGGCACCACCGCGGGTCGCCGGGCCAGCGGCAGCTCGTCGGTGGGCACGGCGACGGGAACCCCGGCGGCCAGGAGCGCCCGCCGCAGCGTGGGCAGCGAGCGGCGCGTGGACCGGGCCAGCACCGCCATCCGCGACCAGGGCACACCCCGGGTCAGATGGGCCCGGCGCAGCTGGTCCGCCACCCAGCCCGCCTCCTGGGCGGCCGAGGTGAACACCCGCACCGCCACCTCGCCCTGCGCCGCGGACTCCGGCACCGGCGCCGTCCGTTCCCGGCCCTCCCCCGCCCCGGGTAACCGCGCGACGAGGCGGGCACCGGCGGCGCGCACCGCCGGCGCGCTGCGATGGTCGGTGGCGAGGACGGTCGTGGCCGCCTCCATCGCCCGCAGGCCGCCGGGGTCGGCACCCCGGAAGTTGAGGACGGCCTGGTCGGGGTCGCCTGCGAAGAGCACGGTGCTCGCGGTGGACCCGAGGGCCCGTACCAGCTCCATCTGCTGCGGATCGAGATCCTGCGCGTCGTCGACGACGAGGTGGCGCACCCTCGCGCGTTCGGCGGCGAGCAGCTCGGGGTCCGACGCCAGCGCGTCGAGCGCCGCGGCCACCAGCTCCGCGGCGTCGAGGGCGGGTGCGGTGGCCTGCGGGGCACTGCGGCCGGCAGCTCCGCGCAGCAGGTTGACCTGCTCGTAACTGCGGAAGAAGTGACCCGCGGCCGTCCATTCCGGCAGGTCGTGCCGGCCGCCGAGCTCGACGAGCTCCTCGGGCCCGAGGCCCCGTTCCGCGGCACGCAGCAACAGTTCGCGGAGCTCGCCGGCGAACCCCGGCAGGCCCAGCGCCGGTCGCAACCGCTCGGGCCACCCCGACCCCGTCACGTCACCCGACAGCTCGCCCTCCAGCAGGTCGCGCACCACGGCGTCCTGCTCGGCGCTCGCGAGCAGCCGCGGTGGCGGGTCACCGTGACGAGCGGCGTGCAGCCGCAACACCCCGAACGCGTAGGAGTGCACTGTGCGGACCAACGGCTCCCGGGAAGTGCGCCCGTCCCCGTGCAGCAGGTCGCCCAGTCGCTCACGCAGCTCTGTCGCCGCGCGCCGGCTGCCCACGAGCAGCAGGACGTGCTCCGGATCCTCTCCCGCCCGCACCCTCGCCGCGATGGCCGTCAGCAGCAACGTGGTCTTGCCGGTGCCCGGCCCGCCGATCACGCGCATCGGGCCCGCGGCGTGGGCGAGGACCCGCCGGGCGGGGTCGTCCCACTCCTGGCCGGCCGCCACGGGTCGCGGGCGGCGGACCAACCCGGGCGCGAGCCGGGCGCGGGCGAGGTCGGATCCGGACACGGCGCGATGCAACCACGCGGCACCGACAACCCGGCAGCCGAGCCTGTCCGGGTGACACCGGTCGGACCCCGGAGGTCACCTCACAACACGGTGCCGGCAGGAACGTCGCCGGTTCACCTGGCACGATCGTGACGTGACCGCTCCGCTGCACGTCCGGGTCCTCGGCGCCGGGGACGGGGTACCGGTGCTCGCCCTGCACGGCGTCACGGGCCAGGGCGGCCAGTGGCGGGAACTGTCGCACGCCCTGCCCGGGGCACACATGATCGCTGTGGACCTGCGCGGCCACGGCCACTCGCCGTGGACCCCGCCGTGGCACCTCGAACAGCACCTCGCCGACACGCTCGCCGTGCTCGACGACCTGGGCCTCGCCCGCGTCGCGGTGGCCGGGCACTCGTTCGGCGCCGCGCTCGCGGTGCACCTCGCCCACGCGGCGCCCGACCGCGTCGACCGCCTCGCCCTCCTGGACCCGGCGATCGGGCTCGACCCGCGCGACATGCTGGCCAGGGCCGTGTCGACCTACACGGACGGCTCCTATCCGGACGTCGCGAGCGCCCGCGCGGACCACGCCACGGCCTGGGCGGGCGTCGACGAAGCCCTGATCGACACCGAGATCGCCGAGCACCTCGCACCCGACGGCGACCGCTTCCGGTTGCGGTACTGCAACCCGGCGGCCGTGGTCGCATGGAGCGATCTCGCCCGGCCCGCCCTCACCCCGCCGCCGGGCACCCCGACGCTCGTGCTGCCCGCGGGAAGGGCCGGCCTCGTCGACCCGGGCTGGCTGGACGCCTGCCGTGCCGAGCTGGGCGACGCCCTGACGGTCGGGGAGATCGACGCCGGGCACATGCTCCACCTGGAACGGACGGCGGCCGTCGCCGCGCTGCTCGGTCCGTTCCTCGGCCTGGTCTGACGGGGACGCCGATGGACGAGCAGGCGGTCGAACGGGTCCGTGCCGCCGTGCGCGCGATCCCGTCCGGAGAGACGGCGAGCTACGGTGAGATCGCGGCGCGCGCGGGCCTGCGCTCGGCCCGTCTGGTGGGCCGGATCCTCGCCGAGGACGGGCACGACCTGCCCTGGCACCGGGTGCTGCGTGCCGACGGCACCTGCGCCCCCCACATCGCCACCGAGCAGTGCGCCCGTCTCCGAGCCGAGGGAGTGATCATGGTGGAGGGTCTCCTCCCCCGCCCGGGGAGGTGAGCCGCGCCGGCGCAGCCCGACCGGCGCCGCGGGCACGGTCGGATCCGGGTCGGGCGGTGCGAGCGGCCGCGCCACCGAGCGCGGTGCGATAGCGCGCCGCGACAAGGGCGGGCACGGCGGGGTGGGTGGACAGCGGCGCGCCGACGACGTCGGCTCCGCAGTCGTCGAGCTGGCGCTGGAACAGTCCGGGGGCGAGCAGCCAGCTCGCGACCGCCACCCGCCGCGCTCCGTCGGCTCGCAGCGCGGCGACCGTGTCGGTGACACGGGGGCCGCCGGTGGCGATCGTCGCGAGCGTGACGTGGCGGCCGAGCAGGCGGGCCAGCCTACGTGCCGCGGTGGCACCGTCCGCCCGCGCATGCGGGTCGCTGGACCCGGCGACGGCGAGCACCACGGCGTCACCCGCACGGGCTCCGGCCTCCGCCAGGCGCTGCGCCGCCGCCTGGACCAGTGCGGGGTCGGGTCCGAAGGTGTGGGCCAGCGTCACGTCGGCGCGCCCGGTGGCGCGCAGCTGCGTGGGTACGTCGGCGCGCACGTGGTAGCCGGCGGCCAGGAACATCGGGACGGCCACGCACGGCCCGGGCAGCTCCGCGAGTGCATCCGCGGGCGTCGGCCGCCGGACGTCGACGAAGCAGGCCGCCACCCGCACCCGCAGCGACGCACCCACCAGGTCGGCCACCTGCTCGGTGACCACCGCGCCGACCGGGTCCCGCGTGCCGTGCGCCACGAGCAGCAGCGACGGTGCCGTGCCGGTCATCCCACGTCTCCGTGCAGGCAGTGTCCGCCGACCTGGACGGGGGGGAGCACAGCGGGGGCGGGGGCGGGGGCGGTGTTCACGACGAGGACCACGGTATCCCGATCTGCACGCGGCCGCCCCGGGCGCACCGGTTGCACCGTGCCCGCGAGTCGGGGTCTCCGTGACCGCGAGTCGGGGTCCGGAGGTACGAGGGGAGCCCGGACGGCTGCGGCACCGACCACCCCGCCTGCGCGGTCATCAACGTCCGTCGCCTGATCAAGACCGGGTCACGAGACGGGTCCGAACCGCGGCAGTGCTCGAACTTTTGTTCGATTACAGGGCCAGCATGAGCTGGCGCGCCGTGTCAGTCCTGTCGCGCTGTCTTGCCGGGGCGCTGACACCGCGGTTGCCGCGAGAACGGCATCCCGGCCGGTGGGCCATGACCCTCCGCCCCACCCCGCCCCGGCGAACTACGCTGACCTGCTGTGACGAGCGTTGCCCGTATCGCCAGAAGGTCGGCGCGCGCGGTCGGAACGTCAGAGGTGTTGCTCGTTAGCTCCTTCAGCGAGGCCGGCGTGTCCGTGCAGCACTTCTTCGTCGCCACGCTGGCGGCGCTGGACGAGGCGGCGCGCAGCGGCGCCGAGTACGTCGATGTGTCCCGGGGTGGGTACACGCTGAGGGGTGGAACCTGCACGCAGACGCGCTCGTGGGCATCGACCTGAAGCCGGTGGAGTTGAAGGAGTTCATCCTGGCCAACCGCGAAGCTCTGCTCGCTGAGATCGTCGCGCCAGACTGATCGTCGGGCCCTGACCGGCGCACTGCGCGGCTGCACCGTCGTTACGGCGGCCAGAGCGCCGAAGCAGCCCTGCGCATCCGATCGACCACGTACGGTCGCAGCCGATGATCCGATCAGCGGGGGTGGGCGGTGGTTGTCTCAGTGCCGACGAAGGTCCAGCGCTTCCTGGACCGCGTCCAGGTCGGCGAGGTCGGTGAGCGTGGCGTCAGCTCCTGCCGTGTCGAGTTCGGCGGTGGTGAACCGGCCGGTAGCGACTCCGACGGCGCGGGCGCCCGCCGCTCGGGCGGCGGTGATGTCGGCCGGTGTGTCCCCGACGACGATCACCTTGCCGACATCGGTGCCGTTGCTGCCGCATCGCTGCCGGGCGATGCGGACGAGTTCGGCGCGGTCGCGGTGGTCGTCGCCGAAGGCGCCGCAATCCCACCGCATCTGATCAACGAGCCCGGTGGTCCGGAGCTTGATCAGCGCCACGGCCCGGGGGTTGCCGGTGAGTACGGTCTGGGTCACCTCGGGTTTCTGGTCGAGCAGCGACAACACCGCCTCGACACCGGGCAGGACGCGGGCCCGCCGGCGCAGTTCGTCGAACCTCGCCTCGTACTGCTCAGCCAACGCCGCGGTCATCTGCGCCACTGACGGCGGCACCGCGGACCGCCGGACCAGTCGGCGACCTCGCGCAGGTACGCGCGGGGGTGAACACTGCGTGGCGGCTCTGGCAGACCTCGCCGCACCGCTACAGCATCGTGGGTGGGCTTGTACCGGAGCTGGTCGCCAACGTCGAGGCCCAGCGCCACACCGCGGCCGGGGCGCAGGGCTCAGGAAGCGGAGCGGGTGGCGGCAGACCTCTACGGTCTGACACGCAGCGTGGCTAAGCGCAGCGGCCGGATGGATCTCGCCATGATCGCCGCCGACCGCGGACGGATGGCTGCGGAGAACGCCGAGGACCCGCTTCGTGCCGCGGTCGCCTGCTGGAACCAGGCGCACGCCGCGCTCGCGACCGGCCACCCATCGGTGGCCGAGTCGATCGCCCTGGACACGGCAGGAGCGATGCGCGGCGGTTCAGGTACGCACCGGCGGCGGTGCACGGCGCGCTGCTGCTTTGTGGCAAGCGCAGCAGCGGCCCGGCGGGGGGACGCGTGGACGGCGCGTGATCGGCTGCAAGCGATCGGCCCGGTCGCGACGAAGACCGGTGAGATCAACACGCTATGGACGGCATTCGGCCCGACGAGTGTCGCGATGCACGCCGCAGCCATCGAGCTCGACGCCGGCGAGCACTCGATCGCTGCTTCGATCGTTGCGGCGGTCCGCCGCGAGCAGTGCCCGTCGATCGAGCGGCGTGTGGCCTTTCTCCTCGACCGCGCCCCGTCCCATCAGCGAGGCCGCGAGTTCGATGCCGCGCTCGGGCTGCTCGCGGCGGCCGCCACCGAGGCGCCGGAGGACGTGAGCCGACGCCCGATCGTCCGCCACGTGCTGAGGGAGATCATCGGCGGAAGCGGTCGGGCAGCCAGGCGGGCCGCGGTCATGGCAGACAGGTTCGGCATCGAGCTCACCGGCGTGAACGGACCCTGACCAGCGGTACGGGTTTCCACCCGCAGCCGTCCCTACGGTGGCACGGCCCACATCACCGGCGTCGGGGAGGACGCGTTGAGAACCACGACCACACCGAGGGTCCGCACAGGGATCGTCGACCAGCACGCCACCTGGATCGCGGTGAACCCCGTCCAGGGCTGCCCGAAGAGCTGCCGCTACTGCTTCCTGCACGAACGCGGCCAGGCCGGGGTCGCGCCCGAGACGCTCGCCGATCCGGCGAGCACGGTCGAGCTGCTGCTCACGAGCCCCTTATACGCGCCCACCCGGCCCGTCGCCCCGGCGAAGATCGCTGCCGCACCTCGCCGCCGGATGAGCTGCGACGAGAGTTGCCAGGGTGTCAGAGCAGGGCGCTGACCATGCCGGCAGTGCGCTCCAGGCCACCGAGCGTGCGCGGCGAGGCTTCCGGGTGCTGGGCGTGCAGCGCCAGCCGGTGCAGCACCGCGCGCAGCAACATCTGCGGCCATTCGGCCAGGCCGGACCACCGCCATAGCAGGCCCTCCTCGGCTCCGCCCCAGGCGATCGCGTCCACGACGACCACGGCGGCCGCCCACTCCGCGGGCCGCCAGCACGGCGCGATGTCGACGAGCGCGGGGGCACCGTCATCGTCGAACAGGACGGCGCCGAACAGCTCGGCGTGCACCACCTGCGGGGCGAGCCGCACCGGCGTGCGGTAGCCCGCCAGCTGCGCGTACAGCGTGCCACCGGTGGCCGGGTCCAGTGACAGTCGCCGTTCGCCGAAGGCCCCGGCCGCCGAGCGGGTCAGCAGATCGTCACGGTCGTCGAGCAGGCGGGGACGTCCGATGCGCGCGGTGGCCGCGTGCAACCGCATCGCGGTGTCGACGACGGCGTCGTAGCGCGGTTCGAGAGTGCCCGCCACGTACCGGCTTGCAGCCCAGCCTGCGACGACCCAACGGCCGTCGGAGGAACGGACGGGGCGGGCCAGCCGCACCCCGTCGACCTCGAGACCGTCCAGGACACCTGCGGACCACGCGGCCACAGCATTGTCGAGGACCGGTCTGACCAGCACCTCACCGCAACGCCAGGCCTGTCGTCCGGCCCAGACGCCCGGCAACGGTTCGCCGTCGGTGACGCCGAACGCGCTGCGGACATGCGGCGGCAGCGGGGCTCCTGCCGGGCCGGCGGGCGGGCGGACGGGGACGGCGGTCACGACATCGAACGCTACCTGCGCACGATCGAGGATCGACGCTGCCACGCGGGTGCCCGGTTCTGTTTCGCGGCGCCGTCCCGACACGCCGGGGTGACCGGTTGCAGTCACGGGCGGGTGAGATCCACGCTCAGCCTCACCGGCGTGTCATTCCGAGTCGCCCGGGGAGCCCTCCGACTCGGTGTGCCGCGAACTCTCGGACCCGCCGCCGTCCGACGTCGTCGAGGAGGCCGGGTCCGGCGATGCGGCCGATTCGACGGACGTGGCAGAGCTGGCGGCGTCGCTGTCCTCCACCGGCTGCGAGTCCTCAGAACCTGGTGCGGGTTCGTCACCGGACATTCCACCGTCCGAAGAATCTGGGCTTCGACCAGTAGACCCCTCGGGAACGGGTCCAGCCTGCTCCGAGGCGGAGCCGCGCTTCGCCTCGGCCGACTCCTGCTTCGCCGACCGCTTCTCGTTCGCCTCCTGCTGAGCCGACTCCCGCTTCTCCGCCGCCGACTCCTGCTTGTCGGCGGGTCGCCGGGTGACCTCGTCCGCCGCAGCAAGGTCGTCCCGCTGGGCCGACTCCCGCTGGGCCGACTCCCGCTGGGCCGACTCCCGCTGGGCCGACTCCCGCTCACCCGACTCCCGCTGGGCCGAC
>Ga0209591_10000298_pt1 | contig 66070 bp, 54 predicted proteins | sample MAT01_FD_187207 | JGI IMG/M metagenome (GOLD analysis project Ga0209591, IMG submission 187207) | Freshwater microbial communities from Lake Fryxell liftoff mats and glacier meltwater in Antarctica - MAT-01 (SPAdes) (version 2) | ecosystem: Environmental > Aquatic > Freshwater > Ice > Liftoff...
CCCTCGGCGCTCAGCACTCAGCACTCAGCCTTCAGCCTCAGCACTCAGCCTTCAGCCTCAGCACTCAGCCTTCAGCCCTCGGCCTTCAGCCCTCGGCCTTCAGCCCTCGGCGCTCAGCACCCAGCACTCAGCACTCAGCCTTCAGCCCTCGGCCTTCAGCCCTCGGCCTTCAGCCCTCGGCGCTCAGCACTCAGCACTCAGCACTCAGCCTTCAGCCCTCAGCCCTCGGCCGTCGGCCGTCGGCACGCAGCCCTCCGCACTCAGCTTCGGCTTCGGCCCTCACCCTCGGCCGTCGGCCGTCGGCACGCAGCCCTCCGCACTCAGCTTCGGCTTCGGCCCTCAACCTCGGCCGTCGCACAGTCGCACCGTGAGACCGGCGGAATCATGTCCACACCCGTTCGTCTCGAGCGAGCGACCGAGGACGCCGCAACCGAGGTCGCTAGGTCCGGTGCGCACGCACAGTTCAGGCGCGCCGATGATTCCGCGCACATCCGCTCCACGCGTAGCCTCGGGGCCGAACGCGGGCCGGAAGGGTGTGCGGAACACCCGGATCCAGGCTCACGGAGACCTCGAGCCGCCCACGTAAGCTTCGAGCCCCTCCCCCGGACTTCGCCGCCGCTGCGGACGCTCGAGGGCGTAGGTGGCCCAATGCCGGCCCCTCCTCCGTCCAGCCCGGTTCTCGACTCGAGCGTCGGTTCGCAGTGCAACCCACTACGCCGGACGGACTTCCGAGATCGCAGACGCTGCCAGCGACGTGAGATCGACCGAGGGCGGACGCTTCCAGCGCGACCGAACTTCGGTGGCGAGTACCCCGCGCCGCTGCGGACGGCCCACGCGACTTCCCGAAGCCCCTGATTTCCGAGCGCGTGTCAGCTGGATTCGATCGGCCTCTCGCAAAGCCTGTGACGAAATCACAGGCGACGCACGCCGAAGCGGCGCAACGAGCCTTGGGGAGAGCGTAGGCTCGAATTCTTCGCGCGCTCTCAGCGTTCGATGCGATAGAGCTCGAGGCCCGTTCCCAGTGCGCGTGCTCCGAAGATCAGGAAGACGAAGCGGTCCTGGCCGAACATCTCGAGGCTGGCGTAGGGATCGAGTTGTTGCGGGCCCTCCTCGTCGGGCCCTTGCGGGGTGAAGCGCGCGATCAAGCGGCCCGTCGCACGTGCGCCTTCGCGAACGTGCGCCATGATCGGACGCTCCCGGCCGGCGAAGACGTCGACGAGGACGTAGTCGGCGTCGAGTGCGCGAATGAAAGCAGCCGGATCGGCCGCGAGAGCGTTCCTCTGGACTGCGCGGCGAAGCGGCATGTCGACGATCGCCCAGCCCATCGCGTCGCGCTGCGCGGGATCCATGGCGCGCTGGTGGTCGAGCCAGTGCGCGAACTCGTCCTGACTCCCGATGCCGTGCGCTGCGAGAGCCTCGCTGGTTCGAACCAACGGCAGGTCCACCCAAGGTGAGATCGCGATCCGAGCGGTGTGCCGATCCAAGTTCTCGTCGATCCACGCAGCCGCCTGCTCGGCGGTGTCGCCGGCGACGTGCAAGCGCACGATCTGAACGATGCAAGCGGTTTGCACGACGAGGATGCCCGCCGCGAGTACGACTCCGGCTCGCCCCAGCGCGCGCAACCCGATCGCAGTGAAAAGTGCCGCGAAAGGCACGAGCGGCAGTGCGAAGCGGAAGAACGTGCGCTCGAACAGGCCCAACGCGATGACGTAGGGAACGCAGAAGGCCAGGACGACGAGCAGCTCGTCGCGCAGGTTCGGCAACACGGTTCGCCTGCGCACGAGGACCACGATTCCCGCCACGAGTGTCGCGGCCGCACCGAGGAGTAGGAGGGGGTCGTGGTATGCGAATGTGCGCAAGACCACGCCGAATCCGCCACCTTGGAAGTCCTCGAGGACGACCCCGTGCGACGCCAGGAATCCGTGACGCGTCGAACCCGCGAACGGTTTCGCGAGCACCTTCGCGAGCGCTGCTGGGTAGGCGTAGAAGAAACACGCCGCGACGACGACCGACGCGGCCGTCAGACCGATGATCGCTCTCTTCCAGTCGCTCCGCAGGCGCAGCGCATGCGCGGCCGCGAGCGGCAACAGCACTGCCGCGCCGTTCTGCAAAGCGGCGATGGCCGCGCCCGAAGCCAAACCGGCGAGCAGACTTGCTGACATGGTGCCGCGCCTGACGACCTCCACCGAAGCCGCCACGGCCAGGACGATCGCGGGCAAGGCCACCGAGTGCGGTCGCGACTGCGTGACCAAGCAGAAGGCCAGAACGCTCGTGCCCACGAATCCCGCGGTGACGAGGGCCCACCCGCTGCCGACGAATCGGCGCGCCAGCAGCCAAGCAGCGGCGATCGACAGACTGCCCAGCACGACCACGCAGCGGCGCAGGAAGATGTGGTCGTGATTCGCGCGCACGACCTCGGTGGCGAGGTCCATGGACGGAGCCGGCATCTCCGATCGCGGGAGGTACACGGACGGACGTGTCCAGATCGCCGGGTAGGCCACGAAGCGCCGACGCTTCTCGGGCTCCTCATCACCTTCGACGAACGCGCGATACTGCGAGTAGTAGACGATCTCGTCGTTGTTCGCCGCGTGCGGTAGGCAGTAGTCGAGGCCGATCCAGCCCAAGACGATCGCCAGGATGGTCATGCCGACCAGCAGCACGAGATGGGATCGCGGCGTTCGGACGTCTCCGATCATGAGGCGTAGCACCGAGATCGCATGGGGGTCACGCGGACCGGGCTCTCGGCCCGAAACGGGTGTGGAAAGATACCTCACGAGGCGCTGTCGTGACGGCGAACGTTCGGGCACGAGCCGGCGACCGTGGTAGCTTGCACGCTCGCGTTACCACCGCTCACCGAGATGCCTACGCCGACCGAGCCGCCGCGATCCGACGCACGTCTTGGCCGAGCTCGGAACCGAGTGATCGCACTGCTACTGGGCGTTTGTCTCGCCGTGGCTCTTGGTTGGGGCGGCTGGAACCTGCTGCGGCGTCCGGCCTCACCGGGTTTCGACCGCGGCGCGATCGCCGACCTCATGGATCGTCGCAGTCGCGAGGCTCCAACACTCGAGGGCTCGCAGAAGATCATCCCGGAGCGGCCCGAGGATCGACGCTGGTACTTGCCTCCCGACGAGGCCGCGACCGTGTTCGAAGTGCTCACGCGGATCAACCGCTACGACCCGTGGAGCTACTACGCGCATCGACCTGATCTGCGGCACGTCGTCGATTGGCCCGAGCATCCACGCGGCCGGTGGATCTTCCGCACGAACTCGCTCGGATTTCGCGAGGACGAGGAACTGCGCGAAGCGAGGCCAGCCCTGCGGATCCTGCTCACAGGCGACTCGCACACGTCCGGGTTCTGCGACAACGCGGACGCGTTCGCGACTCGAATTGAAGTCGCGCTCGCCGCGCGCGGCGGTGCCGGATCCGTCGAGGTGCTGAACGCGGCTGACATCGCGTACTCGTTCTACAACTACGTGGGCGTGCTCGAGGGTCATCGCGGCCTCGCCCCGCACGTGTTCGTCGTCACGGTGCACGGCGGCAACGATTTCCGCGAGGCACTCCTGCCGTATCGCTACTTCGCGCGACTGCCATTGCCGGAATGGGATCGTCGCGACCGTCCGCCGGAAGGGCACACGGGTGACATCTTCGTGCCCGCTTCCCACCAGGGATTGCTATCGGTCGCCCGCTTCAAGGATCACGCTTCAGAGGTGCTTTTGGCACGCGCGGCGGCGTTGGAGGTCTTCACCGAGATCTCGGCGGTCTGCCACGCGCGCGGCATCCGGCTCGTCTGTGTCCATCTCCCCTCGCCGATCGAGATCGAGAGACAGCGCATGCCGGACCTCGTCGAACCGACGATGCGAGCGCTCGGCCTCGACGACGGCGATCTCGAAGAACACGTCCGGATGACGGCCTCGATCATGGCGGACGTCGCAGCTCTCGGCATCGAGGTCGTCGACACGACGGCGGCGCTGCGGGCGTCGGACGAGCCCTGTTTCTGGCGCACCGATCTCCACCTGAACTTGCTCGGTCACCAGATCGTCGCGCGCGAACTCGAGCCCGTTCTGGCCCGGTCCATCACCTCTGCCGAGCCTCGATGACACCCGTGATCCGGGTCGACGATGGTGCCTACCAGTAGCGCTCGAAGTGCAGATTTCCCGACGTTTTCGCGCTGTCGAGGACGAAGCCGCGCGGTTCCAGCAACGCACGCACGTCGTCGATCATGGCCGGGTTGCCGCACAACAGGACGTGCGTGTCCAAGGGATCGAGCGGCTCGCCCGCGATGGATCCGAAGGTCGCGCTGTCGAGCAAGGCCTGCACGCGCCCGCGCACTCCAGGCCACGTGCTCGAGGCGGGCTCGCGTGACGCGATCGCTGCGTAGCGCACCTCCGCGTTCGATGACGCCGCGGCACGGAACTCCGCGTCGTACGCAAGATCCGCACTTCCCCGCGCGCCCCACAGGATCGTCAGCTTCCGGAAACGCCCCGTCCCGCGGTATCGCCGCAACATGGACGTGAACGGCGCGATGCCCGTCCCCGTCGCGACGCACACGATATGGCGACCCTCCGGAATTCGCGCCAGTGTGAAGTGTCCTTTGGGTGCGTCGTCGCACCACAAGCGCGCGCCCTCGGGCTGCTCGAAGAGCTGCGGAGTGAGGACACCACCGTGGACGTGCGCGAGGCACACCTCGTAGGCACCGATCTCCTCCGGCGAGGACGCGATCGAGTACGAGCGCTTGTTCCAGCGCACGCGCGTCGGGGGCGGACCTGCGGGATCCTCCGGCTTCGGCCAACCGAGTTGCACGAACTGCCCCGGTTCGAACGGTTGGATCGATCCGGAATCCGGACGGATCCACAAGATGCGCAGGCTCTCGTTCACGTCGACGCGGCGCGCGACCGTGGCGTTCCAAGGAATCGGGAGCTCTGTGTTCATCGGGCCGCGAGGATCCGCGCGTGCTCGGCGGCAAGTAGGCGATAGCGCTCGGGAGTGCGTCGAATAACCTCGATTTCGCGCTCCGTCAGCGCGCGTTTCACGACACCGGGGACACCGACGACGAGCGAGCGCGGCGGAACGATCATTCCCTCTCGTACGATCGCACCGGCAGCGACCAATGACCAACTGCCGATGTGAGCGCCGTCGAGAACTCGCGCGCCGATACCGATCAAGACGTCGTCTTCGATCGTCGCGCCGTGGACAGTGGCTTGGTGGCCGATCGACACGCGTGCCCCGACGATCACGGCGAATTCGCCCAGCGTTCCGTGCAAGCAGGCACCGTCCTGCACGTTGGAATCGTCCCCGACGCGGATCGTGTGCACGTCGCCGCGGAGGACTGCGCCGTACCAGACCGAGGCACGTACGCCGAGCTCGACGTCGCCGATGATCGTCGCGGTCGGCGCGACGAACGCGCCTGCGCCTAGTCGAGGGACGCGATCGCCGTAAGGGAGCAACAAGGGAACGCCAGCCACGAGCGCGGCTAGCATAGCGACGCATCCGTGCACCGATGACTCCGTCCCCGCTCCCGATCGACGGCGTCTTGCCGGAACTCGTCGCCGCGCTGCGCGCACATCCGTGCGCCGTGCTCGAAGCCCCGACTGGCGCGGGCAAGACGACGCGCGTGCCGCCGGCACTGCTCGATGCCGGCCTGGCGGGATCCCTGCGCGTGGTGATGCTCGAACCGCGTCGCCTGGCGGCGCGCGCGGCCGCGCGGCGCATCGCATTCGAGCGCGGAGTCGAACTCGGCGGCGAAGTCGGTTTTCACGTGCGTTTCGAGCGGAAAGCCTCACGCGCGACGCGGATCCTCGTCGTGACGGAGGGCTTGCTCGTTCGCTACCTGCAAGACGACCCGTTCCTGTCCGACGTCGGCGTCCTCGTGTTCGACGAGTTCCACGAGCGCAGCCTGCATGTCGACCTCGCTCTAGCTCTCGCGCGTCGCGTCCAACTGGACGCGCGTCCCGATCTGCGCATCGTCGTCATGTCCGCGACGTTGCGCGCCGCTCGCATCGCCGAGTGGCTCGGCAACGCACCGATCATCAAGAGCTCGGGGCGTCTGTTCCCCGTCGACGTCTCCTACCTCGACCGCGAGCCGGATCGCTTCGTCGACCGCGAAGTCGCCCGGGGCGTCGAGAAAGCGCTCGCGGCGACCGAGGGCGATGTGCTCGCGTTCTTGCCGGGAGTCGGTGAGATTCGCCGAACGAAGGAAGCTCTAGCGCTTCTTGCGTCACGGCGCGGCGTGCGCGTGCACGAACTCTACGGCGATCTGCCTGCGGCCGATCAGGACGCGGTGCTCCGTCGCGGCGACGCGCGCAAAGTCATCCTCGCCACGAACGTCGCCGAGACGTCCGTCACGGTGGAAGGCGTGACCGCCGTCGTCGACTCCGGGCTCGCGCGCCGCTCGCGTTACGACGCAGGCGTCGGGCTCGACCGCCTCGAGCTCGTGCGCATCTCGCGCTCGTCAGCCGATCAGCGCGCGGGGCGAGCGGGTCGAACGCAACCCGGAATCTGTCTGCGCCTGTGGACGGAAGGTGCGCAACGTTCCTTGCAGGACGAGGACGACCCCGAGATCCGTCGCGTCGACCTCGCGGGTCCCGTGTTGCAGCTCTTGGCGTTCGGCGAACGCGATCCGGCCGCATTTCCGTGGTTCGAAGCCCCGCCGAAGCTCGCGCTCGATGCGGCGACGATGCTGCTCGCGCGACTCGGAGCGACCGATGCATCGGGAATCACGGATCTCGGACGTACGCTGTCACGCTTCGGCGCGCATCCGCGTCTCGCGCGGCTCCTCGTCGAAGGGCACGCGCGCGGCATCGTCTTCGACGCGTCGATCGCGGCCGCGATGCTGCAGGAACGCGACCCGTTCCTGCGTAATCCCTCGCAGCGGAACGCGCGCCGATCCGACAGCGACGTCGTCGATCGCGTGCGTGCGTTGCGCGCGTTCGATCGCGGCGGATCGTCGCCGGCGGCTCCCGGAGAACTCAACACGAGCGCCGCACGGTACGTCCTGCGCGCGGCCGAGGACTTCGTGCGCGAAGCCGCACGTGCTCTCGGCGACGTTGGATCCGACGAGCACGACGAAGAGGCGCTGATGCGCGCGCTGCTGACTGCCTGGCCCGATCGACTCGCTCGTCGACGCGAGTCCGGGTCACGCCGCGCCGTGATGGAAGGAGGCCGAGGAGTTCGCCTCGCCGAGGAATCGGGCGTAGTCGACCACGACCTGTTCGTGTGCGTCGATCTCGACGGCGGCGAACGCGGAGAACGAGCCGAAGCGCTCGTACGCCAAGCGTCGGCCGTCGACCGCGCATGGCTCGATCCAGCCGATATTCGCGAGGAATCCGGCGTGCGCTTCGACGCCGCGACCGGTCGCGTGCGCGCGCTGCGACGCTCGACCTGGAATGGTCTCGTGCTCGACGAAGTCGAAACCGGCGCCGCGAGCGAGGACGACGTCGCCACTGCTCTGGCCGCAGCCGCGGCCGAGGACTTGCCTCGATTCCTGCCGCTCGAAGACCCCGACGCAGCCAACGTGCTCACACGTGTGCGCTCGTTGCGTGCTTGGATCCCGGAGATCGGACTACCGGCCTACGACGACGCGGATCTGCGTGCGCTGCTGCCCGATTTCGCACGCGGCTGTCGGTCGCTGGCCGACTTGAAACGCAAGGACCTCGCGACGTTCCTCCTCGAACGATTGCCGTGGGATCAGCGTCGCGCACTGGATGAGCACGCACCCGAGCGTCTCGGGGTTCCGAGCGGCAACAGCATCCGACTCACGTACGAACCGGGCCGTCCGCCCGTGCTCGCCGCGCGCATCCAAGAGTTGTTCGGCCTGGCCCAGACACCGAGCGTCGCCCGCGGCCGCATCCGCGTCGTCGTGCACCTCCTGGCGCCGAACGGTCGACCGCAGCAGGTGACGGACGACCTCGCGAGCTTCTGGAACGGCGCGTACTTCGAGGTCCGCAAGGAACTCCGCACGCGCTATCCGCGGCATTCGTGGCCAGAGGATCCGTGGAATGCGCCGGCCGAAAGGCGGCCGAAACGCAGGAGTTGAGTCAGCGCGTTCGTGCCGCGATCCACGCGCCGAGGTCGACGAGCTCCTCGACGCAGACCTCGTGGTCCATCGCGTATTCGCGAAACGTCACGGCACATCCGAGTTCCGTCAGACGATCCCTCAGCTCACGCCCGCGCGACGGAGCCACGAGTCGGTCGCGCGTGCCGTGGCCTGCGAACACTGGAAGTCCTCGATTCGCCGAGACGGACTGCGCCTCGAGTTCGACGTTCCGCGCCAGGAACGTCGACAACGCGATCGCGCCGGCGAGCGGCTTCTCGTAGCGCAGCGCCGTGTACGTCCCGAGTGCACCGCCCTGGCTGAAACCGCCGACGAAGATGCGGTTCGAAGGCACGCCGCGCGCGATCTCGCGCTCGATCAACGCGCGCACGAGTTGGTCAGCCTTCGCGAGGCCCTCGGGGTCACTCGTCACTGCGCGCCACAAGTCCTCGGGGCCGACGTCGAACCAGGCCGTGCGCTTCTCGCGACCAGCGATCGAAAGCTGTCGTGAAGCAGCGTGCGGGATCACCCAACGGATCGCGGCCTCACTCGGGAGGCGCATCGCGGGGACCATCGCCGCGAGTTCGTGCCCATCGGACCCCAATCCGTGGAGGAGGATCACGGCGGACTTCGCGGCCCCGTTGGGCGCGATCTCGACGGCCTCGGTGGGGGACGCGGATGCAGTCATGACCGCTGAGAGTAGCGGCTCTGCGTTCCGAGAGCTTAGGTCTCGCGCGAGCCATGGATCCCGGAGAAACTCGGGCGCCATGCAGGACATGTTCATCGCGACCGAACCCTGGAATCCGACCCGACCGCGCGTGCTGGTCGTGTGTTGCTCGGACGGCCGCGTTCACCAGCCGATCACGGAGTTCGTGGACCGCAAGGTTTCCGACCGCGCGGACCTCCTCGCGGCACCGGGAGATCCCGTGATCCTCGATCCGTGGGCGAGTTCGTTCGACGAAGCACACGTTTTCGAATCGGCGCTGCATCTCTTCCTCGAGCATCACGACTTGGAGCACTGTTGGCTGATCGCGCACGACGGCTGCGCCTGCTACAAGCTGAAGCAGCCTGATCTCGATGCCCGCGCGTACGAGGAACTAGAGAAGCGAGATCTGCGGCGCGGTGGTGAGATCGTGGCCGAGCGCGCACCGAAGCTCGCGGTTCATCTGCGCTACGCGCGACTCCAGGTCGGGCGCGTGTGCTTCGAAGAAGTTCCCGTCGAACCATCGTCTCGATTCGCAGCCTCATCGTGGTCGCAATAGGTCATTTCCTCGCACTGCTCGTGCTGCTCGTCCTCGCCCCGTCGTCATCGGCGCAGGGCGCGAAGGTCAAGTTCGATCCCGTGCGCGACCTGCCCGGTTACGAGACCGTGCGCGCATCGGCCGACAAGGTCCTCTATCCGCTGGATTCGTTCGACGCGTTGCTCGGCAACGAGATGTCGCCGGCCGAACTGGCCGCGACGCAGAAGCGGTGGGAGGACGAGCGCCTAGCGGTCGACAAGAAGTTGGCCGACCTCGCCGCGGATCCGCGCGCAGCGTCACTCTTCCGGCTCGAAGCGCACCTTGGCCATCATCCCTACTTCTCGAAGATCGGTTGGACTGTCGAGGAAGTACCCGCGCCGTTCGCGCTCGTCGTGCAGCGACCGCCGAAGGACGATCCCGAGCACCAAAAGAAGATCGGTGCGCTCTTCGCGCCGTGGCTCACTTCCCTTTCAAAGCTCTTCGAGTTGCGAGTTGCCGATCCGGCCAAGGCGAAACCGAGTGCGGCGCACGGCGCTGTTCCGCTCGCGGTGCTGGCGACGCCGGGTGACTTCCAAACCGCGCTGCGTTACGTCGACTACGACATCACGTCGACGACCGGCGCGCTGTACGACGTGAAGCTCGGCCTTGGCGTCGGCCACGATGATCCGTTCGGCGGCGCGAAGAGTGTCCGCGGTCGCATCCGTCCGCTCGTGACGATGGCGACCGTGGGACTCTTGCATCGCTACCACGCGGCTCCCGGTCTTCCCGGATCCGTGCTGATCACCGTGGGCTTGCCGCAGTACCTCGTCGAAGCGCTGGGTGATGGGACGGCGACGATCGACGCACCGCGCGCGCGTCTCGACTCGATCCTCGAGGCGAACGCGGTGCTCGTGGATCCGAAGAAGCGCTTCGAGTTCGCGATCCGCCTCCCCGATCTCTTGAGCGTCGTGGACGACGCCGCGGCCGGCGGATTGGGGAGCCGACAAGCGAAGAAGGTCGGATCGACCGACCTCTCGGATCGCCGGGCGTTCTGGCAGTCGTTCGACGATCAATGCGCGCTGTGGACGCACTTCCTCGTCGACGGTGCGGAGGGAGAGCATCGCGAGCGCTGGCGTCGGTACACGGAGCTGGTTTTCCTCGGAAAACCAGCCAACGAGGCGATGAAGGTCGCGTTCGAAGGCGCGGATCTCGTCGAGATCGAGCGCAGTTTCTGGATGTGGATCGCGGCGACCACGAAGGTGTGGTTTCCGACGGCGCCGATTGCTTCCGCGGATGCAATCGACATCTTGCTCGCGGGGCCGGTCGCTACAGCCGTCGCCGGTGTCTCGCCGAGCGCTGCGGTCCCGGCTCCGGCGAAGGTTGCGCCTCCTGAACCGCCGCTCGATCCGAAGCTCTTCGCGATTGCCCCTGACGATCTCGACGCGCGCGTCGGCCTCGAGATGGTGCGAGCGCGCGCGAACGACCTCGATGGAGCGCTCGCTGGACTGCGTGCGATCGCCAGCACGAAACCTGCGAATCCGTGGGCTGGGCGCGTCGAGCGGGAGATCACGCGTCTCGACGCCGTCGTGCGACTCCGCGACAGTTGGCTCGCGGCACTCGCGGCCAAGAATGGTCGCCTCGAGATCGAACTCGACGGCAAGAAGCTCAACGTGCCGGTCCAGAAGATCGAAGCGGGTCAAGTCGTCCTCGCGCCGAACAAGGTCAATGTGCCGAGCGTGCCGATCGGCTCGATCCGACTCGCGGACATCCTGCGTGCGACGGAGAAGAAGGAGTTCCAGGCCGGATCCGAGCCGTGGGCGCGCGGTTACCTCGCGCAGCTCGCGGGCGATGCGAAGTCGGAGAAGCTGCTCAAGGGCGATTCGCCGCTGCTCCGCGACCTGCGCGAGGACGCGCGAGTGTGGATGAGCGCATGCGTGCGAGCCGGCGATGTCGCACGCATCGTCACGGACATAGCGTCGAACGCGCTTCCCGTGACGCGCGCGGAGGGAGAGGCGGGGCTCGATCGCGTGCGTGCACTCCTCGCGGACGACGACTTGCCCTCGGTCCTGCTCCGGCGTGCGATCATCGAACGCTACGCGCGTGCGTCGCTCTCTGCGGCGGCGAAAGGCATGGATGCCAAGGAGTTCGTCCGCGGTCGAATGACGACCGGCTCGAACGGCGCCATGGAGCTCGTCTACGACTTCCAGCAACCCGCCGAGATCGAGGACTTCACGAAGGACACGGAGTACCTGCTGGATCTGCGCAAGAAGTACCCACCGCTCGTGCGGACGGCGGCGGAAGCCAAAGTCGAAGTCTTCGACGGACGCGCCGTTCTCGTCGGCCCCTCGAGCTGGCGACTTCCGATCGGAATCCAAGCACCGTTCGATGTCCGCTACACGTTCCGATTCCTGAAGATCGAGGGCGAAATGACCGCCGCGCCCGTGTTCGACGTCTTCCTCTGCGACGACGGCAAAGGGAGTTTCGTTCGCGCGACCGATTTCGGCTGGATCTTGGCCGTGGATCGCGCGACGAATCGCACCGCCGAGGCCAGTCCAACGAGTTCGGGCTCCTACTTCGACGACATCGACTACGACGTCGAGGTCATTCACGACGGAGCGCGGGTCTCCACGCGACTCGCGGGCGAGGATCGCGCGTCGTGCAACGTGGGGAACTTGCGCGGAGGCGGTGTGTTCCTCTGGGTGCACAGCGATCAACCCGTGTCCCTGGAGCGTCTCGAGATCTCGGGCCGCATCGACGCGGCTTCGATCGAAGCCGCGCGCAAGTTCTGGGTCGGGCGGCGCATGACCGAATTGGGCTTCTGATGCAGATCCTCGATTCCGCGCAACCGATCGGCCCCGAGCATCCGCGAGTCCGCCTCGTGGCGTCCAGTCGCACTTGGGCTTCGTGGGTCCTTCTCGGCCTGAACGTCGCGGCGTTCGGCTGGATGCTCTCGCGCGGCGCGACCCCGATGCACGTCGGCGCAGAGCTCGCTCTCGAGCTGGGCGCAAACCAGTATCACGCCGTGCGTTTCGACGGAGAGTGGTGGCGACTCGTCGTCAGCACGTTCCTGCACGGCGGGTTGATCCACTTGGGCTTGAACATGTGGGGCCTGAAGATCCTCGGGCCGTTCGTGGAGATGTACCTCGGTGCGGCCGGCTTCCTGCTCCTCTACTTCGTCTGCGGCATCGGAGCGTCGATCGTCAGCATCTCCTGGGATCCGCGCACGGTTTCGGTGGGCGCGTCCGGCGCAATCTTCGCGCTGCTCGGCGCGCACGTCGCATTCTTCCTGCGGCATCGGCGCGAGATCCCGCCCGCGCTGTTCAAGAGCCAGCTCAAGAGCGTGGCCATCATGATCGCGATCAACGTCGTCTACGGACTCTCGATCCCAGAGGTCGACAATGCCGCGCACTTCGGTGGCCTCGCGTACGGCGTGCTCGGTGGATTCCTAGTGGGACGACCGCTTCTCGAAGAGCCGCGTATGACGCTGCGGCGCTGGGTCGGTTTCGGCATCCTCGTGATCCTGCTCCCGCTCACTCTGTTCGTCGTCACGTACTCGAGCGCCTGGATCCACGGGTGGGGCTGATTCCTCGAGCGCTCGCGAGTGCCGCGCTCGCGGCGGAGGATCGTTCGCCGCGCACGACGAGCGCGCGCCGTTCCGACGTCGTGTGAACGCGTGCATCGAGCACATCGCCCTACGTCGACCGCGTCGCCGAGGTCTCGCTCGGCCAACGGCTTGCGCGCGCGGTGACGATGGACGCGGAGAGAGATGGACGCACGCGACGGCTGCTCCTAGGGTTCGCGCTCTCCGCATGCAGAAGATCCTCGAGAGCCTCAACGCCGAACAGCGCGCCGCGGTCACGACGACCGAGGGGCCGCTCCTCGTCCTGGCGGGTGCGGGTTCGGGCAAGACGCGCGTGATAACGGTGCGCATCGCGTACTTGCTGCATCGCGGAGTGAACCCAGAGAACGTCCTGGCGATGACGTTCACGAACAAGGCCGCGCGCGAGATGCGTGAGCGCGTCGGCGGTCTCGTAGGTAAGGATCGCGCCGAGGATCTGACCGTCGGGACCTTCCACGCATTCTGCGTGAAGCTCCTGCGCGCGCGCGCAACCGAAGCCGGGCTGTCGCCGACCTTCACGATCTGCGACGCGTCGGATCAACAGTCGGCCGTGCGGGGCGCATTGCGAGAACTTCGCATTCCTGAAGCCTCGATGGCGCCGGCGGCGCTGCAGGGGCGCATCTCGTTGATGAAGAACAAGGGTCTCACCGCGGAGGCTTTTCTCGAGACGGCGAAGGACGCACAGGACGAGTTGGTGGGCCGCGCGTGGCAGCGTTACGACGCACATCTCGCGCGCTCGCGCACCGTCGATTTCGACGATCTGCTGCTGCGTGCCGTGCGGTTGCTGAAGACCAACACGGCTGCGCGCGAGTTCCTGGAGCAACGCTTTCGCCACGTCATGGTCGACGAGTACCAGGACACCAACGGTCCGCAGTACGACCTGGTGCGTGCGATCGCAGGGCGACATCGGAACTTGTGCGTCGTCGGCGACGACGACCAGTCGATCTACGGTTGGCGAGGCGCGGACGTGAAGAAGATCCTCGCGTTCGACAAGGACTTCGTCGGCGCGAAAGTCGTGCGCCTGGAGACGAACTATCGCTCGACGAAGGAGATCCTCGAGGCGGCGAACAAGGTGATCGGTCACAACCAGGGGCGTCTCGGAAAGACGTTGCGCCCCGCGCTGGGCTCGGGCGAACCGATCGCGACGCTGCGCATGGAGGACGAGGTCGCTGAGGCCGACCACGCAGCGCGCGAGATCACGGAGCTCGTGCGGTCGAAGCGCTATCGATACTCCGACTTCGCGATCCTGTTCCGAACCGCGACGCAGCCGCGCCCATTCGAGCAGCAACTCCGTGCGCGCAACGTGCCGTACGTCCTGACCGGAGGGATGTCGTTCTTCGACCGCAAGGAGGTGCGCGACGTCCTCGCCTATTTGCGTCTGGCGCAGAATCCGCGCGACGAGGTGTCGCTGCTGCGCATCGTGAACGCGCCGCCCCGCGGCGTCGGGAAGTCGACGGTCGACAAGGTCGTGGCCTTCGCGACGGAGCAAGGGATCTCGGCCTGCGAAGGGTTCGAGCGCGCGAAGGAAGTCGAAGGTGTCCCCGAATCCGCGTCCTACGCCGTCGCGTCGCTGCTCGAAAAACTGGCCCGTTTCGGCGCTGAGAACCCCACCGGCAATTTGGTCGCGTGGATTCGTCGCCTCGTCGAAGCCGTCGAGTACCGGACCGAGGTCGATCGCTGTTATCCCGATCAGAAGGCCGCCGAGGAGCGCTGGGCCAGCGTCGTCGAGGTCTTCGACATGGCCGAGAACTTCACGCGCCGCGCGAAGAAGCCGACCATCGGGGCGTTCCTCGAAGCGCTCACGCTGTCGGCCGACGGCGACCGGGAGGACGAGAAGAAGGAGAAGCGCGACGCGGTCGCCTTGATGACGATTCACGCCGCGAAAGGGCTCGAGTTCCCGCGCGTGTTCCTCGTCGGCGTCGAGGAGGGCTTGCTCCCGCACCAGCGCAGCGTGATCGAGGACACGATCGACGAAGAGCGCCGCCTGATGTACGTCGCGATCACGCGCGCGCGCGAGCACTTGACCGTGTCGTGCACGAAAGCGCGCTCGAAATACGGCACGCGCGTCGATTCGCACCCGTCACGGTTCTTCTACGAAATGCTCGGCGAGAAACCACCGAAGGATTGGGTTCCGTGCGATGACCGCACGACCGCCGAGAAGCACGCCGACGTCGAAGCGGGGCGACCAGATCCGCGTGCGAAGGCGATCGCGGCGAAGAAGAAGGCCGTCAAGAAAGCTGCGAAAAAGGGGCCGCCGCGCAGTATTCGGCGGGGCGTGTAGCGGAAGGCACCGCTCACTCGGAGGATGTTCCTGACTTCGTCACGGGGACCAGCTGGCTCCACGTTCGAGCGCACGGCGCCCGATTCAAGGCGACAGGCGCCGGATGCGCCACCCGTCGGCCTGCGCGCGGTACTCCAATCGATCGTGCAATCGGCTTTCGCGTCCCTGCCAGAACTCGATCGACGTCGGCGCGAGAACGAATCCGCCCCAGTGCGGCGGCAGCGGCGGATCCTGGCCGAGTTCGCGTTGCGACGACGCGAACTTCGCCTCGAGATCGGCGCGATCACGCAGCTCGCTCGACTGTTCGCTCGCCCACGCGCCGATGCGACTGCCCAGCGGACGCGAGCTGTAGTAAGCCTCGCTCGCTGCGCGCGCGAGCCGTGTGACGCCACCTTCGACGCGCACTTGTCGCTCGACCTCGGGCCAATGAACGCACAGCGCCGCGCGCGGGTTCTCGAGCAGTTCGCGGCCCTTGCGGCTGCGATAGTCCGTGAAGAAGGTGAAGCCGTGCGCGTCGACGCCTTTCACCAGCACGATGCGCGCAGACGGCGCTCCGTCCCTGCTCGCGGTGGCGAGCGTCGCGGCCGTCGGTTCGAGCGCTTGCACCTCGATCGCCTGCGCGAGCCAGCGGCGGAATTGCTCGATCGGATCGACGTCGACGTGGGTTTCGTCGAGGACGGCAAGCGAATAGTCACGACGGATGTCGCCGAGGTTCATCGTGCACGCACCGGCACGAGGACTGCATCGTCGGCTTCGACGACGTGCGCTTCCGCTTCGATCTCGATCGCGGCATCGACGGGCACGGCCCCGCGCCAGATACGGAACCCGCCGGAGCCTTCGCCCGCAATGGACCAACTCCCGTAGACGACGCGACCGCCTTCACCGTCGCGCACGCCGGCATAGTCGACGTCGTGTGCGCCGAGATAGCGCTTCGTCCACCACACGCGCACTCCCTCCGGTTCGAAACTGCCGCGAATCGCGAAGGATCCGATGTCGTCGTCGCCGCTGCCACGCACGGTTCCGCCCTCGAAAGCGAGCTCGAGGCTCATCGCGTGTCGTCGGCCGCCGGGTCCGTAGAGGTAGTAGCCGCGCCAAGTCCCGCTCGTGTTCGTGATGTCGTCGCTCATGTCATCCGGCGAGCGCGCGTCGCGCCCGCAATTGTCCGCACGCGCCGTCCATGTCCTGTCCCGCGGAACGGCGGAGCTTCACGAAGACTCCGTTCGCGCGCAGACGCGCGGAGATCGCGTTCAGGCGCTCGGTGCACGGCCGTTCGAACGAAACGCCGTCGATGTGGTTCCAAGGGATGAAGTTCAGGACGGCGTAGCGACCCGCGAGCGCGCGTTCGATGCGCAGGAGTTCGTCGTCGCCGTCGTTCACGCCCGCGAGCAACGTCCATTGGTACTGCGTCGGAATTCCGCTCGCGTGCGCATAGGCCTCGGCCATCTCGACGAGCTCGAGCGGATCGATCTGTGGAGCGCGCGGCATCAGTTCGCGGCGTCGCGCCGAGTCGAGCGTGTGCAGCGAGAGCGCCAGCGCGGGCTTCGACGCGTGTTCCGTGAGCCGCGCGAACAAGCGTCGATCGCCGACGCTCGAGATCACGAGGCTTTTTCGGCCGATTCCGCCCTGCGCCACGAGCGCGTCGACCACTTCGAGCACAGCGGTCAAGTTGTGCGCCGGCTCGCCCATGCCCATGAACACGACGCGTTTCACGGCGCCGCGCCGCCGAGCGAGGACGACTTGCGCCAGGATCTCGCGCGTTTCGAGATTGCGCACGAGCCCTTCGCGGCCCGTCATGCAGAACGTACAGCCGACGGCGCAGCCGACTTGCGTGCTGGCGCACAAGGACAAGCTGGGCAGGCGCACGGTCTCGACACTCTTCCCGTCGGCGAGGCGCACGAGCAGCCGCTCCGAACCGTCCGAGCCGCTGTGCGACGACTCGACCGCGGCGATCGAAGCGAGCTCACGCTCGAGGTCGGGCATCTTGCGACGCAAGCCGTCGGGGAACTCCGCGTCACCGCGCGCGACTCGCGCATCGAGCGCGCGACCGGCGAGCCAGTTCACGACCGCGCGTCGCTCGTGAGCCGGTTTCGCGCCCGCGGCACGCAGTCGTTCGACGAGGCTTTGCACGCGCAGATTCTAACTCGACGCTTCGCTCAGGTCGGGCCGAGCGCCCGCCGCACGAGCACACCACCGCACCAGCCGGCGGCGAGGCAGACGGTCACGGTTGCGAGCACGTAGCCACCGGCAGCGAGCGGACCGCGCGCCTCGACGAGCGCGAGCGACTCCTGGTTGAACGTCGAGTACGTCGTGAATCCACCGAGGACGCCGATCCCGAGGAACGTCCTGGGCCAGTCCGTTGTCGCGCGCACCGCTGCGTATCCGACGAGTGCGCCCAACGCGAAGCTCCCGATCACGTTCACCGCGAAGGTGGCCCAGGGGAATCCGCCGCTCGGTGTTCTACCGACGAGTGTGCCCAGGCCGAATCGCGCCAGGGATCCGAGGCCGCCGCCGAGGAAAACGAGGAGTGCGGCGCTCACTTGGGTGCGAGCGGGAACATCGGCGCGATGCGCATGCGCGCCTTGGGATCGAGCCGCACGTCCGTTCGGCCGCGTTGGGCGATGAGCTTGGCTTCGGCGCGATTCTCGGCGCGCAGAGCGACTTCGACGAGGGCCTCGTACGTCGCGATCGACGTGTCGAAGCCGATCAACGCGTCCGCGAGCAGCGTGGCCTCCGAGAATCTCTTCACACCGATCAACGCCTCGAAGTCGCGCGCGGTGTCCTCGCGTACGAGCCGCAGACTGCGTTTCGTCTCCGGCTCGTTCCCGAGAGACGCCGTCTTCGTGTGCGCCGCCCTGCGCGCCTCGAAATCGGCTCGCGCATCCACGACGAGGTCCGAAAGATCCTCGTAGCGACGGTCGGTGTAGAAGAGGTCGCGCAGAGTCGGCGCGATGCGGTTCCTCAACTCATCGGCGCGTTCCTCCTGCTCGCCCTCGAACTGGGCCAGCGTGTCGTGAACGCCCAAGCGACGCGTGTCGAGCTTCAGCTTCGAGCACAAGTAGAGCCAGCGCGCGAACTCTTCGTCACTCGCCTCCGCCGCCACGATGCGCGGTTCGAGCGCAGCCGCGAGTCCGCCGATCGTGTCCGCGGCCTTCGGATAGATGCGCGCCAGACGCAAGAGCTCCTCGAACGCCTCGTCGCCCATTGCACCGCCTTGCTGGTGCACCGCGAGATACTCGTCGAGCGCCGTGTCGAGATCGCCGCGGTCGCACAGGATGTCCGCGTAGCGCAGGCGCATCTCGGGATCGGCTTCACGGCCTTTGCGCTTCTTCTGCAAGCGCTCCATCGGGTCTCCGCCTTTCAGGATCTCGTCGCCCTCCGCGCGCAGCGTCTTCGAGTCCTTCATGCCGACGATGCGATCCATCTCGGTGCCCTTCGCATCCACGAACAAGTACGTCGGAGTCTTGCGCACGCGGTAACGATCCGCGATCGCCACGTTGGCGTTCCGGTCGACTTGGATCGCGACGACCTTCTCGTCGAACCACTGGCGGAGCTTGATCTCCTTCAGCATGTCCAGGGCGACGCGCTTGCACTCCGCTTCGCCCGTGCAGAGGAGCAGCATGACGGGACGCCGTTCGATGCGTGCCGTGGCCTGTGCCGCTTCGAAATCGAGCGGACGGAGCCCCACAGGCGGCTTTTCAGCGCGGGAGCCGCCGATCGTGGAGGACAGCGCGAGCAAGACTGTGGAAAGGAAGCCCATTCGGTCGATTCGGGGAGGATACCCTTCCTCGAACGAAGTGTGACCGGACCATGTTGACCCTCGCTCCCGCCTTGCTCGCTGCGCTCGCCATCCCCTGGGCCGAGACGCCGAATCTTCACGTGACGTTGTCGATCGCCTCGACGGACGTGCAGGTGCGCCTGCCGCTCGAGGGTTGGCGCGACGACCCGGTGCGCCTCGGGCTCCTGCGCCGTAGTGGCGGTGAGTTCGTCCTGGCCGCTGGATACCTCGGCTCCGACGACATCCGCGTGACGATCCACGGTGGCCCCGTCCCGACCGCGGACGGGGAGAAAGCCCGCCGAGGCGCGCTCGGCGACCGACTTCTCGGCATGGGCCTCACGACGGTTGCGGGGTATGCCTCGGCGCAGACGATTCGTCAGTTGAAGGCGCCGTATCGCGAGTTCGACCGCCACGTGTTCTTGATCGGCGCCGGCGCGCTCGCGCACGTTCAGGTCATCGCTCTGGAAGGCGAGGAGCCGGAGAAGTTCGGCGACGCGCGCTTCGAGCAAATGGCCAAGGATGCGCGCTTCGCCGTGGTCCGTCGTACGGAGTGGAACGACCTACCCGCGCGCTATCTCGAGTTGTCGCATGCCGCCGCGATCCGCGCCGACGGTGCCGCGTGGCTCCTCGAACAGGCGCATGCCGAGACCGCCGACTGGATCGTGAAGCTCGCGGCGTTCGAGCATGCGGTGGCCGCGCAATCGAAAGACGAGGCCGTGCTCGAGCTCGGCGGCGACATCCGTGCACAGCTCATTTCAAGCGAGAAACGCACGCGCGAAGAGGATGCGGGCCTGCTCCTCGTCGAGGACGGACTCGGCGTCACGCTGCTGCGCACGAACGACGCCGCGGCGGCTGCGGATCACCTCGCGGCCGCGCTCGATCTCGCGGGCACGTTCGGCCCGCGCGTCGTCGCGCGGATGAGCCTGAGCCTCGCCTGCTTACCCGCGCAGAAGAAGGACGCGGCCGGAGTCGTCGCGCTCATGGAAGCGGCCTACGCCCGGGAACCGGCGTTGCGCTATCGCTTCCAACACGAACCGTTGCTCACTCCGGTCCACGACGACCCGCGTGTGCAGAAGTTGCTCGAGGTCAGGCTGGACGCGAAGTCGAACCGCAGCCTCGGTCGCTGAACGAGGCGTTTCTCGCTCGAAAGCAGCGTCGAACCGCGCTTAGCGCAGTCGAACCGCGCTCAGCGCAGTCGAATCGCACTCAGTGCAGTCGAACCGCGCTGACCGCAGTCGAATCGCGCTCACCGCAGTCGAACCGCGCTCAGCGCAGTCGAATCGCGCTGACCACAGTCGAATCGCGCTCATCCGTGGACCTCGAACCGCGCTCGTCAGCGCAACTCGACGACGGTGCCTTCCATCGCGAGATGGTAGACGCGGTCCACGTCACGACTCAGCATCCGCACGCAGCCGAGCGATCCGGGCTTCTCCAACCAATCGTCGGCGGGCGACCCCGTGTAACCGTGGATGCCGATCCCGCGGCGACCGCCGAGTCCTTCGGGATCGAGCGCGATCCAATACCCGCCCAGGACGTTGCGCGGATCTCCAGCCGGGATCACGCGCCGCGTGTCCGGGTCGGTCCACTCCGGATCGAGCGCGCGCTTCGTGATGCGCGTGTGTCCCGTGGGCGTCGGTGAATCCACCGCGCCGATGCCGACGGCCGCGAACAGGACGAGCACGCGTCCACCCTCGGCCAACTGACGCCAAGCGGCCAGTCGGTACGTGGAACGGTCGACGGCGAGCTCGAGTTCCCCGCGCGAGACGTCAAGGATCTTCAACCGCTGTCCTACGCGCAGTTTCTTCGCGTCGAACGCGCCATTCAGATAGGGGAGCAGCCCGGCGCCGATGTCGTAGCGCGCAGCGATGGCGACCGGCGTCTCGCCCTTCGCGACCGTGTGTGTCGTGAGCCCGAGGCGCTCCATCCCGGGCAGGATCTCCGTGCTGAAGAACGCGCGGTGCGCGAACGGTTCGAGCGTGTCGCCGAGTCTTCGCGCTGCATCGGGCGCGAGCGTCGCGAGCACACGACTGCCTTCGACGAGGAACGGCACGACTCCGGCGGGATCACGCTGGGCCTCGGCGTACAGACCGTCGAGGCTCGGCGTCGTCGCTGCGACTTGCGCGCTCGCGGCGTGGGAGAGGCTCGCGCTCGCGAGGAGTGCGAGCGCGGCGAAAGCGGTGCGGATCATCGCTTGGAAGCTACGCTTCGGCCCGGCGGGAACGAAGGGGCAGGGTGCTTCGATGGAGAGTGAGCCGCGGGCCTTCCAGCGCACGATCGGGAGGCGAATCCTGGACTCTTCGACACCGAGACCATCGGTCACGCGGTCACTCGCCCGTGTCGTCCAACATCGCCACGCGCGGCGTCGTCGCGCGCTCGACGCCGTCGATCGCGATGCGGACCTCGCCCGACGACACCCACATGTCCCAGCGCGAACGACCGGTCATCGTGCTCGCGACCCAGCGCAGGAATTCCGGGTGGAACTCGACGACCTCGATCTCCTTCGCGCGATGGACACGCGCGCTGCGGCAGCGCTCACGCCACGGCCCCGACGGACGATGCGGGTAGATCGCGACGCGCGGCGCGCGCTTGGCCGCGCGGTGGATACGATCGGGCTCGGGCAGGCCGACTTCGATCCAGGCCGTCAGCTCGCCGTCGAGCGCCCGCACGGAAACCGCCGGCAGGTCCGTGTCCGAAACACCGTTCGAGAGGGTGATGCCCGCCTCCCAGCGCAAACACCAGGCGAGGCAGCGCGTGGCCAGGAAGTCCTCCGACTCCGACGGATGGACCGCGGTGACCAACGCGAGCTCGTCCCAGACCCCACGATCCTCGTCCGAGAGCGCGATCGTGAGCCGGATCATCGAGGGGGCCATGCGGGGTCGAGGATAGCCCGCCGCAGTGGGCGGCCCGGATTCCCGCGCGTTTCCCGCGTAACGGCGGCCGCGCGAACCGGATCGAGAGCGCGTCGGTTCCTCACCGGGTCGTGGCGGGGTCTTCGAGCTCGTGATCGACAACTAGGGGCACTCCGAGGGCGCTTCCCAGCGTCTTGACCGGTGCTCCGTCACGCCGTGGGCCGGCGCCGCGCTCCTCCGCGGCGTCGGTCCGCACTTCTATCGTGACCCGAGCGCAACCGAGTGCGCAGCGCGAGAATCGCAACCGATCGGGCGGACGCATCTAGGATGGGATCGTCCGCTCGCGCTGTCCCCCGGCCCCAGCTCTCACCATGAAACGCCCCCTCCTCCTCGCCGTGGCTGCCCTCGTCGGGTTCGCCCCGGCTTCCTTCGCGCAAGGCACAGACGCCTGCACGACTCCGACCCCGATCTCGAGCGATGGACCCTTCGCCTTCAACACGTCCGCAGCGACGAATACGGTGGCTGGGACGACCTGCGCCGGTCAGGGTCGCGACCTGTTCTGGGTCTGGACCTCGAACACGACTGGAAGCGTCCAGATTTCGCTGTGCGCGGGAACGAGCGGCTGGGATCCGGTCGTCGCGGTCTACGCGGGCAACACCTGCCCGGCCGGCGCGCCGCTCCTGTGCAACGACGACTCGTGCGGCCTGATCAGCCAAGGCCAGTTCACGGCGACGAGCGGAGTGCAGTACGTGATCCGCATCGGGTCGTTCAGGGGCACCGTGGGCGGCGCCGGCAGCTTCATCTTCGGTCCTCCTGGCAGCGGCGGCGGCGGTTGCCCGAGTCCGAGCTCCGGGCCCGACGTGATCGTCGGCGACGTCAGCGATGTCGGAAACTATGCGGTGGCCGGCGGTTTGGATGCGATCGCGCTCGGCACGACCTCGTGCAACGTGGGCGACGCGAACTTGAGCTGGGTCGCGAGCACGCCGAACCACCCGGTCATCGGCGGCAACCTGTATCGCTACACGACGGTCGACGGCGCTCAGCGTTTCGAACAGATCGGTCAGAGCTGGCTGAAGCACGGATTCGCGGCCTTGCAGGGCAATGTGTGCTGCACGTGCTCGGGTAGCGGCAACGGTTCGGCGCTCGGCGTCGGCTGCTCGGATCCGTACTCGTCGGGTCTGAACGGTAGCCAAGGTGGGCTCGGGCCCCGCTGGCAAGTCAACGCCAAGACCGGCGTGTTCACGTATCCGCCGGCGAATCCGGCGTGGAGCGGGTCCACCGCGCGCCGCATCGAGGTCCTGCTGACGGACCTGACGCCCTCCGGCGGGCCGGGGGGACCGCGCTATTTCGGCGAGTGTCAGTACGTCACGCCCGACGACGCGGCTGCCGGGAACCAGAACAACAATGCGAGCTGGCGTGAGATGACGGTCAGTGGGACGGCTGCGAATTACACGTTCGCGATGCTCGGTGGAACGAACCGGCAGCAGGCCGCGATCCAGGGTTGGGCGTCGTTCGACAACCAGGTCCAGCTCTCGAACGTGCAAGTGCCGAGCGACGGTCTCTTCATCGTCGGTTCGCGCGCGTACGACCTCGGTGGCGGCCAACATCGCTACGAGTACGCCGTCTACAACATGAACTCGCACCGGAGCGGCGGCACGTTCTCCGTGCCGGTTCCGGTCGGCGCGAACGTCACGAACGCGGGCTTCCACGGGGTCGTCTATCGCAACGGCGATGGTCCGGGCAACGTGAACATGTCGAGCTCGGATTGGGCCTTCGCGGTGAACGTGGGGGTTGCGACGTGGTCGACGCAGACGGAAGCGCAGAACACGAACGCGAACGCGTTGCGCTGGGGCACGACCTACAACTTCCGCTTCGATTGCGACGTCGCGCCGACCACGGGGAACGCGACGATCGGGCTGTGGCGTGCGGGTTCGCCGAACTCGGCGGATGCGGCCGCCCAAGTGCCGGGTCCGCTCGGTGGCTCGTCGTCGGTCTGCTCAGGGGATGGCCTCGGAACCGCGTGCCCGTGCGCCAACAACGGCGTGGCCGGCACGGGTTGCCTCAACTCGCTCGGCACGGGCGGTTCGCTCGTGGCGACGGGAACGGCGAGCGTTTCGAGCGACACGCTCCTCCTTTCCGGTAGCGGCATGCCCGATGCGGCCTGCCTCTACTTCCAAGGCACGACGCTCGTCAACGGCGGCGCGGGTGCAGTCTTCGGCGACGGTCTGCGTTGCGCGGGCGGCACGGTGACGCGACTCGACACGAAAACGAACTCGCTCGGCAGCTCGGCGTATCCGCAAGGCGGCGACCCGAGCGTGTCGGTCCAGGGTTCGTGCACTCCGGGCGCGACGCGCGTCTACCAGATCTGGTACCGCAACGCGGCGGCGTTCTGCTCGAGCGACACGTTCAACCTGACGAACGCGTGGCAGATCACTTGGCAGTCGTGAGGTGAGTTGCCCGCACGGGCGTTCTCACGAAGCACCGCGGGCCGGTCACCTCGACGAGGGGACCGGCCCGCGGTGCTTCGGCGCGATCACGTGAGAGCGAGCGCGCACTCGCGGCGAGCTCATTCCGACGAAGGGGACGCTTCCTCGCGCGTCCAGATCATGCTGCCGCAGCGGCTGCCGCCTCGCGCGTCAAGTTGCGGTGCCCGTCCTTCGTCACGAGCACGTTGTCCTCGATGCGAATGCCGCCGTGCGAGCTCAAGCGATCGACGAGCTTCCAATCGAAGAGGTCCTTCGTCGCACCCGTGCGATGCGGTCGCAGCAGCATGTCGATGAAGTAGAGGCCGGGCTCGATCGTGAACACGTGGCCCTCCTCGACCTTGCGCGTCGTGCGCAAGTACGGGAACTCACGCGGCGGCGGCACCGTGCCGCCTTCGGGTGACTTCTGCTGTCCACCCACATCGTGCACTTGGATCCCGAGGAAATGGCCCAATCCGTGCGGGAAAAACGGCGCTGTGACGCCGCGCGCGATCGCGTCCTGGCCGCCGACCTTCAAGATGCCCGACTTGTGGAGGAGGTCGCCGATCTTCGCGTGCGCCGCCGCGTGCAGGTCGAGATAGGGGATGCCGGGCTGCACGAGACCGCACAGCTCGAGCTGCAACTTCTCCATGCCGAGGACGAGTTCGCGGAAGACCGGATCGGCCTTCTCCGTCGTCCACGTGCGCGTGATGTCCGACGCGTAGCGGTTCACTTGCGCGCCGACGTCGATGAGCAGCACCTTGCCTCCGCCCGTCTTGCGCTTGCCGCAGTAGTGGAGGATCGCGCCCTTCTCGTCGAGGCCGACGATGCTCTCGTATGGCAGGTCCTTTTCAGGACAACCGACGGCTTCGAGGTAGGCCTGGTGGATCTGCAATTCGCTCGCGCCTTCTTGGAACGCGCTACGCGCGGCGAGGTGTCCGCGCCAACCGAGGGTCGACGCGGCCGCGAGCTGATCCACTTCGTACGGCGTCTTCGTCGCACGATCCCAATCGAGTCGTGACAGCAACGTCGGCGGATTCAAACCGTCCCGCAAGATGCCGTGCGCCGTCGCTTCCTCGGGCCGATCGCCGACGTAGGCCGTGCGGCCGCGAATCGACAGTTCTCGCCACGCGCGCTCGACGTCGGGCACTTCGACGAGGTCGAACTGCGCCGCCCAATGCGGATTGCCGAGCGGCGCCTGCTCGTACCAGTAATCCTCGGGCGCGACGCGCGCGAGACGCGGCTTCTTGCCTGGTTGCACGAAGAGCAAGTGCGCCGGACCTTCGAGCGGAACCCAGTGCGCGAAGTGCGGCGTCGGTCGGAACGGCGCGTCCTGATCGTCCGCGAAGTACGTGAATGGCGCGCCCGACTGCAGGACGAGTCCGTCGAAGCCCGCGGCGGCGAGCGCAGCCTCGAGCTTCCTCATGCGCTCAGCAATGTGCGCGGCGTAGTGCTTCGACGTCATGTCACTTCACTCCGTGCATCAACTTGTTGACCAGGCGCGACGCGAGGAGGAGCGCAATGCCGAGTCCGACTGCCAGATAGAGGATCGGCGTGAAGGCGGTCGTGTATCCGTTCAGCGCGGCCGGTCCGGTCGCGTCGGCCGCGATCTCGACTTCGCCCGCGATCTTCGAGAAGAGTCCGGCCGCGTAGTTCGCGCACGCGATCGACACGAACCACGAGCCCATGACCATGCCGACCATCCTCTCGGGCGCGAGCTTCGTCACCATCGACAGGCCGACCGGCGACACGCACAGCTCGCCGCTCGTGTGGATGAGGTAGAGACCGGCGAGCCAGTACCACGGGATCATGCCCGCTTCGTCCGCGGACTGCATGCCGAGCATGAGCAGTCCGAATCCGAGTCCGACCTGGATCAATCCGAGCCCGAACTTCGCCGGAATGGACGGATTGGCGTCGGCCTTCGCGAGCTTCACCCACATCGCCGCGAACACGGGACCCAGCATAACGATGCCGATGGCGTTCACGGACTGGAAGTCCTCCGCGAGCATCGTCCAGTCGAACATGTCCAGGCGCAGGTGATGGATGTGGTTCGCCGCGAAGATGTTCAGTGAATTGCCGGCCTGTTCGAAGCTCGCCCAGAACATGACGTTGCACGCGAGCAGGATCAGGAGCGCGAAGATCCGGTCGCGCACCACGCGCTCGTTCTTGAGCGCGAACGCGAGCAGGTAGACGACCATCCCGGCGCCGAGCAGGCCGAGCGCGATGCCGACCTCTTCCTTGCGCAGCAGCAGGAGGTACATCAGCGGGATCGTCGCGATACAGCCGAGGGTCACTGCCACGAGCGGCATCGGACCGCGCCGTTCCGGCGGCGGCACGCCCTTACCTTGCAGGCTCTTCGTGCCGGCGCCGAAGACGATGATGCCGAGGACCATGCCGATGCCTGCGAGCATGAAGCCGTAGCGGTAATCCGGCACCGTCGCGTTCGTCACGGGATCGACGATGTCGCTCATCCAGCGCGAGATGCGCGCGCAGAAGATCGGCGCGAGGAACGCGCCCAGGTTGATCCCCATGTAGAAGATCGTGAAACCGCTGTCGCGACGCGGATCGCCTTGCGGGTAGAGCCGGCCGACCATCGTCGAGATGTTCGGCTTGAAGAGGCCGTTGCCGACGATGATCGTCGCCAACCCCACGCGGAACCACGTCTCGTCCTTCGACAGCAGCGTGAAGCAGCCGATCGCCATGATCACGCCGCCGAGGATGATCGAGCGCGAGTAGCCGAGGACGCGGTCGGCGACGTAACCGCCGAAGATGCCCAGCGCGTAAACGAGCGCCGTGTACGCACCGTAGATGACCGCCGCGTCACCCGGCGTTTTCTGGAACTGGCCGAGCAGGTGGAATACGAGCAGCGCCCGCATCCCGTAGTAGCAGAAGCGCTCCCACAGCTCCGCGAAGAAGAGGACGAACAGACCGGACGGATGACCCAGTATCGTGCGTTCTTGGGTCGATTCGGACGAAGCCATGCGTTCCTCGAAGTGGGGGAGGCGGCGAGACGGGGAATGCGGGATCCTACTCGCGGATCCACGGGGCGCTAGCATCGATCCGGTGTCCAGCGCACTTCGAGTCGTCGCCGCCGCGCGGGAGCATCACGCGGAGTTCGCGCGCTTCTTCGCCGGGCTCGAACTCGACGATCCGGTGCCCGAGGTGGATCGCTGGGTCGCGGACATGGTGTCCGGCACGATCTTCCTGGCGGACCGGGGCCACTTCGTCGGATATGCGTTCCGCGAGGACTTCGGCGATCTCGTCTACGTCCGACACGTCGTCGTCGCGGCGGAAGCCCGCGGTCGCGGAGTTGGTCGAGCTGTGATGCGCGAGCTTGCGCGTCTTTCGCGCGACCGCGGTGCAACGCGTTGGGAACTCAACGTCAAGCGCGAGAACATCCCGGCGATTCGACTCTACGAACAGTGCGGTATGCGCGCGGAGTACGCGACGCGCGTCGTGCGGATCGACTGGCCGAACGTGGTGCGACTGCCTGGATCTGCGCGGCCGCTCGTCGCGCGAATCGTCCGGCCCGAGGACGACCTCGCGATCGAGCAGGGCCTGCGGTTGGCACCGGGAAAGCTCGCGCGACTCCGCAGCCTCGAAGGTGTCGAACTCGCGCAACTCGTCGAGCACGGGCGTCCCGTCGCGTTCGCGTCGTTCGACGCACGTTTTCCCGGCTGTTTCCCGTTCCGCGTCGCGGCACCTGAGCTCGCACGGCCGATGCTGGAGCACTTGGCGCCCCTGCGTCGGCCCGATGTCGAGTGGATCCAGCTCGTGATCGAGGACGATACCGCGACGGAGGCCGCGCTCGTCGCCGCGGGCGCGCGCACGACCCTCGAGATCGTGCACATGAGCGGCGCGATCCCGTCAGAGATCTGATTCGCGCGCCAGTCGCGCCTGCGCGCGTCCGAGCAGGATGCCGACGCCGAGCCACGCCACCGCGAGCGGCGCGCCGCCGAGCGCGATCGCGGCCAGTCCGATTCCGAGGCCCTTGTGCAGTCCGCTGAAGCTCCACGCGCCGATCAAATCGCCAGCGCGGTAGACGAACGTGTCGACGAAGTTCTTCGAGGCGTACTTCACGTCGCGCTCGACGACGGTGTAGAGCGATTCGCGCGCGGGCTTCGCGGTCGCGAAGTTGCTGGCCGAGAACAGGATGCTCGCCAGGGCCACTCCGAGCAGTTCGGCCGTCAACCCGAACGCGATGGGGCCGTCGCCCAAGACTGCACTGCCGCGCCAGATCATGAGACCGAGCCCGATGCAGACGATTCCGCCGACCACCGGTTGCGTGAGCAGCGCGAAGGTCACGCCGAGCCTGCGAATCATGTGTCCCGTCACGAAGATCTGGAGGAAGAGCGTGAGCAGGTTCGCCACGAGATCGACGTTCGCGTAGTACGCCGTGCGCTCGTTGCGCGTGTCGATCGCAGCTTCGACGAGGTGACCGGTCTGGTAGTAGAGGATCGTCTTGAAGAGCGTGTAGAAGAACGTGAACGCGCAGATGCCCTGCAGGTACGGGCTGCGCATGACGTACGCGAGCCCGCGCCACATCGAGGTGGATCGCGGCGCATTGGTCGGCGCCGACTGCACGATCTCGCGCGGCGTGTCGACGCCGTGGCGACGGGCGAGAACGTGCACGCACACGACGGCCAGCTCGAGCAGCACGCAGCCCACGAACAGGAGGTTCAGCGCGCCGATCCGTTGGACGAGCGCTCCGGCCAACGCGGATCCGACGACCGCGCCCGCGGTGCCGCCCACGGAGACGAACCCGAAGATCCGTTTCGCCTGTTCGAGGCGAAAAAGGTCGGCCGCGAAGCCCCAAAACACGGACAGCGCGAACAAGTTGAAGACGCTGAACCAGATGTAGAAGCCGTAGCCGATGCCGACTTGCCACGACGTCGGGCCGAACTCGAACGCGGCGCGGAACGCGAGGAGGAAGAGGACCGAGACGTGGTAGACGAGCGGCAGGAACCGTCGGCGCGGAAGCTTCCTGATCAGCGTCGCGAAGATCGGCTGGACCGCGAGCGACAGTGCCAGAGTCCCCGTCCACACGAGCGGCAACTTGTCGGCGCCGCCCGCGATGCCGAGCGCTTCGCGCACCGGGCGCAGCAGGAAGTTCGCGCACAGGAGCAGGAAAAAATACGCCGCCGCCCACGCGATCGAGGGGCCCTCACCGGAACGTGCGTCGACGAGGCGCGAAACGAAAGTTCGACGCGGCGGAACGGGCTCGCTCTCCATGCGCGGCACAGTCTGCCGTGCGACGGACCCGCGTCGCGTCGGATCTCTGCAAGAACGCGCGACGATTCCTGGTCAGATCGCGAGTGCCCAGGCACCGACGACGGCCGCGATCGCGCCCAAGCACACGAGCGCTTGCGTCGCCGGACCGAGGCGCAGCGTCTTCCGCGGAATGCGCCCGAGCACGAACCCGACGAGACCGCCGACCGCGAACCCGAGCGCGTGTGCACCTACGTCCACGCGTTCCAGCGCGTCGAGTGAACTCGGATCCTCGACGTGCACCCCGCCTGCACCGAGCCATGCGAGCAATCCGAATCCCATGATCACGGGGACCCAGCGACGCCACGGTTTGTAGCCCAGGTCCGATCGGCGGACGTACTCGTACGCGACCTGGATGCCGAGCAGTCCGAACACCGCGGTCGAGGCACCGAGCGATCGGTGCGACGCGTCTTGGAGCCAAGCGTTGGCGTAGTTCCCGAGCGCTCCGGCGAGGAGCGCGCTCCACCAAGTCAAACCGACGCCGACGCTCGCCGCGACGATGACGCCGAGCACGGACCCGAACACGACGTTGCCCGCGAGGTGAGCGAGGTCGGCGTGGAGGAACAGCGCCGTGATCGATCGATACCACTCGCCGTCGCGAATCTCGCGCGCGTCGGCGCGTCCGAGCGTTTCCCACTCGACGCCGAAACGCTGCGATTCCTGGAGGATGTAGAACAAGACGAGCAGACCGCCGAACGCGATCGCGGCGTGGATTCCTTGCGAAATCGGCGCCGGATACGTCTCTTTAGGCGGCCAGTCGAGGTTCTCGCGTCGGTAGCGGTCCAGCTCGGCCGCGGCCGCGGGCTGGTCGAAGTCGCGCACGACGAGGATCTGCTCGCCCGCCTGTTCGAGGATCCCGCTCGCGATGCCGGTCGCCTGCAAGGCGAGGACCTGATGTCGGATCGAGCGTGCGTCGCGCGATCGCGCGACTTCGTGCCAGGCCGACTGTGTCGGAATCGCGCGAATGGGTTCCAAAGGGGGCTCTCTCGCGGCGTGGCGGGGAACTGGGCGCCTATACTGGTCGCGCTCCGATCCCGATTCCACCCGCTGGTCCGAAGTCCGATGACGATTCAGCTCTGCATCACGCTCGCGACGACCCTGATCGCCATCGCCGCGCGTGAAGCGCCGACCCAGAACGGGCCCAATCCTCCGAGAAACCTGCGCGTCGAGCTGCGCGCTGATCCTATCGCGATCGACGAGGAGCGCCCGCGATTCTCGTTCGAACTCGACGACTCGCGACGTGGGGCGGCGCAGTCCGCCTACCAAGTCCTCGTCGCGACGAGCCCGCCGACTCTGAAGGATGGAAAGGGCGATCAGTGGGACAGCGGGAAAATCCAAACCTCGGACGTGAACGGCATCGAGTACGCGGGCAAACCGCTGGTCGCGGACCGAACCTACTCGTGGGCGGTTCGCTCGTGGGATGAAGTGGGGCGACCGTCGGAGTGGTCGGCGCCGTCGACCTTCACCACGGCGCCGCGCGGTGACGGCGCTTGGCGCGCGGCCTGGATCCGCGCGGGTCGCGCGCCCGGCGCCGGATCGATCGGCCACAAGAGCGAGATCGCGCAAGCCGAGGACGCGTGGCCGTGGATCGAGTTCGACTTCGGCGGGAACGTGATCTGCGACCGCGTTCGCTTGCATCCCGCGCGCCCCGACGGCGATGCGACGAAGCCGGGCGCGCTCTTTCCACTGCGTGTCAAGGTCTACACGGACGAGCACGGCAAGTTCGAGAGCAAGGCGCTGCGCATCGGCGAGTACAGCTGGCAGGACATCCCGAATGCCGGCGCGGAACCGCTCGAAATCGAGTTTTCGCGCTACACGTTGCGCTACTTGCGCATCGTGGCGACGAAGATCCCGAAGGACGGCGAGCGCGGCTACGCGATGGCGCTCGGCGAGGTCCAAGTGCTCGACGGGACGACGGACATCACTTCGCGCGGCAAGATCCGCGTCAGTGGAACTTCGGGAGAGCCGGGTTGGGCGCCCGAAGCGTTGGCCGACGGCGCGCTCGTGCCGGCGCAGGCGACCGACGGAGCGATCGACTCGCTGCCGCGATTGCGAACGTCGTTCGTCGTCGGTCAGCCGATCGCGCGCGCGATCGTGCACGCTTCCGCGCTCGGCGTGTACGAGATGACGATCAACGGGAAGCCCGTCGGTGACGCGCGACTCGCGCCGGGTTGGACGGACTACGCGAAACGCGTCGCGTACCAAACCTACGATGCCACGAACCTCTTCGCGCAGGGCGAGAACGTGATCGGCGTGCAGCTCTCACCGGGCTGGTACGCAGGTCGACTCGGGCTCGCGTCGGAGCTCGGTGGAGGCCGCAAATCGGCATTTTACGGCGCAGAACCCGCGTTTTTCCTCCAAGGCGAGATCCTACTCGCGAACGGCCAACACGTGTCCGTCCAGACGGACGAGAACTGGCGTTGGAATCGCGGTGGCCCGTTGCTCACCGCGGATCTCTTCGACGGCGAGACGCGCGACGAGCGCAACGTGACGCCGGGTTGGGATGAGCCGCTGTTCCAAGGGGCCGACTGGCGGCCCGTCGATCCGGCCCCCGAACTGAAGCCGGCTCTCTTCGCCGAGCGCGCCGCGCCGATTCGTGCCTACGACGCGCGACCGGCCTTGTCCGTGCGCAAGACGGCTCCGGGCGTGCACGTCTACGACTTCGGTCAGAACCAGAGCGGCGTCCTACGCATTCGAATCGCAGGAGCAGCCGGCACGATGCTCACGATCCGGCACGGCGAAGTCCTCGACGCGGACGGCAAGCTCTACACGGCGAATCTGCGTTCGGCGGCTCAAACCGATGTTTTCACGTTGGGGACCGGAGTCCAGACGCTCGAGCCGCGATTCACCGTGCACGGTTTCCGCTACGCCGAGGTCAGCGGCATCGATCAGGCTCTCGAGCTGAGCTCGATCGAAGCCGTCGCGATCGGCAACGATCTCGCCGATGCGGGCTCGTTCACGTGCTCCGATGACACGCTGAATCGCGTGTGGGCCGCGGCGACTGCGTCCGTGAGGTCGAACTTCGTCGGTGTCCCGACGAATTGCCCGCAGCGCGACGAACGACTGGGCCGGCTCGGCGACGTGCAAGTCGTGACGCCGTTCGTCCTTCACCGCTTCGATGCGGGGAACTTCTTGTGGTCGTGGATGGCGGAGGTCCGCGGAGCACAGACGAAGGATGGTCGCTTCCCCGATTTCGCGCCCTATCCGTACGGGGCGGCGGAACAGTTCGCGGGCACTCCCGGCTGGGGCGACGCGGGCGTTCTCGTTCCTTGGGAGTTGTGGTTGCGCACGCACGACATGCGCAATCTGCGTTCGAGCGCGAGCAGCGCGCTGCGTTGGATCGAGTTCATCGCCGCGAAAAACCCCGACTTCGTGTGGCGCAATGCGCGCGGGAACGACTACGGCGATTGGCTCGATGCTGCGACTGTGCTGGAAAGCGAGAAACCGAAGGAGGGCAGCGAACTCGGCCAGGATCTCTTCGCGACGGCCTTCTTCGCGCGCTCGGCGCGCATCGCCGCGAGAATGGCGTTCGCAATCGGCGACACGGAGTCGCACGGCAAGGCGCTCGCGATCGCCGACCGCGCGCGCGACGCCTTCGCGAAGACGTTCCGGAAGGGCGCGCGCCTCGAGGGCGACTCGCAGTCGGCGTATGCGCTGGCTCTCGACTTCGAGCTCTACGACACGCCGGATCAGGCCCAGGATTGGGCCGATCGACTCGCGGCTCGAATCCGCGAGCAAGGCCAGCTCACGTGCGGGATCCAGACCGCGCACCGCGCGTTGATCGCGTTGTCGCGCAACGGTCACCACGATCTGGCACTCGATCTCGCGCGCCGGAAGACCCTGCCTTCGTGGGGATTCATGGTCGAGAACGGCGGCACGACGATGTGGGAGCGTTGGGACGGTTTCGTCCCCGGCCGCGGGTTCCAGGATCCGAGCATGAACTCGTTCAACCACTTCGCGTTCGGCGCGATCGGTGAGTGGATGGTGCGCGCGATCGCCGGCATCGAGCTCGTCGACGATCACGCCGATTCGGGTTCGGTCGTGATGCTCGCCGGATCGAGCGGTTCGTCACGTCCGAGCTCCGAAGGTAGGGCTGCGTGGTCGCACATCCGACTCGCGCCCTGCGTCACGGGCGGGCTCGTTTCCGCGAGCGCGGAGCACCACGCGATCACGGGACTCGTGAAGTCCGCCTGGAAGCTCTCCGGCGCGGAACTCGAATATTCCTGCATGATTCCGCCCGGTTCGAGCGCGACGCTCGACCTGCCGGCTAAGGACGTCGCGTCGATCGCACTCTTCGGGAAGCCCTTGTCGGAGTCGAAGGACCTGAAGCCGCGAGCCGGCCCGCGTGGGTCGGTGCGCATCGAACTCGTGTCCGGCACCTACGCGTTCCGCTCCGCGGTCCGCTGAAGCATGCGCGCACGCATCTTCTGGATCGCGTTTCCGCTCGCGTTCGTGCTGACGATGTGGCTCGGATCCGGACTCGCGCGCGACGACGTGTCTCCGCAAATAGATCCCGTGGCCGAGGCGAGCGAGCCCCACCTCGATGCGCCGAGCATCGCGGAGTCGATCGACTCCGCACCGACGCCGCCGGAATGCGAACCCGCGCACGACCCGGGTCCGGACGGCGATCGATGAGCTTTGCATCCGGCGGCGACGCGCGATTCCTCACCACGCGCTGGTCTGTCGTGCTCGACGCGGCTGGTGCGCAGTCTCCGCGCCGAGCTGCGGCGCTCGAGGACCTCGCACGCTGATACTGGTATCCGCTCTACGCCTTCGCGCGGCGCTCCGGTCTCGGCAGCCATGAGGCCGCCGACCTCGTGCAAGACCACTTCGCGCGCATCTTGGAGCGCGGCGATCTCCTGGCCGTGGATCCGACGCGTGGGCGATTCCGCAACTGGCTGATGACCGGACTTCGGAACAGGCTCGCGGATGGACGCGAGCACGATCGCGCCCTGAAACGCGGCGGAAACGCCATCCACGTGCCGATCGAACCGCGAACCGCCGAAGCGCGGTTGGCGTTGGATCCAGCGGATCCGCGATCTCCGGAGCGCTTGTTCGAACGCGAATGGGCTCTCGCCGTGATCGAGCGCGCGACCGCACGCTTGCGCGACGAGCAGGATCATGCGGGAAGGCTCGCTCTTTTCGTCGCGCTGCTGCCCTCGCTCGCAGCGCTAACGAAACTCCTTCCGCTTTGACGTAGCCGCTCACCGCGCATCGGCCTCCAATCACCCCACCGAGGGCAGACACTCCGATGCCGGCTCCGTGGACGCTCACGACTTCGGTGGGCTCAGCTCGCCTCGAAGGGCCGGTGCTCGTCGCGCGGCAGATCCGCGGGTTTCATGAGCACCTCGCAGTCCCCCGCGCGACGTCGCAGGATCGCGAGGAGACTGATCCCGTCACGGTACGGCGCCGGAGTTCCTTCGCGCAACGCGCGCACGAGCGCGCCGGCCTCGCGCTCGAACGTCCAGCGCAACACCGCGTTCACGGGCGCGATCGGCACAGCGAGATCGGCCCCGCTTCCGTGCACGGATTCCTTGCCTCCACGCAATCGACGCGCAACGCGCACGAGCGGCGCGAGCAGCGCGTTGCACGGCGTCACGATGCGCGCGTCGAGCGGCATGTCGCGCCACACGCGGACGAGTCGCGATTCCGTGTAGCGACGCCAATGCTGGCTGGCGACGTCGTGCTCGCTCCACAGTTCCGGATGCGCGGGCACCGTGACGAGGATGTGCGCATCGGGGCGCAGCTCCGCGGCGATCGAACTCACGAGGTGGAAGTCGTCCTCGACGTGCTCGATGACGTCCATGAGCAAGACGAGATCCGCCGTGCGCGCCTGCGTCAGGATCGGCGCGAGGTTCGTCGCGACCTCGAAGCGCGCCTTCGGGAACTTCGTCCGGGCGATCCGAATCGCAGTCTCGGATGCGTCGAATCCGAGGACGTCGTGCGCATCGGCGAGCGAACCGGCGTTCCCGCCCGTGCTGCAGCCGACGTCGACGATGCGCAGTCGTCGACCGCCCGCGATCTCGTCGACCAGCGCGCGCAGGATCCGCCGGCGTGCGGCGAACCACCAGTGGCGGTCTTCGATGGAGCCGTTGTGTTCCTGGATCTCGTCGCGCACGGGGAGCGAGAGCGTGCGATCCAATCCGCATCCGCGCCAGGGGGCGCACGCCTGCGCTATCCTCGGGCCATGTCGTTCGCCGTCCTCGCCGCAACCGGATTGGCGCTGTTCGCCGGTGCGCAAAAATCGAAGGCCGCCGCCACGTGTCCGTGGTGCAAGAACGATCCCGCGTTGATGAACGCGGCCGGCGTCGTCAGCCACGGGCCGATGCCGATCGGCACGGCGACCAGCGTGGAGTTCGCGGCCGCGTTGCCCGCGTCGCAGTGGATCTTCCTCGAAACCGCGCACATTCGTTGGGCTTCCTCGCTCGGCGAACAGAAGGTCGACCTCGATCAGCGCGAACGCGTCGACGCCGAGCTCGCGCGCTTGCGAGCCGTGCTGCCGGCCGTCCCGAAGGAAGTGAAGAAGCTCGATCCGTGGTTGCGCCTCCACTTGCTCGCGATGCGGGGTGAAGACCTCTACGCCCGCTTTCAAACGATCCTGCGCGTCACGGACGCCGATTTCCCGGCCGAACGCAAGGCCGAAGGGCCGTTCATGGGGGCGGGACGCTTCCTCGGCGAGAAGGACAAGTTCGAGGTCACGCTGCACGCCAATCGAACGACGCACTTCCTCTTCACCAAGGAATTCAGCGGCGCGCAGGTCACGAATGCGCTGCGTTGGCACTTCCCCGGCTTGCACAAGATGCACGCGTCGTTGCCGTGCGAGGACCCGGATCTGAAACAGGATCAGTGGCTGTTCCCGCACATCGCGCACAACTTGAGCCACTTGTTCTTCTCTGCGTACAAGCACTTCTCGTACGACCCGCCGATGTGGCTCGACGAGGGACTCGCACTCGTCCTCGAGAAGGAGATCGATCCGCGCTCGACGACGAACGAGGGCGAAGAGGGCAGCTTCCGCGACGCGACGTATCCCGATGACTGGTCCGATGCGACGCGCAAGATGCTGGCGCGCGGCCGATCGAAGACGATGGCGCAACTCCTATACGAGAAGGAAGTCGGCCAACTCGATCGCGACGGACTGTTCACCGTGTGGTCCATGGTGAAGTTCCTGCTCGAAACGAATCCCGAGGGCTTGGCGAAACTGCTCGGCGGCGTGAAGGGGCAACTCGACGAACAGGGGTCGCCGAGCGGCAAGGATCTGCCGGGGCTGCAGCGCAAACTTCTCAAGGACGTGTTCGGATGGACGCCACAGTCGTTCGACGAACTGTGGCGTGCGTGGGCGAGTCGACCGCCGCCCGCAGGCAAGTGACGGCGCTCCGATGAGCGCGTCGAACAGGCACGTAGCGCTGCTGCGCGGCATCAACGTCGGCGGCAAGAACGTGCTCGTGATGAAGGACCTCGCGCGTCTCTTCGTCGAGTCCGGCTGCAGCGAAGTGCGCACTTACATCCAGAGTGGCAACGTCGTGTACTCGGCCAGCGCGACGGTCGCGTGGAAGGCTCCGACGCTCCTACCTGCGGCGATCGAGCGCGAGTTCGGATTCGCGATCCCGATCCAGACTCGATCGGCTGCGGAATTGCGGGCGGTGGTCGCCGGGAATCCGCTGCTCGCCGATCACGAGGAGCCAGCGCTCGCCGTCATGTTCCTCGCGCAGGCGCCGACCGCGAAGCAGATCGCCGCGCTCGACCCGGATCGATCGCCGGGCGACACGTTCGTCGTGCGCGGTCGCGAGATCTATCTCGCGTGCCCGAACGGTTTCGCGCGCACGAAGCTCACGAACACGTGGTTCGACACGCGGCTCGGCACGATCAGCACCGCGCGGAACTGGCGGACGACGACCAAACTGCTCGAACTCGTGGGCGGCTGACTCGCCGCGATCGTCACCAAGCGATCGCGACTCCGTTCGTCAGGTTGAAGGCGCCCGGCGTGCAGAAGGGAACTGCATCGCGGTACCAACCTTGGTAGCGGAGAGTCGTGCCGGTGGCTGCGCTGCCCAGTCTGGAAATCGTGAGGCCTGCCGGCGGGAACGAGCCCGATCCGGCCGACGCCGAACGGATGCCGAGTCGACGCGTCGTTCCACCCACGCACTGCAGTCCGTCACCGAAGCTAGCGGTGACTTGGCTCGTACCCTGCAAGAGGATGACGGTCGTCGTCGCCGGCAGATTCGAAGTCGTGAGCACCAGTGTGTCGGCACCGACTTCCGCGAAGCCCGACGCGCGCAGTTCGCCACCCAGGCCGGAGGAGTTCGGACAGCCTTGCTGCGCGCCGAGGACCGAAGGGCCGCAGATGCAGGGGAGACTGCTCCCGTCGCCGAAGCAGTAGAGAGTGATGGGCGCGGAGTAGTCGTAGCTCACGTCGACCTCGCAGCCCGCAGCCCCCGCGAGTAGCGTGATCAGCGGACCCGGACCGATGGCGGTGCTGGTATTCGACGAAGCGATCTGCAGCGAGATGGTCTCGTCGGGGAAAGTGGCGGTGAAAAGGGCCAAATCCGCCGGCGAATTCAGTGTGTTCCCGGCCGAGGACTCGGCCGAGATCCCGGTGTGGCTGGCGCCCGAAGTCCCTCCGAAATCGATGGCCCCGTCGAACGCCGCGAGGGGATCGAGGCAGGGGAAATAGGTCTCGACGGTGAGGGCCGTGCTCGCGTCGGGTCGTGCGATCGACGTCACGCAAGCGAGTTCGGAATTCACGAGCGTCGCGATCGGCGACGGATTCTCGACGCGCGCCTCACCGGTCAGGGTGGTTCGTGCACGAATGCGCACGGCGCGCAACGGACCGAGGGCGGGATCGTGCTTGGCGAACGAGCGTGACTGATTCCAATTCAAGGTCTGGGACGAGACGCCGTTCGTCTGCGTGATCTCGCGGTAGCCGTAGCAAACGGTGACGTCGACCGCGGCTTGCAGGCTGAGCGCAACAGCCAACGGCCCCGAACTCCCCGTCGCGAAACTCGCGCCCAGCGCGGCGAGATCGAGGACGACGGTCTGACTGCTGCCTGTGGCCGTGAACAGGGCCAGATCCGCTGCGCTCTGGAGCCGGACATGTGTCTCGCGCTCCACCTGAAGACCGGTCAGCAACTGGCCGGATGTCCCCGCGAAGTCGACCGTGCCATCGAAGGCACCGAGGTGCAGCGTTGAGCGCAAAGTCGGCCGGACGGAAACGATCCAAGACGAATCCGGTCGCGCCACGTACTGAACCGAAGCAAAGTAGGCTTCGATTGCTTCCGAATAGACCGCCAAATTTTCTAAGCCCAGATGGCCGCTGATCACACCTTTCATGCTGACCGTGACCGACTGCAACGCGCCGAGTGTCGGATCGTGCTTCGGCACGGCGAAGGTTCCACTCCAGTTCGTGGTGGCCGTGGGGTAAGTAGACGTGTGGCACACCTCACCCGCGTGCGAGGCGACGGCGAGCATCGTCAGCGCGAACAGAGTCTTCATGGTGGATCTCGTGGGAAGTCGGACCGGCGAACACCCCGAGGATACGGGAATTCCTCGAAAGAGGGTTGTGGCGAGCGGACAGGCCTCGATTCCAGGAGAGCGCCGAACCCCCGAGCCGAACGCCTCGTTCCCGATCACCGCAAACATTCGCGACGACTCCGTCGTCTTCGTCACGCGCATCGCCCACGCCTGATCGAGCTCGCCGGCGTCTGACGCGCCGCGATCATCACCAGGCGATCGCGAGCCCGTTCGTCAGGTTGAAAGCAGCGGGTGTGCAGAAGGCGACCGCGTTGCGATACCACGCTTGGTAATGAAGGGTCGTTCCGCCGCTGGCGCCACCAAGTGTCGAGATCGTGCTACCCGCTGCGGGGAACGAGGCCGAGCCGGCCGATGCTGTCCGACTGCCGAGCCGAGTCGTCACTCCGCCTACGCAGCGCAGACCGTCGCCGAAGGGGGTGACGATCGCGTTCGTGCCCTGGAAGAGGAGCAGCGTGGTGGTGGCCGGCACGTTCGATGCCGTGATCACCAACGTGTCGGCACCGATCTCGGCCGTGCCCGACCCGCGCAGCTCGCCACCGACTCCGAGCGAGCTCGGACAGCCCTGTTGGGTCCCGGGGATCGAATTGCTGCACGGGCAATTCAGGCTCGAGCCGTCTCCGAAGCAGTACGGGATGATTCGCGCGGAGTAGTCGTAGCAGACCTCGACCTCGACGCCGGCGAAGGTCTGGATGAGGACCGTGTAGTTTCCAGCCCCTCCCGCGACGCTTGTGGCGCCGAACGCGCTCACGCCGAGTGCGATGGTCTCACCCTGAGTCGCTGCGGTGAATAGAGCGAGATCGAGAGGAGTGGTCAGCACGGTTGGTGCTGACGTTTCGACCTGGATTCCGATGTGGCTCACGCCCGACGGTCCGGCGAAGTCGAGAACACCATCGTACGGGCTGACTGGATCGATGAAGTTCGTTCCGGTCACGTGAGCGAGAGCCTGGGTCGCGTCCGGACGAAGGACGCGAGTCGTGACCGCGAAGTACGCGCTCATCTGTGCGGCGAACGGTTCGTTGCTCTCGACCCCGAACGCGCCGGTCAAGGTGGTCCGCGCGCGAATGCGCACGGCTCGCAAGGGACCGAGGAGCGGATCGTGCTTCGCGAACGTCCGGGCCTGCTGCCAATTCGTCGGCTGTGAAGGAATGGACGCCGATTGGCAGACTTCGCGATAGCCGTAGCAGACGGTGACCTCGATCGCGCCGCTCGTGTTGAGCTGCACGACCAAAGCGCCCGGGCCCGTGGCCGTGCTCGTGCCCAGGGCGTTGACGGCGAGACCGATGACCTCACCGACCTGGGTCGCCGTGAAGAGCGCGAGGTCTGCCGCACCCGTCAGGCTGACGTGCGACTGGCGTTCAGCGGTCAGATTCGTGAGCGCGATCCCCGACGGCCCGGCGAAGTCGATCTGACCGTCGAAGCCGCCGAAAGGCACTTCGGATTGGATGTCGGGTTGGACCGAGTGCATCAACGAAGCATCGGGCCGGCTGACCGAGCCCAAGAACGCCAGCTTGGTCGTATAGGTCGCCGGGAGCAGAGAGGGATTCTCGGCCAGGACCGCTCCGGCGAGACTGCACCTAACGGTCACGGTCACCGACTGCAGAGCACCCCGCGTCGGATCGTGCTTCGGCACGACGAACGTCTGTGACCAGTTCGTGAGGCTCGAGGGATAGCTGGCGGAATGGCACTGCTCCCCGGCTCGGCCAGCGACGGAGAGGAGAGCGAGCGCGAAGAGGATCTTCATGTTGGAGAACCAAGGGAAGGCAGGCGCGTGGACGAACGCGATATTACCCGGTGCTGCGGAAAGACCAGAGGCCGATGCGGACAGAGGAACGAGGCATCGATCCCCTTCATGCTCCCGCCGCCCCCTGGAAGTCGCCCCGATGACGAACCCGCCCCGCGACGACGCGGTCCTCCTCGCTACCCGCATCGCTCATCTGTTCCTGGTGATCGCGGTCATTCCGTCGTTCTACGTCTTGACCTTCCACCCCGACGAAACGAGTACGCGTTTCGCGTGGCCCCTCGTGCCGACGATGTCGGCGATGTGTTTCGGATCGCTGTATTTCGCGGTGATCTACAGCTTTCTGCGCGTCACTTTCGCCAAACGTTGGCATGAAGTCGCTCAGGTGCTCTGGGCGACGCTCCCCGTACTCGTCGCGCTCTGCGGCGTGGCGATCGTCCACTGGGACAAGTTCGCGCACGGCACGGTGCGCTTCTCCATCTGGGCGCTCGCGTACTTGGTCTTTCCTCCGCTCGTGGCCCTGTTCCTCGTCGTGAATGGGCGCCGAGATCCGCGGACGCCGAGCGACACCGACGTGCTGATGCCGACGTGCTGATGCCGACGTTCGTGCGTCGCATCGCCTTCGTGTTCGGCGTCCTCGTCGGATCGGTCGCGCTGGCGCTGATCTTCGCCCCTGAATTCATGGCGAGCGTCTGGCCGTGGCCGATCAAACCGCTGTCGTCGCGCGCTCTCGGCAGTCTGTTCCTCGCCGCGGCCACCGTTCAGTTCGCCGCGGCCGTGGAGCGGCGCTGGAGCGCGATGCGCATCGCGGTGCAGTCGGCGATCCTGTGGCTTTCGATGCTCCTCGTTTCCACCGTGCGCGCGTTCGATCAGTTCGACACGTCACGTCCGGGCATGTGGATGTTCCTGGCGTTCCTCGGCATCGAGTGGTCGCTCGCGACGGGCTCGTACATGTGGCTCGAATCGAAGCGCAAGCGCGCGGAAAGCGTGATCGGGAGCGCTCGCTGATCCATCGCGAGGTCGTCGCGGTCCGTTAGGATCGGCGGCCCCGTGGACGTCCTTTTCCTCAGCCCCGACACGTCCGTTTACGCGCTGCGGTTCATCGACGCGCTGCGGCGCAACGGAGCCCGCGTGCACGGCATCGGACATTCCGCGCGGGAAAAACTGTCACCGGAACTCTCGCGCGCACTCGAGTCGTACTCGGGAGCGCGCAGCATCCTCGAGGGATCCGATTTGGCTCGGATCGCGCGTGAAATTGCGCCGAAGTCGGGCTTCGCGCGCGTCGAGACGATCGACGAGCCGGCCGTCGTCTCGGCGGCGCACCTGCGCTCGGTGTTCGGCCTGCCCGGCACCACGGTCGAAGCGGCGATCCTGTCGCGCGACAAGGCGGCGATGAAGGCGCGACTCCGCTCGCGCGACATTCCGTGTGCCGCTTCGGAACGCGTCGAAGACGACGCGACCGCACGAACGTTCGCGGAGCGCGAAGGGTACCCCGTCGTCCTCAAGCCCATCGACGGGTTCGGGACGCTCGCGACGTTCCGTTGCGCGAACTCGATCGAGCTCGAGCGCGCGCTCCTGCGCTTGAAGCCGTCGAAGGATCGGCCGGGAATCGTCGAGGAGTTCATCGAGGGCCACGAAGGTTTCCTCGACGCCGTCGTCGTCGACGGTCGCGTCGTCCACGACTTCGTGGGGCACTACTACCCGAGCTGCCTCGAAGCCCTGCAAGACCGCGCGATCCGTCCGAAAATCGCCTGCACGAACCGCGTGGACTCGAGCGGCTACGTCGAGTTGCGCGCGACGAACCAACGCGTGATCGCAGCGCTCGGAATTCGCGATGGCGCGACGCACATGGAGTGGTTCTTCGGGCCGAAGGGCCTGAAGGTGTCCGAGATTGGCGCGCGTCCAGCGGGCGAGCGCATCTGGGACTTGCACGCGGCGGGGAACGAGTTCGACCTCTACGGCGCGTGGGCCGACTCCGTGCTCCACGGACGCGCGTCAGGTGCGCCGACGCGCAGGTTCGCGACGGGATCCGTGCAGATCAGGCCGCCGAAAGACGGTGTTTTCGCGGGACACGCGGGCGCCGAGCGCGTGAAGCACGAGCTCGGCGACGCCCTGCTCGAATGCGAAGTGCCGCCGCCGGGCACGAGGACGCAACCGCTGACAGCCGGCTGGCACGTGAACACGTGGTTTCGTGTCCGCGACGAGGACTACGACCGCTTGCAGCGCACGCTCGAGTTCGTGGGGCGCGCGGTCGTGCCGCGAATCGCCTGAACGATCTCGAAGCGAGACGATTGCGCAGCGCAATTCGATTCGTCTCGACGCGCAAGTCTCCCCAACGTCCGCGAGGCTGACCGCGATCGGCCAGCCTCGCTCGCGTCAGGCGATCCGCTGTGCCTCACGGAGCCCAGTAGACCTTCACCGCGTTCGTCGGGTTGAACCCGTCCGGCGTGCAGAACGCCGCGACGTTGCGATACCAAGCCTGGTAGAAGCGCGTCGCGCCTCCGACCGGGATCGCGCCGCGCAGGTGGATGAGTTGGTCGATGCCGGACGGGTACTGCGCCGTGCCCGCGGAAGTCGGTTTGGTACCGAGCCGGATCACGGATCCGATGACGCAACGCGAGCCGTCTCCGAACGAGAAGATCTCGGCGGGGTTGTTCGTGCCTTGGAAGAAGAGGCACGTCGTGGTCGGCGGCAGGCCCAGCACGTTCAACGTGAGCGAGTCGGCGGAAACGCGCGGGACTCCGTTCGTCCGGAGCAGTCCGCCACCCGTCGCGAACGAGTTGTTGCAACCGCGGCCGGCCAATCCGATGTTGCCACAAGGGCACGGGATCTCGCCCGGCCCGTTCGAGCAGACGTTCGCGCCGAACGCGCGATCGAGGACCACGACCGTGTCCGCCCCGATGCCCGCGCCCGTCGAAACGAAGAGCCGCGCGCCAGTGGCGTCGAAGTCGACGCCGCCCAAGATGCGCCCGGTGAGGATCAGGAACGGCGTCAGGTCCGTCGTGGAGAGCACGTTGCCCGTCGTCAGGCTGATCTCGAGCAGCGTGTTCGTCGTCTCCGCGAGCACGTAGCAAGCGCCCGTGTGCGGGTCGAACGTGACGTCGACCATCCGCGACGTGATCGCCGGGTTGATCGGCACGGTCTGCAGCACGCTGCCATCGGCCACCGCGAGGCGCAGGAGCTGCACCTCGGCGCCGGGCGTGGTGCCGCTCACGATCCACAACTGCCCGCTGTTGTCGAAGTCGGCTCCGGTCGCCGCGCGCGACGTGCCATAGTCCGCGATCAGCGCGCCCAGCGAGTTCAAGCGTCCGCCCTCGTCCTCGCCGATCGGGCTGAAGAGGAAGAGGTTCGATCCGAGCGTGGGTGAACCGACAGCCAACGCGTCGGGACCTTGATCGAGACCCGGGATCGCCGCGGTGTCGCGCGACGTGATCAGGGCTCCGGTGGTCGGGTTGATCGCGTGGAGATCGCCGTTGACGAGTCCGTCGGCGACCCACAGGGAGTTCGAGTTCGCTTGGAAGGCCAGGTCGCCGCACGCGCCGATGTTCAGCGCGGAGATGTCGAGGTTCGTCCCCTGCGCGAGGGTGAGCACGTCGGCGCGAGTGGACGTCGCGCCGGCGCAGGTCGCGAGGAGACAGAGGAGGGGTCGTGCCACGTTCATGGGGATCATCGAGGAGTGCAGGGTGGGCCACTTCGCCGCAGCGCGTGGCGTGGACGAGGAGAGGCGGAGGGAATGGCCTGCCGCGTGATGCACGCGCGGCCTCTTCCATGTCTGTGCGGCAGGCCCTGCGATCTTTCAGGCACGTCAGGCTTTTCCTGTGGGTCGAGAGCTGACCTCCCGTCCGCAGCGCGCCTCACGCCCGTTCGGCGCGCTGCGGACGGGAGGTCAGCGGCATGCTCGACGTGGCGTGTGCATTCCCGTCCGTGCGCGACAAGGACCACGACGCGGCAATCCTGGGCAGCTGTTCTCGGTGGTCCGCCTCGAGAGTCGACCTCGACGCCACGTTGATGCAAGTCTCGGTGCCGATCGAGGCCGTGGCGGACGGCACCATCACATGTCCGACGTGTGACCAATCCGTTCCGGGTCACGACTCGCGGGACGAACCGGACCGGCCTCGCCCCACGGAGCCTTGAGCTCCTCCGAAGGTAAGACGTCTGGTTCCAAGCCTTCGACCTCCGACCTCGCAGCCGCTGCCGCACGCTCCTCGCGCTGCGCCAGGACGTCCTCGAGCAGAACCTGCACGGCTCCGGCGATCGGGAGCGCGAGCAAAGCGCCGAGCACCCCCACGAGTCCGGTTCCGACGAGCAACGCCAACACGATGATCAAAGGGTTCATCTTCAACGTGCGTGTATTCACCACGGGCTGCAGCAAGTGGTTCTCGATCTGCTGGTAGACGAGGTACACGCCCAGGCAGATGAGAGCAGCGGTCGACCCGCTCGTCGCGAACGTGACTCCCACGATCACGACCGCCGCGATCGTCGTCCCGAGGATCGGAACGACGCCGAAGATCGTCATCAGCACTGCGAGCGGCACGAAGTAGGGAACGCCGAGGATCGCGAGCGTCACCCCGATCACCACGCCGCCGATCGTCGCGATCACCGCGGTGCCGGCGACGTAGCCGCTGACGACCTTCGACATGCGCACGGCTAGATGCTTCGCTCGCGCGCGGCGTTCGAGCGGCAGCCAGCGGAGCGCGGAATCGAAGACCTGCTCGCCGAACAGCAAGGAAAAGACCGCCAGCGCGATGATCGTGATCGCCCCCGTGATCGCATGGACGACGCCGCCGACGAGGGCGAGCGCAGGCTGCGCCGCGTTGCCGGCCTGATCACCGACGCTCGTGCGCGCCTTCTCGACGATTCCGAACTGCTCGTCGGCCCAACGGATCGGCGGCAGGTCGAGCGCGCGCTCGAGCAACTCCGGACCGCGCGCGAAGAGCTCACGCGCCTGCGCGGTCAACATCGGCACGAAGGCCGCGATCAGCCCGCCGAACAGGACGAGACTCAGGCCGAAGACCGCCAAGACTGCCCACCCGCGCTTCCAGCGATGTCGCGTCAGCCACCCGACCGCCGGCTCGAACGTCAACGCCAGGAAGACCCCGAGGACGACCCACGCGATCATCACGCGCAGTTTCCACGTGGCGACGACGAGCAGGACCAGAGCCAGGACGTTGATCAGCACCATCCAGACGTCGCGGGCAGCCCAGCGTGCAGGGGAATGGATTCGCATCGCTCCAACACGGCAAGGACCGGGCCGCGGATAGCGCACCGGCCAGCGAGCGCCGCGTTGATGAAGGTGTCAGTTGAATGTGTCCGGCTCAGGCTCGCTAACCCCCGGTCCCGGCACGGCAAAGGCGCGTGTCCGAGCTCGCCGCCAAGCGCCGGTCGTCTTCCGCAGGTGCACCGCGAGCGGGGAACCGTGGAGGAATGAGGCTGACGAATTCAACGGACACCTTCATCACTCACCCCGCGGTCCCGCGCCGGGGCCTCGGGGTAAATGGATGGATTCAACTGACACCTTCATCAACCGCGGTGCCTGAACCGCGCTTGCGCACGGAACGAGTCGTGGTCTGATCCGCGAAACACCGAGGGCCGCCCGGACAGCGTCCGGACGGCCCTCGGTCTCTAGGATCTCCGCGCGGGAGATCAGCGGCACGGCTCAACCGATCAGTGCGAGTGTCCCGCGCCCGCGCCCTGCTTTTCCTTCTCCGGCAGATCGCTCACGAGAGCGTCCGTCGTGAGGAGCAGGATCGCGACCGAGGCCGCGTTCTGGAGCGCCGTGCGCACGACCTTCGTCGGGTCGATGACGCCCGACTTGACGAGGTCTTCGTAGACCTCGGTCGCGGCGTTGAAGCCGAAACCCTTGCCCTTGCCCTTGCCGGCGCGGACGTTCTGCACGACGACGGCGCCATCGAGGCCTGCGTTCGTCGCGATCTGACGCATCGGAGCTTCGACTGCGCGGCGGATGATCATCGCGCCGACGCGTTCGTCGCCTTCGAGCTTCAGCGACTCGAGCGCGTCGATCGTGTTGATGAGAGCGACACCGCCGCCGGGGACGATGCCTTCTTCCACGGCCGCGCGCGTCGCGTGCAGGGCGTCTTCCACGCGCTGCTTCTTCTCCTTCATCTCGGACTCGGTCGCAGCACCCACGTTGATCTGCGCCACGCCGCCCGACAACTTCGCGAGACGCTCTTGGAGCTTCTCCTTGTCGTAGTCGCTCTTAGTGACGTCGATTTCGGCCTTGATCTGGGCGATGCGGCCCTTGATCGCGTCCTTCGAGCCGATGCCTTCGATGATGGTCGTGTCGTCCTTGCCGATGACGACCTTCTTCGCGGTGCCGAGGTCCTTCAGCGTGATCGACTCGAGCGTCTGGCCCGTCGATTCCATGATCGCCGTCGCGCCCGTGAGGATCGCGATGTCTTCGAGCATCGACTTGCGGCGGTCGCCGAAGCCGGGAGCCTTGACCGCGACGCAGGGGAACGAACCGCGCAGCTTGTTCACGACGAGCGTCGCGAGCGCTTCGCCCTCGACCTCTTCCGCGATGATGAGCAGCGGACGGCCGGATTGGACGACCTGCTCGAGCAGCGGCAGGAATTCCTTGACCGACGTGATCTTCTTCTCGTGGACGAGGATGTACGGCTTGTCGAGCGTCGTCTCCATCGTCACGGGGTTCGTGATGAAGTGCGGGGACAGCCAGCCCTTGTCGAACTGCATGCCTTCGACCCACTCGACCTCGGTCGTGAGGGACTTGCCCTCTTCGACGGTGATGACGCCGTCCTTGCCGACCTTGTCCATCGCCTTGGCGATCATCTCGCCGATCTCGGTGTCGCCGTTGCTGGCGACGGTGCCGACCTGGGCGATCTCGTTGTGGCCCTTGACCGGCGTCGAGAGCTTCTTCAGCGACTCGACCACGGCGTCGACGGCCTTGTCCATGCCGCGCTTGAGCGCGACGGGGTTGGCACCGGCGGTGACGTTCTTGAGGCCCTCTTCGAAGATGGCCTCGGCGAGAACGGTCGCGGTCGTCGTGCCGTCACCGGCTTGATCGTTCGTGCGCTGCGCGACCTGCTTCACGAGCTGGGCGCCCATGTTCTCGTAAGCGTCTTCGAGATCGATCTCCTTGGAGACCGTGACCCCGTCCTTCGTGACGGTCGGGCTGCCGAAGGACTTCTCGATGATGACGTTCCGGCCGCGGGGCCCGAGGGTCACTTTGACGGCGCGCGCCAACTTGCGCACACCGTCGCGAATCTTTTCGCGTGCGGCGGCGTCGTAGCAGATCTGCTTGGCCATGGAGTTACTCTTGTTTCGCTTGAGGTGATTGGTGGAAGTGGAGAGGCGCGCGAATCAGCCGACGATGCCGAGGATGTCTTCCTCGCGCATGATCAGGAACTCTTCGCCGAGGTACTTCACTTCGGTGCCGGCGTAGGCGCTGAAGAGGATCCGGTCGCCGGTCTTCACGGCGAACGTCGAGCGCGTGCCGTCGTCGAGCTGCTTGCCTTCGCCGACGGAGATGACGGTGCCTTCCTTCGGCTTGTCCTTCGCGGTCTCCGGGAGCAGGATCCCGCCCGCGGTGCGCTCTTCGGCTTCGGCGCGCTTGACGAGCACGCGGTCGCCGAGGGGACGGATGTTGCCGGTCTTCTTGTTGTGCGTGGTCGTGGTCTTCGTGGCCATGGGAGCCTCCTCGAGGGGTCTTCGGACAGTGTTGGGAGAGTGGGTTCGCGCCGCGCGCGAGCTGCGCGCGTGGCGTGGTCTTTCGTGACGCGCGTTCAGGCCGCGTCGAGTCGCAGCACGCGGCGGACTTCCGCGCGCAGGAGTTCGGGGCGCAGAGGCTTCTTCAGCACCGCGAGCGCGCCTTCGTGGAGCGCGTATTCGCGCACCGCATCCGTGGCATCGCCCGAGATGAAGATGCACGGGACCGTGCGCGTCTCGCGCCGCAACGTGGACAGCACTTCGAGGCCCGTATGGACCGGCATGTGCATGTCGAGCAGCGCCAGGTCGATCGCGTGGCGGCGCAACCAAACGAGGGCTTCTTCCCCGTTCTCGGCTTGCACGATCTCGAACTGCCCGGAGAGCGCGCTCAGGAGCTCCGCGACGCCGAGACGGAAGTCGCGGTCATCGTCGGCGATCAAAATGCGATGTTCGGGGGGCATGGACGGACTCGTGGCGGCGGGGGCGAGCAAGGGGCGTGCCACGGTGCGCGGAGTGGCAGAGGCGTCATAAAGCTTTGCGAGCCAAAAGCTTCTGAGCGGAGTTCGACTCCGCCGATCTACCGCCACTCTGCCTCTTTGGCGGGAACGGTACGGCCTTCGCCTGAGCCAGCCAAGTTGGCAGCGCTGTCGGAATGCGCTCCCGGCGCTCCGGATCGAGGGTCGCGGAGGTCCCGAGGGGGCGCGCACGAGGGGCCGTCCCCCGCGGACAGGCCCTGAGGGGCGTGCTCACGCTCGACGGCGCAGTCGGAATCGGCCGTCCCCCGCGGGCGGGGCCTGAGGGCTCCGCGGGCGAGTCCGGCGGCTCCGAGCGCTCTTACCCCCGGCGAAATCGGTGTGCGCAAGAGCCTGACCCAGTTGGCTGTCCGTCCTCGCGGAAGCCCCTGTGCGCGGCCGCGGAAAGACCGTGCGCCACCGCACGCGGACGCGAGACGCGGAAGCGGATCCGCCTGTGCGCGGCCGCGGAAAGACCGTGCGCCACCGCACGCGGACACGAGACGCGGAAGCGGATCCGCCTGTGCGCGGCCGCGGAAAGACCGTGCGCCACCGCGAGACCCTTTGTGCGCGACCGCGGAGCACAAGATCGGGCGGATTTCGCGCGCGCGACCCACCCGGCGCCAGCCAACGGGAGTCGCCGCGTGATGCCGGCGTCGGGACGTCCCAATTCCGGTGCGGGCGCGTCGCGGCCGAGTTCGTCCTCAATGGGGGGGCCCGACCGGCCGAGGAGCACCCGGTGTGCGCATCCGCGTCCGCGGAGGCGTTCCCGAACAGGCCTCCGAACCGCCATGCGTCTGCCCCCGCGCTCGAGCTCGCCATTCCCGAAGCCTCGGCACTTTCTCGCGAGCGAGCGGGTGCCGCGAGTCTCAGCCCCGCGCGCGCGCACCGCGGCCCTCAACGCCCTGACGTCCGATGGTCGCCGTCAACTCAGCCCCGCGCGCGCGCACCGCGGCCTCGACGGCATCGAGATCCCGACGAGAGAGACCTCAGCCCCGCGCGCGCGCGCCGCGGCGGTGGATCTCCGATGACCTTCGCGGCCCGATCCGACGTGCAGCGCGAGGCCGCGCGTCCGCTGCGGATCCTCGTCGGCGTCTGCATTCTCGGGATGTTCGCGAGCCTCATCGCCGTCCGTTGGAGCACGCGCGCCGCCGTCGATGCGGGCGAGTCCGTGGTCGCTCTCGCGCGTCTCGAGACCTGCCTCGACGTGATCACAGCCGCCGCGCTCGTCTCGATCGTCGCCGTCGCCGCGCGCGCGTCCCGCGCCACTCGCGGCCTCGTCGATCGCTTGCAGGGCTTGCACTCCGGGCAACAAGCGCTGATCGATCGCCTCGCGACCCTGCAAGCGGCGGCCGAATCCGCCGACACCGGCATCGTCGTCTGCGATCCCGACGGAACGGCGCATTGGTCGAACCCCGCGGTCGCGCGGATGACCGGGCGTACACGTGCGGAAATCGACGGATGCCGTATCGACGACTTCCTGGTGTCTCCGCCGCACGACCGAGTCGGAATCGCAGCTCTGGCCTTGGGCCGTACGGACCTGCGCTTGGCGTGCACGGACGGGACCGTGCGCACGGTCGAGCAAAGCGTCACTTGCGTCCTCGCCCCGGATGGAGCGCTGGCGCACCGCGTCGTCTTCCTGACGGACGTCACCGAGAATCGCACGCAGGCGGAGAGCCTGCGCCGCGCGCTCATCGAGAACGGGATGATCCTCGATTCGATCACGTCGATGCTGATCGTCGTCGACACGAATCTGCGCATTCGGACTTGGAATCGGCATGCCGAACAAGTCGTGCACCAGACGAGCGTCGATCTCGCCGGCCGCCGCATCGACGAGCTGGGTCTCGACTTCATGTCGGGAGCGCTGCGCGCTGCGATCGAGAGCGCGCTGCGGGACAAGAAGTCAATGCGCGTGGACGACATCGTCTTCGAGCGCGCCGCGGGCGAGAGGCGCATCCTCGCCTTCACGATCGGCCCGATGACGAGCCGCGAAGGGCTCGTGCACGGTTGCTTGCTCGTCGGTCGTGACTTGACCGACATGCGCACGATGCAGGACCAGCTCACGCAGGCTCAGAAGCTGGAATCGATCGGCCAACTCGCGGCCGGCATCGCGCACGAGATCAACACACCGACGCAGTTCGTCTCCGACAACACGCGCTTCGTGCAGAATTCGTTCCGCGAACTCGACGAGCTGCTCGCTGCGTGTCGCGCGATCGGTGCGGAAACAGTCCAGGCCGCGGCTTCCGACTCGATCGAAGAGCTGCGCGCGATCGTGCGCAGGACGGACCTCGATTTCCTCGTCGCCGAGATCCCGAAGGCGCTCGAAGACAACCTCGTCGGCCTGGGCCGCGTGGCCAAGATCGTCGGTGCGATGAAGCAGTTCTCGCACATGGGTACGGGATCCAAGGAGTTGGTCGACCTGAACTCCGCGATCCAGAACACGTGCATGGTCGCGCGCAACGAGTGGAAGTACGTCGCCGTCGTCGAGTTCGATCTCCAGGCCGACCTGCCCCACGTGCCTTGTTTGCCGGCGGAGTTGTCGCAGGTGTTCCTGAACATCGTCGTCAACGCCGCTCACGCCATCCAAGGAACCGGCGACGCATCGGTCGCGACGATGGGGAAGATCGGCATCTCGACGCGCGAGTCGGACGGCTGGGTCGAGATCCGCATCTCCGACACGGGGACGGGGATTCCCGAATCGATACGCCGACGCATCTACGACCCATTTTTCACGACGAAAGGCGTCGGAAAGGGGACTGGGCAAGGGCTGGCGATCGCGCGCAGCATCGTCGTCGATCGCCACGGTGGAACGATCGGATGCGAGAGCGAAGTCGGGAGGGGCACGACGTTCGTGCTGCGCTTGCCGCTCGCTGGAACCGAGCGAACGGTCGCGCTGTGAGCTGCATGATGAAGCGCATCCTCTTCATCGACGACGAACGCAGCGTGCTCGACGGCCTGCGGCGCGTCGTGCGTCCCACGCGTCACGAGTGGCACGTCGACTTCGCGGAGAGTGGGGCGCAAGCGCTCGCGCTGGCGCACATCGAGCCCTACGACGTCATCGTCTCGGACATGAAGATGCCGGGAATGAGCGGCGTCGACGTGTTGAGCCAAGTTCGCCGACTCTGGCCCGCGACCGTGCGCTTGATCCTCTCGGGTCAATCCGAACGCGAGCAGATCCTGAAGGCCGTTCCGCACACGCATCAGTTCCTCACGAAGCCGTGCGACTCGGACCAACTGCTCGGCACGCTCCGCCGAGCCGTCCGCTTGGGCGGGATCCTCGGAGATCCCGTGGCCGCGCAACTGTGCTCCGGCTTCGGCGCGTTGCCGAGTCTGCCGACGACGTACGTGGCCATCGTCGACGAACTCAGCCGCGGCGAAGCGTCGGTCGACGAGATCGCACGCATCGTGGGACGCGACGTCGCGATGTCCGCGAAGGTGCTGCAGCTCGTCAACTCGTCGTTCTTCGGCCTCGTCCAGGAGATGACTTCGCCGAGCCGCGCCGTCGGATACCTCGGGATCGACACGATGCGCGCGCTCGCGCTGCAATTCGGCGTGTTCGCGCAAGTCGTCGGCTCACGCCGAGTCCTGGACGCCATCGGAGTGGTCAACGATCGTTCCACTGCGGCGGCTGCACTCGCGCGACGGATTGGAGTCCTCTTGCGTGCTCCGCCCGGCGTGGTCGATCAAGCTTTCACAGGCGCTTTGTTGTCGGGCGTGGGTCAAGTCGTACTCGCGCACGGTGATTCCACGCGTTACGAAGCGCTCTTGGACGAACACGACGCAGGATCCGCGGAAGCGGATGCCGAGCGCAAGGTCTACGGCACGACCGCTCCCGCTCTCGGCGCCTATTTGCTCGGCCTGTGGGGGCTTCCGGGCGCCGTCATCGAGGTCGTGGCCGACCATCGGGATCCACCCAGCGGGCTCGACGAAGCGATCGGTCCCGTGGGAATCGCGCACGTCGCGTGCTTGCTCGCCGATCACGGCGACACGGATTCGTGGCGCGCGGCGCTCGACGCCGGACTCGTCGCGCGCCTCGGGCTCGGCCCGCGCATCGACGCGATCGGTGAACTCGCATCGGAGCACGCGTGATGGACAACGAGACGATTCTTTTCGTCGACGACGAACAAGCCGTGCTCTCGGCGTTCCAGCGCCAGTTTCGCGGCATTTTTCGCCTAGAAATCGCGCACTCCGGCGCCGCAGCGCTCGAGCGAATGGACAAGGGGGAACCGATCGCGGTTCTCGTCGCGGACATGCAGATGCCGCAGATGAACGGCGCGGAACTGTTGGCCGAAGCGCGGAGACGAAGCCCGTCCACCGTGCGCATCATGCTGACAGGGAACTCGGATCAAGGCACGGCGGTCCGCGCGGTCAACGAGGGACAGATCTTCCGATTCCTGTCGAAGCCGTGCTCGCCGGGCGACCTCTCCGCGGCGCTGCAAGCCGGGCTCGAACAACACCGCGCGCACAAGCTCGAGCGCGATCTCCTCGAACGCACGCTGAACGGCGCGATCCACGTCTTGACGGACATCATCGCGGCCATGGATCCAGCGGCGTTCCAGCGCGCGTCCACCTTACGCTCGGTCGTCGGCCGCGCCGGAGCTGCGCTGAAACTGGGCACGATTTGGCGCGTGGAACTCGCCGCGATGGTGCTCGACCTCGGTGTCGTCACTCTTCCCGCGGACGTCGCGACACGCCACCTGCGCGCGGGCGTGCTCACGCCCGAGGAACGCGCGATCACGGCCTCGATCCCGCAAATCAGCGCTCGACTCATCGGGCACATCCCGCGGCTCGAGGAGGTCGCGCGGATCCTCGAGAGCCTCTCCGCGCCCGCCACCGCGAACGAGCCGCTCGACACCGCCTTGTTGCGCGTTGGCAGCGCGTACGTCCGCGCACTCGGCCACGCACTCGGGCCATCGGCGGCGCTCGAGACCCTGCGCGCAGAGCGCCTGCGGTACGACCCGCGCGTGCTCGACGCGATCGCCGAAGCCGTCGTCGCGCCCGACGATGCCGCGGGGTCCGCGGCGAAGCTCGACGTGACCTTGGCCGACCTCCGACCCTCGATGGTCCTCGCGGCACCGATCCAATTGACTGACGGCCGGCCGCTCCTGTCGGCCGGAACGATGATCAACTCGGTCACGCTCGAGCGTGTGCGCAATCACGCGAAGCTGAACGGCGTGCGCGAGCCGATTCGCGTGTACGACCCGCGGCCCGACGCCACCCGGCTCGCGGCCGAGAGACGCCGGCGATCGGCCTGACTGCGCGGGATTTCGACTCCTCGCGAGCGCGAGCGCCGTGGGGAGGAAGCAGTGGGGACTGCCAGGCGTTCCCCTCGGTTCGGTGATCGGGCGCATCCGCCGCGCTCGCGCTCCCGAGGTCTGCGCGCGAGCTTCACGGCCTGCGATCGACGCAGCGAACGCTCGTCGATCCGACCGCCGCCCGTCATGGCATGATCGCGCGCCATGACCGCGCTTCGCACGCTTTCGGAACTCCTCGCCCGCCAGCCCGTCTTCGACGCACACGTCGACTCGCTCCAGCGGCAGCTCGATCTCGGGCACGACCTGGGCACGCAGACGCGCGGTCACCTCGATCTCGTGCGCGGCAAGGCCGGCGGGCTCGGCGCCGTCGTGCTCGTGAACTGGGTCGATCCGAAGCACATCGCGGAAGGTCCCGGCGGAGCGCGCCGCCGCACGCGCGACTTGCTCGCGCAGTTCCACGCGCTGCTCGCCGCGCATCCCGACCGGATCGCGTGGGCCGGCAACGGCGCGCGGCTCGACGCGGCGCGCGCCTCCGGTCGAATCGCGGGCATCCCGGGGATCGAAGGCGGTCACTCGATCGAAGGAACGCTCGAAGACCTCGAGTGGTATTTCGAGCATGGCGTACGCGTGCTCACGCTCGTTTGGAACAACCACCTCGACTGGATTCGCTCGTGCCAAGCCGGCGCCGGGCCCGAGGTCCCCGCGGGTTTGAGCACGTTCGGGCGTAGCGTCGTCCGCCGCATGAACGAGCTCGGCATGGTCGTCGATCTCTCGCACGCGGGACCCCAAAGCTTCGACGACGCGCTCGCGACGACGACGAAGCCGGTGATCGCGAGCCACTCCGGTTGCAAGGCGCTGCATGGTCACCAACGCAACTTGACGGACGATCAACTGCGCGCGCTCGCCGCGAACGGCGGCGTCGTGGGCATCGTGTTCTGCACCGCGTTCTTGAAGGACGAGGCGCAGGTCGAGGACGCGAGGTTGCGCGAGAGCGCGGAGTACAAGTCGATCACCGGCCCGAACGACACCGACGTCTTCCTGCGGCAGGGCGAGTGGTTGCAGGAGCACGCGACGCCGCTCCCGATGGACGTCGTCGTCGATCACATCGTGCACGCGCGTGAAGTCGCGGGCGTCGATCACGTCGGGCTCGGCTCCGATTACGACGGCATCGGTCGGACGCCGACGGGGCTCGAGGACGCGGGTTGCTACGGTCGGATCGCCGAGAAGCTCGTCGAGCGCGGGTTCGGAATCGACGACATCGCGAAGGTCCTCGGTGGGAACATGGAGCGCGTGTTTCGCAGCGTGACGGGGCCGGGAACCGTGGCTGCCGCGGCCGGGCTGGAGCCGCTGGCGCGTTCGACCGCGCGCTGAAACGGTGCGCGGTCCGGGCGCGGACGTCAGGCCAGCGGGCCCGCGCGAGAAAAAATCGCGAATGAGCCGCGACCGGCGCGCGACCCGAGCGTCGTCCTTGTGGTCGGGCATGCCGCCCGCCCGCCGAGGAACATCCATGCGTTTCGATTTCAGCAACGTGGACGACGCCGAGTCGTTCGTGTCCGTCCCCGAGGGCCTCTACCCCGTGCGCATCGCCGAGGTCCGCGAGGGCCGATCGCGCGACGGCAGCACGCGCTGGACCTTCCGTCTCGAAGTGCTCGACGGCGACCACGCGGGCCGTACGGCGGCGTGGGACTCGCTGACGTGGAGTGATCGCGGCATCTATCGCGTGAAGAAGGTGCTCGCGGCGCTCGGCATCGACGTCACGGGCGAGGTCGAGGTCGAGTCCAAGGACCTCGTCGGGTTGCGCGCGCGCGTGCTGGTGCAACCGGAAGAGCGCGAGGACCCGATCTCCGGCAAACGACAGGTGCGGATGCGCGTCCCGTACCTCGGCTACGAGCCCCTCGTGGGTGGCGCGCGCCCCGAAGTGACGGGCGGTGACGACCCCGGCGTTGACGGATGGGACGAGGAGAACGACGCTGGCGCGCATGGAGCGCAGCGACCCGACGGGCACGGAGCGGAGCGACCCAGTGGGCACGCAGCGGAGCGACCCAGTGGGCACGGGGCGCAGCGACCCGACGAACATGGAGCGACGCGACGAAACGGCGGGTCGGGAAGGACCGGCAGCGCTCCGTTCTGACGCACGCGACGACGCGCTGGTCGCAGCGGCTGTCGGCGCACTGGCGAACGCGTACAGCCCGTACTCGAAGATCCAGGTCGGAGCGGCGCTGCAAGCGCGCGACGGGCGCGTCTTCACCGGCTGCAACGTCGAGAACGCGAGCTTCGGCATGACGTGGTGCGCCGAGCGCACGGCGATCGTGAAGGCCGTCTCCGAGGGCACGCGTGAGTTCACGACGCTCGCCATCGCGACGAGCTTGCCGCGCGCGATCATGCCGTGCGGAGCGTGTCGGCAAGTGCTCCACGAGTTCGCCCCGAAGTTGCGCATCGTCGTCGTCGGCATGGATGGGCATCGATATGCGACGGTGCTCGAGGACATCCTGCCCGAGGCCTTTGGGCCGTCAGACTTGTCGCGGAGCTAGAGGAGGAGCAGGTGTCGAAGTCCGAAGCCGCGCTCGCGCGACGCGCGCGCGAGCTGCGCGAGACGGTCGCGCGGAACGATCGGCTGTACTACGTCGATGGGACTCCCGAGGTCTCCGACGCGGACTACGACGCGCTCTTTCGTGAGCTGAAGGAGCTCGAAGCGGCGCACCCGAGTCTCGCTGTCGCGGACAGCCCGACGCGCCGCGTGGGAGCACCTTTGCCGGAAGGCACGAGCCTGGCGGTCGTCGCGCACGCCGTGCCGATGCTCTCGATCGACAGCCTGTTCACGGCCGAGGAAGTCCGCGACTTCGAGTCGTCGATCCTGCGCTTCCTCAAGTTGGGCGACCGCGACCTGGCGTGGATCGTCGAGCCCAAGTTCGACGGTGTCAGCGCGTCGCTCGTGTACGAGAAGGGCGTGCTCGTCCGCGCGTTGACGCGCGGCGACGGCGAGAAGGGCGAGGACGTGACGGCGAACTTGCGCACGGTGCGCGACATCCCGCTCGTGCTCGACGGATCGAAGCGCCCGGTTCCGACGCGCCTCGAAGTCCGCGGGGAAGTGCTGATGCGACGCGACGCGTTCGCGCGGTTGAACGCGCGGCGCGTTGCGCAGGGCCTCGAGCCGTTCGCGAACCCGCGCAACACCGTAGCGGGCGCTGTGCGCCGCAACGATCCGGCCGAAGTCGCGCGCTATCCGCTCGAGTTCCATCCTTGGGGCCTGCCCGCGGTCGAAGGCGCGAAGTTCGAGACGCAGATCGAGCTCGGCGCGGCACTCGCCGCCTGGGGTTTCCAGGATCTCGGCCTCGCGCGTCGCGTCGTCGGGATCGAGGCCGCGATCGCCGCGCACGACGAGCTCGAAGCGCGTCGGGCCGAGATCCCGTTCGACGTGGACGGGGTGGTCGCGAAGCTCGATCGGCTCGATTTGCGCGAGCGACTCGGCGCGACGTCGCGCGCGACGCGCTGGCAATACGCGCACAAGTTCGCCGCGCTCGAAGCGACGACGCGCCTCCGCGCGATCGAGACGATGGTCGGCAACGGCGGTCGATTGACGCCGCGCGCTCACGTCGACGCGGTCGAAGTCGGCGGCGTCACGGTGCGTCATGCGACGCTGCACAACGCGGACTACGTCGCCGCGCTGGCTGTGAAGATCGGAGACATCGTGTTCGTGCGCCGCGCGGGCGACGTGATCCCGCAGATCACGTCGGTCGCGGTCGCTGCATCCGGGCGCGCGCCCGCCGGTTGGGACGACGCGGTGCCCGATGAGTTGCTCCTCCCGCTCGCGCCGGAGGCCGAAGACGAGAAGAAGAGCGAGCGCGCGAACGCCGGCGTGCGTCCCGGCGTGGCGTGGCGTTGGGGCGAGCAATACGCGATGCCCGCGACGTGCCCCGCGTGCGGAACCGCGAGCGTGCAAGAGGGCAAGTATTGGCGCTGCCCGAACCCCGAATGTCCGCCGCAGCGCATCGGCCGCACGCTGATCCTCGTGTCGGGCGACGCGTTCGACATCGACGGACTCGGCGAGAAGCAGATCGCTCAGCTCTACGATGCGGAGTTCCTGCGCTCGGCCGCGGATGTGTTCCACCTCGATTCACTCGAGGGCGCGGCGGAGAAGCTCGCAGAGCTCGAGCGTTGGGGCGAGAAGACCGTCGCGAACCTGTTCGCCGAGCTCGAGAAGGCGCGCAACGTTCCCCTCCCGCGTTTCCTCGTGTCGCTTGCGATCCCCGACGTCGGTCCGGCGACGGCGAAGTTGCTCGCGGCGCACTTCCACTCGCTCGAGGGGATCCGTGTGGCAACGTCGGACGAGTTGCAGCACGTCGACGGCGTCGGACCCGAGGTCGCGACGCGCTTGCGCAACTGGCTCGAGATCGACGCGAACACGGCGTTCGTCGAGCGACTGCTCGAGGGCGGCGTTACGATCATCGCGCCCAGCGCACGCACGGAAGGCGGCGTGTTCGCGGGGCAGAGCGTCGTTTTCACCGGCACGCTCGAGGGTCTCGGCCGCGCCGAAGCGAAGAAGGTCGTCGAGGACCTCGGCGGCCGCGTCGGATCGGACGTCAGCGCGAAGACGAACATCCTGGTCGTCGGCGGAAAGCCCGGATCCAAGGCGAAACGTGCGGCGGAACTCGGGGTACGGGTGATGCTGGAGCCCGAGTTCCTGGAGCTCGTGGGCCGCAAGCCCGTGTGAGATTCCGCGTCGGATCCTGACCTCATCTGTTCCGACCTCAACGGTCGACGTATCCTCCGCACACTGATGTCAGGTCCCGAAGAGAACGACGCGCAACCGGTGCCCGCACCGATTCCGGCGCCATTCCAGCTCCCCGACGGCTTCGTCGACGACGAGACGGCCAAGCTCGTCGCGCGCGCGAAGCGCGGGGACGCGACGGCGCTCAACGACCTCTTCAAGCGCTACCACCACATGATGGTCGAGGTCGCGCGGCGCAAGTTGGGTCCGAAGCTGCGTCTCAAGGAAGAACCCGACGACCTCGCGCAGACCTCGTTACGTGAAGCGATCCGCGACTTCTCGAACTACGAGTATCGCGGCGAACCGTCGCTCATCCGCTGGCTGCTGCAGATCCTGCAGAACAAGATCCGCGACAAGGCGGAGTTCTATTCGGCGGGGAAACGCGATCTCGGGCGCGAGCGGTCGATGGATGCGCCGATCCCGGGAGGCAGCGAGGGCACGCGCACGTCAGAGCCCGAGAGCACCGATCTCTCCGTCACGATGCAGGTCACGCGCGAAGAGAGCTTCGGCGTGCTGCGCACCGCGCTCGAGGAGCTCACGCCCGAGCACCGTCAGGCGATCACGCTCGTCTTCTTCGAGGGGAAGCAGCTGCGCGAAGCCGGTGAGATCATGGGCGGGCGCACCGAGGATGCCGTGCGGATGATGCTGCGGCGCGCGGAAGAACGGCTCGGGGAGATCATGAAGCGCACGCTGGGCAAGGACCTGCGACCCTGAAAGGCTGCGGGGAATCGAGCCTGGCGGCTCTTCGAAACGAGTGGCGCTGATCCGCAGCGCGCGAGTCCTGCGCGGACTCCGAGGAGTTCGTCGCGCCGCGTGCTTGCGAGCCGCGGCGCTGCGCTCTATCCTCTCCGCCCCTGTCGGGCTAGTAACTCAATCGGCAGAGTGCCATGTTCACAGCGTGGAAGTTACAGGTTCGATTCCTGTCTAGCCCACCACTCTCCACTCCGCTCGTGACGAGCGGACGAAACGCGCCAGCGACGCGCACTGCTCTCGCGAGCCACGCATGACGACGAGCGTGCAGGAACGATTCGCTCCGACGAGCATCTGCTTCGGATGCGGCCCCGCGAACGCGAAGGGCTTGCGCATCCAGAGCTTCGAGGACGGCGAGCGCCTCGTCGCGACGTGGACGCCCGAGAAGCATCACGAAGCGTTTCCCGGGATGCTGAACGGCGGGATCTGCGGCGCGTTGCTCGACTGTCACAGCAATTGGACGGCTGCGTGGCACTTGATGAAGAAGTCCGGCGCGTCCGCGCCGCCGTGCACCGTGACCGCCGAGTTCCACGTGAAGTTGAAGCGTCCGACGCCGACGAACGGCCCCGTGCAACTGCGCGCGTGGGTCGTGGAATCGACGGACGACCGCGCGATCATCGAAGCCGAGCTCGAAGCCGGCGGCAAGATCACCGCCACGTGTCGCGGGACGTTCGTCGCTGTGCGCGAAGGGCATCCCGCGTATCACCGCTGGAGCTGAACGAAGTCCTCCGAACTCCTCCACCCGGTGCCCGGCACACTCCACGCGAGTTCGCGCACGGACCGCGGCGAACTCGCGTGATGTGTGCCAGGCACCGGGTGGAGTAGTTGGTGCCGCTCTGTTCGGGGTGCCGCCGTGGTCAGAACAACTCGCCCAGCAATCCGCGGAGGAGTGGGGCCCGAGAGGCCGTGAAGAATTCGAGCCAACGGCTCTCGGATTCATGTGGCGCGGCTTCGCGTCGCGAGAGGCCGTGATTTCTTCCCGGCCTCCGAGAGCGGTCAGAACAACTCACCCTGCGTCGCCGACTGCGCGTCGGGCGGTCGGCCGATCCGGCGCTCGGTGTCGTCGAGGCCGAGCCTTCGTCGGTGGATCTCGAAGAGGCGCATCACGGCGTCCCAGCGTGGGCCCTGACCGCGCATGCGGTGGCCGAAACGCGGGTCGTGCATGGAGCCGCCGCGCATCTCGCGCATTGCGTTCTCGACCTTCTTCCACGAGTCGGGGAAAGCAGCGCGGAAGCGCTCCTCGAAGACGGGCGCGACTTCGGCGGGGAGGCGGAGGAGGACCGTGAACGCGCTCACGGCGCCGCATTCCTTCGCGCGTTGGAGCAGCGCCGGTAGATCGCTCTCTTTGAAGCCAGGGATCAGCGGTGCGAGCGAGATGCCGACTTCCACGCCGGCTTCGTGGAGGATGCGCATCGTCTCGAAGCGTCGCTCGGGCGTCGGCGCGCCCGGCTCGAGCGCGCGTGCGACCGCGGGCTCGAGGAACGGGATCGAGAACGTCACGTGCGCTCCGGCTTCGCGCGCCATCCGCGCGAGCAGGTCGACGTCGCGACGGATCAGCGTGCCTTTCGTGATGATGCCGACGGGAGTGCGGCGAGCGCGACAGATCTCGAGGCAGCGCCGCGTGAGCTCGTACGTCGCTTCGAGCGGTTGATAGCAGTCGGTGGATCCCGAGAAGACGACGACCTCGCGACGCCACGACACACGCGCGAGTTCGATGGAGAGCACTTCCGCGGCGTTCTTCTTGACCACGATCCGTCGATCGAAATCGCTGCCCGCTCCGAAGCCGAGGTACTGATGCCCCGGTCGCGCGTAGCAGTACGCGCACGCGTGCCAACAGCCGCGATAGGGGTTCACGCTCCAACGAAAGCCGACGTCGGGACTGTCGTTCTCCGTGAGGACCGAGTGCGCTTCTTCCTCGAAGACTTCGAGATCCGCGACGGGCGGTTCCTCGAGCCACTCGACGTGACTCGAGAGCCATGGATTCTTCGGGTTCGAGACGCGGCGCGGCGGCATGTCCGCGAATCTACTTCCACGCGGCGCGATGAGCTCCGGGTTCCTGCTCTTGCGTGATCCACTCGCTGCGGGTCGAATCCCGAGTCTCCGCACGTCTCCCAGCTCGTTCGTCCTCGAGTTTCCCATGCCCTTGACTCTCTCGCGCCTTCCCGTCGGCGGGCTCGATCGCCTGCTCGAGCGCATCTCGTACGGCCACCAACCCGCGCTCCGCGACCGTGCCTTCGCGCTCGGTTGGGAGGCGTTTCTCGAGGAACAGCTCCACCCGGAGAACCTCGCGGACCCCGAGGGTGACGCGATGGCCGCGCGTTTCCCCACGCTCTCGATGTCGCCGCGGCAATTGTTCGATGCGTATGGGGTGACGGGCGCGCTGCAGATTCCCATGGTCGAGCTGCAGACCGCGAGCTTGCTGCGGGCCGCGCGATCACGGCGTCAACTCCACGAGCGCATGGTCGAGTTCTGGTCCGATCACTTCAGCATCGACCAGAGCGATTCGCTGGCTTCGATCCTCAAGACGCAGGACGATCGCGACGTGTGCCGTGCCCATGCACTCGGCACGTTCCCACAGCTCTTGCGCGCCTCGGCTCGCAGTGCGGCGATGCTCTTCAGCCTCGGCAATTACCGCAGCACGGCGAGCGCTCCGAACGAGAACTATGGTCGCGAGATCCTCGAGCTGCATTCGATCGGGCTCGGACAGTTCACCGAGCTCGACGTGCGCGAAGCCGCGCGGTGCCTCACGGGTTGGACGTTCCTGCAGTTCGAAGATGCGAATGCAGGCGCGTTCCGCTTCGAACCTGCGATGCACGACAACGGGCCGAAACTGTTCCTGGGCGACACGATCCCTGCCGGCGGCGGAGTCCTCGACGGACAGAAGTTGATCCGCACCACGTCGCTCCATCCAGCCACGGCGCGGCGCATCAGCGGCAAACTCTGCCGCTGGTTCCACGGCGTCGAGGTCGCCCCGATCGTCGCCGCCGCAGCAGCCGAATGGACCGCGACGCAAGGCGACATTCGCGCGGTCATGCGGGTGATGCTCTCGCAATCGGCGTTCGCGGGCGCACCGCCCGATGTGCGCAAGACGAAGCGACCGTTCCACTTCGCCGCCGGGATCTTGCGTTCGCTGCCGTTCCAGTTCACGGGCACCACCGCGCTCGCCGAGGAGCTGGCGGCGATGGGGCATCGTCCCTTCCACTGGCCCGCGCCCGATGGATATCCGGACACGACCGACGCTTGGATCGGCGGATTGCAACGGCGTTGGTCGTTCGCGTCGCGTCTATTCGCGAACCAAGTGCCCGGTGTGTCGATTCAAGTCGGCGCGGCGTTCGGAACGGCTCCGAAGACGAGTTGGGCGCGGCGTGCTGCTTCGCTTCTGCGCGGACAGGGACCTCTGACGGCCGACGTCGCGGCGATCCAGGACTACGTCGACCGCTTTCCCGGAGCGAGTGATGCGTTGCGCGCCGAGACCTTGGCGCTCACGGCGTCCGCGCCTTCGTTCCAGGACTACTGAAGAGCGCACACCATGAACCGATCCACTCTGGTCTCGAACGGTTTCGATCGCCGCTCGTTCCTCGTCGGCGCCGGCGCGGTCGCCGCCGCATCGAGTCTGCCGCGCGTCGCCTTCGGCTCGCCGCCTCCGTTGGGCACCGACGCACTCGTGCTCGTGTTCCTGCGCGGCGGCATGGACGGCATCTCGCTGTGCTCGCCGTTCGCGGATCCGCATCTCGCGAGCGCACGACCCGGGCTCGCGATGCCGAACCCAGGACAGCCGAACGGCGTCCATTACTTGACGGGCTTCTTCGGTCTCCACCCCGCGGCGGCGCCGCTGTTGCCGGCATTTCAGTCGGGAAAACTGCTGTTCGTGCACGCGACCGGCTCGCCCGAGTCTTCGCGTTCTCACTTCGAAGCGCAGAGCCGCATGGAGTCCGCGTGGACGGGGCCGGGCATCGGGCTCACGTCGGGTTGGGTCGCGCGACACCTCGCGGTGCAGACCGGCGGAGGGGTCCTGCGCGGGATGGGAACCGGCGACACGTTGACGCGCGGGCTCACCGGCTCGCGCGGCGTGTTGCCCATTCGCGATCCGTCGGCGTTCCGCATGCCCGGTTCGCTCGCTACGTCGTCGGCGCGACGCCAGACGCTCGACCGCATGTATCGCGATGCCGTGTCGGCCTACGCGGACGCAGCGCAGGACACGTTCGGCACGATCGACGTGCTGTCGAGCGTCGATTTCCAGAACTACGTGCCCGCCGGCGGCGCGGTGTATCCCGCGACGACCTTCGGTCGACAGTTCCGCGAAACGGCCGCACTCCTGAAGGCGTCGGTCGGCGTGCTCTGCGTCGAGATCGACATGCACGGCTGGGATCACCACACGAACCTCGGCGCGGTCGGCGGCTCGTTCGCTGCGCTCACGCAACAACTCGCGCTGACCTTGGCCGCGTTCCGCCTCGACATGGGCGTCGCCCTCCCCGGCGTGAACGTGATCGTGATGAGCGAGTTCGGTCGCCGCCTTCGTCCCAACGCGAATCAGGGACTCGACCACGGCCGCGGTGGATGCATGCTGCTGCTCGGCGGCGGAGTCGCGGGTGGGCGTGTGTTGACGGAGTGGCCCGGATTGGCACCCTCGAACCTTCACGACGGCGACCTCGCGATCACGATCGACTATCGCGATGTGCTTTCCGAGATGCTCGTGCGCCGCTTCGGATGCACGAACATCGCCGAGGTGTTCCCCGGCTACACGCCGCAGTTCCGCGGCGTGACGATCTGACGCGGCCGCGTTCCTCGGCGCGGAACGCGTGCGCGCTCACTCGGACGAATTCGCAGCGTTCTTGCGCGGCTTCACCGCGAGGTAGGGGTTCGGCCAATGCACGTCGACGCCGGCTTCGGCGGCAGCGTGCAGCGTGAGGTAGGGATCCGTGAGATGCGGCCGCGCCAGCGCGCACAAGTCGGCGCGTCCGGCCGCGAGCACCGTGTTCACGTGGTCGATGCCCTGGATGCCGCCGACCGCCATGACGCGCACGTCCGCTTCGGCGCGGATGCGGTCGGCGAAGGGCGTCTGGTACATGCGGCCGTACTCGACGCGCGATTCGGGCACGTTGCCCGCCGACGAGACGTCGACGAGGTCGCAGCCGCGCGCTTTCAGCTCGCGCGCGAAGACGACCGAGTCGTCGACGGTAGAACCGCGCGGCTCGAGCCAATCCGTCGCCGAGATGCGCACGAACATCGGCTTCGACGCGGGCCACGCGGCGCGCGCGAACTCGAAGACGCGCAGGGGCCAGCGCATGCGGTTTTCGAGGCTACCGCCGTACTCGTCCGTGCGCAGGTTCGACAACGGCGAGAGGTAGCTCGACAGCAAGTACCCGTGCGCCATGTGCAGTTCCACGAGGTCGAAACCGGCTTTTTCCGCAAGCTTCACCGCGTACACGAACTCGTCCTCGACGCGCTGCCTGTCGCCTGCGTCCATCGCCTTCGGCGTGGGCCACGACGGTTCGAACGGGTTGGCGGAAGGTCCGAGAGTGCGCCACGCGCTTGCATCGCGGAGCGGATCGTCGCCTTCCCAAGGCAAATTGCACGAGGCCTTCCGCCCCGCATGACCGAGTTGGATGCCGATCTTCGCGCGGGTCGAACCGTGCACGAACTCGACGATGCGTCGCCAAGCCGCGGCTTGAGCTTCGTTCCACAGTCCCGTGCATCCAGGCGTGATGCGGCCCTCCGCGGAGACGTTCGTCGCCTCGGCGACCACGAGGCCCGCTCCACCGACCGCGCGACTTCCGAGATGGACGAGGTGCCAGTCGTTCGGAACTCCGTCGATCGCGGAGTACATGCACATCGGCGAAACGACGATGCGATTCGCGAGGCGCAGGCTGCGAAACTCGATGGGCGTGAAAGCCGGCGGGGGAACCTTGCCGTCCGCGCCGGGCTGAACGCCGTTGCGAGCCGCGAAATCGACAGCCGCTTCGCGTACGAGGGCCGGATCGCGACGCTCGAGGTTGCCGTACGTGATGCGCTTGCTGCGCGTCATCAAGTTGAACGTGAACTCGATCGGCGTCTGTCGCACGTGACGCGCGGTGTTCTCGAACCACTCGAGGCTCGTCTGCGCCGCGCGCTGTAGCTTCAGCACGTCGAGCCGCCGTCCGCTCTCGTACGCCGCGAGCGTCGCGGGCACGTCCTTCCATCCGTGCGTCTTGAACGCGTCGACGAGTGCGATCGCGTCCTCCATCGCGAGCTTGGTGCCCGATCCGATCGAGAAATGCGCCGTGTGCGCCGCGTCGCCGAGCAGAACGACGTTCTCGTGACTCCAGCGCTCGCAACGCACGGTGGGGAACGTGC
>Ga0209591_10000301_pt1 | contig 65534 bp, 49 predicted proteins | sample MAT01_FD_187207 | JGI IMG/M metagenome (GOLD analysis project Ga0209591, IMG submission 187207) | Freshwater microbial communities from Lake Fryxell liftoff mats and glacier meltwater in Antarctica - MAT-01 (SPAdes) (version 2) | ecosystem: Environmental > Aquatic > Freshwater > Ice > Liftoff...
CACGGGTACGGTCACGGTCACGGGGTCGGTCACGGTCACGGGTACGGTCACGGTCACGGGTTCGGTGCCGGCCCGCGGCAACGCGATCTCGTCGAGCGTCCAGCGCCAGCCGTCACGGTTGAGAAACCGCACCGCGTCGCCCACCGACCGCGCCTCGAGCGCACCGTATGGCACCGAGCTGATCACCCGCCGCGCCCCGCCGGCCTCGCGCACCACGACCTGGAAGCGCCCGTCGACCTCGTCGAGAAACACCAGCCGCCCGTCCGCCGTGAAGGCCGGGTCGTAGACCGGGCCTGCGCTGGCGCTCGCGATGGTGTCGATCGTCGCACCGCTGCTGGCCTCGACCAGCCAGATCGCGAAGCGCGCGCCGTCCCACACGCTCACCGCCAGCCGCGCGCCGTCGGGCGCGACCGCGACCCGCAACCCGTACTGCCCCGGCGGCGCATCCCACACCACCCGCCGCGTCCGCGTCGCCAGGTCGTACCCGATCAGGCTCCAGCGATCGCCGTCGCCGTGGAGCGCGTAGTAGGTCGCGCCGTCGGGCGCGATCGCGCCGCCCGAGCCCAGCTCGCGCGCGACCTCGACCAGCTCGCCGCTGCCGACCCGCAACCGCAAGAGCCGCGTCGTCTGGAACGTGGCGCCCTGATCGAGCGCAGTGAAGTACAGCTCGCGGCTGTCGGCGGTGAAGCCCAGGCCGGTCACCAGGATCGCGGCCGCGGTGGTCAAGGTGCGCGGCGGCACCACCTCGACCAAGGCGATGGCATCGCGCTCGCGGCCATCCGCGGCCCGCACCACCAGCCGGGTCGGCTGGTCGACGTCCTCGTCGACGATCGCGGTGGTGCCGTCGGCCGCCCAGGCCCAGCGCGCGTCGGTGCCGAGCCGCGCGATCACCCGCTGATCGGCGGGCCGCTCGCCGCGCGGAAACTCGGTCGCGACGTGGGCGCGAAACTGCGCCCACAGCCCGGGCAGGTCGGCGCCGTAGATCTCCTCGAACGAGCCGCTGACGTCGAGCACGATCGACACCGAGCGCGCCTGCAGGCCGATGAGCCGCCACAGCGCGGCCTCGCCGTAGGTGTCGGCGAGCCACTGGACGAACATGGTGCCGACCAAGTAGTGATTGCCGGCGATTGATTTTCGCTGGTATTCCGACAGTTGGCCCGAATCGAGCCCGTCGCCGCCCGGATACGCCGCGTGGAACATCGCGCGAAACACCGGCCAGCGCGGTCGACCCACGCCGGGCTGCAGCTTGGCCTCGTAGTACGTCGCGAGCCCCTCGATGAACCACAGGTCGAAGCCGCCCTGCGGCGTGACGATGCGGCCCAGCACGGTGTCGACCGCGCTCCACAGCCCGGCGATCTGCTTGAGGTGCACGTAGTGCGTGATCTCGTGACAGCCGGTCATGCCGGGGTCGGGCGGCAGGCCGAACTCGGTGACGAAGTCGAGGGTGTCGCCGGTCGGGATCACCGCGACGTCCTCGAGCCCGCCCACCGGTGGCAGCACGTAGGCGTTGTTGAACGGCACCTCGGGCAGGACCACGATCATCTTCTCGCGGCTCAGCCGGTTGTCGACGCGCGCGGCCCGCCGCAGCTCGCCCGCGCAGCGCTCGACGCGCGCCGCCACCCGCTCGGCCAGCGCGCGCCGCGGCGCCGGGTAGTAAAGCACCAGCAGCGCCGTCTCCATCCGCCGCATGTCGCCGTGGACCAGCGCGGTCTGGACGTCGACCGGGAAGCGGGGCGGCAGCGCCGCGCACGCCGACGCCGCCAGCACCACCGCCGCGAACCAGCGCATCACGCGGTCCGCTGCAGCTGGTCGGCGACCTCGGCCAGCGTCGCGGGCGCGCGCTCGCGCACCAGCCGGCCGATCATCGCGTCGAGGGTGGCGACCTTCTCATCGAGGGAGCGCCGCAGATCGGGCTGGCGCGCGCACAGCTCGCCCGGGATGCCATCGAGCTCGGCGTCGCACAGGTCGATGCCGTGCAGCTCGAGGTTGAAGAACGGCCGCCGCTGCATCGCCGCCAGCCAGTGCTCGCGCAGCCAGCGCGGCGCGATGAGCAAGGTCGTGCCGATCGCCGGCATGCGGGTCCACGGCGTCACCGCGATCGGCAGCTCGACCAGAGGCGCCCGACCGCGCCGCCAGGGCGCCCCCAGCGCGGGGCGGTACGGGTTGGCCGGCGCGTACAGCGCGCGCGGGTTGGTGAGCACCGCGCCGCTGGGTCGCCCGAGGAGCCGCAGCCCAGCCATCACCGCCAGCTTGGCCGCGTAGTAGCCGGGCGCGGGGAAGATCGACGAGTCGTAACGGTAGCCGCGAGCCACCAGCTCGCCCAGCATCGTCGACGACAGGTCGTAACCGGGCGCGCGAAAGCCGGCGGTGGGCTTGCAGGTCAGCGCGCGCAGCCGCGCATCGCAGTCGCCGATCTCGCGCGCGACCTCGTCGAGCGGACGCCGCGCCAGGTCGTAGTGGTGGTGCTCGGAGTGGTTGCCGAGCTCGTCGCCGGCCGCGACCCGTTCGCGCAGGAGCGTGCGCGCAGCCTCGGCGCTGGCCGGGCCGACCACGTCGTCGTCGAGGTCTTCCCCGACGACGAACCAGGTCGCCTTCACGCCATGGCGCTCGAACAGCGCGGCCAGGCGCGGCAGCGCCCGCGTCATCACCACGTCGCGCAGCTCGGCCGGCGGCTCGCCAAGCGCGTGGATGCGGTAGTAGCAGGGGATCGGATCGAGATCGACGGAGACCGAAACCAGCGGCCGCATCCTCAGGGTTCGCCGCCGAACCGGATGACCCGGGTCAGCTTCACCAGGCCGCGCATCACGCCGGGCACGCGCTTCATCAGGTTGATGCTCGGCGGGCGCTTCTCCTCGATGCGGAGCGGGATCTCGATGATCGACACGTCGGCGCGGCCGGCGCGGATCACCAGCTCCGACGAGAACAGATCCTTGTCGATCACGCAGGCCTCCACGAACGGCAACAGCGCCGCGCGTCGGAACGCCTTGAGCCCGTGGGTGTCGGTGCCATGGAAATCGAGCGCGACCCGCAAGAGGCCGTTCATGACCCGGGTCGCGACGCGGCGCAGGATCGGCCGGCGATCCTTGGAGCCGCGCATCGCCTTGGAGCCGACCACCAGGTCGCAGCCCCGCGCGCGCAGGAGCGCCAGCGAGCGCCGATAAAAGTCGGTGTCGCACAGATCGATCTCGTCGCAGATCACCAGCTCGCCGCGGGCCTCGACGATGCCGCGCCGCATCGCCTTGCCGTAGTTGGGCTCGCCCAGCGAGAACGTGCGCACGTCGGGCATCTCGGCGGCGAGCCCATTGGCGAGGTCGACGGTGCGGTCGCGCGAGCCGTTCTCGGCGAGGATGATCTCGAAGACCAGGTCCGGCGCACCCAGATCCTCTCGCACCGCCGCGAGGTTGCGGCGCAGCTCGGTGACAGCCTCGCGGAGGATGCCTTCTTCGTTGTAGATCGGGATTACGATCGAGACGTCAGGGGCCCGGGCGGCCATAGGTCAGCGCTTGTAGCATGCGTCCCGTCGGGCGCGTCACTGCGAACGCCGCCAACTCGGTTGGCGCTTGCCAACGCGGTGCGACGCAGCGCCGCCGCGAGCGTACGCAACGCCAGGCATAGAAGTTGGCGCTCGGCCTGCAATGACGCGGAGGATGCTCATCCACCACCGGGCCGGGGTCGCCCTCGCCGTCGCGATGCTGGTCGCCACCCTTAGGGCCCGCGAATGAACAAGTCGACCGTTCTCGCGGCCGATCCATCCCGGCTGGCTCGTTGCCGGGATGGATCGACCGCGATCATCGATCGACTGGTTCATTGGCGGGCCCTGAGCTACTGCCAGGGCGCCGAGACCAGCTCTTCGCCCGCGCCTTCGACGCTCCACGGCACCGCGTCGAGGCTGACCCGACGATCGATCGCCGGCCCGCCGCGTCGCAGCCGGCGGGCACCGCGCCACACCGCCGATTGCCCCGGCTCCAGCACGCGCACGTGCTCGTCGAGGTCGCGCTCACCCGCCAGCTCGCGCAGCCAGCGCACCGGCTCGTCGAGCCGCTCGTACGACAGCGCGAACGCGCCGTGGTGGATCGGCACCAGCACGCGCGCCCGCAGATCCTCGAAGGCGTAGAGCGCGTCGAGCGGGCTCAGGTGTCGGGCGCGAAAGCCGCGCGGCCAGTAGCCGCCGATCGGCAAGAGCGCGACATCGGGCGCGAAGCGCTCGCCGACCCGCGCGAAGGTGCCGTCGTAGCCGGCGTCAGCGCAGGCGAACACCCGGGGCCCGTCGCCGGTGACCACGTAGGCCAGCGCATCACCGAGCGGGGCCGCGCCGTGCCGCACGCCGACCGTCGCGATCGCGACGCCCTCGAGCTCGACGGTGGTGTCGGGGCCCAGCTCGATCACCCGCGCGAAGCCAGGCCCGCCCAGGCGCGCCGCGATGCCGCGGGGCCCGACCACGGTGGCGCCAGCCGGGATGCGCGCGAGGCTGGCCGGGTGCAGGTGATCGCCGTGGGCGTGCGACAGCAGCACCAGCGAGACCTCGCTCAGCTCGGCGGCGGTGAGCCCGGGCGCGGTCGCGCGATGCACGCCGCCGACCCAGTGGCCCAGCATCGGATCGAGGACGATCGTCCGATCGGCGTAGCGCATGAGCGCGGTGGCGTGGCCGCCGAAGGTGACCGAGAGCTCGCCGGGGACCACGTCGGGCAGCGGCTCGATCGCGGTCGCGCGGGGCCGCCGCAACCACTGCCACGCCCACGACGCCAGCAGGCTCGGCGTGCGCCGCACCTTGACGCGGCGGTGTAGCGCTTCGAGCTCGGCGCGGCGGTCCACGGCTCGAGTCTCGCCGGCCCGCGTCCACACGGCAAGAAACCGACCTTGCGCCCCCGCCGGAACTTCCCTACCGTCGCCGCCGCTTGCGCCTGCCGCCCGTCCTCCGCCATCCCGCGTTACGTCACCCCGCTGTCTGGGCGATCGCGCTCGTCCTGTTCGGCGCGCTCGTGCTGTTGCCCGGGATCGGCGGGCCCGGCCTGTGGGAGCCCCAGGAGATGGCCGTCGCCGACGAGGCCGCGGCCCGCGCCGACGGCACGTTCCAGCCCGCGCCCAGCCTCACCGCGTGCCCGACCACGGCCTCTCCGTCCGGGGCCCGGACACTCACGCCGCGCGCCGCCGCCTGGGGCCAGCAACACCTGTCGACCTCCGACGCCGGCCTGCGCATCCCGATGGTGATGATCGGGCTCCTCGGCGTGCTCGCCGTCTTCGGCGTCGGCCTGCGCCTGGGCTCGCGACGGGCCGGCGTCATCGCCGCCGCCGTGTTCATGAGCTTCCCGCTGTGGAGCCTGCAGGCCCGTCAGCTCACCGGCGAGTTGCCGGGCGCGGTCGGCGCCACGCTCCTTGTCTATGGGCTGTGTGTGCTGGCTCGGCCCCGCCGCGACCGCACTCTTTGGCTGGCCCTCGACGTCGCGGTCGCGATCGCGGCGCTGGTGGTCGGCGCGCGGCTCGCCTTCGCCGGCAGCGGCGCGCTGGTCGGGCTGTTGCCGCCGCTGGCCGCGGTGGCGATGGCCGGCGGGTTCGCGCTGCCCGAGCTGGGCCGGCTGCTCCGACGCGGCTGGCGCGCCCTCGATCGGCGCCGTGACGCCGAGCCCGACCCCGACTTCGACTGGTGGCGGGCCGGCGCGCTGCTGTTGGCCACCGTCGGCACCGCCGTGGTGTCGGTGTGGATCGCCCGCCAGGTCTTCGATCTGGTGCCGCGCACGCCGGGCACCCGCGCCCTCGCCGACCACAGCATCGTCACCAGCGAGTGCTGGTCGAGCGCGATCGGCGGGCTGTGGCGCAAGGACGACGATCTGCGCGCCACCTACGACAGCCTCTTCGAGCAGGCCGGCTTCGGCATGTTCCCGTGGTCGATTCTGGCAGTGATCGCCTTGGGCGCGCTGGGCAGCGGCCTGGTCAGCGCGCGTCACCGCTTCACCGGCGCGCTGCTGTTGGCCTGGGCCGCCGCCGGCTGGATCTGCGCTGCGGTCTTCGTGCGCAAGGTCGGCCCGGCGGTGTTCCCCGGCTTCCCGGCCTGCGCCATCGGCATCGGCATCTTCATCGACGACCTCTACGCGCGCCGGGCCGCCGCCCTCGTCGACCCGTCGCCGTACCGCGCCGCGGCCTGGAGCCTGTGCGGTCTGGCCGTGCTGTTCAGCATCGTCGTGCTGTCCAAGGACCTCGAGGCGTTCCCCGAGCGCATGGCCTCGTTCATCGCCGGCAACGACCAGATCAAGTACCCGGCCCAGGCCCGCCTGCTCGGGATCGCGACCCGCTCGTGGATCATCGTGCTCGGCGTGCTCGCCGCCCTGCCCTTCGCGCTCGACCTGTGGCTGTGGCGGGCGCCCCGCCGCGCCGATGAGCCGGTCGCGCCGACCCGCGCCCTCCCGAGTTTCGGCGTCCACCGCTTGGCCCACTACGGCATGCCCGTGGCGCTCGCGATGACGCTCGTGCTCGCGCTGTTTTGGACCCACGGCTGGCACCGCAGCCTCAGCCGCAGCCTGTCGTCCAAGCACATCTTCTCGGTGTACCGAGACCTGCGAAAATCAGGCGACAGCCTGGGCATCATGGGCTCGATGGGCAACGCGCCGCGCTACTACGCCGCCGGCAAGTGGGACACCCTGCCAGGCCGCGACGATCTGATCACGTACCTGCGAAAATCATCGCGGGTCTTCGCGATGGCCCCGGCCGGTGAGCTGTGCGCGATCCACAAGGCCAAGGCCGACGGCCTCGAGTACTACGTCCTCGACGACTCCAACCCGCAGACGCTGCTCCTGTCCAACCAGCTCGGCCAGCGCCGCGATCGCAACCCGATCGCGACCTCGATCCTGCGCGAGCGGCCCACCGACCTCGGCACGCCGATCTCGGTGACCTACGACGGCGCCATCGAGATCATCGGCGTGAAGCTGCCCGAGTCGGTGCAGCGCGGCGATCGCTTCGACGTGACGATGTATTACCGCGTGCTCAAGCCCATCAGCGGCGCGTGGAAGGTGTTCGCGCACTTCGACGGCGGGCAGCGCTTCAACGGCGATCACGATCCGATCCGCGGCCGGTGCGCGACCAACTACTGGCAGGCCGGCGACTACATCGTCGACCGGTTCTCGGCGAGCGCCGGCGACGTGAGCTTCAACAAGGGGCCCTACGAGATGTGGGTCGGCTTCTTCACCGGCTCGAACCCGAACTGGCGAAACATGCCGGTCAGCCAGGGCGCCAAGGACAACAACAACCGCGTCAAGGTCGGCACCATCCGCCTGCGATGACGTCCTTGCTATCGGGCGCGAACCCGGGTTACGAGGACAGGATGCCGCGTCGCGCCCTGAGCGCCGAGTCCGGGGAGCGCCGCGCCGCGCCGCGGATCCGCGTGCTGGTCGACGTCGAGGTCGACCCCAACCTCGACGGCACGTACCTGTTCGCGCGGGGCGCCCAGATCAACGCGACCGGCATGTTCGTGCGCACCGACGCGCCGCTGCCGCCCGGCACCGAGTTGCGGCTCCGAGTCGACGACGGCGACGGTACCCAGGTCGAGCTCGAGGGCGTGGTCGCGTGGTGGAACCCGCCCAGCCCGGTCGCGATCGATCCCGGCATGGGCGTGCGCTTCGTCGGCCTGGGCACGCCCGAGCGCCAGCGCCTGACCGCGCTGGTGGGCCGCATCGCGTATCTCGGCTGACGAGTGAGGTTGGGGCCCGCGAGTGGACAAGTCGATCGATGATCGCGGTCGAGGCGCCCGGAGGGCAAGTCGACGGTGAGGACCGCAGGGGAGCATCCTCGACGGAGGTGACCCGAGGACCGGAACCGGCAACGCAGCCAGCCGGGATGGATCGGCCGCGAGAGCGGTCGACTTGTTCATTCGCGGGCCCTTAGGATGGCGGTCGAATGACCATCGTCTGCGGTACCGATCTGTCCGAGGGCTCGAACCAGGCCCTCACGGCCGCCTTCGCGCTGGCCCAACGTCGCGGCGATCGCGAGATCGTCGTGCTCAACGTCCTCGACCCCGACGCCGAGGGTGATCGCGCGCGCGACTCGGGCGTGGCTCGCACCGAGCTCGAGGCCGCGATCGCCCACGCCCGCATCGGCACCATCGAGGCTCGGGTCGAGTTGGCGGTCGGCGCACCGGTCGAGTCGCTGGTCGCGGCCACCGAAACCGAGGGCGGCGACCTGTTGGTGGTCGCGTCGCAGGGGCACTCCCACGCCAGGGCGTTCTCGCTCGGCGGCACCTCGGGTGGCGCCGCGGCCGCCGCCCGCGTGCCGGTGCTGGTGGTCCGCGACGCCGCGCCGTTCGTGGCGTGGGCCGCTGGCACCCGTCCGCTGCGCGTGATGCTCGGCCTCGACGAGTCGGCCAGCGCTGATCCCGCGGTCGGGTTGCTGCACGCGCTGCGCAAGCTCGGCCCGGTCGACGTCGTCATCGGCCACGTCTACTACGTCGACGAAGCCGCCCGTCGCTACGGCGTCAAGACCCGCTCGATGGTGGACGCTGATCCCGTGATCGAGCAGCTCCTGCGCCGCGATCTCGAGCGCCGCCTCGGCGAGCTGCCCGGCGTCGGCACCGCCGAGTTCCGCTGTCGGCCCGGCCTAGGTCGCATCGGCGATCACCTGCTCGAGATCGCCGACCAGGCCAAGGTCGATCTGGTCATCGTCGGCACCCGCCACAAGGGCGCGCTGGGCCGGCTGTCGTCGGTGTCGTCGGTGCTGCTCCACGACGCCAAGCAGTCGGTGTGGTGCGTGCCGGCCCACGGCTACCACGCGACCAGCACGGTGCCCCGCTTCCGGGTCGCGGTGGTCGCCACCGACCTGTCGAACTTCGGCAACCAGGCCGTGCCGTACGCCTACACGCTGGTCAGCGGGCCCGGCGCCGAGGTCCACCTGGTCCACGTGCGCGACGAAGATCACGAGGGCGGCAACCCCGCCGACCTCGCGCAGCGGCTGCTCGCGCTGGTGCCGCCCGGCCAGGCCGCCATCACGTCGAGGCCCCACGTGCTCACCGGCGACGACCCGGCGCGCACGATCGGTGAGGCCGCCGAGCGGCTCGGCGCCGACGTGGTCGTGCTGGTGTCGCGGGCCCGGTCCGGCCTCACGCGCGCGCTGCTGGGCTCGGTCGCCGACAAGCTGCTGCGGAGCTGCACCCGGCCGGTGCTGATCCTACGTCCGCCCACCGAGTAATGAATTCGGCACTGTTTCCGGTCCGAACCAGGTCGTGAGGGCGTCGAGGAGCCCGGGCTCGGCGCGGTCGCCCACCCACGCCACGTAGCCGTCGGGGCGGACCAGCACCGCCGCCGGCGCCGGGACGCCACCGAGCACCGGTAGCTCCCACCCACCGTCGACCCGCGCGCGGACCACCGCGACCCGGTCGGCCCAGGGCGTGACGTCGACGCCCTCGTGATCGCCGAGGTCGAGCAGCACCGGCCGCGCCTGGTGCAGCAGGCTGAACACCCGGCGCGGACCGGCGTCGGTGACCAGCTCGAGATCGGGCATGCGACGCCCAAGGAGCGGGTGGCCGGCGCCGAGGTCGTAGTGGACGTCGAGGCCCGACATCATCCCGGCGAAGCGCCGGCGCGGCTCGTCCATCGCGAGCAGCTCGCCGACCACCTCGGCCAGCGCCTGGCCGCGATCGTCGGTGACCCGGCGCAGCGCGACCTGCGCCATCGTGTGGTGCAACACGCGCGCGGCGATGGGGTGACGCTCGGCCTGGTAGCTGTCGAGGAGGCTGACCGGCGAGGTCTGGGTGACCACCTGCGCGAGCTTCCAACCCAGGTTGACCGCGTCCTGCACGCCGAGGTTGAGCCCCTGTCCGCCGTGGGGCGGATGCACGTGGGCCGCGTCGCCGGCGAGGAGCACCCGACGATCGCGGTAGGTCGCGGCCTGGCGAGTCGTGTCGGTGAACCGGCTGAGCGAGCTGGCGCGGCGCAGGCCGAAGTCGGCCCCGTAGGTCGCGATCAGCGCCGTGCGCAGCTCGGCCAAGGTGGGCTCGCCGGTCTTGATGCCGGGCTCGGTCACCAGCACGCGGACCAGGCCCGGCTCCGATCGGCTGAGCGAATGCACGCCCCGGGCGTCGGTGCGCAAGCCCCACGCTGGCTCGCCGCTCATCTCGACCTCACCGAGGAGGCAGCTCATCGTGGGATCCCAGCCCGGGAACTCGATTCCGGCAGCCTTGCGGATCCGGCTGCGCCCACCGTCGCAGCCGACCAGGTACTGGGCCCGCAGCGACGCGCCATCGGACAACCCGACGTCGACGCCGGTGTCGTCCTGCACGAACCCGGTGACCTCGAGCCCGCGGTAGATGCGCACCGCCAGCTCGTCGATCCAGCCGGCCATGATCCGCTCGATGTGGACTTGCCACAGCGCGAGCCCGTAGTTGTGACGTGTCGGAAAGTCGCTGATGTCGAGCGGCCGCAGGCCGTAGCCGGCGACCTGCATGATCTGCCCTTGCGAGAGGAAGCGCTCGGCGATGCCGCGCTGATCGAAGACCTCGATCGTCCGCGCGTGCAGCCCGCCGGCGCGCGTGCCGGTGACCTCTTGGTCGGCGCGTCGCTCGACGATGGCGACGTCCACGCCGGCCAGCGCGAGCTCGCCGGCCAGCATCATCCCCGTCGGACCAGCGCCGACGATCACCACGGCAGGTTGAGTCATGCGTCCGTGATCGCCGAATCGGCGCGACGTTCACAGCTTGAAACTGCGACCCGGATTTGCGAGCTTGGACTGGGAAGCGGGGCCGGTGCTGAGGCGCGTGCGCGGTACGAGCTGCTGGCGTGGCCCGGTCAGCGCGCCGCCGGCACCGTCAGCTCGAAGCCCTCGGCGCCGCGATCGTCGACGATGACCTCGACGCCGAGCAGCTGGCGCAACAGGGCGATCTGGGTGTGGGTATGGTCGCTCACGACCGTCGTGGTGAAGCGGCCACCGTCGCCCAAGGCGAGCGGCACCAGCAGCTGATCCGCGAGGTACGCGCCGACCGGCGCCCGCGCGGCCAGGTACGCGGCGCACTCGTCGGCGGCCGCTCGCGCCACGGTTTCGGCCGCCACCCCGCGCGCGCCGTGGGCGGTGAAGACCTCGGTCACCTTCGCGTGCTCGACGGTGATCGCGACCGTGTTGCCCGGGCCCGGCGACGCGACCTCGACGATCGCGCCGGTCGACGCCTCCCAGCCCAAGCGCGCGGTCGCCGCCGCCACCTCGCGCGCGCCGATGGTGGCCGGCAGGTTGGCGACGATCGCCTCGACGCGACGGCCGAGGGCCGCGCCGCGCTCGACCAGCTCGAGGTGGCCGAGGCGCCCGCCGCCGGCGACCTCGATCGCGACCCGACCGCCGCCGCGCGGATAGAAGCCCGCACGATCGAGCGTCGCGGTGATCGGCGCGCCGAGCCGCGCCAGCATCGGCGCCAGCGCGCGGGCGAAGAAGTCGAAGGACGGCGCCGACGGGTTGTGGGTGCCACCTCCGAGCGTGAGCCGCCAGGCGCCGCCGCCCCGCAGCATCGCCGGCACGACCGCCTGCGCGACCAGGAGCGTGCTGCCGGCCGAGCCGATGTCGAAGTGGTACTCGCCCGGCGTCAGCGCACCGGGACGAAACGTCAGCGCACGCGAGCCGAGCTGCGCGCCCTCGACCTCGGCGCGGCTGATCGCCTGGGCGGCGGCCACGCAGGTCAGGTGCTGGCGCAGGAGGCCCGGCTTGGCGCGGCCGGCCCGGATGTGCTCGATGCGGAATGGCGCGCCGGTGGCGAGCGACAGCGCGAGCGCCGACCGGATGATCTGACCGCCGCCCTCGCCGTGGGCTCCGTCGATGGTGAACATGCTGGTCAGCCCTTCACGCACAGCACCTGGCGGAGCGTGTGCACGATGTCGACCAGGTCGGCCTGCGCCGCCATCACGTGATCGATCGACTTGTACGCGGCCGGGGTCTCGTCGACGACGTCGGCGTCCTTGCGGCACTCGATGCCGGCGGTGGCCGCGACGTGATCGGCGACGGTGAACCGACGCTTGGCCTCGGTGCGCGACATCGCGCGGCCGGCACCGTGGCTGCACGACGAGAAGCTGTCGACGTTGCCCTTGCCGCGCACGATGTAGCTCTTGGCGCCCATGCTGCCCGGGATGATGCCGAGGTCGCCGACGCCGGCGCGCACCGCGCCCTTGCGGGTGACGATGACGCTCTCACCGAAGTGCTTCTCGCGCGACACGTAGTTGTGGTGGCAGTTCACCGCCTCGAGGGACGCGTCGAACTCCGGCAGCAGGCCGGTCGCGCGCAGCGCCATCATCACCGACCGCAGCATCAGCTCGCGGTTGGTCGACGCGTAGCGCTGCGCCCACGACACCGCCGCCACGTAGTCGGTGAAGTGGTCGGTGCCCTCGGGCAGGTACGCCAGATCCTGGTCGGGTAGGTTCACGAACCAGCGCCGCATGTCGCGCTTGGCCAGCTCGATGAAGTACGAGCCGATGCGGTTGCCGACCCCACGCGAGCCGGAGTGCAACATCACCCAGACCTGCTGCGCCTCGTCGAGACACAGCTCGATGAAGTGGTTGCCGGTGCCCAGCGTGCCAAGCTGGGTCGCCTGCACGCCGCGTCCGATCTTGGCGTGCTTGTCGGCGATGGCCTGATAACCCGGCGCCAGCGCCGCCCACGCCTCGGCGTGAGCGGTCGGCGGGTTGCGCCACGCGCCGCGGTCGTTGGCGCCCCCGTGGTCGGTGCGACCGTGGGGCACCGCCGCCTCGATCGCCGAGCGCAGCGCCGCCAACCCATCGGGCAGCTGCGACGCCGTCATCGACGTGCGGGCCGCGATCATGCCGCAGCCGATGTCGACGCCGACCGCGGCCGGGATCACCGCGCCCCGGGTCGCGATCACGCTGCCGACCGTGGCGCCCATGCCGTGGTGGACGTCGGGCATCGCCGCGACGTGGCGGTGGATGAACGGCAAGGTCGCGACGCGACGCAGCTGCTCGCGCGCCGACTCCTCGAACGGCACGCCGCGCGTCCACGACTTCACCGGCACGCCACCCGGCACGTGCATCACGTCGTAGGTGCGGGGCGCCGCTGCCGGCTCGGCCGCGACCGGCTGGGCCGCGACCGGCTGGGCCGCGACCGGCTGGGCCGCCGCGGGCTCGGCCGCGACCGGCTCGGCCGCTGCGGTTGGCTCCAGGCTGATCGTGAGGGTTGGCTCGGTAGCGATGAGGGACGAGCTGGGCGAGCGGGGCGAGGCCATCGAGCTAGTCGAGCTAGTCGAGCTGGGCGAGCTGGGCGAGCTGGGCGAGGTGGGCGAGCTAGTCGAGCTGGGCGAGGCCGTCGAGCTGGGCGAGCTGATGGAGCTGGCCGAGCTGCTCGAGCTGCTCGAGCTGCTCGAGCTGGGCGAGCTGCTCGAGGGAGTCGAGCTGGGCAAGTGGGTAGGGCTGTTCGAGTGGGTCATGGCGGGTCTCCTTGCGGGAAGACACTTCAGCACGCGCCATGCCGTGACTGCCCTGCACCGTTTCGTGTCGTAAGTGACTGCAACCACATGATTCGCGAGCCCGTGAACTATCCATCTAGCTAGCTCACGATACAATTGTATCGTCAGACATGGTCAGCAAGCCACTGGTGGTGCTTGGATTCCTGGGCACGACGCTCGACAGCCTGTCGGGTGCGCGGCGCTGGAATCGTTGGCGGCCGACGGTGGCGCTGTGCAGCCACCCGGGACTTCCGATCGCGCGCTTCGAGCTGCTGCACTCGCCGAGCTCGGTGGGCCTGGCCGCTCAGATCGCCGCAGACCTCAACGAGGTCTCCCCGATGACCGAGCTGGTGCGGCACCGCTTCGAGCTGCGCGACCCTTGGGACTTCGAGGAGGTCTTCACGGCGCTCCACGACTTCGCCCGGAGCTATCGCTTCGACCCGGCGCGCGAGGACTACCTGGTCCACATCACGACCGGCTCCCACGTCGCCCAGATCTGCATGTTCCTGCTGGTCGAGTCGCGCCACCTCCCGGGACGGCTGGTCCAGACCGGTCCTGGTCCCCTGGGCCGCGGCTCACCGACCGGCGTGTATACGGTGATCGACCTCGACCTGGCCCGCTACGACGCGCTCGCAGCCCGCTTCCGCCGCGAGCGCGCCACCTCGCTGTCGGTGCTCAAGGACGGCATCGCGACCCGCGCGCCTGCCTACAACCGGATGATCGAGGAGCTGGAGCAGGTCGCGATCGGCGGCCGCGATCCGATCTTGCTGCTGGGCCCGACCGGCGCCGGCAAGTCGCAGCTCGCGCGCCGGGTCTACCAGCTGAAGCGGGCCCGCCACCGCCTGGCCGGCCCGTTGGTCGAGGTGAACTGCGCGACCCTGCGCGGCGACGGCGCGATGAGCGCGCTCTTTGGCCACGTCCGCGGCGCGTTCACCGGCGCCGCCACCGCGCGCGCCGGCCACCTGCGCCAGGCCGACGGCGGGGCGCTGTTCCTCGACGAGATCGGCGAGCTGGGCCTGGGCGAACAGGCGCTGCTGCTGCGCGCGCTCGAGGAGAAGCGCTGGCCGCCGCTGGGCGCCGACGCCGAGGTCACCAGCGACTTCGTGCTGCTGGCCGGCACCAACCGCGACCTGCCGGCCGAGGTCGTGGCCGGGCGCTTCCGCGCCGATCTGCTGGCCCGCATCGACCTGTGGATGTTCCGGTTGCCCGGGCTCGCGGAACGGCGCGAGGACCTCGAGCCCAACTTCGATCACGAGCTCGAGCGAGCCAGCATCGCGCTGGCCCGCCGCATCACGCTCACCGCCGACGCGCGCGCGGCGTTTCTGGCGTTCGCCACCAGCCCCGACGCGCTGTGGCTCGGCAACTTCCGCGACCTCGCCGGCGCGGTTCGCCGGATGTCTACGCTCGCGCCCGACGGTCGCATCGGCCGGGTCGAGGTCGACGCCGAGCTCGAGCGTCTGGGCCGGGCTTGGCACCCGCACCGCGCTGCCGCAACGCCCACCGCGACGCCCCTCGACCGGGTCTCCATCGTGCTCGGCCCGCGCGCCACCATGCTCGACCGCTTCGACCGCGCCCAACTCGAGGAGGTGCTCGCGGTCTGCGCCACCTCGACGACGCTGTCCGAGGCCGGGCGCCGCCTCTTCGCCGCCTCTCGCTCCCGCCGCACCACCACCAACGACGCCGACCGCCTTCGCAAGTACCTCGCCCGCTGGGCGCTGACCTGGGCCGACGTCGCAGCGCGCCCGCCCCGAAAATGAGCGAGCCGTCCAATCCAGGACGGCTCACCGAGCGTCGATCAAGCTCGCCGCGCGAGCCTGATCAGTGGTGCTTGCGCGCGCTGCTGAGGGCGCGGCCCGGCTTGTTCATCGGCGCCGCGGCGAGCGTGCCGGTGAACGTGGCGTTGGTGATCGCCGACGTGCAGCTGTCGTCGGAGATGGTGGTGTCGCCGTTGCCCATCGCGATCTCGGCGTGGTGGAACGTGACATTGGAGAGGCTGCCGGACATGGTCCCGCCAACCGCGGAGCCCGCGGCGGTGATGGTCACGGTGCCGCCGGTCGCCATGTAGTCGTCCTCGTAGCCGGTCGACGTGACGTTGGTCGACATCACGACGCAGACGCCGCAGGTGGCGAAGTCGAGCTCGTCGCCGGCGATCTGGTAGGTGCCCGGGGTGATCGCCGCGCCATCGAACGCGCCGTAGCCGGCGTACAGGATGATGGCGATGCCGTCCGCGGGCTGGGCGGTCTCGAGGAGCGCGTCGAACTCGAGGATGTCGTCGGTCGCGACCGCCGTGGCTGCGGTGAAGAGGGCGTTGCCAGCGAGCGCGCCCTTGTCTCCGAAGTTGTCGGTCGACACCGAACAGACCGCGGCGGGGCCGTCGCTGCCGGTCGCGCCATCGACGCGAGCATCGGGCGTCTGGATGTCGTCACCGTCGTCACCGCCGCACGCGACGATCGACAGGGACGTGAGGGCGAACAGCAAGACTGGGGTAAGGCGCATCGGCGGAAGCTATCCAACCGAGCACGCTGGGTAAAGTGGCTTCTGCTGGCTATTTCGCTAACGCCGCGCCTCAGTCGCCCTCGCCGTCGGGTGGCGCGCCCTCCGAGCCGCCGCCCGGCTGGTCCTCGCCGTCGGGGATCCGATAGTCCTCGTCGAGCCAACGCCCCAGATCGACCATCTGGCAGCGCGTCGAGCAGAACGGAAACGGGTCGGGCGCCGCCACGGCGCGTTGCACCGGCTTGTTGCAAGTCGGGCACACGCTGACCGGTCGGCCCACCGTCCCCATCAGTCCTTGCGCTCCAGCCCGTAGTACGTGCATTTCTGGATCAGATAGCTGCGAGAGATGCCGAGCTCCTTGGCGAGCTGCGACTTGTTCCAGTGGGTGCGAATGAGGCCCTGCAAGATCGCCTCGCTCTCGACGCTCTCGACGACCTCGCGCAGCGTGCCGGTGAGCTCGCGCGGCACCGCGCGCGGCGCGGCCAGCGCGGCGGTCGCGGCGTCGCGGATGCGCGGGCTGAGCAGCTCGGCGCCGATCTCGGCGGCGTCGCCGCCCAAGACCAGCGCGCGCTCGATCTCGTTTTCCAGCTCGCGGATATTCCCAGGCCACGCGTACGCGACCAGGAGCGCGAGCGCGGCGTCGGTCGGGCGCGGCACCTCGTCGCCGTTGCCGGTGGCGTTGCCCATCGCGATGCGCTTGTGCTTGCGGATGAAGTGCTCGATCAACGTCGGGATGTCGGTCGGGCGATCGCGCAGCGGCGGCACCGTGATCTTCAGGACGTTGACTCGATAGAACAGATCCTCGCGGAACTGCCGGCTCGCCACCATCGCGGTCAGGTCCTTGTGCGACGCGGCGATGATGCGGACGTCGACCTTGACCGGCTTGGTGCCACCGACCGGCGTGAGCGTGCCCTCTTGCAGCACGCGCAGGAGCTTCACCTGGAGCGACGGCGACATGTCGCCGATCTCGTCGAGGAAGAAGGTGCCGCCGTCGGCCATCTCGAACAGGCCCTTCTGATCTTTGACCGCGCCGGTGAACGAGCCGCGGACGTGGCCGAACAGCGCGCTCTCGAGGAGGTTGTCGTTGAAGGCCGAGCAGTTCTGCACGACGAACGGTTTCTTGGCGCGCGGCCCGTGATAGTGGATCGCGCGCGCGATCAGCTCCTTGCCGGTGCCGCTCTCGCCGTGGATGAGCACGGTCGACTCGCTGCGCACGATCTTTTCGAGGAGCCGCATCACGTCGCGCACCGCCGGGCTGGTGCCGACGATCTCGGTGAATGGATGGCTGGCCTCGGGCGCGGCCCGGTTGGGGTCGGCGAAGCGCGGCGCCGAGCGCACGCACTCGGCGGCGGCGGCGGCGATCAGATCCTTCAAGCGCTCGAGCTCGACCTCGGGGAGGACCGGCAGCTCGGACACCGAGCGTTCGGCGTCGGCGCCCGGCTCGGCGAACTCGCGCACCTTGCGCAAGAGCTCGGCGCGCGCGATCGGCGCCAGCTCGGCCCGCACGCTTCCGCCGGCAAACACGAAGCCGGCCAGCTCGCCCGAGAACCACAGCGGCGCGGCGACCACGTCGAACCCGAGGTGACAGGCGTGGACGTACGCGCTCGCTGGTTCGCCGGCGCCGCTGGCCCGCCCGGCCTTGAGGTGATCCTTCACGACCTTCACGCTCTCGTTGCAGCGGCGAAAGCCCTCCTTCGAGAACAGCGCGAGGCGGCACAGCTCGTTTTGCGACGGGAAGATCTTGCCGTCGGCGTGATCGAGGACGTAGCCCTTGGCGTCGGCGAACGCCAGCTCCAGGCCCCACCACCGACGCAGCACGTCGCGGATCAGCGCGACGGTGGGCAGCTCGCGAAAGCGACGGAGGTCGACCACGGCCGGCGACTATAGCAGCGGCGAGCGTTCAAGCCCGCGCCCAGCCGCCGTCGATCGCGCGCGCGCGCCCATCTTCGCCGAGCTTGACGAGATGGGCCTCGAGCGAGCGCACCGCGATCGGCCACAGCGCGGTCGGCGTGTCGGCGTAGGCGACCGCACACAACGCGTTGAGGGAGCTGGGCTCGTCGGCGAGCGCGGCCGCGACCCGCGCTTCGCGCATGTGACGGTGCGCCAGGTACTCGCGCAGCTTGGCCGGCCCGTCGGCGATCATCGGGCCGTGGGCAGGCAGCAGCGCGCCGACGCCGATCGCGAGCAGCCGCTCGAGGGACGCCAGGTAGGTCGCCATGTGGCCCTCGCCGGGATCGATCAAGATCGTGCCGACCCCGGCGACCAGATCGCCCGCCACCAGCGCGCCAGTGGCCTCGTCGAGGAACGCCAGGTGCCCCGGCGCGTGGCCGGGCGTAAACAGCACCCGCAGCCGGGTCGCGTCGGCGGCGAGCACCTCGCCATCGTCGAGGAAGCGAGTCACCTTCACCCGCCCGACCAGCCGCGCGGCGGTCGCCCGATGGGCGGCGATGACCGCGCCGGTGCGCCGCGCCAGGTCGACGGCGGCGCCCACGTGATCGGCGTGGTGGTGGGTGAGCGCGATGAGCGCGAGCCGCCCGCGCGCGGCGACGGTAGCGGCCAGGCGCTCCTGCTCGTCGGGCCACGGCGACGCGGGATCGATCGCGATCAGCTCCCGGTCACCGGCCAGGTAGCACCCGGTGTGGGTCGCAGGCGGCAGGGTCGGCGTGCGCAGCGACAGCAGCGCGATCCCGGGCGCGACCAGCTCGAGCGGCCGCTCGGCGCGGGCCGCACCGACGCCGACGCCGACACGATCGCGAATCTCCGCATAGAGCTGCTCGACCCCATCGCCGGTCAGGCCAGGTCCGGCCTCTCCCTCGGGCGCGGTGCTGGGTACGTCAGCGGTGGTCGTGGGCGCTGCCATGGGGATCCGTCGTGCGATAGAAGATGACGCTCGCTCGCCTTGATCGTAGACTCCACCGTACCAACCGGCAGCCATGGTAGGCGTCACTGCTCGCAAGATTCGTGACCACAGCGTCGAGCGCAGCTCGGCCGGGCTGGGTCGCGTCTATACCGGGTACCTGATCAGCTACCCGATCGTCGGGCGCGGCATGGTCATCTTTCGTGATCCCCACGGCCACCGCATGATCACCACGCCGGTCAAGCGCGTGCTCGGCGAGCCGGCCGGCAAGATGATCTACGTCGAGACCGAGAACAGCGTCTACAAGCTCGAGATCCACGGCGAGCCGCTGTTTCCGATGAAGCAACCCGGCGAATGACGCAAGCAGGCGGGCGCGCTGGACTCTCTCGACGGTTTCGGTAAGGTCCGCGGGCGTGAGCCTCCTCGATCGGCGCTTGATCCTCGTGCTCGGCAAGGGCGGCGTCGGCCGTTCGACGGTGTCGTCGGCCATCGCCAGCGCGTGCGCCCAGCGCGGTCGTCGCACCCTGCTGTTCGAGGCCAACGCCACCGATCGCCACGGCCCGCACTTCGGCAAGGCGCCGCTCGGCACCCAGGTCACCGAGCTCGCGCCCAACCTCTTCGGCGTCAACACCACGCCGGCCGAGGCGCTGCACGAGTACGGCCTGATGATCCTGAAGTTCGAGCGGGTCTACCAGATGATCTTCGAGAACCGGGTCACCAAGGCGTTCCTGCGCGCGGTGCCCGGCCTCGACGACTACTCCATCCTCGGCAAGGCGTGGTTCCACACCACCGAGGAGAAGCGCGGCAAGCCGGTGTGGGACACCGTGGTGTTCGACCTGCCGGCGTCGGGCCACAGCATGTCGATGCTGCGGGTCCCGTGGGTGATCGCCGAGACGGTGCCCGAAGGTCCGCTGACCCGCGACGCCCGCACCGTGCAGGCGCTGCTCCGCGATCCCGAGCGCACCGGCGCCGTGATCGTGACCCTGGCCGAGGAGATGCCGGCGGTCGAGGCCGCCGAGCTAGCCACGCAGATCAAGGCGCTGGGGATCCCGCCGGCGCGGGTGATCGTCAACCAGGTCGCGCCCGATCACTTCCCCGACGGCACGCCGCAGGCCAAGGTCGCCGACGCGCTGTACGCGGCGTCGTCGCTCCCGCCCGCCCTGGCGGCCGTCGCCGCGCATGCCGACCTGGCGCGGGGTCGTCGCGCGCTGTCGGAGCGCTACGTCGCGGAGATCGCCAAGACGATCGATGCGCCGCGCCGCGAGCTGCCGTTTCTGCCGCGCACGTCGCTGGGTCCGGCCGACATCGACGAGCTGGCGTGGCTCGTCACCGCCGCGCTCAGCTGAGGTTTCGCGCGGCGTCGGCCGGCCGCTCGACCTCGCGGCTGGGGTGGCGCGAGGGTCCGGCTCTCGGACAGCCTAGGGTTGCGGTTCGGCGACCGTAGGCACCGTCGGGGTCGGCGCGGCGGTGGCCGGCTCGGGCCCACGATCGGCGTCGGGGTCGGCCGGGGCCTCGACCTGCACCGCGATGCCCGACGCTTGGGCCGAGCGCCAGCCGACGAGCTTGCGCAGGGTCCAGATGCCGGAGTCGGGCGTGAGCTCGAACTGAAGGTTGGCGACCTTGTCGGCGCCCATCATCTTGGCGGTCACGATCAGCATGCGGTTCACGACGCGATCGAGATCGACGCCGCCCGGGATCGGGATGAACAGCACGTACGCCGAGGTCGCGTTGACCTGGATCGCGGCGACCGGCCGCAGCCCCGGGCTGACCGCGACGTTCTCGGGTTGCACACGCACCGTCGAGACCGCCGAGCAGCCGGCGACCAGCGTCACCACGGCGAAGATAAGCGCACGCGCCCGCTTCATGGCGCCGACCGTAACACGCCGGGCGTCGAGGCTTGGTGTACGATGGGGTGTGAAGACGAGGCCATGCCTGGCTGCGCTTGCGCTGGTCGGGTTGCTGGCGGCGTCGATAGCGAGCGCGCCAAGCTGGGCGCAGCCGGTGCCAGCGCCCGGGCCGGTGGCCCCGCCCAGCGACGAGGTCCTCCCCGAAGAGGCGCTCACGCAGAAGCTCGCGGTGTGGCGCATCGACGCGCTCGGCATCGACACCGAGTTGGTGACGCGGCTCGAGGCGTTGTTCCGCATCGAGCTGGACCGCTTGGCCACCGCGCCGATGCCGAACCGCCGCGACATCGACCAGGCGATCGCCGGCGACAAGGAGCTGGCGCGCTGCGGCGGTGACGACAAGTGCCTCGCCGCGATCGGCAAGCGCCTCGGCGTCGACGTCATGATCACCGGCTCGGTGGCCGCGATGGGCGACAACTACATCCTCAACATCAAGGCGGTCGACGTCGGCAAGGCCGCGCAGATCCGCCGCATCACGACCGACCCGCTGCGGGGCAGCCCCGACGAGCTGATCGACGCGATCCGGGTCGCGGCCTATCGCCTGCTCGCGCCCGACCAGCTGTACGGCTCGATCTCGGTGCTCACCGATCTCCTCGGCGCGTCGGTCGCGATCGACGGCAAGACCGTGGGCGCGACGCCGCTGCCGGGGCCCCTCGTCAAGCTGCCGCTCGGCGAGCACACGCTCAGGGTGTCGGCCAAGGGCCACACGCCGTTCGAGGATCAGGTGACCGTGCGCTTCCAGAAGGCGACCCAGGTCGTGGTGCGGCTGACGGTCGCGGCCGGCGAGCCCGGGGTGCTCGTCGCGCCGCGCGTGGTGACCCGCAGCCGCACGCCCTGGTACTCGTCGAAGTGGGTCTACCTCGGCGCTGGCGTCACCGCGGTCGCGGTCGGGCTGGTGGCCGGCTTCGCGCTGTCCCAGCCGAAACAGGTCACGTGTACGGAAGGTACCTGCCAGTGAAGCGCATCGTCGCCTTGGTCGCGCTGGTCACCGGCTCGGGGCTGGCCATCGGTTCGGGGGTGGCGCTCGCGCAACCTGTGCCGAAATCAACCGGCCCGACCGTGATCGCGCTGGCGCCGCTCACGTCGCTGGGCAGCGAGGACACCTCGGCCGAGGCCCGCAAGGTCGAGGCCGCGATCGCCAAGGAGCTCCTGGCCCGAGGCGGCGCCCGCGTCGTCACCGCGACCGACGTGATCGACGCGACCAAGCGGGCCAAGAAGCCGGCGCTGCGGGCCTGCGACGGTGGCGCGCCGTGCCTGGCCGAGTTGGGCGTGCTGGTCGGCGCGGGCGGCGTGGTCTTCGGCGAGCTGGGCGGCTTCGGCGACGTCCAGGTGCTGTCGCTCGGCATCGTCGACGTCGCGACCGGCAAGGAGCTGCGCCGGGTGCGGGTGTCCTTGGCCGAGCCGGCCCAAGGCGGCGTGCCGGGCGCGGTGGTGCGGCTGCTCGCACCCGACCGCTTCGTCGGCCAGCTGGTGCTGACCACGCCGGTGGTGGGCGCGTCGATCTACGTCGACGGCAAGCGGCTCGCGAAGTCGCCAGCGCCGCCGATCCGCATCGCGGTCGGCGCCCACGCGCTGCGGGTCACCCACCCCGAGTATCGCGACTTCGTGCGCTTCGTCGACATCGGCTTCGGCGCCGACACCACGATCGAGGTGCCGCTCGCGAAGTTCGCGTCGATCGAGTCGTCGGTGGAGTCGACCGCGGTGCCGGTGACGGTGGGCGCGGTGACCTACCTCGAGACCCGACCCCGCTGGTACCGGCGCTGGTGGGCCGTCGCCGGCGTCACCGCCATCGCGCTGGGCGGCGCGATCGCGATCGGCGCGAGCCTCGATCATCCCAACGACGCCAACGGTCGCGGCACGGTAGGGCCACCATGAAGCGCGCGGTGGTGCTGGCGATCGTCGTCGCGGCCTGCGGAGGCGACCCGGATGGCCAGGCCGACGACGCCGGGCCGCTCGACGCCGCGCTGGCCGACACGCCGTCCATCGACGCGGTGGCGCAGCCGGCCGGCACCTGGGCCGCGCCGTACCCGATCACGGCGCTGCCGTTCACCGCGCGCGGCGACACCCGCGCCTCGCAGGAGACCCGCGCGCACCGCTACGACTGCGCGGCCGCGATCGAGGAAGCCGGCGCCGAGGTCGTCTATCGGCTCGAGCTGAGCGCGCCCGCGGTGGTGGCGATCGCGGTCGCGGCCTCGACGGCGGGCAGCGATCTCGACGTCCACCTGGTGCGCGCGGCGGCGAGTGGCGCGACCGCGACTGGCTGCGTGACCCGCGACGACGCCGCCGTCGTCGCCGACCTGGCGGCCGGCAGCTGGTGGATCGCGGTGGACACCTTCAGCGGGCCCGGCGAGTTCACGCTCACCGTCGACGAGCCGCGCTCGACCGCGTGCCTGGTGAACCCGATCCCGGCCTGCGAGGCCGGCGATGCCCCCGACGTGAACGCGGTGCCGGTCGAGCCCGCGGGGGTCGGCGGGTGCCGGGCCGGCATGGCCGCGGTCGCCGGCTTCTGCATCGATCGCTGGGAGGCCGCGCTGGTGCGCGCCGACGGCGGCGGCTGGTCGCCCTACGCGAGCCCGGGGACCGCCGCGGTGGTGGCGGTGAGCGCGCCCGGCGTGGTGCCCCAGGGCTACATCAACCAGACTCAGGCCGGCCGCGCGTGTACCGCCGCCGGCAAGCGGCTGTGTACCGATACCGAGTGGCTGCGCGCCTGCCAGGGCGCCGCCGCCACGACCTATCCATACGGCGCGACCCGCCAGCCCGGCGTGTGCAACGACGCCCGCAGCTGCCACCCGGCGGTGCAGTACTTCGAGTCGAGCAGCTCGTCGGTGTTCAGCATGATCGGCCATAGCTGCCTGAATCAATTGCCCGACGGCCTGGCCCGCACCGGCGCCCACCCAGGCTGCCAGTCGGCCGACGCGATCTTCGACCTGATGGGCAACCTGCACGAGTGGACCGCCGACCCCGCCGGCACGTTCCGTGGCGGCTTCTACGTCGACACCACGATCAACGGCAACGGCTGCCTGTACCGCACGACCGCGCACGACGTCTCGCACTCGGACTACTCGACCGGCTTTCGCTGCTGCGCCGATCGCTAGCTTCGGGGACCGCGAGGTAGCCTGCCGAACCGGCACGCTGCGTGCGGTCACCGTCGGCGCGCGCCGTCAATCCGCGGGCCGTACCTATCGAGAACCGGCGTCAGGCTTGCGGTGAGACGCGCGCGAGGCGACACTGCACAGCTCGATGCGGCTCGGTGCCGATATTGCCCACGCGGTTGGCGTCCTCGCAGGCGGCGGCTTGGTCGCGTTCCCGACCGAGACCGTGTACGGCCTGGGCGCCGACGCGACCTCGGCGGCGGCGGTCGCGCGCATCTACGCGGCCAAGGGTCGCCCCTCCGATCATCCGGTGATCGTCCACCTGGCCTCGGCCGACGACCTGGGCGCGTGGGCGGCCGAGGTCTCCGATGCGGCGCGCGCGCTGGCCGCGCGGTTCTGGCCGGGCCCGCTGACGCTCATCGCCAAGCGGGCGCCTCACGTCCTCGACGCGGTCACTGGCGGCGCCCCCACCGTGGGGCTGCGCGTGCCCGATCACCCGATGGCGCGCAAGCTGCTCGCCGCCTTCGGGCGCGGCATCGCGGCGCCCAGCGCCAACCGCTTCGGCTCGATCAGCGCGACCACCGCGACCCACGTCGTGACCGATCTGGGCGACGCGGTCGACTACATCCTCGACGGTGGCGCCTGCCCGATCGGCGTCGAGTCGACGATCATCGACGTGTCGACCGACACGCCCGCGCTGCTGCGCCCCGGGGGCGTGCCGCGCGAGGCGATCGAGGCGTTCTTGGGTCGAGCGCTGGCCGCGCCTTCGGCGATCCGCGCGCCGGGTCTGCTGCCGTCGCACTACGCGCCGAGCGCCCGCTTGGTGGCGGTCGCGCCCGGCGATCTCGGTGGCGCCTGCGCCCTCGCGCCGGGACCAGTCGGCGCGCTCGCGACCGCGGCGGTCATCGAGGCCGCGCAGCTGTCACCGGCGGTTCGCGTGATCGAGCTGCCCGACGATCCCGCCGCGATGGCCCACGAGCTGTACGCCGCGCTGCGCCTCCTGGACTCGCTCGGCGTCGCGACCATCGTCGCCGCCGTGCCCGAGACCAGCGGCCTCGGCGAGGCGATCGCCGATCGCCTGCGGCGCGCGGCGGGCCCGCGATGACCGACGCGGCGAGCCTGCCTCCCGGGCCGCTGGTCGGGATCATCATGGGCAGCAAGAGCGACTGGGCGACCATGAAGCTGGCCAGCGACACGCTCACCGAGCTGGGCGTGCCCCACGAGTCGCGCATCGTGTCCGCCCACCGGACACCCGATCTGCTGTTCGCGTACGCGAGCGCCGCCGAGGCTCGCGGGCTCCACGTCATCATCGCCGGCGCTGGCGGCGCGGCCCACCTACCCGGCATGACCGCGAGCAAGACCGCGCTGCCCGTCCTGGGGGTCCCGGTGCAATCCAAGACGCTGGCCGGCATGGACTCGCTCCTGTCGATCGTGCAGATGCCGCGCGGCATCCCGGTCGGCACGCTCGCGATCGGCGAGGCCGGCGCGGTCAACGCGGCGCTGCTGGCGGCGGCGATCGTCGCGCGCACCGACCTCGGCGTGCGGGCCCGGCTCGCGGCGTATCGCGCCGCCCAGACCCAGCGCGTCCTCGAGGACGAACTGTGACCAAGCCGATCCTGCCCGGCGCCACCATCGGCGTGCTCGGCGGTGGCCAGCTGGGGCGGATGATCGCGCTGGCGGCCCGCCGCATGGGCTACCGCATCTGCGTGCTCGACCGCGACGCCCGCGGTCCGACCGGCCAGATCGCCGACGAGGTCGTGGTCGGCTCGCTCGACGATCTCGAGGCGATCCGCCGGGTCGCCGAGCGCTCGGCGGTGGTCACTCTCGACACCGAGCACGTCGACGCGGCGCTCCTCGAGCAGATCGCCGGCATGGTGCCGGTGCGGCCCGGCCCGAGCGTCCTGGCGACCATCCAGGACCGCGCGGTGCAGAAGCGCTTCCTCGATCGCATCGACCTGCCGCAGGCCCGGTGGGCCGAGGTCGGCTCACCGGCCGAGCTGGCGGCGGCGGTCGCGACCATCGGCACGCCCTCGATCTTGAAGGCGCGACGCGCCGGCTACGACGGCAAGGGCCAGGCTCGCCTCGAGCCCGACGCCGATCCCGCGGCCGGGTGGCGGCGCATCGGCGATGTGCCGGCGACGCTCGAGGAGCTGGTGCCGTTCGCGCGCGAGATCTCGGTGGTGCTGGCGCGCGCGGTCGACGGCGACGTGAAGATCTACCCGGTGGCCGAGAACGTCCACCGCCGTCACGTGCTGCACACCACGCGCGCGCCGGCGCCGATGCCAGCCGATCAGCGCCACACCGCCGAGGGCATCGCCCGCACGATCGCCGTCGAGCTCGAGCATGTCGGCGTGATGGCGGTCGAGCTGTTCGAGCTGCCCGATGGCTCGCTGTTGGTGAACGAGATCGCGCCGCGCACCCACAACAGCGGCCACTACACCTACGGCGCGTGCGCGACCTCGCAGTTCGAGCAACACGTGCGCGCGGTGTGCGGGCTCGCGCTGGGCGCGCCCGACCTGCTCAGCGGCGCGGTGATGCTGAACCTCATCGGCGATCTGTGGAGCCAGCGCCAACCGCCGTGGCAGCACGTGCTGGCCCGGCCCGACGCCCGCCTGCACCTGTACGGCAAAGATCGTCCGGAGCCCGGACGCAAGATGGGCCACGTGCTCATCCTCGACGACGACACCGACCGTGGCCTGGCCAGCGCCGACGCGCTGCTCGCGCTGCTCTCCGAGTGAACGGCGTGGCGCCCTCGCCGCTGTGGTCGGGCCAGTGTTCAACGCCCCGCTTGCGCGCGGCGCGGAAGGCGCCGTGATAGCGTCGCGCCGGGCATGCCGACCCTGTTGTATTGCGACGTCGACGGCGTCGACCGGACGTACGAGCTGGGTTCTGGACCCGTGGTCATCGGCCGCGCCGCCGACTGCGGCATCCGCAGCGACGACCCCCGCATGTCGCGCCAGCACGCGCGCATCTACTTCGACGGCCAGAGCTGCTGGGTCGAAGACATGGGCAGCGCCAACGGGGTCTTCGTCGGTCGCGATCGCGTGAGCGTGGCGGCGCTGCCGCCGGGCGAGGTCGCGCTGGTCGGCAGCTTGCTCGTGCAGGTGCTGGGCACCAACGGTCCGGTCGCGCCCAACGCGGGCGTCCACGCCCAGCTCTCGCACTGGCTGGCGATGGAGCGCAAGGCGCGGGCCGCCATCGAGGACGAGCGCGGCGCCCTCGCCAAGCGCGTCGCCGAGCTGCTCGGCGAGATGAACACCCAGCAGCGCGCGGCCTCCAACGAGCTGACCGCGGTGCTGCTTCAGCGCGACGAGGCCATGGGCCGGGCCGAGCGCCTCGAGACCAACCTCGGCGCCGTGCAGGACGAGCTGCTCGACGCCAACGCCAAGGCCGCCGCGCCCCGGCCCAGCGCCGAGGACAAGGCGTTGCGCGAGCAGGTCGCCGCGCTCCAGGCCGAGCTGGCGCAGGCCGGCGAGCGCACCCGCCACCTGTCGACGCAGACCGAGGACGCCGAAGAGCGCTTCAGCGAGGCCAGCGCCGAGCGCGACCGCGTGCGCGACGAGCTCGACGGCGTCGCGGGCGAGCGCGACCAGCTGGTCGCCGAGCTGGCCGCGCTGCGCAGCGAGCACCAACGCCTGAGCACCGCTTCGGTCGAACACGCGGCGCTGGCCGAGCGCGAGGCCGCCGCGGTCGCCGCCGCCGGTGACCGCAACAAGCTGCTCGCCGAGGCTGCGACCGAGCGCGAGCGCCTGATCGCCGAGGCGGCTGCCAGCGCCGACAAGCTCGGCAAGGCCGCGGCGGCCGAGCGCGACAAGGCCGCCGCCGAGGCGACCGGCGCGCGCGACCGCGCCCTCGCCGAGCAAAAGAGCCGCCACCAGGCCGACGTCGCGGCGCTCAAGAAGGAGATCGACAAGCTCAACGACGAGCTCTTGGTCTCCGAGACTCAGGCCGGCGTGATGGTCGCCGAGAAGCTCGCCCACGCCGAGCGCACCATCGCCGGGCTGCGCAGCGAGCTGATCGGGGCCCGCAAGACCGGCGGCGCCGAGCGCCTCGCCGACCTGACCGAGAAGCTGGCAGCTGCCGAAATCAAGATCTCCGACGCCACCGCGGCCGCCGGCGACGCCCGCAGCAAAGCCGCCGAGGCCGAGCATCGCGCCGCCGAGGCTGATCAGCGCGCGATCGCCGCCGACGAGCGCATCACCTCGGCGTTGCAGCGGGCCTTCGAGGCCGAAGGCCGGGTCGCCCAGGTCGAGGCCGAGGCCGCCGAGCGCGGCGATCGCGGTGGCGACGTCGAGGCCCAGCTCGCGGCGGCCACCACGGCGGCGATGTCGGCCGAGAACAAGCTCGGCGATCTCGAGCGCCAGCTCGCGGCGATCGCCGACCGCATCAAGTCGACCGCCGACGAGAATCGGACGCTGCTCGACCGCCTCGATCAGACCGACGCGGCGATCGGCGAGGGCGCGGCGGCCAGCCGCATGCTCGAGGACGCCCTCGACAAGCTGGCGCGCACCGAGCAAGCGCTGGCGACGCTGCGCTCGACCGGCGAGGCCGGCGCCGACACCCGGGTCCAGGCCGCCGAGGCGGCGGTCGCGGCGGCCCAAGCCAAGCGCACCGAAGCCGTCGCCGCGGTCGAGGACAAGCTCGTCGACGCGGCGGCCAAGCTCACGGCCGCCCAAGCGGCCATCACCGCGAGCGACGCCAAGCTGGCCGAGGCCGAGACCCGGGTCCGCGCCGCCGAACAACGCGCGGCTGACGAGGTCGAGCGCGCCAAGCGCGAGGCCGCGGTCGCGGCGGAGCGCGCCACCGCCGAGACCGCCGCCGCCGTCGAGCGCGCCAAGCAGCTCGAGGCCGAGACCGCCGCCGCCGTCGAGCGCGCCCAGTCCGACGCGGCCGCCGCCGTCGAGCGCGCCAAGCAGCTCGAGGCCGAGACCGCCGCCGCCGTCGAGCGCGCCAAGTCCGACGCGGCCGCCGCCGTCGAGCGCGCCAAGTCCGACGCGGCCGCCGCCGTCGAGCGCGCGCACCACGCCGAGGTCCAGGCCTCGCGGGCGGCCGACGAGCGCGTGCGCGCGACCGAGGCGGCGCGGGGCGACGTCGAGGCCGAACGCCAACAGCTCCAGACCGCGATCGCCGCCGCCGAGACCCGTGGCGACGCTGCTGGCAAGGAGATCGCGCGCCTCGAGACCGACATCTCCGAGCTGACCTCCGAGCTGGCCGAGGCCGCCGCGCGCGCCAGCACCGTCGAGCAGAGCGGCGCCTCCGCGACCGCCAACCTCGAGCGCGAGCTGGCCGCTGCCCGCGAGCAGCTCGCCGCGGTGACCCAGACCCTCGAGGGCGCCCAGCGCGCCAGCGCCCAGCGCATCGCCGAGCTCGACGCCGCCGTCCACGCCGCCGAGGAGCGCACCGTCGAGCTGACCGCCGCCGCCGCCAACCACGCCGACGCCCTCGACGAGGCCCGCGCTGATGCCGCCGGCGAGGCGGCGGACGACCAGGCGCCGCTCCTGGCCGAGCTCGATACGCTGCGGTCGCGCACCGCCGAGCAGACCGCGCGGGCCAGCGCCGCCGAGGCCGCGCTCCTCGACGCTGACCGTCGGGCCAGCGCCGCCGAGCAGCACGCCGCCCACCTCGCCGACGATCTGACCGGCCTGCGCCGCGAGCTGGCCCACGCCGGCGACAGCGCGGCCGAGGCCGAGCGCCTGCACGCGCGCATCGCCACCCTCGAGCGCGAGCTGGCGTCCGCCGATCAGGTCGCCAGCGAGGTCGAGCGCCTGCGCGGTCGACTCGAGGGTCAGGCCGAGGAGGCCGAGGTCGCGCGCGGCGCGCTCGCCGACGAGCAGGCCCGCCGGGTCGCCGCCGAGCAGCAGGTCGCCGACCTCCACGACAAGCTCACGACCCAGTCGCCGTCGACGCGCGACCCCGAGTCGACCGCGGTCGGGATGTCGCCGCTGGGCGCGGCGTCCGAACAGATCAACGTCCTGCAGGACACCTTTGCGTCGCTGCGCTCGTCGATGCGGGCCGCGAGCGACGAGACCGCGATGATGGATCAGACCGAGTCGGTGCAGGTCGTGTCGAGCGCGCTGTCGACCGCCGCCGAGGACATCGAGCGCGCCCGCGACGCGCTGCGGGCGCTCGCCGATCTGGCGCAGCCGTCGGAGCGCTGATGATCGGACAGATGGTCGGGCGCTACCGGATCTTGCGCCCGCTCGGCGAGGGCGGCATGGCGCGGGTCTACGCCGCCGAGGACACCCAGGTCGGCCGTCAGGTCGCGGTCAAGGCGCTGCTGCCCGAGTACAGCCGCTCGCCCGGCGTGGTCGACCGCTTCATGAACGAGGCGAAGGCGATGGGGCGCATCCGCCACCCCGGCGTCGTCGACGTCTTCGAGATCATGGTCGCGCCCTCGGGCGAGCTGTGCATCATCATGGAGCTGGTCAACGGCGTGACCTTGCGCGAGCACCTGTGGAAGCAGGGCCCGATGCCGCTGCCCATGGCGATCGCGGTGATGGAGCAGCTCGCCGACACCGTCGCGGCCGCGCACGCCGAGCGCATCATCCACCGCGACCTCAAGCCCGAGAATATCCTGCTGGTCGTCGACCCCCTCGATCCGATGCGACCGCGGGTGCGCATCCTCGACTTCGGCATCGCCAAGCTCGAGGACGCCGGCTCGGTGAAGACCGCGACCGGCACCCAGATGGGCACCGCCACGTACATGGCGCCCGAGCAGTTCCGCAACGCCAAGCTGGTCGATCACCGCGCCGACATCTACGCGCTGGGCTGCGTCTTCTTCGAGATCTTGCAGGGCAAGCCGCCGCTCACCGGCCGCAACCTGCTCGAGCAGATGCAGGCCCACCTGCAGCAGCAACCGCCGCTCGATCAGCTGCCGCCCCAGACCCCGGCGGCGCTCCGCACCCTCGTCGGCCGGATGCTCGAAAAGGACCGTGATCGTCGCCTGGGCTCGCTGGTCGAGGTGCTCGCGATCCTGCGCGGTAGCGCACCCGAGGTGGTGCCGACCGCGATCGCGGTGGCCGAGCCGGCCGCTGCCGGCGCTCACACCTGGGTCATCGCGCTGATCGCGATCATCCTGGTCGCGGCTGGGGTCGGCGCCGTCATCGCGTTCACCTGAGCGACAGCGGGCCGGTGGTCAGCGCGCCGACGGTGAGGCTGCCGGTGCCGGCGACCCAGGTCCCGGCCTTGGTGTTGACGCGCAGCTTGCCCAAGCCGCCGCCACCGCCGCCGGTGCCGTCGAAGTCGCCGCCATCGCCGACCTGGGCCGCCATGCCGTCGACCGCCCCGGCCCCGCCGGCGCCGCCGGCCGGATCGCCCGCGCCACCGGGCGCAGCCACGCCATCGTGACGGCCATAGGCCCCGTCGTTCATCGTCGAGCGGCCCCCGGCGCCGCCGCCGCCAGCCGCGGTGAGCCGGCCCTGGGTCAGGTTGACTACCGGCGCCTCGAGGAGGATCGCGCCGCCCGCGCCCGCGCCGCCGCCCGCGCCGCCCAAGCTGGTCGGGGCCTTGCCGCCCGCGCCGCCGGCGTACACGTCGGCGGGCGTCACCGCGGTCGACGACGCGATCGTGATCGAGGTCAGCGACGTGATCTGCACCGCGCCGCCGCCGCCGCCGCCGAACGAGCCACCGCTGGCCGGGCCGGCGCCACCACCACCACCACCAGCTAGCGGCACCAGGGTCGCGCCGGTGCAGTTGCTGATCGACGCCGCCATCGCCTCGGGGTTGCCACCGCCCGCGCCGCCGTTGCCACCGACGGTCGCGAAGCCACCGCCCGCACCGCCGCTGCGACGCTGCTGACCTTGGCCCGCGCCGCCGCCCGCGCAGCCGGTGCCTGCGCCCATCGTGGCGTTGCCGCCCCAGCCCGCGCCCGGGCCGCCGCAGCGTCGCGTGTAGTCGGCGCCGACGAAGCAGCCCGCCGAGAGGTCGAGCTGGCCGGCGATGGTGACGCTACCGCCGACCAGCAGGATGAGCGCCGGGCGACCGACCGCGAACACGGTCGCGCCGGCCGGGATCGAGAGCTGGGTCATCGCCATCACCGCGATGGGCGGGTCGGTGCTGACGATTCGGTACCGGATGGTGGTGTCGCTGGCAGGTCGGATGACGTTGCCAACCCGGTCGGAGATGACGCCGGTGCTGGTGTCGAGCAGGTACGACCCGGTCCGGAATGCCAGGCCGCCGGTGACGCCGGTGAGGTCGCTGGAGTCGGGCAGGTTCGACGGGACCAGCTCCGCGCAGTGCGGCGTCGGGCCTGGGAGGCAGGCCAGGTCGCAGGTGCGGGTCATCGCCAGCGGCGTGCACTCGGTGAGCAGGTCGCCGGTGCAGCCCGGGACGCAGGCGGCGTCGGGCGGCGCGTCGGTCGCCCCATCGGGCAAGGCGCTATCGGGCGACGTGCCGTCTGGCAACGTGCCATCGGGCACCGTGCCGTCAGGCAGCGCGCCGTCGAGCAACGCGCCGTCGGGCAGCGTGCCATCGACGTCGTGGGCATCGTCGCCGGTCGTCGTCGCATCGACGCTGCCGGAAGGATTGAACGAGCACGCGCCGGCCGCGGCGACGATCAGCAGGGACCAACGCATTGGCCGCAGCATACAATAACCGCCGTGACCGAATCTTCGCCTCGTCCTCGCTACGGCACCCTCGGGCGCGTGCTCCACGTCGATCTGACCACGTCGACCCACTCGGTCGAGGAGGTCGACGAGTCGGTCTACCGGCAGTTCCTCGCCGGCTACGGCCTGGGCGCGTGGCTGATGTGGAAGCACTTCCCGGCCGGCACCGACGCCCTCGCACCCGAGGCCTGCTTCGCGATCTGCTCGGGCTTGCTCACCGGCACCGGCACGCCGTTCTCGGGCCGCATCCAGATCGTCGGCAAGTCGCCGCTCACCGGCACGTGGGCCGACTCCAACTCCGGCGGCTCGGTCGCCTCGCACCTGCGCCACGCCGGCTACGACGCGGTCGTGATCCGCGGCAAGGCGCCGGTGCCCACCGTCGTGGTGATCCGCGACGACGAGGTGACCTTCGAGCCGGCCGGCGCGCTGTGGGGCCAGCAGATCCCGCCGGTCTTCGACGAGCTCAAGCGCCGCTATGGCAGCAAGCGCGACGTCGGCGTGAGCGCCATCGGCCCGGCCGGCGAGCGCTCGGCCCGCATCGCCGCGGTCATGAACGACCGCTACCACGCGTTCGGCCGCCAAGGCTTCGGCGCGATCTACGGCTCCAAGAACCTCAAGGCGATCGTGGTCGGCGGCACCGGCGAGGTCGCGCTGGCCCGGCCCAAGGAGTGGAAGGCGATCTCCAAGCGCATCACCGACGAGTACCGCAGCTCGATCGGCTTCTTCATGCGCTTCTTCGTGTGGATGGCCAAGCCCAAGCGCTGGCTGGCCTGGATGTATCGCATGTTCCCCAAGCGCGGCCTGAAGATCCAGGCGCCGGTCGCGGCGATGCGCCAGCTGTGGACCGATCGCGGCACCACCGGCGCGGTCAGCCTCTCGGTCGAGAACGGCGACGCGCCGGTCAAGAACTGGAAGGGCGTCGGCAGCCGCGACTTCCCGCTGCGCACGAAGGGCTACAAGCTCGACGGCAAAGAGGTCGACAAGTACGTCACCAAGAAGCTGTCGTGCGGCGACTGCCCGATGCCGTGCAAGGGCATCGTGCGCGTGAAGTCGAAGGGCCTCGACGATGTCCGGCGCCCGGACTACGAGACGATCTGCGGCTTCGGCTCCAACCTGCTCAACGACGATCTCGAGCTGGTGACCGCGTGCCACGACGCCTGCAACCGCTACGGCATGGACGCGGTCAGCTCGTCGGCGACGCTGGGCTGGGTGTGCGAGGCGATGGAGCGCGGCCTGCTCACCGTCGAGGAGCTCGACGGCATCGAGCTGCGCTGGGGCAACGGCGCGGCCGCGCTCGCGCTCACGATCAAGATGGGCGAAGGCGATGGTTGCGGCGCCTGGCTCTCGCATGGCGTCAAGCGCGCCGCCGAGCACCTCGGCAAGGGCTCGATCGAGTTCGCGGTGCACGTGCACGGCAGCGAGCCGGCCTATCACGACCCGCGCTTCACGCCGCTCATGGGCGTGACCTACACCGCCGACCCCACGCCGGGTCGTCACACCGCCGGCTCGGCGTCGTGGAACGAGACCTTCGGGGCCGGCTTTTCGCTGCCCGACGCCGCGCCCAAGCGCGAGGTCAACGTCAGCTGGAAGGGCGACCAGGGCAAGGGCCAGGCCCAGGCCCACTTCTCCAACGCGCACCAGGCGATGAACGGCCTCGGGCTGTGCATGTTCACGATGCTGACCGGCCGCCTGCCCTGGCTCGAGCTGGTCAACAGCGTGACCGGGTGGGAGCTCGACGAGCGCGACCTGCTGATCGCCGGCGAGCGCATCCAGAACCTGCGCGCCGCGTTCAACTGGCGCGAGGGCCTGGCGCCCGGCGACTTCACCGCGCACCCGCGCATGATGGGCGAAGGCGACGGCAACCTCACGGCCGGGCCGCTCAAGGGCGTGCGGGTCGCGCTGCCGGTCCTGCGCGACGACTACTACGCGCACATGAAGTGGAGTCCGAAAACCGGACGACTGTCGCGCGCGCGCGCCGGCGAGCTCGGGCTGACCGAGCTGCTCGGCGACTACGTCGGCGAGTAACGATGTTCGGGTCGAAGAAGCTCAAGGTCCATGTGCTCATCCGGGGCCGCATCGGCGACGGTTGGTACGACGTCGACCGCGAGGTGAAGGTGGCCCCGGGTACCACCCTGGCCCAACTGGTCGCGGCCGGCGACCAGCTCGGGGTGCCGCTCGCCGACGCGATGGCCCACAGCCCGCACCTCGCGCACACCCTCATGTGGAACGGCGAGCGCTGCCCGCTCGACGAGCATGGCGCGCGCGAGCTAGCCGAGGGCGACCAGCTGTATCTACTCGCGCCGCTGGCCGGAGGCTGACGTCGGAGGCTGACGCCGGAGCCTGAGGCCAGAGGCTGACGCCGGAGCCTGAGGCCAGAGGCTGACGTCGGAGCCTGAGTCCAGAGGCTGACGTCAGAGTCCGGCGCGGGACCGGATCCACCACACCACGTCGGCGAGCGCCTGCTTCTCGAGCTTCTCGAGGAGCGAGCGGATCTGGCTCTTCACGGTGTTCTCGCTGATGCCCATCACGTCGGCGAGCCGACTGCGCGGGATGCCTTCGGCCGCGAACGCCAGGATCTGGCTCTCGCGCAGCGACAGCTTGAACTCGGTCGTGACCTCGCTGACGACGACGGCGAGCTTCTCGCGATCGCCATACTGGCTGCCCGACAGCGTGCGCTGAACGAACTGCGCCAGGTTCTCCGTGAAGAACGGCTTGCACACGAACTCGACCCGCAGCGCGTGGGCCCGGTTGATCGTCGTCGGATCGTTGGAGCCGGTGAGGATCAACACCGGCAAGTTGCGGTCACGCTGACGCAGCGTCTCGACGACGTCGAAGCCGGTGCCGTCGGGCAGGCCGATGTCGACGACCGCGGCCGCGATCGCGACCTTGGCATCGATCACCTCGAACGCGGCGTCGACCGACGTGGTCATCACGACGTCGAAGTACGCGCGCGTGCCGCGCAGGAGCGAACGGCCAAGCGCCGGATCGTCCTCGACGATCAACAACTTCGGCTTACCGGTCGCCGACACGCGGAGCTCGGTGGGAGCGGCATCCATCGGCTCCATTAGTGCCACAGCTAGACCGCGCGTTCTATGTGCGCAACGAATCGCCGACACATACCTCAGGGGTGAGGTGCCGCCGACGAGCCCGGAGGTATGCGGGATCGCCCGGTTTACTGCCCTTCGGGATCGTCCGAGCCGGCCCAGCTCGGCGCGAGAAAGTACGCGAAAGTTACGTCGCGAACAGCCCGGCGAGGAACGCGCCGTACAACCGGAGCAGTCCCGACACGTCGCGATCGGTGAAGCGGAAGTCGAAGCCGACCTGGTAGTCGCGCCCGTAGCGCAGGCTCTGGAACGTCCCGGGCACCTCGCTCGACGGCAGGATCGGCAGCTCGCCACCCTCGACGAGGGCATCGTCGATGCCGCCCAGCACGTAGACCGACCGGAAGACCTCGAGGGCGGCGGCCAGCTTGATGCGCGGCGTCCGCGAGAAGCTCGACTCCATCGCGTCGAGCGAGAGCTTGAGACGACCGTGGCCGAAGGCGGCGTCGACGCCGACGCCGAACATCGACTCTTTGATTCCGGCACGGATCGCGAAACGCCCGAACCGCTGGCCCCACTGCACGGTGAAGCGGGTGTCCTCGCGGATGGTGACCTTGCGGTTGTAGGTGTTGGTCGCGCGGTCGTAGTCGAGCTCGAGCTCGGGCCGAGCGCCCCACGGGCCCTTCTCGATCTCGACCGAATAGAACTGGCCGCGCCGCGCGGTGACCTCGGCGGTGACGTAGACCCGCGGCGTCGACCCCAGCAGGTTCCACTCGGCGCGCAGGCCGATCACGGCCTTCAGGCGATCGAGGTCGTTGAACGACTCGCGCACCGACGCGGTGGTGTCGACCAGCTGGTTGCCGACCTCGGGATCATCGATGAGCCGGGCCAGCGTGCCCTGACGATCGCGGTCGGGCTCGTTGAGCTCGGCGAGGAACGAGCTCGCGGTGGCGGCGGCCTGGTCGGCACCGTCGAGGTTGGCGCGGAGGTCCTGCATGCCGGCCGCCAGGTCGGCGCGGGCGGTGCGGAGGCGATCGCGCGCGGTCGCGGTCTGCGCGACCAGGTCGGTGAGCTTGGCGTCGACGACGGGCGCCTGGGCGTGGATCGAGCGCGCGGCTCGCTCGAGGCGCTGGTCGAAGCGCGCGGTGGCCTCGGCCGCGGCGTGCAGCGGACCGGACAAGCCGCCCTCGGCCAGCTGGCGATCGAGGCGGGCCAGTCGCTCCGACATCGGACCGGCGACCATCTGCCGGCCCTCCTCGGTGAAGAGGTTGACGTCCTCGAGCAACGCGTCGCCGCGCGGGATGGCGTGCGCGAGGCCGCGCAGCACGCGGTCGGTGGTCGAGGCCTCGACGACGCGTGCGATGGGCTCGCCGTTGCGGAGCCGACGTCGCGTGAACGACGCCGGGATCTCGGGATCGGGGCCGCCCGGCGAGATCTCGACGAAGTTGTCGGCGAGCGCGCTGGTCGCCTTCTTGGTGACCCAGGCGTCATCCCACAGCACCACGTCGTTGCGGAGCCGCATGCCGAGGCGGGCCTGGCCGTTCTCGATCGCGAGCGAGTCGATCTCGCCGACCACGATCCCGGCGACCTTGACGCTGGCCCCCAGCGGCAGCCCCTGGGCGTCACGAAAGTACGCGTACGTGTGATAGCCCTGCCCCTGATGGTGGGGCCGCATCGCCTTGCGGATCCCCAGGCCGCCGCCGATGGCCAGGCCACCGAGGACGACGATGGTGGTCAGCCGCGCGATCTTCGACACGCCGGCAGCCTAGCACTACCGCGTCACCCACCTCGGGGGCTACGGCGCGGCGGCGCGGGCGCCTCGCGCGGCCACGCCTCGCTCCTCCTCGGAGGTGACGCCGTCGTGCTAGCTCGGGCGGCTGCGACGCACGAGGTCGATCGAGAAGATCGCCAGCGCGGCCCAGATGAAGGCGAAGGCGACGAGCTTGCGGGTGGGCAGCGACTCGTCGAAGACCAGGACGGCGGTGAGCATCTGGCCGGTGGGCGAGAGGTACTGCAGGAGGCCGACGACCGACAGCGGGAGCCGGCGCGCCGACGAGGTGAACCACACCAGCGGCACGGCGGTGATGACGCCGCCCGCGACCAGCAGGAGGTGCAGGCGGAGATCAGCGTGGCCCAGCACGCCCGCGCCGCGCGCGTACAGCAGCGCGAGATAGCCCAGCGCGATCGGCGCCATGAGGGCGGTCTCGATCGTCGAGCCGACCAGCGCAGGTACCGGTGCAACCTTGCGGACCAGGCCGTAGGTGCCGAAGCTCGCCGCCAGCGCGAGCGCGACCCAGGGGACGCCGACGCCGGCCGCCAGCCACACCACGCCGACCGCGGCCAGCCCGATCGCGAGCTGGGTCGCGCGCCGCAGCTTCTCGCCGAGGAAGCCGACGCCGAGCGCGACCGAGACCAGCGGGTTGATGAAGTAGCCGAGGCTGGCCTGCAGCAGGTGCCCCGACAAGGTCGCCCAGATGAACAGCCCCCAGTTGGTCGCGAGCAGCGCTCCCGTACCCAGGAGCGTCAGCACGATGCGGCGATCGCGAAACCCAGCGCGCACGGCGCCCAGCTGCCCGGTGGCGGCGGCGAGCGCCACGAAGCAGACCAATCCCCACACCGCCCGATGGGCGAGGATCTCGATGGGCGCGACCGCGCGCAGCAACCCCCAGAACAGCGGCACCACGCCCCAGGTCGCGTAGGCCGCAACGCCGAGGACGAGCCCGAGGCGAAACTCCTTGGGGCTCGTCGCCGTCGGTGGGTTCACACCGTCAGCGGCTTGAACTTGATGCGGTGCGGCTGATCGGCGTCGGTGCCCTTGCGGCGATGCAGGTCGGCCTCGTAGTCGGCGTAGTTGCCCTCGAACCACTCGACGTGGCTGTTGCCCTCGAACGCGAGGATGTGCGTCGCGATGCGATCGAGGAACCAGCGATCGTGGCTGATGACGACCGCGCAGCCCGGGAAGTTGAGCAGGCCCTCCTCGAGGGCGCGCAGGGTGTCGACGTCGAGATCGTTGGACGGCTCGTCGAGGAGCAGCAAGTTACCAGCGGTGCGAATCATCTTGGCGAGGTGGACGCGGTTGCGCTCGCCGCCCGACAGGTTGCCGACGAACTTCTGCTGGTCCTGGCCGCGGAAGTTGAACGACGAGACGTAGGCGCGCGACGCCACCTTGTGGTCGCCGAGGATGAGCTGCTCGCTCCCGTCCGAGATCTCCTCGAAGACGGTGTTCCGGTCGTTGAGCACGTCGCGGCTCTGGTCGACGTAGCCGAGGCGAACGGTCTCGCCGATCTTGATCGTGCCCTGGTCGGGCTTCTCGACGCCCATGACCATGCGGAAGAACGTGGTCTTGCCGGCGCCGTTGGGGCCGATCACGCCGACGATGCCGCCGCGCGGCAGCTTGAACGACAGGTCGTCGATGAGCATGCGCGAGCCGAAGCTCTTCGAGACGTGGTCGAAGATGACGGCGTCGTTGCCGAGGCGCGGACCGGGCGGGATGACGATCTCGAGCGTGGGATCGCGCTGGTCCTTCTGCGCCTCCGACAGCATCTCGTCGTAGCGCGCCATGCGGGCCTTGCTCTTGGCCTGGCGCGCCTTGGGCGAGCTGCGCACCCACTCGAGCTCGCGGGCCAGCATGCGCTGGCGCGCGTTCTGCTTGCTCTCCTCGTCGGTGAGGCGCTTGGCCTTGGAGTCGAGCCACGAGGTGTAGTTGCCGTGGTGAGGGTGACCCTCGCCGCGGTCCATCTCGAGGATCCACTCGGCGACGTTCTCGAGGAAGTAACGATCGTGGGTGATGGCGACGACCGTGCCGCGGAAGTTTTCGAGCCACTTCTCGAGCCAGGCCACGCTCTCGGCGTCGAGGTGGTTGGTCGGCTCGTCGAGGAGCAGCATGTCGGGCTTCGACAGGAGCAGGCGGCACAGCGCGACGCGGCGCCGCTCGCCGCCCGAGATCTTGGTGACGTCGGCGTCGCCGGGCGGCAGCCGCAGCGCATCCATCGCGACCTGCAAGTACTGGTCGATGTCCCAGCCGTTGACCGCGTCGATCTTGTCCTGCATCGCGCCCTGCTGATCCATGAGCTTGTTCATCTCGGCGTCCGAGATGTCCTCGCCCATACGGATCGAGATCTCCTCGAACCGGGTCAGCAGCGCGCGCACATCGGCGACGCCCTCCTCGACGTTGCCCTTCACGTCCTTGGTGGGATCGAGCTGCGGCTCTTGCGCCAGGTAGCCGATCTTGAGGCCCGGCGCCGGCATCGCCTCGCCGACGTACTCCTGGTCGAGCCCGGCCATGATCTTGAGCAGGGTGCTCTTGCCGGCGCCGTTGTTGCCGATGACACCGATCTTGGCGCCGGGCAGGAACGACAGCCACACACCCTTGAGGATCTCCCGCTTCGGCGGAACGATCTTGCGGAGGTCCTTCATCACGAAGACGTACTGTTGCGACATGGCGGGCGCAGTCTACTCGGGAGCCCCGCCCCGCGTAAGGGCGTGTCGCGCTCTAGGATCGCCGCGGCCGGACCGTCACAAGATCGCTTCGTACAGCTCGTAGTTGGGCCACCACGTGCCCGAGCCGGCCACGATGCCGTGGTCCGCCGAGACGCACAGCTCGGCGAAGCACACGTCTTCGCAGTCCGGGGCGTCGGGGCCCGGGCCCTCGCCGTAGCAGACCGCCGCGCCGTCGACGCGCGCGTAGTTCTGGTAGCCGGCGCGCTCGGTCTCGACCGCGCCGGCCGGGAACGTCGGGGTGGCCTCGAGGCTGCCGTCGTTGTCGAACCACACGCCGGCCGGGCTGACCTTGACCCGCGTCGGCGGGCCGCTGACCGGCGAGCCGTCGGCCCGGGTCCACGCGATCGTCGCGCTGGTGGCATCGCCTTGGGTCTGCACGTCGCGGACGGTCCCGGTGATGGTGACCGCCGCCTCGTCGCCGGCGGCGCGATCGGGTCGATCGTTGGCCAGCTTGAATACGGCACCTTCGACCAAGACCCTGGCCCACGGCGCGGGCACCGCGACCGGAGCCACCGCGGTGCCACCGGCGTTGGCGGTGGGCGCGGCCTTGGTCGAGCCACCACAGGCCGCGAGCGCGACCACCAACGCGAGCGAGAGACGGTTCATCGCGCGACTCTACTGCACGTCCGCGGCGAACCTGCCGGCCTCCGGCCACCAGGTGCCCTGGCCCGAGACGATGCCCTTGCCGGGCGCGACGCACAGCTCGCCAAAGCAGACGTCGTCGCACTCGCCGGCGTCGGGGCCGGGCTCCCAGCCGTAGCAGACCGTGCCGTCGGGCTGGCGCGTCCGCACGTCGTAGTCGCCGCCGTGCAGGGTCTTGTCGATTCCGGCAGGAAACCCGGGCGGGCCAGCGAAGACCGTTTCGGCGTCGTCGTCCTGGCCCTCGATCACGAACCACACCCCGGCCGGGCTGACCTGCACCGCCGACACCAGCTTGCGGCCGACGTTGTCTTCCTCGCCGTTGGTCGTCCAATCCAAGCGCGCGCGGGTGACGCTGCCGGTGACCGCGACGTCGCGGGTGGTCGCGACCACCACGTCGCGCTCGGGCGCCTCCTGATCGAGATCTTCGCCGCCGTCGGGCAGCGCGCTCACCAGCGTCGACGTGGCGCCCTCGACGAGGACCGCGGCCCACTCGGGCGGCGTGCCGGGATCGGTCGTGGGCGCCGACGGCGACGCCGAGTTGCCGCCACACCCGGCGATCAGGAACACGAGCGAGCACCTGGCGAGCTTCATCGGACGAGGGTACACGCGGGGGCCCGCTGCTATAGTCGGCCGGTGAACGATCCGAAAGACGATCAGAAGGCGCGTGGCCCCAGCCGTCGTGCGGTGCTCCTGGGCGGCGGCGGGCTGGTAGCGGTCGGCGCCAGCACGTTCGTGATGCGCAAGAAGGTCCGCAACTGGATCGATCGCAAGACCGTGCTGCCCGAGTTCTCGGCGACGCCGCCGCTGCTGGCCCACGATCCCGCCAAGGACCGGACGACGATCTACACCGCGACCGGCGGCGGCGCGGCCGGCAACGTCGACACCGCGCTCGGCAAGCTGGGCGGCCTCGGCAAGGTGGTCGGCGTCGACGACGTGGTGATCATCAAGGTGTCGGCGCAGTGGTGGAACCAGGGCATGACCAACGTCGCCGCGGTGAAGCGGACCATCGAGCACGTCCTCGAGCTGCCGGGCTGGAAGGGCGAGCTCGTCGTCTTCGAGAACACCCACTTTCGCCAGCTCGACAAGGCGGACGACGATCCGGCGCGCGGCCTGACCCGGGCCTGGACCCACCCCAGCGATCGCAACGTCGACGTGCCGGGCTGGACCAAGCTGGGCGATCTGATCCCGCACTTCGCGGCGCTCGACGCGCCGGTCAGCTTCGTCGGCCTGGTCGACGGCGGCGACAGCTCGCTGGCCGGCGATCCCTGGTTCGACCCCGAGCACGCCCACGGCGTGTACGGCGGCGACGATCGCGGGCCCATCGCGCGCGGCGATGCCCGCGACGGCTACCACTGGGACTTCGGCCAGGTGTTCCGCCTGCGCCGCAGCCGGATCGGTCACGCCCAGACCCCGCTGACCTGGCCCCGCTTCACCAGCCCGCGCACCGGCGCGGTCATCGACTTTCGCGACGGCGTGATGCGGCGGGACGGCGGCAAGCTGGTCGCCGACGGACGCGCGCTCAAGTTCATCAACATGACCACCGGCAACGAGCACGGGTCGACCGGCTTCACCGGCGCGTGCAAGTCACCGATGGGGATCGTCGACATGAGCGCGGGCGCGCTCGGCACGCATCCCGCCGTCGCCGGTTACCAGTCGGTGCACTACTTTGGGCGCACCGGACGGCCGCACGGCGAGCGCGATCCGACCTGGCGCATGGCCGGGCCGCTGGCGTTTTGGAACAACCAGGTCCGGCGCGCCGATCTGTACCTGACGGTGCAGGAGTGGATCGCGGTGACGCCGACCACCGGCTACGACGAACAGGACGACATGCGCCACCACGCCGCGTGTGCGGTCAAGGCTGGCGCGCTGGTGGTCGGCACCGATCCGGTCGCGATCGACGCCCACTGCGTGCGCACGATCATGTCGCAGCACCCCGGCAAGTACGCCGCGATGCTCGACCTCGCGAGCCCCGACTCGAAGGTGTCGCGGTTCCTGCGCTACTTCCGGCAGACCGCGGGCTGGGGCACGCTCGACCCCGCGCTGGTCACGGTCGCGTAGTCACGGTCGCGTCGTCGACCAGGCCTGGTAGGTGCCGCACTCGGCGAGGATGTCGCGGTAGTAGCTGGTGTTGGCGAACTGCTTGACGATCGGGTACCAGGTCGTCGGCACCGGCAGCGCCTCGGGGCCGTCGTACCGGCGGTACGTCGCCGCGAGGAGCCCGTGCAGCTCGGCCTTGGCCGCGAAGAAGGCAGCCTTGGCCTTGAGCTCCCGATCCTTGCCGGAATCGAACGCGGCCTGGTACCAGCGCAGCGCCTGGCCGGTGTCGGAGGTGGCCTGGTGCGAGCTCTCGAGGAAGACGCGGGCGTTGCCGTACCAGGTCAGGTTGTAATAGGCGTTGCCGAGCTCGAGGGCAGCGCGGGCCGCAGCGTCGCCCTTGCCGCGGGCCTGCTGCTCGAGCTTGGCCATGCGCGCGACCACGCTGGCGTGGGTCCACGACGCCGACGCGTAGGTCACGTGATCGCAGTCGTGGCAGTCGACGATGTGCATGACGAAGGGATCGGTGCCGAGCCGGTTGGACGCCGCGCGCTTGCTGTTGAAGGCCTTGGCGGCTGCGGCGAGCCGGCCGTCGAGGACGTGGCGCATCGCCAGCTCGGCCTCGAGCTGGGGCCGGCTGAACGAGGCCCCGAGCACGAAGCGGTCGTAAGGCGACTTGGCCTTGCCGGTGCGCGCGATCATCTCCTTGAGGAAGCCGACGTCGGCCCACTTCGACGGCGCGGTGCCACCAGCGGCGTCGACGGTGCCGGGGGTGAGGAACTCGGCCTCGACCGGCTGGCCAGCCTTGAGCGCGGCGGTGGCGAGGCGCAGGCGAACCTCGGTCGTGACCTGGGCGACGCGGCCGAAGTCGGTGGGCACCGAGAGGATCGCGCGGGCCAGCTCGTCGGCGAGCGGCGCGGACAGGTTGCCGCGCACCGCGAGCGCCAGCGCGAGGCTGGCCTGGGCCTGGGCGACCACGTCGGGATCGCCGGCGCGGGCCTTCACCGCCGCGCCGAGATGGCTGCGCGCGCCCGCCAGATCGCCGCGGCGCGCCGCCAGGTGACCAGCGACCAGCTGCATCAGCCACGGGCGATCGGCGCCCGGCGTCTTCGCGATCGTGAGCGCGAGCTGCTCGAGGGCGGCGTAGCGCTGCTGCTGCGCGGCGAGCACGCTCGGGTCGGTGGTGTCGGCGCCGCTGCTCTCGGCGCGCGCCAGCTCGCGCACCACCAGCAGGCCGAGCAGGTCCGAGGTCGGCGCCAGCTTGACGATCTCCTGCGCGGCGACCAGCCCGTCGAGCTTGAGGCCGACCAGCCGCCACAGCTGGGTCTGCTCGCGCAGGTTCTTGGCGAGCGCGAGGGTCTTGCGCCAGTCGGCGTCTTCCATCGGCTGGAAATCTTGCGCGGCCATCCCCGACAGCGCCGGCGACTCGACGTGAACCCGAGCCAGCTCGAGGTTGGCGCGGGCCAGCTCGCCGCTGCGACGGAGCGCGCCGGCCGCGTAATACCGGGCCCGCGCGGCCAGATCGGCCGACGGCCTGGCGAGGACCGCGCTCGAGGTGTCGAAGAGCGTGACCGCGGCCTTCCAGTCGCGGCCGTAGAAGGTGATGCGGAGCTGCAAGAACGCGTAGCGCTGGGCCAAGAAGCCGTCGTGGACCTTGGTGGCCGCGGCGACCGCGGTCGCGGCCGTGGTGAGCAGCGGGGCGATCTTGGAGCGGGCCGGCGCGGCCTCGGTGAGATCGGGGAGCGCCGCGACCTGCCGGCTGAACGCGATGTAGTCGACCGCGCGCAGCAGCGAGGTGCGCACGGCGGGCTGGCGCTGGGCCGCGGCGGCGATCGTCGCCAGCGCCGGCGGCACCGGGCCGCGACCGGCGAGGTGCTTGCGGAGCGCCGCCAGCTCGGCCGATGTGGCCTGGATCGCCAGCTGATCGAATTGGGCAGCTGTCAGGGTGCCGCCGAGATACCCGGTCCAGTCGGCGATCATCGCGGTGCGGGCGCAGTCGTCGCACGGGCCACCGAACCCGGCGTTGAACGGATCGTAGGCCAGGCCGGGGCGGCCAACCTCGTCGGCCACCGTCGGGTCGAAGGTCGTGAGGTCCTCGATCGACGGACCGTCCCAGCCGCAGGCCTCGGCCCGCCGATCGGGCGCGATGGCGGTGACGAGGAGCGCGGCCGCGAGGGCGCCGCGGCTAGCGAGCTGTCTGAAAGACCCGTTCGAGATCGGTGACGCCATGGCGCGTGAGGTTCCTTTCGGACAGGTCGAAGAGCGCGATCGTCCGGGGTGTGGTGGCCACGGCGAGGTGCGCGGCCAGCATAGCCGCAGCAGCCTGGGTCTCGTCGGGCCCGGTCACCTCGATCTTGAGCAGATCGCCGGCGCGCAGCAGCGTGCCGTGCAGGAACGTGGTGCGGGTGACCTCGAAGCGATCGGCGCCGGCCGCGCGCACGAAGTCGAGCCCCGGCAGCTGGTCGGGATCGGTGCTCTGCAGCAGGCCTTCGACCTGGCCGTCGCGCAGGTGGATCGTCCACGACCAGATCGGCAGCGCGCCGTCGAGGGGCAGCGGGTAGTCGACCAGGCGCGCCAGGTAGCGCTGGGCGGCGCGCTCGTCGAAGATCGCGCGGGCGTCGGGATCGGCGCTGACCTTGCCCATGTTGTAGAACATCAGCATGCCGCGATCGACGGGCGGCACGCCGGTGCGCTCGCGGTACTTCACCTGGTGCAGGCGGATGGTCGCCGACAGCACCAGCCCGGCCGGCGCGGCGGCGCGCAGCGCGGTCACGAACCCGAAGAAGCCGGCCTGGGTCGAGTCGGTCCAGTCGCAGTCGAGCTGCAGCTCGCGGGCGGTGAAGCCGAGCGCGTGGGCGCGGTCGTCGACCTCGCGCCACACCCGCGCAGCCAGCGGCGCGACTCCGTCCTCGGCGAGCGCGCTGAAGACCTGATTGCGCAGGTACACCACCGGCACGATCGCGACGCCGGCCGGCAGCGGTGCGTCGGCGGTGACCGGGCCGATCACCTGCGGGCCGGCTTCTTCATCCCAGTCGACGTCGAAGACCCGCAAGTAGATCGTGCCGACGTGCAGCGCGGCCAGCGCGTGGGTTTCGGTCGCCGACAGCGCGAACCGAGTGCGCCAGTAGTAGAAGGCGCGCCGGGCCGGGGCGGTGTCGACCGTCGGCGCGGGCGGCGGCGGCGGCGCCGGGTCGCGCCCGCACGCCGCGAGCACCACGACGACCGCGAGGAGCGCCGCTCTCACGCGGTCAGGTGCTCGACGAGGATCTTGGTGCCGATCGCGATGAGGGCCAGGCCGCCGACGAGCTCGAGCTTGCCGCCCAGGCGGGCGCCGAGGGCGCGACCGAGCGGCGTCGCGACCGCGACCACCGCGGCGGTGACGACGGTGATGAGCGTGAGCGCGACGACCGGCGCGACCGGCAAGAGCGGGACCGTGACGCCGGCGGCGGCGGCGTCGATGCTGGTCGCGAAGGCCAGCACCACCAGCCCGCGCAGCGCGAAGGGATCGACCGGCGCGGCGGCGGCGGCGCCGGGGCGCAGCGCGGCGAGGATGGCCCGGCCGCCGAGGAGCCCGAGGACGCCGAACGCGATCCAGTGATCGACCCGCTCGAAGGCGTGGCCGAGCCGGGCCCCGGCCAGCCAGCCCAGCGCGGCCATCCCGCCCTGCAGCCCGCCGCACAGCGCAGCCAAGAGCGCGACGTCGACGAAGCGGATCCGGCGCGCGGTCAGGCCGCGCACCGCGCCGGCGGCGGCCGCATCCATCGACAGGCCGAGGGCCAAGACCAGCGCCGCGAGCATCGGCCGCACTCTAGCCTGGGTTGGTGCAGAATCGATCAGGTGTCGCCGACGGTCATCGCAGAGCGGTTCGAGCTCGGCGCGCTCGCCGAGTCGGGCGGCATGGGCGCGGTGTATCGGGCCCGCGATCGGCTGACCGGCGCGGCGGTCGCGGTGAAGCTGCTGGCGCGGGCCAACCAGCGCTGGGCCGAGCGGTTCCGGCGCGAGGCGCTCACGCTGTCCGAGCTCGCGCACCCGGCGATCGTCCGCTACGTCGCGCACGGCGTCGCGCCGTCGGGCGAGCCCTACCTGGCCATGGAGTGGCTCGAGGGCGAGGTGCTGTCGGCGCGGGTGCGGCGCGGACGCATGAGCTTCGCCGAGGCCGGCGACCTCGGGATCCGGATCGCCGAGGCGCTGGCCTTCGCGCACGGGGCCGGCGTGGTGCATCGCGATCTCAAGCCGGCCAACATCTTTCTCGTCGACGGCGATCCGCGGCGCGCGACGTTGCTCGACTTCGGCGTGGCCCGCCGGCAGTCGCTCCACAGCGACACCACCCGCACCGGCGACCGCGTCGGCACGCCGCGCTACATGGCGCCCGAGCAGATCCGCGCCGCCCGCACCGTCGACTGGCGCTGCGATCTGTGGAGCCTGGGCTGCGTGCTGCACGCCGCGCTGGCCGGGCGCCCGCCGTTCTCGGCCGCCGACGAGATGGCGACCTGGGGCAAGATTCTCCTCGAGGAAGCTCCGCTCCTGTCGGCGGCGCGCCCCGATGCGCCGCCGCCGCTGGTGGCGCTGGTCCGGCGGTTGCTCGAGAAGGAGCCGGCGTCACGCCCGGCCAGCGCGGCCGCGGTGGCGACCGAGCTGCGTCGCCTCGAGCGGCCCGAGGGCGAGGAGTCGACCGGGATCACGTCGGTTGGCGCGGCGCTCGCCTCGTCGAGCGAGCGGCGCCGGGTCGCGATCGTGATGCTCGGGCCCATCGGCGACAGCGGCGACGACATCGACACCGGCGACGACCGCGACGACACCGCGCCCGGCAACCTGCCCCACGTCGAGCTGGCCGCGGCCGCCGAACGCCACGGCGGCGGCTTCGAGCCGCTGGCCCATGGCGGCGCGATCATCACGTTCGCCGGCTCGCCGGCCGCGACCGATCTGGTGGCGCGAGCGGCCCGCTGCGCCCTCGAGGCCCGCGCCGCCTGTGGCGCGGCGATCGCGCTGGCCTCGGGGCGCGGCAACGCCGGCAACGTGTCGGTGGGCGACGCCATCGAGCGGGCGGCCGCGCTGTTGCGGCGCGCGCCGGTGAGCACCGATCCCGCGCGCGCGATCGCGATCGACGACGTGACCGCCGCGCTCTTGGGCTCGCGCTTCGAGCTCGACGCCACGCCGGCCCTGCGCAGCGAGCGCCCCGACGACGGCGTGCGCACCATCTTGGGCCGGGCCACGCCGACGGTGGGCCGCGAGCGCGAGCTCAACCTGCTGGTGCAGGCGTGCGCCGACAGCGCGAGCGAACCGGCGGCCGCGGCGGTGGTGGTCATCGGCGACGCCGGCGTCGGCAAGTCGCGGCTGCGGCACGAGCTGGTCGAGCGCCTCGGCCCGTCCGCGCGCCTGTGGTCGGGGCGCGGCGATCCGGTTCGCGCCGGCTCGCCGTTCTCGCTGCTCGGCTCGGCGCTGCGGCGACGGCTCGGCGTCGTCGACGTCACGACCCCGGCGGCGCGCGAGACCGCGGCCCGTCGCGTCGCGGTCGTGGTCGAGGACCTCGGTCTCGACGAGCCCGAGCGAGTCGCCGCGTTCCTCGCCCAGCTGATCGGCGCGCCCCAGCCGACGCCGGCCGGCGCTCAGCTCGCAGCCGCGCGGCGTCAACCGCGGCTCATGCACGACCAGCTGCGCCGCGCCTTCCTCGAGCTGGTCGCCGCCGAGCTGGCCCGCGGGCCGGTGGTCTGGCTCTTCGACGACCTCCACTGGGGCGACGCGCCGTCGCTCGAGCTGGTCGACGAGGCGCTGCGGGCGTCGGCCGATCAGCCGCTGATCGCGATCGGCTTCGCGCGACCCGAGGTCGAGAGCCTGTTCCCCCGGCTGTGGGTGCAGCGCGGCGCGACCCAGATCCGCCTGGGCCCGCTGGCCAAGAAGGCGGCGACCCGCCTCGCCGAGGGCGTGCTGGGCGGCTCGTTCGCGCCGGCGGTGATCGCGGCGCTGGTCGAGCGCGCCGCCGGCAACGCGTTCTTCCTCGAGGAGCTCTTGCGCGCGGCCGCGGCCGGCGAGGTCGATCGCCTGCCCGAGACCGTGGTCGCGATGGTGCAGGTGCGCCTCGAGGCGCTGGCCGCGCCGGCTCGCCAGGTGCTGCGCGCGGCGGCGGTGCTCGGCACCCGCTTCGTGGTCGCGCCGCTGGCCGCGCTCCTCGGCGCCGAGCTGCCCGAGCGCGAGCTCGACGCGCTGCTCGCCGACCTCCAGGCGCGCGAGGTGCTGGTCCGCGACGGCGCGGCGTTGATGTTCCGGCACGACACCATCCGCGAGGCCGCGTATGGGATGCTGCTCGACGACGATCGCCGCCTGGCCCACCGCAGCGCCGGGTTGTGGCTCGAGGCCCAGCACGAGCGCGACGCGCTCACCGTCGCGCAGCACCTCGAAGCCGGCGGCGAGCCCGCCCGCGCGGCGCTCTGGTACCGCTACGCTGCCGAGCGCGCCCTCGAGGCCGGCGATCCGCGGGCGGTGATCGATCGCGCGGCCCGCGGCCTCGAGTGTGGCGCCGTCGATCACGAGCGCGGCGCGCTGCTGCTGCTCGCGTGTGTGGCTCACGACTGGCTCGGCGAGACCGCGGCCACCGAGCGCTGCGCGATCGCCGCCCTCGACAGCGCGCGCGAGGGCTCGTCGACGTGGCTGCGCGCGTCCGCCGAGCTGGCGGTGGTCGCCGGGCGCCAGGGCAACCATCACCTGCTGGTCGGGGTCGCCCGCGATCTGACCCGGGCCCGAGCCGGCGAGGCCCGCCGCGATCGCGCCATCGCGCTGGCAATCGTGGCGTCGGAGCTGCTGCTGGTTGGCCACGTCGATCAAGCGCGCCGGCTGCTCGAGCGCGTCGAGGAGCTCGACGATGCCTGGTCGACCGACCCGGTGGCGGCGGCGTGGCGGCTGCGCGCGCGCGGCATCGCGGCGCTGATCGCCGGCGACAGCGTCGCGGCCTTGGCGGTGATGATCGACTCGACGCGCCAGATGGAGCAGGTCGGCGCGCGCCGCGACCTGGCCTCGGGGCTGGTCAACATCGGCTTCCTCGAGGTGCTGGTCGGGCGCTTCGCCGACGCCGAGGTCACGCTGCGGCGCGCGCTCGCGCTGTCCGACGAGCTGGGCGCGGTGCGCATCACCACCGTCGCGACGCAGAACCTCGCGCTCGCGGTCTACTACCGGGGCAACGCCGCCGAGTCGCTGGACCTGGCCCGGGCCGCCGAGCAGCTGGCCCGCGCGCAGGGCTCGCTGCGCATCGCGGGCGCCGCCGGCATCTACCAGGCGCGCGCGCTGCTGGCCCTCGAGCGCGGCGCCGAGGCCGCCGCGGTCGCGCGGCGCGCCATCGAGACGCTCGCGCAGGTGCCGCCCACCCTGGCCTACGCGCTGGCCGCCCACGCCGAGGCCGCGCTGGCCCAAGGCGACCTGGTCTTGGCCGACGACGAAGCCCGCCGCGCCGAGCGCCTCCTCGACGACCTGGGCGCGATCGAGGAAGGCGACGCCTACGTCCGCCTGGTCCTGGCCCGGGTCCGGCTCGCCTGCGGCGATCTCGCCGACGCCCACCGCATCGCCCGCGCCGCCGTCGCGCGCATCACCACCGCCGCGGCCGGCCTCTCCGACCCCGCCGCCCGCGCCACCTTCGCCGCCGTCCCCGAGCACGCCGCCCTGGCGGGGATGCTCTGAACGCGCGGGCTACCCGCGCAGGGCGCGGACGATCTCGTCGCGGATGACCGACTCGAGATCGACAGGACGATCGGCGGTGGTCGGCGTGGCGCTGTGAGGCGCGGGCGCGCAGGCGATGACGGGGCGGGGCGGCGGCGGCGGCGCGGCGCGGCTGGCCAGCTCGGCGCCAAAGGCGACCGCGCGATCGGCGGCCCGACCGAGGTTGGCCTTGGCGCGCGCGGCGAGGAGCCCGGCGATGGCGTCGTCGGGCAGCGCGCGCACGCCGCCCATGGGCAGCGCGGCCACCGCGATCGCCGCGAGGTGCTCGACCAGCTCGAGGCGAAGATAGGCCTGCTCGAGATCGGCGCCCCAGGCCAGCACGCCGTGACCGCCCAGGAGCACCGCGTCGACCGACTCGCACCACGGCGCGAGGGCGCGGACCGCCGGCTCGCCCGGCATCGCGAACGCGGTGCGCGGGATGATCGGGCCGAGCGACACTACCGCCTCGGCGATGAACGGGCGCGCGATCGGATGATCGTCGAGGCCGCCGGCCCCGCAAGCGATCGCGGTGGCGTGGACCGGATGCGCGTGGATCACCGCGCCGACGTCGGGGCGGCGGGCGTAGATCGCGAGGTGCAGGCCGAGCTCGCCAAAGACCTTGCCCGACCCGACCACCTTGCCGGCGGCGTCGAGCGCGAGGATGTCGCGGTCGTTCACCAGGCGCTTCGAGGTCGCGGTCGGCGTCGCCGAAAAGCCGCTGCCGTCGCGCACGCTGACGTTGCCGTCGTGGTTCGCGACCCATCCGCGGGCGTGCAGCTCGCGCGCGTAGCTCGCCACCGAGCCGCGCCGTCCGGCGATCACGACAGCTCCACCGCGTCGACGATGCCGACGACCAGCGAGCGGATCGGCACCTGCTCGCCCTGCTTCAAGATCTGCCGGACGCCGTTGCCCTCGGTGAGGACCAGCACCTGATCGCCGGGGCCGGCCTGGGCGTTGTCGACGGCGACGAAGCTATCGCCGGTGTCGGCGCCGTGCTCGTCGAGCGGCTGCACCACGAGCAGCGTGCGGCCCGCGAAGGCCGGGTGCTTCACCGTCGCGGTGACGTTGCCGAGCACGCGACACAGCCTCACGACTTACGGCCCTTCGCGACGCTGACCTGGGGCCGCTTCTTGGGCCGACCGGCCTCGGGCGTCGCCGCGGTGGCCTCGGTGGGATCGTCCTCGACGACGACCGGCACCGCCGCGAGATCGCGCTCGGGCGTGTAGACCTCGTCGACGATGCCGACGATCGCGGCGTCGACCGGCACGAAGAACGGCGTCAGCGCCAGCGCGGCCTCGCGCGAGCCGACCAGGTAGACGTGATCGCCGACGCCGGCCTGCACGGTGTCGACCGCGACCTGGACGTCACCGGTGGAGCGGCCGAGGTCGTCGACCGGCTGCACCAAGAGCAGCTTTTGGCCCTCGAGCCCCGCGGCCTTGCGCGCGGCGACGACGGTGCCGGTCACGATCCCGAGGTACATGCGGTCGCGACGGTAGCACCGCCGACCGCGGGACGCTACGCGGCGACGTGGCCGAGCTTGACCCGCAGCGCCGGATAGGCCGGGTCAGCGACCGCGCGCACGATCGCGATCGCGCCGCCCGCGGGCTTGACCAGCGCGGCCGCGAAGTCGCCCGACACCAGCAGGCCGGCGCGGTCGGCGGCGCGCTGGCACGCGGCGCGGTGGCGATTCAGGTCGAGCGCGGTCGGCGGTAGCTCGGCGAACAGCTGCTCGAAGCGCGCGCGGAGCCGCACCGGCAGCGCGCTGCGCAGGGCCTCGTCGCGGGCCCGCTGCACGTCGGGATCGCCGACCAGTCGGGCCACCGCCGCGTGGCTCGCCGGCGGCGCAAACGATCGCACCAGCGACGCCAGCAAGGTCGCGACCTCGGCGTCGGGTAGACCGGCGACGATCGCGCGCTCGGGTCGAGTCAGCTCGGCGGCGCGACCCAGCGCAAACCGACGCGCCCCGTCGACGGTGACGTCGCCGGCAGCCAGCCGCGGGCCCAGGACCACGATCGGAGTACCGGCGCAAACCACCTGCACGTCGGGCGCGCCGGCCTCGTCGCGCGCGTACAGCGACGCCGGGCCGCAGCCGAGCGCGGTCGCGATGCGCACGAAGGCGATCGCGGCGGCCGACGACGAGCCCGCGATGCGCTTGGCGCCGCGCGCGCCGGCTCGAGCCAGCGCGTCGTCGAGCTCGGGCCACAGCAGCCCCGCGGCCTCGGCCAGCGCCGCGAACACCGGGCCCAGCGCGGCCTCGTCGGGATCGACCAGATACGCCGGGCGTCCGTCGAGCGCGCCGCGATACGCCTCGCTGGGCGCGAGCGCGCGCATCGGGTGGACCGACCGAAACGCGGTCTGGTGGATGTCGGGCGTGACGCCGAGCGCGATCGCCAGATCGAGCGCGGCCCGGGCCTCGTCGATGCGCTCGGCGCGACGCAGCTCGTCGGCCCAGGCCGCCACGTCGGTGGGCGCGCCGCTCGACCACGCCAGCGCGCGCCGCAGCTCGACCAGCTCGGTCCGCCGCGCCGGTTCGGCGGCGAGGATCGGCACCAGGATGCGACGCGCCGCGGTCGCGGCCTCCGAGGTCGGCGCGATCGCGATCGCGCGATCGAACGCGGCCTGCGCGCTCTTGCCGTCGCCACGCTCGCGTCGCGCTTCGCCGAGCCGCAGCCACAGCGCCGCCCGCCGCCCGCGCATCGCCGGCTCGCCGTCGTCCTTGCCCGACAGGAACTGCCCGAGCATGTCGGCGGCGGCCTCGCTGTCCTTGCCGCCGCCGCCGGCCATCGCCAGCTCGCTGGCCAGCTCGACCACGTCGAGGCTGTAGGGATCGGCGGCCACCGCGCGCATCGCCGCCGAGCGGGCGCGCTCGGGATCGCCCGCGACCAGGTAGTCGCGGGCCGCGCGATCGAGCCGCGACGCCCGATCGGCGGCGGTCGCGCCGAAGGCCGCCATCAGCTCGGCGGTGCGCGCCGCGCTGGCGTGATCGCCGGCCAGATCGTGACGCTCGAGCAGCTTCTCGAGGAGCGCGACGTGCTTGGCCTCGAGCGGGTTGGCCGCGGCCAGCGCCGCTTGGTAGCAGGTCCGCGCGCGATCCTCGTCGGAGAGCATCATGAGCGCCATGTCGCCGAGGGCCTCGAACTGCCGCAGGCGCTCGCTCGGCTCGTCGGTGGCGCTGGCCTGGCGCGTGAGCAGCTCGTACGCGCGGGCCGGATCGTTGGCCTCGAGCGCCAGCTCGGCCAGCGCCTGCAACGCCGGACCGTAGCTGGGCCGCAGCTCGAGGACGCGAGCGTACAGCGGCGCCGCCTTCTCGGGACGCAGGCTGCGGAGCTCGGCGAGCGCCGCGTGGTACAGCCCGTGCGCCACCTCGGTCGGATAGCGCTCGGCCTCGTCGTGGGTGGCCAGCGCCGATAGGTGCAGCGCGGCCTCGCGCCAGCGCCGCGCCTGGTAGCGGTTCTCGCCGAGCGCGAGCTTGACCAGGATGTGGCCGCGATGCAGGCGATCGGCGGTGAGCAAGGTCTCGTACGCGGCGTCGTCGCGGCCGAGCTTCTCGTAGCACTCGGCCAGCCGACGATGGAGGTCGGCGGTGATGACCGGCACCGCTCCCGGCACGCCGTCGGTGAGCGTGCCGCGCAGGAAGACCTCGAGATCGTCCCAGCGCGCCGCGTCGGCGTACAGATCGGCGAGCGCGACCACCGACGGGACGTGCCCGGGGTCGGCGGCCAGCGCCTCGGTGAGCCGACGCTCGGCGATGAGCTCGATGCCGGCGGCGCGGGCCAGCGCGGCCAGCTGGGTGAGCACGCGGGCCCGCTCGCTCGGCGACAGCGCGGCGTCGGTGAGCCGTTGCTCGAGGAGCCGGGCCGCGGTCTCGGGATCACCGCCCTGCTCGATCAGGCCGGCCAGCGCCCAGATCGCGTCGGCGTGATACGGCCGCACCGCCAGCAGGCGCTCGAAGGCGGCGCGGGCCGCCGCCGGATCGCCGACCCGATCGCGCAGCGCCACGCCAGCCTCGTACAGCGCGGCGACCTTGGTCGCGTCGTCGCGCGCGGCGTCGGCCTCGCGCAGCTTGGCGTCGGCGAAGGTGCGCGGATCGGCGTCGCCGACCGACAGCTTGGCCAGCATGCCGAGCGCGGTCGGGTGATCGGGCACCAGGGCGAGCGCGGCCTGCACCGAGGCGCGCGCGCCGACGGCGTCGCCGAGCCCCTCGCTGCGGAGCTGGGCCAGCCGGAGGTGGAGCGCGGCGCGATCGCCGGTGTTGGCGTCGGCGCCGAGCGCGTCGAGGCGACCCTCGAGCACGGCCGCGGCTTCGCGGTGACGGTCCGCGGCGATGAGCGCACCGACCAGCTGATGGGTGAGCGCGGCGTCGCCGGGCGCGATGGTGCGGGCGTGGCGCAGCGCGGCCGCCGCCTCCTCGGGCGAGCCCAGCCAGTCGAGCAGGACCGCGGCCCGACGCGACAGCAGCGCGACCCGCTCGCTCGGCTCGCCCACCAGGGTCGCGCGCCGGCGCAGCACCTCGGCCAGCTCGCCCCAGCGCGCCTGCGCGACGCACAGCCGGTCGAGGGCGGCCAGGGTCTCGACGTCGTCGGGCCAGCGCGCGATCAGCTGCTGGTAGGTCTCGATCGCCCGCTCGGGCAGCTCGAGCTCCTGCTCGTACACGCCGGCGATGCGGCGCAGCGCGTCGCGGGCCTCGACGGTGCCATCGGCGATCTCGCCGATGCGGCCGTGGGCCTCGATGACCTTGCTCCAGCGCCCGACCTTGGCGTAGAGCCCGCCGAGCTGGCGCAGCACCGCGACGTCGGTCGGCGCCAGCTGGCGCAGCCGCTCGAGGGTGTCGATGGCGTCGTGGGGATGGGCGAGATGATCGTCGTAGATCGCGGCGAGCTCGCGCAACAGCGCCGGCCGCTCGGCCTGCGGCGCCGCGGTGCCCAGGCGAGGATCGGTGCGCTCCTCGAGGGACGCCGCCAGCTCGACCCAGCGCTGGCCGCTGCGATACAGCGCCTCGAGCCGGGCCCGGGCCGCGGCGTCGTCGGGGCGCATGCCGAGGATGCGTCGGTACTGGGCCTCGGCGCGCAGCGCGCTGCCTTGCCGTTCGCGGATCGCGCCCACTTCCATCAGCAGCTCGGCGGCGGCATCGGGAGTGTGGGTGTCTTCGGCCAGCGCCTCGTACAGCTCGGCCAGGCGATCCCAGGCGTCGTGATCGCCGGCCAGGCGATACAGACGGCCGCGGGTCTCGGCGTCGCCACCGACGACGCGCCGGGCGATCGCGAGGGCCCGAGCCAGGGTGTCGAACGCGCGCGTGAGGTCGCGCGCGCCGTTCTCCCAGGCGTCCGACGCCCGGTACAGCCAGCGCACCTTGGCGTCGGCGTCGCCGGCCGGCAGCAGCTCGTACGCGGCGGCCAGCTCCTCCCACGGCGACTCGAAGGCCCGGGTCGGCAGCTGCGGCAGCGGCGGGCGACGCACCACCGCCTGGGCCCGCTTGGCCGGCGGCGGCATCGGGCGCGGCTCGATCTTGGGCGACCGCGGCGGCGGCGGCGGCAGGCGCGGCTTGGCGGTCGCGGTCCCGTGCGGCCCCGGGCTCGGTCGCGCCAGCGCGGCGGCGACCGCTTGCGCCGGCGGCAGCAGCTCATCGAGATCGATCGGCTGCGTCGAGTCGCCGACGTCGAGGTTGCCGTCGTCGAGGCCGTCGTCGAGAGCGGTCGGGTCATCGCCGTCGTCGCTCTCGAGCGCGCCATCGAGGTCGGCGATGAGCAGCTCCTCGGTGCGCTGGTCGCGCTGGCCGATCGGCGGTGCCAGATCGCGATCTCGATCGATCAAGATCATCGCCGCCGCCGGCTCCGGCTTGGGCATGCGATCGCCGTCGCGGTACTTGCCGATCGCCTTGGCCAGCCGCCACAGGTTGGCGAGCGTGTCGGCGTCCTCGGGCGCGAGCACGAACGCGACCAGGTGTCCGCGGTAGGCGCGCGGCAGATCTTTGTGATGCTCCTCGATGACCTGGGCCCGGCGCCGCAGCGCGGCCAGCCGATCGGGACCCTCGGAGCGCTCGGCCAGCGCGGTCTCGACCGCGATCACGTCGGCCCAGGTGCGGTTCTTGCCGGCCAGGCGATACAGCGAGGCGCGCAGGTCCTCGCGCTCGGGCGCCCAGGCGAACGCCGCCAGCAGTTCGATTCCGGCAGCTTTCGGGTCGTGGCTGCGCTCCTCGAGGATGCTGGCCTTGCGGGCGTACAGCTCGGCCTTGGCGGCGCCCGGCGCGGCCCGCAGCGCGACGTCGTAGCTGTCGAGCGCCTGCTTCCACAGCACGCGGGCGTCGCCCTCGGTGGCCAGCCGCTCGATCTCGACGAGCAGCTCGGCGTCGCGCGGCGCCACCGCCAGCGCCTCGACCAGCGCGCTCATCGCCTTGGGCCGATCCGAGAGCCGGCGCTCGGCGACCGCGGCCAGCTCGCGGCTGGCGGCCAGGTACGCGGTCAGGTCGAGCCCGGCCTGGCGCTGGCGCTCGCCGTCGTAGACCTCGGCCAGCTCGCGCCACAGCCCGTAGGCCTCGGCGGCGCGGCGCAGCTCGGCGAGCGTGGTCGGGTCAGGGGCCTCGTCGTGCGCGCGTCGCCACGCCTTGAAGCCGCCCTTGTGATCGCCGAGCTTGGCGGCGGTGAGCGTCGCGATGCGGAGGTGCAGCGTACGGCGCGCGCGGCGATCCTCGACGCGAGCCAGCCGGCGCTCGAGGATGCGCACGGTCGCCTTCACGTCGCCCAGCTTCTCGTACAGGTCGGCGGCGGCGGCCAGCGCCTCGTCGTGCTGCGGCTCCATCGCGAGCACGCGCTCGTAGGCCTGCAACGCCCGCGCCGGGTCGCCGATGCGATCGCGACAGGTGACGCCGATCTCGAGGGCGCGGGCGATCTTCGCCGACGGCTCGGTCACCAAGTACAGCTCGCGCTCGGCGATGCGCACCGAGGCCTGGAAGTCGCCGCGGGCCTCGTAGAGCCGGCGCAGGATCGAGTGGGCGTCGAGATCGGTGGGGTCGAGCTCGGCGACCAGGCGCTCGAGCTGGCGGCAGGCGTCGTCGGTGGCGCCCAGGCGATCGGCGAGCACCGCGGCGCGCTCGCGGGCGGCCGCGGTGGCGCGTGGCAGATCGTCGACGGCGTAGACCTCGGCGTGGACCGCGAGCAGCTCGGCCAGCTCGCGATAGCGCGCCGCGCCTCGATAGAGCCGGGCCAGCGCGTCGAGGGCGTCGCGATCGCGCGGCGTGACCTCGCGCAGCCGCTCCCAGGCCTTGATCGCGCGCTGGCCGTCGCCGAGCTTGCCGTCGACGATCGCGGCGTAGCGGGTGAGATCACGGGCCCGCATCGCGGCCGCCGCCGAGCCGGACTCGGGCGGCGTCGCGGTCGGCGGATAGCGCACCGCATCGAGGCGCTCGAGCACCGCGGCCAGCTCGCCCCAGCGCTGCGCGGCCTGGTACAGATCGGCCACGGCGGCCAGGGCCTCCTCGTCGGTGGGCGCGGCTCGCAGCGCCTGCTCCCAGCGCTCGAGGGCGCGCGCGTCGTCGCCGTCGTCGAGCGCCATGCGGGCCAGGCGACGCAGGACCTTGGCGCGCTCGGCCGGGCCGGTCGCCGAGGCCGCGTGGTACTCGAGGGTCTGGACCAGGCGCTTCTTGTCGCCGGCCTGCTCGAGCGCGCGCGCCATGCGATCGAGGGCGTCGCGATCGCCGGGCAGGAGCTCGAGGATGCCGCTGGCGGCGTAGACCACGCCGTCGACGTCACCGAGCCGGTGCTCGCACATGGTCGCGAGCTTGCGCAGCGCGGTGAGCCGCTCGACGCGCTTGCCGACCGGCCACTCGCGCCCACCACCGGCCGGCCGCGGCGCGACGGTCTCGCCGAGCCGGGTCGCGTCGAGCTCGAGCTGGCGCCGCAGCGTGCGGGCGAGGCCGGCGTCGTCGCCCTCGCGCTCGTACATCTCGGCGAGGGCCTTGAGCGCGGCCTCGTCGTTGGGACGCAGGCCCACGACCTCCTCGTACAGGGCGATCGCGCGGCGCGGCTCGACCTGGCGCTCGCGGTAGGTGTTGGCGATGCGCTTGAGCGTGTCGGCGCGGGCGGCGCCGGTCTGGGCCGCCTGGGCCTCGCCCTCGAGCACCGCGACCAGCTGCTCCCAGGTCTTGGCGCGCGCCGACAGCCGCCGCACCGCCTCGCGGGCCTTGGGGCTGCCCGGCTCGATCTCCTCGAGACGCCGCCAGGCGTCGAGGGCGCGCGGCACGTCGCCGAGGCGCAGCTCCGAGATCTGCGCGATCTCCTCGAGCCGGCGGACCAGCTCGCCGGGGGCGGCGCCGACCTCGCGGGCGTTGTCGAGCGAGAACTCGTAGAGGTCGCACAGGCCGCGATAGTCGCGGCGCTCGCGGAAATGCTCGACGTAGCGCGCCAGCGCGTCGTCGTTGTGAGGGTCGAGCGACAGCGCCTGGTGCAGCAGCTCGGCCGCACGATCCTTGTCGCTCAGGTGATCGCGGATGAGCGCCGCCAGCTCGAGCAGCTCGGCGACCTGGCCCGCCGGATCATCGGCGAGCGCGGCCAGCTCGCGCTCGTGGAGCGCCGCCAGCTCGGTCCAGCGCTGATCGTCGTGGAGCAGCCGGCGCAGGCGACGGGCGGTAGCGCCGCCGGGCGGCTCGAGCGTGGCCAGCTCGGTGAGGGCCCCGATCAGCTGTCCGCGATCCGGACGCTCGCGATCGTAGAGCGCGACCCGCAGGCCGAGCAGGCGGGCCCGCTCGCCGTCGTCCTCGGCGTAGGCGGCCAGCGCCGAGCGTTGGGCCAGCAGGCGGTCGAGCTCGTCCCAGCGCTCGTCGGCGCGCAGCGCGGCCTCGAGGGCGTTGGCCGCCGCGAGGTGATACGGGTCGGCGCCGACCGCGCGCCGCAAGAAGCTCACGCCGGCCGCGGCGTCGCCGCCCGCGAAGCAACCCCGGCCCAGGTCCATGTACAGCTCGCTGGCCTTGCGGGCGCCTGCGCTGGGATCCTCGGCGGTGTTGCCCCAGGCCGGCGAGCCGTAGATCTCGGCGAGGGTCTCGCGCGCGCCGGCCGCGTCGGCATCGAGGCGCACCGCGCGATCGCAAGCGGCCGCGGCCGCCGCGCCGTCACCGCGCCGCAGCTCGACCTTGGCGAGGGCGAGCCACAGCTGGGCCCGCCCCATCGGCGGCGCCTGGTCGCCGAGCACGTCGAGCTCGGCGCGGTACAGCTTGGCGACCATGGCGTCGTCGCCGAGCGAACCGTAGAGCGCCCGCGCCGCGGCCAGCGCGTCGGTGCGCTCGGGCTCGATCCGCCAGGCCGCCTGCCAGTGCGCGAGGGCGCGATCGACCCGGCCGAGGTGGTGGTCCCACAGCCCGGCCGCCACCCGATGGCGCGCGGCGCGGCGCGCGAGGCCGGCGCGATCGCTCTTGGCCTTGCTCGGTGACACCTCGGCGAGCCGGGTCAGCTCGTCGAGCTCGGCCTCGAGGATGTCGGCGGCCTCGGCCGGCTTGCCGGCGGTCATCAGCATCTCGACCAGGCGCGTGGTCGCCCGCTCCTGGGCCGGATCGAGAGCGCACGCGGCGCGCAGATCGCGCTCGGCCAGCGCCGCGTGACCGAGCACCGCGCGGGCCTCGCCGGCCTCACTCCACAGCTCGGCGGCCTTGGGCGGCGCCGGCTCGAAGGGCGCACGCAGCTCGCACACCTCGGCGAGCAGCTCGCCCTGCCCGCCCGCGCGTAGCGCTTGCCGCAGGGTCGCGAACCGCGCGCCGTCGCGCGGATCCTTGCGGAAGCCCTCGAGGTCAGCCGTCGCGACCGGCGTGGGCCGGGTCGGGGTTTCGTCCTGGCGCTGCGTCATCTACGCCGCGGCGTCCGCAGCGTTGGCGACGGTATCACAGCCGTCGCCGCGCGGTCGGCCGCGACGCCAGACCGGTCGGCGACTACGCGGCCTCGTCGACGGGCAGCGGCCGCGGGACCGGCGTGAGGATCATGCGCGACGAGGCGAGCGGCAGCAGCCCGGCGACCGCGGGTGGCGCCGCGACCACCTTGCGGGTGCCGGCGCGGACGTGCTCGGGCACGCCGTGTAGGTCGCGCACGATGCCGAACACCGCGAGCGTGCGCAGCACGTAGTAGGTGACGTCGACCTCCCACCAGAAGAAGCCCTGACGCGCCGACACCTGGTAGTGATGGTGGTTGTTGTGCCAGCCCTCGCCGAGGGTGATGATCGCGAGCACCGGGTTGTTGCGCGAGTCGTCGCCCGACGGGTAGCGCTTGCCGCCCCACAGGTGCGACAGCGAGTTGATCGTGAACGTGCCGTGCCAGCACAGCACCTGCGAGACCGCGAAGGCCCACACCAGGCCGAACCAGCCGCCGACGACAAAGCTGACGACCGCGACCACGACCGGCGGCACCAGCCAGTAGCGATCGAGCCAGCGCAGCTCGGGGTACTTCGCGAAGTCCTTGATCGCGGCGTGGTCGGTGCCGTCGAAGTCCTCCGACACGATCCAGCCCACGTGCGCCCACCAGAAGCCGCCGTGGTACGGCGAGTGGAGATCCTCGGCGGTGTCGGAGCCGCGGTGGTGGCGACGGTGATGCGCGGCCCACCACAGCACGCCCTTCTGGGCGGTCGCGGTGGCGCCGAGCGCGAGCACGAACTGGAACCCGCGCGAGGTCTTGTAGCTGCGGTGCGCGAAGTAGCGGTGGTAGCCGCCGGTCACGAAGAACATGCGCACCGCGTACAGGCCCATCGCCCAAGCCACCCCGCGCCACGAAAAGCCGAGCGCGACGACGCCGGCGACCGCGACGACGTGGATCAGCCAAAACGGGAACGACTCGGCGTTGAGGTAGACCTTCCGCCAACCGCGCGCCTGGGACTTCGCCGCAGTCTGCATCCGTCGGGTTTACCGCTGCGCGCGGCGTTGGCTTGCGACGAGTGCGTCACGGCCCGTCACGGTTTGGTCACGGCGCTCGCGAGCTCACCGACAGATGGCGGCGCACAGCTCCTCGGGCGCATCGACGAGCGCATCGGGCCCGGCCGCGACCAGCTCGCGGCGGGGTCGGAAGCCCCAGCTCACCGCGACCGCGCGCATCTTGGCGGCCCGCGCGCACGCGATGTCGACGCCGGAGTCTCCGACGAACGCGCAGCTCGCCGGCGGCAGGCCCAGCGCGTCGGCGGCGATGAGCGCCGCGGTCGGATCGGGCTTGAGCGGGATGCCCGCGCGCTGCCCGAACACCGCCGCGAACGGCCACGCGCTCAGCAGCGCCGCGGCCAGCGTGCGCGTCAGCTCGTGCGGCTTGTTCGACACGATCGCAAAGGCCAGCCCGCGCGCCACCAGCTCGTCGAGCGCGGGCCCGAGTCCTTCGTAGATCGTCGTGCGCGCCATCGGTGCGGCGCGGTAGGCCTCGCCAAACCCGTCGTAGACCGCGTCGACGTCAGCGCGGCCCGCGACCGCGCGGGTGACCAGCGACCGCGCGCCATCGCCGACCCAGCCCCGCACCTGCGCGAGCGTCGGTGCCGGCAAGCCGTGGCTGACCAGCGCCGTGGTCAGCGCGTGGGCGATGTCGCCGAGGCTGTCGACCAGCGTCCCGTCGAGGTCGAAGATCGCAGCGCGGATGCGGTTCACCTCGATGACCATATCAGCGTCGCCGGGTCAGCCGACCGAGCCACCCGCGACGAGATCCCTACGACATGCGGTCTCGCATCGCGGGCGGTCGCTGGTAACCGACCGGCTCACCACCGGCGAGGTCGGCCTCGCGCCCGGCGTGCGCTACCCTCGCGCGCATGACGCGCTGCCTCTATCTTCACGGCTTTGCGTCGGGGCCGGGCTCGACCAAGGGCGTCGGGTTCGCCGATGATTTTGCCGGCCGGGGCCTCGCCGTGGAGCGCCTCGATCTGCGGGTGCCGTCGCTCGAGCACCTGCGGCTGTCGCGGATGATCGAGCACGTGCTGACCCGGGTCGGCGACCGCGAGCCGTGCGTCCTCATCGGCTCGAGCCTGGGCGGGCTGACCGCGGCGCGGGTCGCCGAGCGATCGCCGCAGGTGAAGGCCTTGGTGCTGATGGCCCCGGCGTTTCAGTTAGTGCCGCGCTGGCGCGAACGGCTAGGCGACGAGGCCTGGCAGGCCTGGGCGTCGTCGGGTTGGCTGGCGATCCACGACTACGCCGAGCGGCGTGACAGCCGGGTCGACTTCGGGTTTGCCCAGGACGCGATCGCGACCGACGACGGCTGGCCGGCCGCGGTGGTGCCGACGCTGATCTTCCACGGCACCCGCGACGAGGCGGTCGACGTCGAGCTGTCGCGCGCCTGGACTGTCCGGAACCCGGACACGTCGCTGGTCGAGCTCGACGACGATCACCAGCTGGTGGCCTCGCTGCCCGCGATCTTGCCGCGAGCGTGGGAGTTCCTGGCGCCTTACGTGGGCCCGCTGTCGCCGTAGCCGCCGGCGGCATCGGCCGGCTGCGGTCTGACGTGTCGACGAGCGGGTGGAGGCCAGCTTGGTCCGGCGCCGCGCTCAGTTGGTGCGCTCGCAGCCCTGCATGACCGAGCTCTGGGCGAGCACCGACGCGTAGACAGCGTCGCGCAGGTCGAGGGCGAGCAGCGTGCGCCAGGCGGCGTCGCACTCGTGGCGTAGCACCGCCGAGCGCACCTGCTTGGCGAGCCGCACCACCTCGGGCTGGGTCTCGAGCGGCGGCCGCTCACGGGTCGAGCCGCCGTCGAGCGACGACGGCGGGCCGAGGACGTCCATCGTCGGGGCCGGGCCGGGCCGCCAGGGCTCGACGCCGGTGATGCCGATCGTCAGGAACACCAGCCCGACGAGCACCAGCGCCGTGCCACCGACGACCATCTTCCCGCTGCGGTCGCTTTCGAGGTTGTGCGCGAGCTCGTGGCCGACCGCGTCGACGCCCACGCCGCCGACCACCGCTCCCGTCGCGGCCACCAGCCCGCCAACCGCCATGAGGGTGCGAGCGCTGCATCGTGCAGGCCGGCGTCGCGGCGAGGAGGGACCCGAGGGCGAGCGCGGCGACGGTCCGGGTCATGGTCGGACCATCAGCAAGGGCGGTGCCGCATCTGGGTCCGCGAGGTTGCGGGGCGCGACCGTGCAAGATCGGACGGTGGGCGTCCGCCTATAACCGCAGGCCGACGAAGCCGGTCGGCCAGATCTGGACGTGGAGATCGCGATCGTCGAGGGCCGGCGTGGTCATGCGCTTGGCGGTGAGTCCGTCGCGGGTCTGGTCGCTGGTGACGTAGACGTTGAGCGCGGCGCCGACGACGACCGTGGCGGGGCCGATCGGATAGCCGACGACGACACGGAGCTGGTTGAGCAGATCGAGCTCCGACGTGAAGTCGCCGCCGTAGACGACGTGCCACGCCATCGCCTCGACGTCGACGGTGGCGGCGCCGCGCTTCCAGCTCGGGCCCATGCCGAGGCCGTACATCCACACGTCGCGATCGGAGACCTCGCGGTCGACCAGCGACGAGTCGGCGTGGCCACCGACCCCGTAGACGTTGTGCCAGCGCCGGCTGCCGTGGCGCAACACCAGCGTGCCGACCGCGCGGTTGTCGAGGGTGGCCTCGAGCTCGGTGCGGCCGCCGCGCACGAGGTTGAGCAGGCCGATCGAGACGCCGTCACCGCCGCCGGCGATGTTGACGACGCCGACCTGGACCCCGTCGACCCGGCGCGCGATGTTGACCGCCCCGGCGATCTGGGTGCCGCGCACCTCGCCGGCGAGGTTGAGCGCACCCGCGACCTGCACGCCGAGCACGCGCTTGCCGGCGACGTTGACCGCGCCGGCGACCTGGGTGTCGACATCGCCGCCCGCGATCGCGAGCGCGCCCCCGATCTGCGCGCTGGCATCGCCGGTCGTGAGCGCGAGGGCGCCGCCGATCTGGGCGCCGCGGACCTCGGTGGCGATCGCGAGCGCGCCGGCGATCTGCACGCCGTGGACCGGGCCGGCGACCGCGAGCGCGCCGGCCGCTTGGCCACCCTCGACGCGACCGGCGGTCGCGAAGGCACCAGCGATCTGCGTGCCGACCAGATCTTCGGTGACGATGCTGCCGACGCCGGCGACGTTGAACGCGGCGAGGCGACGGCGCCCGCCGAGCACGACATCGATCGCGACGCCACCGGTACCGCGGGGCCCCGAGACGTCGATACCCAGCACCGGGACCAGGCCGAGGCCGAAGCGGGTGGCCCGCGGCGCGGCGCGAACCGGCGCGGGCGCGGGACGGGCACGGCGGATCGGTGGCGCCAACACCGGCGCGTCGGGCACGGCCTCGCCGAGCGTGGCCGCGAAGACCGGCGCCGGCGCCAGCGACGCGGTGGCCTCGGGATCGGACGCTGGCCGCGCCAGCTCGGCGAGCAGCGCGCCGGCCTCGTCGCGCGCGAGGTTGCCGACCACCAGCGCGACCACCTCGGCCGCGGCGGCGGCGTTGGCCGGCAGCTCGATCGCGCGCTGCTGGGTCGTCGTGGTGAGCACGACGGCGATGCTGGCGCGGGCTCGCTCGTCGACGGTGATCGCGACGCACGGCGCGGTGCAAGCGGCGTCGCGGTCGACCAGCGTGGTCGCGACGCCGAGCTCCATCCCGATGGCGCTGGCGATGGCGGCACCGTCGAGCGCGCCGTGGACGCGCACGCGCAGTACGTCGGTAGCAACGGTAGGGGCGGAGGTAGCGGGTGCGTCGTCGCCGTGCGCGGCCGGGGCGGTGGCCAGGAGCACGGCGCTGAGCGTGACGCAGGAAGCGAGGAGCGATCGGAAGGTCATGGCTCGTGGTCTCCGGACGCCCGAGATCCGTTCACGGCTGACCGTCGGCGAGCGCGGCGCGCAGCTCGGTCGCCTCGCGCTGGCGGTAGCCGTGCTCGATGGCACCGGCGGCAAACGGCGCGAGCGCGGCCCGGGCCTCGTCGAGGCGATCGAGGCGAACCAGCACGAGGGCCCGGTTGTAGCGCGCCTCGGCGACGAAGCGCCCGCTCGGAAATGCGGCGAGATAGGCGTCCCACGCCGCGAGAGTCTCGGCGGGTGCGCCGCCGCGGAAGTGGAGCGCGTGGGCGCGGCGATAGACGACGACGTCGGCGCCGGCATCGACGGACGCGAGCGACGCGACTGCATCCCGGGGCGGACGCGGCTTGCGCGGCGGACGCGGCTTGGCGATGGGTGCGGGAATCAAAACCGCCGAGGGAGGCCGGGCCGGCGCGAGGCGCGACTCGGGCTCCGTGACGGTATCCGTGACGGTATCCGTGACGGTATCCGTGACGGTATCCGTGACGGTATCCGTGACGGTATCCGTGACGGTATCCGGGACGGTATCCG
>Ga0209591_10000302_pt1 | contig 65481 bp, 46 predicted proteins | sample MAT01_FD_187207 | JGI IMG/M metagenome (GOLD analysis project Ga0209591, IMG submission 187207) | Freshwater microbial communities from Lake Fryxell liftoff mats and glacier meltwater in Antarctica - MAT-01 (SPAdes) (version 2) | ecosystem: Environmental > Aquatic > Freshwater > Ice > Liftoff...
CGAATGCGTCCCCCGCCCTGCAGGATGATTTCCTGGTGGGTGACTTTATGGCTTCCGTCAATGACCACTCGGATCACTTTTTGGTGGGCCAGAGAACTGACCAGGAGATTACCCTTCCACTTGCCAAAGAGATCTCCGGTGACAAAATCAATCGCCGAAACGGCAATTGATGGTGTCCAGTTAATAGCAGGTTGTTCCATGCCCTCTTTTTCTGTGATGTCGGTGATAGGCGTGCCGCTATAGTTAATGCCGTAAGTGATGATGGGCCAGCCGTAATTGGCACCTTTTTTGATTAGGTTCAATTCATCTCCGCCTCGGGGACCGTGCTCCGTTTCCCAAAGAAGCCCGGTTCCGGGTTGAAAACGCAGTCCCTGTGGATTCCTGTTGCCGTAGGTCCAGATTGAGGGACGGGCCCCTTCGGTTTTGACAAAGGGATTATCCACGGGAATCCTGCCGTCGTCGTGGATGCGGTGGATTTTTCCCGCAACATGATCCAGCCGTTGCGCCAGGTTTTCCGGTGTGGCTTTACCACCACGATCCCCGATGCCGAAATAAAGATAGTTGTCCTGATCGAAGTCAATCCGACAGCCGTAATGATTTCCGCCCTGTGTATAATCTTCCATAGGAGGGGCGAAAATGGTTACAAGATCCACGAGGGCATTATCTTTCAACCGTGCCCGGATCAGGTTTGTGTTGCTTCCTTTGTCTGTTTTTTTGGAGAACGCCAGATAAATCCAGCCATTAGAGGCATAATCCGGATGTAATTCCACATCGAGAAGCCCGCCCTGGCCTCTCTTGTCTACCTCGGGAACATTGGCAACGGGTTGGGGAAGAAGCTGGTTGTTCTCAATGACGCGAAGCTGGCCGGCCTTTTCTGTCACTAGAATGCGTCCATCTGGAAGCCGGGCCATGGCCCAGGCGTCCTTGAGACCTTCCACCATCACTTCCCTACGAAAACTTAATTCCTCCGAGCGAATGATCTCGCCTGTCTGGGAAAAGACCTTTAAAGAAAAGTAGCAGTTCAAAAAAAATAGCAGACAGATAAAACGCATGACACACGCTAGGTTCGCTTCCCGCCTTTTGCAAGTCACAGCATTCACCCTAATGCCGTTTTTCTACGGCTGCGGATCATCGGATTCTTCTGCTCCTGCCGTGCTGAGTGCCGATATGGACATTGATACCCTTCTCCAGCAAGGAGAAGAACTTTACAGTCAGAACTGTGCCACCTGTCATTATGGGGGCGGTGGAGGAGGCCAGAACCCGTCCTTGTTTACCTCTTCTATCGTTAAAGGGTCGCCCGAAGGTCTGATGAAAGTCATTCTACAGGGACAGAGAGGAGTCAGTATGGTCGACGGCCGGAAGTTAAACGGGATCATGCCAGCTCAGGCGTATTTGAATGACGTGGAAGTCGCGGCGATCGCGACCTATGTCCGCCGGGAATTCGGAAAAGTGGAAGAACCCGTGCAACCTGCTGTAGTATCCAGGTTCAGACAAAAATAAGCGGTGTGGTTTCTACTTCAGGAAACAAGGCCAGTTCCTTGATTTCCAGGGCAAAACGTTTGATGGCTTCTTTTTCAAAAGGCCCCAAGCCGAAACGTATCCACTCGGTCAGATACTGGAACTCCTCAGCTGTACGGGCGATTTCTCCCCGCGCGGAAAGGCCTTTCAGGCAACGTTGGCGGAAAGCTTCAGCCTGCTCCCCACTCAGACTGCAGGAAGGATGCAGGGCCCAGACGGCAAAAACAAAGGGCATGCCGGTGTAGCTTCTCCAGGCACTTCCAAGATCGCTGATTTGAGCTTTGGGAAATTCCCTTCGAAAACGCAAGGCCCGGTCACCGATCAGCAATTGCCCATCGGCCTCGGCGCCGTCATCCTTCAGTTCAGGCTCTGTTTTCCAGTGTTTTTTTAATAAAACTTTTAGAAGAGTTGCCGATGTTAGTGACGCAGCATCCAAAGCGATGCTTTTCAGCTCCTTGACGGGTTTATTGTGGGCCAGGATCACACTGTAAACGGGTCCCTGGCAGGCTATGGCTATCCCATCAATGATTTTGATATTTTTTTCCAGAAAACATTCCACGACCGGGATCAGTGCCACATCCAGCAATCCCCTCCGGAACTCATTCGCCAGGACACTGGGTTCGCGCAACAGAACGGTATTCGGAAGATGATGAAGCAACGGCTTGGCGTTGAGGTAAGGAACGCATCCGATGCGGAGATGTTCGATCATGGAATATCGGTGGGGTAAGACATCTCAGACCTCCTGCAATGCAGTTGTCTGAAAATCACGATAAAACGTATCCCGCTGAACGGGGTCGCGGCCTGCTTCACGGATTGCTTTTTCCAGCTGAAACCGCGTCATGCCAACGGGCGTGGTGGCTCCCGCCATGTGGAAAATTTTTTCATCGGCAATGGTTCCGTGAAGATCATCCACTCCGTAAGACAAAGCAATCTGCGCCACGGAAAGGCCCATGCTGATCCAATAGGCTGTCAAGTGATCGAAATTGTCCAGGAATATGCGGCAAAGGGCCAACATCCGCAGCTCCTCCAAGGCTCCCACCCGTCGAATATGGGAAAGTTCATTGTTCTCCGGCTCGAAAGCATAGGGAACCAGTGCGGTGAAGCCTTTGGTTTCATCCTGGAGATCACGCAGTCGGCGGAGATGATCGATGCGTTGCGCGATGCTTTCGACATGGCCATAGAGCATGGTGCAGGTGCTTCGCTCACCCATTTGATGCCAGATGCGGTGCACTTCCAACCACTCGTCAGCTGATTCCTTGCCGCGGCAGATGCGGTCCCTCACTTCCGGATCGAAAATTTCAGCTCCCCCGCCGGTCAGCGCATTCAGGCCTGCTTCACGCAGTTCTTCCAGTGTCTGACGGATCGGGGCTTTGCGGATACGTTCGGCCAGGTGCCGGATTTCGATTGCAGTGAAGGCTTTGAGCTTCAACGAGGGATCCACCGCCTTGAGTTGTCTCAGCATGCCGGTGTAATAGTCGAAAGGGAGTGTGGGATGCAGTCCCCCTACGATATGAATTTCGGTAATGCCCTCCGCCAAAGATTTTTTGGAAGCTTCAACCATTTCTTCAATGGAATACTGAAAGGCATCGTCATCGCGTTTTTTGCGGGCAAAAGCGCAGAATTGGCAGTTCAGGATGCAGATATTTGAATAATTCAGGTAACGGTTGATGACATAGCTGGCACGGTTGCCGTTTTTCCGTTCGCGAACCTGATTGGCCAGGCGCCCCAATTCGTGAAGGGATGCGTATTGATACAGCCAGAGGGCTTCTTCCGGGGTGATACGTTGCTCCCCCTCCACTTTGTCCGAGATCGAACCGAGCATTATTGAATTTTCGTTCATGAGTTATCTAAATCAAAGTCAAAAATACACCCAAGAATAGTGCCAGGCTAACGGCGGCATTGACATGGAAGAAGGCCTTGTTGAGATTTCCCGGGTCGTTGCTGGATGAAAGGCGGTGCTCCCAGAGCAGGCAGGCACAAACAAAAACCCAGGCCGCAAAATAAATCCAGCCCAGCCCGGCTAACCATCCGAAAAGCCCGAAGCCCAAAGCCGCTGCCAGATGAAAACCACGCGAGATGCGGAGGGCACCTCCCACCCCGTAACGGGCCGGAATGCTGTGCAGCCCTTTGGCTTTGTCGAAAGCGATATCCATCGTCGCGTAGATAATGTCAAACCCTCCTACCCAAAGCAGAACGGAGAGGGCCAGAACATAGGGTTCGAGGCTCCACAACTCACCGGTCACTGCCGCCCAGGCACCCATGGGCGCCACACTCAAAGCCAGGCCCAAAAAGAGATGGGAATAGGCGGTGAAACGTTTGGTGATGGAATAAAAAGTGATCAGAACTATGGCCAAAGGGCTTAGCAACACACAGAGGGTGTTCAACTGCATGGAACCCAGCACCAGAGCAGCCGTGGAAACCATCATGAGGATCTGTGCCCCGACTTTGTTGATGAGACGGTGCCTGTTCCCGGTTCGCGGATTTTCCTGGTCGATATTCCAATCCACCAGCCGGTTGAAACACATCGCGCTGGTCCGGCCTGCCACCATACAAACCAGAATCCAGAAAAAGATATGCCATTCCGGCCAGCCCCGGGCGGCTACCAACATGCTGATCAGAGCAAAGGGCAGGGCAAAAATGGTGTGGGAAAATTTGATGAATTCGAGAGCATTGATAAGGCTGGAGGCCAGTGTTTTGGAAGATGTCACAGGATTCTTTACAATTTATTCTTCAGGGTTTTGTTCCCCTTCATTCTGCTTCCAACGTTTGACCAGATCATTCTCCACTCCCAAGTGGTCCAGGACGCGGGCAACCAGGGTGTCCGCCACTTCTTGAACAGTCGACGGCCGACCGTAAAAGGAGGGAATCGCCGGAATGACCGTTGCCCCTGCTTCCAAAAGTGTGACGATGTTCCGGGCCTGGATGAGATTCCAAGGAGTTTCGCGCGGAACGACGATCAGCTTTCGTTTTTCTTTTAGGAAAACGTCGGAAGCCCGGGTGATGGTGCTGTCGGAGTACCCGTGGGCTATACGTCCTACTGTCCCCATGGAGCAGGGCATGATGGTCATAGCATCAAATTTAGCCGAACCGCTCACAAAGGGAACCTGCATGCTTCTATCATCATAAAGGGCGAAACGTCCGGGCAAACGGTAGCCGCCCAATTCACAGGAGGCCACCTCGCGTGCATGGGAACTGAACACCACGTGCAACTCATGGTCTGTCTTTTCAAGGCAGTCCATAAATCTCTGGGCATAGATCGAGCCGCTGGCTCCGGTGATCGCAAGAACAAATTTCATAAATGGCCGTATCCTGTTTTACCCTGCGGGAGTGACTCCGCAAGCGTACTGTGATGCATCTACTTCCTCTGCAAGGAGTGAGGATCCGCTAAAAGACCATACCACGGAAAGGATTTTATGCCGGAAAGAAGGGAAATCAGAAAGAGCCCCTGATCGAAAGGGTTAAGCTCTATTCGTTGCTTTGGTTACTGTTGAGGTGATTCATCCGCAGCCCTGGCCTGCGTGACAAAAACCATCAACATGCAGAAGGCAACAAAATGAACAGCAAGGTGGTTTCCGGTTTTCACAACAGAAAAAAACAAGCAACTTCCGGGAACTAGGCAATCCACGGAGCATCGAAATCTACCGCAGGTTCCCTGCACCTACAAAGCGGACAAGGCCCGCACCTTGGCCAGAACTTCTTCCGGATGGCGGCATTCCACCGGCCAGACGCGGGTATAGCCTTCTCCTGCGAGTTTTCTGGTCGCATCAATACCCATGTGACTGCCGATGTTGGGAATGTTAGGCGCATGATCCAGACTGTCACAGGGCCCCTTGGTGAAGTGGGTGTCCCGCTGCGGATCGATGTTGGAACAGATCTTGAATAAAACCTCGCTGGTGTTGTGGACATCCACATCCGAATCAACCACCACGATGATTTTGGAAAACATCATCTGTCCCATCCCCCACAGGCCGTTCATGATTTTAAAGGCATGATAGGGATATTGCTTTTTGATACTGACAAAAACCAGGTTGTGAAAAACTCCTTCCGCCGGCAATGCGATGTCCACAATCTCCGGAAAGGTCATCTTCAGCACCGGAAAAAGAATGCGAACGCTGGCCGTGCCGATGTAAAAATCTTCCATGGGCGGTTTGCCTACCACAGTCGCGGAATAAACTGCGTCAGAACGATGGGTGATGCAGGTCACATGAAAAACCGGGTACTTGTCCACTGGGGTGTAAAAACCGGTGTGATCTCCAAAAGGGCCCTCGTCCCGCAGAACTTCCATGGGATCCACATATCCCTCAATGACAAAATCAGACTCCGCCGGAACCATCAGGTCATTGGTTTCACACTTGATCAATTGTACGGATTTTTTTCGCAAGAAGCCTGCCAATAAAATTTCATCCAGGCCGTCAGGCAGCGGGGCTGTTGCCGCAAAGGCAAAAACCGGATCACCTCCCAGACATACCGTCACAGGCATGCGCTCGCCCCGCTCATAATAGCGGCGTCCATGACGGGCTGCCACCTTGTGGATCTGCCAGTGCATTCCGGTGCTCCACCCGTCATAGACCTGCATACGGTACATGCCAACATTCCGTTCCCCCGTATCCGGATCCTGCGTATAAACGGTCGGCAAGGTCACAAAGGGACCGCCATCGTCCGGCCAGCATTTGAGTACGGGTAGATCTTTCAATCCACGACTGTCTGTGGGTTTGTCAAAATAATGAATCCGATCTTTACAGGGACCGTGGCTCACTTTGACCGGACGGGCGTGGATTACATCCATTCCCTGACGGACCAGTTCAAAAGCCTCCCCAATGGATTTGGGCGGCTTGGCTTTCATCAGGTAGGCCAATTGTCCTGCTATCTCATCCACGTGACCCACGCAAAGTGAGAGGGCCATGCGGCGTTCGCTACCCAGGGAATTGACGAGGACAGGAAAGGCGGAGATCCGGCCATCAACCAGAACAGGTTTTTCAAAAAGCAGTGCTTTTCCTCCTCCGGGCTTTTTCATCTCCAGGTCGGACAAGGCAGCAATCTCCAGATCAATGGAAACCGGAGTTGAAATGCGCCGTAATTCCCCTGCAGTTTCCAGGGTTTCGATAAAGTCGCGTTGGGAAGCAAATGCCATAACTTAAGAACACTACATCAGAAAAACCAGAGTTCGAGCTGAAAGAGCCACAGGCTTTGCCGACTGCCCATCCTGCAACAACAGATCATATGGTCGACGATAGGGTTGGATTGGATCGAATTGAATAATGGCACTTTATAAAATTCGGCTGAAGGAAGGGTTTTAGTTTATGTCTTAATTCGCAGTTCGGTGCTCGGCAAAAACCGCGTAGGATTTAAGCCGTTCCCTGAGTACCGGATAGGCCTTCAGGTCCGGTTCTTTCTCCATCAGTTGTGTGGCGTAGTCCCTTGCCTCACTCAATAAACGCATGTCGGTGGCAAGATTGGCCACGCGCAGAGGCGGAAGTCCGCTTTGCTCGGCACCAAGAATATTTCCCGGCCCACGAATTTTCAGATCCTCTTCGGCCAGTTTGAAACCGTCCTGGGTTTCCTCCATGATTTTCAGACGTTTCCAACTCTCCTCACTTTTCGGCTCGCCCACGAGCACGCAATAGGACTTCAAATCGCTTCTTCCCACCCTTCCCCGCAATTGGTGCAACTGGGCCAATCCAAAGCGTTCCGCGTGTTCGATAACCATCATGGTGGCGGTAGGAACGTCCACACCGACTTCGATCACGGAAGTGGCAACCATGACATGTTTGCGGCCGTTCCTGAATTCGGCCATCTGTAGCATTTTTTGTTCGGGATCCATTTTGCCGTGCAACATGACGACTTCCTTGGAACCGAAAATCTCCTGCAAATCTTTGAAGGCACGTGTAACAGATTTCAGGTCCAATTTTTCCGATTCTTCCAGGACCGGATAAACCACATAGGCCTGTCGACCCTTTTGTATCTCCGTTTTGATGTAATTCCAGACCTTGGGCAGTTCCTCTTCCGAGCGGAGGACCGTTTTGATTTCGATCCGGCCTGGAGGCATCTCGTCCAACACTGAAACGTCCAGATCCCCATACAAGGTCAGGCAAAGTGTGCGTGGAATCGGAGTGGCGGTCATGACCAGAAGATCCGGGTTTTTACCCTTGGCGAGAAAAGCCCGTCGTTGCAAGACACCGAACTTATGCTGCTCATCTATCACGCCAAGACCCAGATTCGGAATCACGGTTTTTTTCTGGAACAGCGCATGGGTTCCGACAAAAACGATGCCGTTCTTCGTGAACAGGCCTGAGCCCGTAGGTTTTTGGTTGCGGGTCCACACCTGCACGGAAATGCCGAGAGGCTCGAGAAGTTTTTTCAGATTGCGGGCATGTTGTTCCGCCAGCGTTTCGGTAGGTGCCAGGAGAGCCGCATTAAAGCCCTCCTCCAAGGCTTTCAGCATGGCGTAGCAGGCCACCAGGGTTTTCCCGGAACCCACATCGCCCTGTAAAAGCCTGTTCATAGGGCGGGTGCGGGACAAATCTTCGTCCAGTTCGGCAAAGACCCTGCTTTGGGCACCGGTTGGCTCGAATGGCAGCGACTTCAGCCAGGGCCCGGTCAGATCCCGCTGCCTTTTTTTACGCGTTTTGTGGATGGCGGTGACATTACGGCGGCGCTGAACCAACAGGATCTGCATGATGAACAGTTCCTCAAAAGCCAACCGTCTGCGCGCCTGTTCCAACGTCTGCCATGAAGAGGGAAAATGGATATCACGGTAGGCTTGCGTGGTGGAGACAAAACCTTCCGGCAAAGGAACCATTTCCTGCACGGAAAAATCTTCGGCAAACAAGGTTGTGTGCATGCGCAGGCGGATCACCCGTTGATTCAGGCCGGCGGTGGAGGGATAAACAGGGGTGATACGGTCCAGATGAACGGGGTTGTGCATATCCGGCGTGATCACCTCGATTTCAGGATGGCTGATTTTCCGATTTTTTCCTGAGACCTGGATGCGTCCATGGGCGATCAGTTCCTTGCCTTCCTTGAGATAGTTTTTAAAGAATGGCATGTTGTACCAAACCAGGGTCATAGTTTCGTAGCAGCCGATGGGTTGGAAGACGGCCTCGAAAGAACTGCGTCCGCCCCGCCAACGGTTGTTTTTGGAACTGACGATTTTGCCACGTGTCGTGACCAGGGAACCATCAGGTAAGGCAAAAGGGTCGGACCACTGGGAACGATCCTCGTATCGTCTTGGGAAATGGTTGACCAGATCGGCCGGGCTGAGAATACCCAGCTTGGCCCAGGCTTCCGGGACTTTCTTGGGAACGGCTTTGACTACTTTAGCTTCAGGCACGTCCAAGGATGTGCCAAAGAAAACATAGTTTAAAGTTTTAAGTTTTAAGGTTACAGAGAGAGAGAGAAAGAAGATCCTAGTTTATCCCGCTGAACTGCACGTTACTCGATGACAATCATGTAGTCCGTGGTGCCCACACGGAGGACATCATTTGATTTGGCATTGGACTCGATGACAACGCGGCTGTTGAGAAAAGTGCCGTTGCTGGAGCCGAGGTCTTTGATGGTCAGGTTATTACCTGAAAAATTGAGTTCGCAATGCCTGCGTGAGGCATCTTCAGCATCAATCATTATCTCACAATCCTGGCTTCGACCCATGACCTTTTTCTCCGGAACTCCGAGGGTGAAATGTAGGATGATCGGCGCAGGCTTTTGCTGGCCATCAATGCTCAACTTGGTATTGATGCTTTTCAAGTCGACGTTGATGGTCTTCCGCAGGGCCAAATTTTTGGATTCAGATTCTTTTGCAGCCTGGGAACCAAGGGCAAGAAAGCTGTTGTGTTCTTGCAGTGCTTTTTCCTCAAAAAGACCCGCTGAAGGGGGATTATCAAACGAGGCGAAAGTCGTTTTTGTTTCCAAAGTACGGTGAAGATAGGCAGCCGTTTCCGCAGTAAGGCTGCTGATAGACAACTGGGTCTCCTCGGCGATTCCTTCGGGAGTCTTTTTAATGTAGACTTCCAGTGTTTCTTCAAAAAGCGCCTCTTTGAGTCGAACGCTCTCCAATCCAGCAACACGAGTTACAATTCCAGCTTCAACGCACAGATCTCCCTGGAAATTTTTAGTCCGGAAGCTGATCGTTGACCGGTCTTTCGATTGTTCGCAAAGAATCAAAAGTTTTATAAGCAACATGAAAGAACTATTTTATGCCCGTCTACAAAGCCTTGGCAAGAACGGAGAATCCGGAAATGGATTTCTTCCTATCGCCAGGCCAAGGCCCTGAAGCAGGGACGATCATTGAAATCGTCAATCTCCCAATGTCCCGCAAGTTCAAAGGGACTTCGGGGCAGGCTCTCCGAGGCCAGTCCGAATGCAACCGCATTGAACTGGTTTTTTCCAGCTTCCGCACGAAACCGGATATGGTTGTTTCCGAAGAACTTGGGTGAACCGATCACACGAACGTCCGTCACGCAGAAGATAGGGCTTTCGTTTTGTTTGCCAAAGGGCTCCAACTTCCTCAACTCGCGCGCCAATTCCTCAGTCAAGGATTGAGGATTCAGTTGTATGTTGATCTCAAGACTTGGAACGAAAACTTCCTTGGCGATCTGATCCCCCACCCACTGGTTCATGGCTTCACGGAAAGCGCCGATTCTGTCCTCTTCAATTTCAAGGCCTGCCGCCATCGGGTGGCCTCCGAATTTGGAGAGGAAGGAACTGTTGGCCCTGAGGGCATCCATCATGGAACAACCGGGCAGGGAACGACCGCTGCCTTTACCATGGCCGTTTTCATCGATGGAAATTACAATTGCCGGTAGATTATTTTTCCGCTGCAGACGTGAGGCCACAATCCCGATGACACCCTGGTGCCAATTTCTGGAGGCGATGACGATACATTTGGATTTCTGATCTGGAGGAAGTTCCTCCACCATGCGTAAGGCCTCCTCGACGACGGCCAACTCCAGGCGCTGTCGTTCACGGTTTAAAGTGTCCAGCTCGCGGGCAATCTTCTCCGCCTGTTGGGGATCGAAAGTGGTTAGCAGTTTCCAGCCGGAAAGGGCTTCTGCCAGTCGTCCACTGGCATTCAGGCGTGGTCCGAGCATGTAACCGACGGTTGACGGGGAAGGTGCCGAACGCACGCCCGCTGCCTGCATCAGGGCTTTGAGCCCGACATGAGAGGTAGAGGCCATCTGTTCCAGTCCGTAGCGGACCAGAATCCGGTTGTCTTCTTCCAGAGGCACCAGATCCGCCACTGTCCCGAGCGCGACAAAGTCGAGATGCTCTTTGAGATCAAAAAGATCATCCCGTTGCTCTACTTTAAGGAAGGCATGGCAGAATTTAAAAACGATCCCTGCCGTAGCCAGGTAGTGATCCTCTTTTCCTTTTTGTGGATTGACCATGATTTGGGCTGGGGGCAGTCCGCCTTCTGGAAGTTCGTGATGATCCAGGATCATGACATCAATCCCCTCACCACGCAGGAAGGAGACTGCTTCCACGCTGGTTGTTCCGCAATCGAGGGCGATCAGCAGATCCGGCTTGCCGTTTGCCAGAGCCCGTCGCAATCCGGGCAGGGAAAGTCCGTAACCTTCACTGAGCCGTTCCGGAATAAAGACGGAAACCTTGGCGCCGAGTTTGATTAAAAAGCGGTAAAGCAGGGCACTGCTGCTCATCCCATCCACATCATAGTCACTGTAGATGATAATGTTTTGATTTTGCTCCAAGGCCACTTTGACACGGGCCACTGCCTGGTGCATGTCCGGAAGACGCAGAGGATCCGACAGATCCTTCAGACGGGGACGCAGGAAATGTTCCTGTGACTCCTGGCTCTGAAGGCCTTTCTGCTCCAGCAGCAGCCTGATGAGGTCGGCAGGTTTCTGGAGTCCACCCGTAGCGGAGTGATCAGGCTGGCTGGCGATCTTCCATTGCATCATGTCCCGGTGAATTTCAGGAAATCAGACAACAGCGGCAGCGGCACTTTCCTGAACACTCTTGCGGGCGCGATCCCCGAACATCAGCACCACGGGGCTTGCGACGTAGATGGATGAGTAAACGCCGACCAGAATTCCCAACAACAGAATCAGGGAGAAGTCATGGATGGACAGGCCACCAAAGAAATACAGGGCAAGAACGGCCATGAGCGTCGTTCCTGAAGTGATCACCGTCCGGCTCAGGGTGGAATTGATGCTGCGGTTGAATATCTCCTCAATCGGTGTTCTGGAATCATGTTTCAAGCCCTCCCGGATACGGTCAAAGATAATGATGGTATCGTTAATGGAATATCCTGCCACGGTCAGGATTGCACCAACCGTCACGAGCGACAACTCATTGCCCAACATGACGAAAATCCCAATGGCAATAAACACGTCATGCAGAAGGGCCACGATTGCGCCGATGGCAAAGGACAGCTCAAAGCGGATCATGACATAGATAAAAATCCCGATCATACCGAGGCCAAGAGCAATCGCCGCCTTGGTTTTGAACTCTTTTCCAATTACAGCCTGGACTTTATCCAATTGGAGTCGTTTAAACCCGGCTTCCGGGAAAGCCTTCACAATCTCCTCCTCGACTTTTTCCCCACCTCCGAAAGCGGTGCGGATGGTGAGGATTTCCGTGTTATCACCGAAATTGCGCTGATACTGGACAACAGCATCGGAGCCTGCGACCGCGCGGACTTTGTCATCTGTAATTTTCTGGGTGAAGGACAAGTTGAGGAGATCCCCTCCGACAAAGTCTACACCATAGGCTTTGTCACCTTTTTGCACCACGGTGAGAATGGAGGCGGCGAGAACAACCAGTGATCCAATGAGGAAGAAGTTTCGGCCCTTCATGAAATTGAAGTTCGTCTTTGTCATGAAGCGCATCATGCTGAGAGCCTGGATTTTTTTGCCTGCAAGAATGGCGTCAAAGCCAAGGCGGGAGGCGACAAGTGAGGTAAAGACGCTGGTCACAACCCCGAGAGAAAGCACAATGGCGAAGCCTTTGACCGCACCGGTTCCCTGCCAGAAGAGAATGACGGCTGCGATGAGCGTTGTGATATTGGAATCCATGATGGAAGAGAACGCCTTGTCGAAACCTGCGGAAATGGCGGCACGCAGACTTTTGCCCAAATCCATCTCCTCCCGTATGCGTTCATAGATCAGAACGTTGGCGTCAATGGCCATGGCAAAGGTCAGTACTATCCCCGCCACGCCCGGCATGGTGAGCGTGAAGCCGAACTGGGCCAGAAGACCGAAGAGCAAAAAGACGTTCAGAAAAAGCGCGAAAATGGAAATCACGCCGGCCAGTCGGTAATAAACCAACATGAACACCACAACCAGAATGAAACCGATAAGTCCGGCACGGAACCCCTGCTTGATGGAAATAGCACCCATGGTCGGATCAACACCCCGTTCATCTGCAATGCTGACTGGCGTCTCCAGGGGATTTTCCAAAACACTGGCGAGTTCTTCCGCCTCGGCGGCCGTCATGTTGCCACCGGAAATCTGGCAGTTACCAGTGAGAATCGGCTGACGGATGCCAGGTGAAGAGTAAACGGCTCCGTCCAACACAATGGCCATTCTCTGGCCGACGTTATCGGTGGTGAGTTTACCGAAAATATCCTGACCCTGGGAGTCGAAATTGATGATGACTTCCGGGCGCCCGAATTCATCAATGCTGCGCCAGGCTGATTTGACATACTTCCCAGACATGGCCGCACGTTTTTTGACAAGAATCTTGGACTGAGTGACTGTGCCGTCTTTCAGGCGGTCGGATTGAATCAATTCTTCGTGGTCAAAAGGAATCTCCCCTGTGCCTGCCGCGACCCTGGCCAGGATCTGATCGCTTTCCGGGTGAACCATGCGGAATTCCAACTTGGCCACCCGTTCCAGTTGCTGACGATATTGCGCTTTGTTCTTCTCATTGATACCGGGGATCTGAACCAGAATGCGGTTGTCTCCGGCAGGTTGGATAAGTGGTTCTGCTGTTCCGCCCGAGTCCACGCGTTTACGGATGACTTCGACGGCCTGGTCAAGGGCATTGGAACTGGGTTGCCCTGCCAATTGCAGGGTAAACTGGGTGCCACCGCTCAGATCCAGTCCTTTCTTGATATTGATCGGCCAGTCTTCGGCGCGCTTTTTGCTCTTGTCGAAAACAAAGAGCGAAATAGCGGAGATAACAACTGCCAGAGCGATCAGGCTGGAAGCCGCCCAAAGGCGGTGCCTGGGCGTAATGGTGGCAAGATACCAGATAAGGGTTCCCAGAAATACCAGGGAAAGAATGAGAATAACTACGTTCATGTTGAAGGAGGATCGATTCTGGGAGGGGAGATCACTTGACTTCCGCTTCGCTGCTCTTGCTGACGGAAAGGATGCTGGATTTATCCACGTCGATTTTAACGCCTTCCGCGACACGGACTACGGCGATGCTGTCCTTGACGTTGGAAATGATGCCATGAATTCCCCCGGCAATGACCACTTTGTCCCCAGTTTTGATCGATTCGATCAACTTCCGATGCTCCTTGGCCTTTTTGGACTGTGGACGGATGATCAGGAAGTAAAACATCGCAACCATCAATACCATCATGATGATGGGAGGCTGGAGAAAGAAAGGGATATTCGGATTGCTGCCTGCAGGTGTTTCCGTTGCCGCCAAAAGACCGGTCAGATTCAGATTCGTTGCCAATGTTGCTATGCTATTCATGATCGTTTTCCTCGTTCCTTGCTTTGTATTCGCTTAAAAATGCAGTTGACCACTCGGCAAATCGCCCGACGGCGAGTGCTTCCCTGATTTCCCGCATCATATTGATGTAAAAGTGTAGATTATGTAGACTTACCAGCCTCAAGCCAAGTATTTCGTCAGCTTTCAGCAAGTGACGAACGTAGGCCCTTGAAAAATTTCTGCAAGCGTAACATTGACAGGCACTTTCAATAGGGCCCAAATCCAGGCGCATGTCGGCCCTTTTCATATTGATGGTTCCCTGCCGGGTATAAGCTGTTCCGTTACGTGCAATCCGCGTAGGCAGAACACAATCAAACATGTCCACTCCGCGGGCGACCATTTTGACCATTTGATCAGGCTGGCCCAAACCCATGGCATATCGTGGTTTATGCTGCGGCAGATAAGGTTCCGCGCTTTCCACTGCTTTCATCATTTCCGGCTCCGGCTCGCCAACACTAACACCCCCGATGGCATAGCCCGGGAGATCCAACGCCACAAGTCTCTCCGCACATTCCCGCCGCATATGCTCATGGCTGCCGCCTTGAACGATGCCGAAGAGGAATTGCTTTTTCGTCGGCCCGGGAGCGAGAGTTTCATGTTCCTCCTTACATCTCCCTGCCCATAGAACCGTGCGCTCGACGGCAGCCCGCATGACGGATTCATCTGCCGGCCAGGGAGGACATTCATCAAATGCCATGATGATATCGGCCCCCAGGGCGCGCTGGATCTGGATGGCTTCACGTGGGCCAATGAAAAGATTGGATCCATCCACATGCGATTGGAACTGCACACCTTCTTCGGAAATTTTACGCAATTTCGCCAGGCTGAAGACCTGAAAACCTCCGCTGTCGGTCAGCATCGGCCCGTCCCAGCCCGAAAACTTGTGCACCCCGCCGCAGGCATTGATCACATCCAGGCCTGGACGGATGAATAAATGATAGGTGTTCGCCAGAATAATCGAGGCGGAGAGATCCTTCAATTCATGGGGTGTTGTTGTCTTGACCGTGGCCTGGGTGCCCACAGGCATGAAGACAGGCGTTTCAACGACACCATGTTCCGTCGTCAGACGGCCCAGACGTGCTTTGGAACGGCTGTCGGTGGCAAGAAGTTCAAACACAGAAAGAAGAAGCTAACGAAAAGTTTTCAGGTGGAAACTGAAAAGTGGGCTGAAACGCATTTTCCCGGACTTTGACTGCTTTACAGTGCCTTTAAACAGGGTAGAGATAAGCTGGACATGACCATGCCCTCAAACTTTTTTCCGGAAGAAAACCCTGTGGAAGGCACCGCTTCCAACGGACCTGCCGACATGGAGAAAGCCTTGGACTACTGCCTGCATCAATCCAAAAACGAAGGAATTTCCCTGAATGAGGTTGCCCGGCTGTTGGGGCCGGGAAGTTATTGTTTTTTGTGCCTCATCCTGTGCATCCCCTTTATTCAGCCAATGTCTCTGGGACCTTTAACCATGGCCAGCGGGCTGGCGTTTATCACCATGGGCTGGCAGATGGCCCGAGGAAAAAAGGCTCCTGTCCTCCCCGGTAAAATGGGCCGCCACCTCATTCACGGTAAAGGATGGTCCACGGTTCTGAATGTCGGACGTTCCACCCTACGGTTTTGCCGTCGTTTTACCAAACGACGTTATTCCCAATGGATCGTTGGAGAAGGGGGGCAGAAGAGAGTCGGTTGGTTGGTTCTTGCAGGTGGCTTTTTGTTGGCGGTTCCCTTTCCTACCATCCCCTTAAGCAATACCTTTCCCGCCCTTATGATACTCTCTGCGGTTCTTGCCTTGTTGGAAGAGGATGGCTTGATGGTGATTCTGTCCCTGGCCTGGTGTGCCGTAACCTTGCTTTACTTTGCGTTATTACTCGTACTCTTATGGATTTTCGGTTCCAAAATCTGGGCTTGGCTTCCGATTTAAGGTTTGTTCATTTTAAAAAAGTGATGAGTGATGTCTTTATGGAAGCGGCCATTGAAGAAGCCCGCAAAGGTCTTGCCGCAGGTGGTATCCCCATCGGTTCCGTTCTGGTTCATCAGGGAAAAATCATTGGGCGGGGACACAATCAGCGGGTTCAACAAGGAAGTGTCATCCATCACGCCGAGATGAACTGCCTGGAAAACGCCGGACGACAAAACGCCTCGGTCTACCGCGAATGCATTCTCTACTCCACCCTTTCCCCCTGCCCCATGTGCAGTGGTGCTGCTCTACTCTACGGCATCCCCAAGATCATTGTGGGCGAAAACATCACATTCCAGGGACCCGAGAGCTATATCCGCAGCCAGGGGATCGACCTTGAAATACGGCAGGATGAAACGTGTATCCACCTGATGAGAAATTTTATCGCGACCCGCCCCGAGTTGTGGAACGAAGACATCGGGGAATGATTTTCTAGTGACTTTTCTCCTGACGGTGCTCCCCGGGGGAGATGCCCCGGAAATGCCTGAATGTTTTGGAAAACTGGCGTGCGGAGGCGAATCCGCAACTCCCTGCAATTTCAGATACTGGCATGTCTGTTCTTTTGAGCAAGGCGGCCGCTCTGGCAATCCGTAACTCGCGCAGGTAGGCGGCAGGCCCCGTTCCGGTTTCTTTCCTGAAAGCTCTGGAAAAATGTTCGCGGCTCAACCCAGCGCGTGCGGCCATTTCTTTGACGGCAACCATTTCATTGTTCTGCTGGCGGTAATAGTCGGCGATTTCACGCAAGGAGGTTTTCAGGGCACCGCTTTTTTTCATCTGCTGTTCACGGCAAAGCAGTAAAAAGCGGTAACACAGTTCGGATTCCTCCAGACTGTTCTGAAAAGCCCTGTGGGAAGCTTTGGAGATCATCTCGGTCAACACCCAGGCACAGGGGCTCTGCAAAGGAATATCCAAAACCGGCCCGAAGGATTCCCGTAAAGCCCTGGAAAGGCCCAGAGCCAAGGGTCCTTCCAGGTTGATCCAGGAAAATACCCAGGGCTCCCGGGCCGATGATGGGTAAGCATATCTGGCTTTTTCAGGGACAATGCTTAAAAAAGCCTGCCCGACTTTGACTTCATGGCTTTTTTGCCTGAATTCGAAGACCCCTTTCCCCTGATGCGTCCATTGAAGAATCACGAAAGGCTCCTCCCCGCGCTTGTCGGAATCCCAGGAATAGGAAGCATTCCTGCGTTCTTCTCTTTCAACGCCGAAAGTAACGCGGAGCAACATCGGATCGGCTTTTTTCATAAACTTGAAAATATATCACAAAAAGGAACCTCCAAATCACACCATAACTCTTTTCAAATGTCCATTCATCGGTAACGATTGCATCACATTCTATGGCATCCAAAACCAGTCCCAAACGTCGTTCTAAACTTCTCGGCCATGCCGCCCACACCCAATCCGCTGCCGCCAAAGGTCTCCAGGGCGTTTTTCAGCGTCCTATCAAAATCACCATGATGGGTGCCGGGAGCGGATTCACACCCCGCCTGGTTAATGACGTCCTCCGCATTCCCGGCGAACAGGGCGGCACCATTGCTCTGGTAGATATCGATTCTTCCCGTTTACTGACGATGACGAAGCTGATCCGCAAACTTATTACCCAGCTCGGAAAAAAGAACTGGAAAGTCATCGCCTCCCCGAACCGCAAAGCGGTTATGAAAGACAGCGATTACATCGTCAATTGTATCGAGGTCAGTGGCGTCGAGTGCGTGCGCCATGACAACGACATTCCGGCCAAATACGGAATCAACCAATGTATCGGCGACACCATCGGACCTGGGGGTCTTTTCAAATCCCTCAGGACCATTCCTGTTTTCCTGGAAGTTCTCAAAGATGCCGAACGACTGAGCCCCGGGGCTATCGTATTAAACTACACCAATCCCATGAGCATGATGTGTCTGGCCGCAGGCTGGGAAAGCTACATGCCAGTGGTCGGGCTTTGTCATTCGGTTCAGGGAACAAGCCATCTTCTGGCCTCACGGGCCGAAGTCCCTTGTGCCGAAATGGAGTGGGAATGTGCCGGCATTAACCATCTGGCCTGGTTTACCAAATTGAAACATCAAGGCAGGGATCTTTACCCCTCGCTTAAGAAAAAAGCGCAGGCAGACCTGGCCCGTGCCTTCAAGGAAGGGCGTTTGGGTGATCCACGGCGTGCCAACGACTACAATGCCAAAACACCGGAGTGGCACAAGGACATGGTAAGGAAAGACATGATGATCCAGTTCGGAGCTTTCATTACTGAGTCCAGCGGACATCTTTCCGAATATCTTCCCTATTACCGCAAGCGGAAGGATCTCATTGAAAAGTATTCCCGCGAAGGTTACGACGGGGGCACCAGCTTTTATGCCGACAACTGGCCCAGCTGGCGCAAGGGAGCCGACCAAAGCCGTTTGAACATGCTCAAAGGGAAAGAGCCCACCAACTGGGAACGCAGTTGGGAATATGCCAGTTGGATCATCGAGGCCCGGGAAAAAGATTCCCCCTTCCGCATCCATGGCAATGTCATGAATGATTCCGAAGGCGGCGGGGGACTTCTCATCGACAACTTGCCGGCCAACGGCTGCGTTGAAGTGGCCTGTATGGTGGACCGCAATGGCATCAATCCAACCCGCTATGGTTCCCTGCCCCCGCAGATGGCTGCGCTCTGCAGCTCAAATATGAGCATGTACGAACTCGGTGCCATCGCTGCGGTTGAAAAAAGCAAGGAAGCCGCCATCCATTCCCTCTTGCTGGATCCGCTCTCCGCAGCCTGTTGCAGTCCGGCCGAAATCCGCAAAATGACCCTGGAGATGTTCGCTGCCGAAAAGAAGTATCTGCCAGGCTATCGTTAGAATCCGCTGTTCCATCGGATTCTGTGTTATCGTGGGATGATTTTTAATTCCGCGATAAAGGTGGACGGTTCGTTTTTAAAGAGAGAGAACAAATATCCAGGAATTGAAAATTCCGGTTCTTACCTCCTAAAAAACGGTCTTCGTTTTCTAGCTTTTAGGGTCAACCGGAAAAGCTTTGATCAACGACCCCAAATCGTCCCATTTAGCACCGGAAATACTGTCGAAAACCGATAGATAGGCCGAGACTTTTTCCTGCTCGAAGCCGGCATAAAGTTTGTCCACGGCTGCAGATAGCTTTTTCTTTTCAACCGTCGCAGGGAAAGCCTCCACACTGCCTGCCCCGTCATGCTTGATGTCCAAAGCATCCAGAAAGGCATTCATCAGCGGGACCTGTGTTGTTGCCAGCCAATGAATGAAAAGATTCTGGGATAGAATATGGAGGTTCGGGAGTTGGAGTAGAGGACGGAACAATTCATGTCTGGCCTGACGCGGCATTTCCAGAACCACCTTCGGGCGCTTACGAAGATTGGCAGCAAGATCATCCACAACGCGGCGGTACAATTTTTTTTCGTTGAGATAGGCGGTTTCCAGGATTTCCTGGTTCAGGGAGGGAGAGATTGTGCTCCAAAACTCAATAGCATGCATAAGAGCTGAAAAGTGTGGCGTGATCCCTGTTTAAGGCAAGCGGCGATTCCGCTGAAGAAAGCGCCCCCGAAAGGCGCGAAAAAACGATAAAAGAAACCTGAAGGAAATGGTTTGGATTCTTAAGTCCCTACCTTTTATTTCGCGTCCTATCCGATAACAGGCCCTAAATCTCAAACACGGCTGGAGCCTTCGTCAAATTGGTGATACCGTTTTTGCGGATAACCACCAGGTCTTCGATGCGAACCCCGCCTACTCCCGGAAAATAAAGGCCCGGCTCCACCGTCATCACGTGGCCAGCCCTGAATGTTCCGGCCGAAAAACGGGGGGCCTCATGGATTTCCAGTCCCAGACTGTGACCTGTCCCGTGGAAAAAACCGACCCAACGCCCCTTTCGTTTTTCCGTTGGAAATCCTTCCTTTTTGAAAAAAGACTTTATCTCCTCGTGAAGAACCGCCCCGTCGCAGCCTTCCTTCATTTCCGAGAAAGCCATCTGCTGCCCTGTAGCTACTGTCGCATGGAGTTTTCGCAGTGCCTCGGATGCCCTGCCCTTGACAACAGTGCGGGTCAAATCACCGAAATACCCCGTCGTCTGGTCACGCGGAAAAATATCGAGGATGATGCTTTGGTTTGCCTTCAGCGGACCCGAACCCCGCTCATGCGGATCGCAGCCCTGGTTTCCTCCCGCCACAATAGTATGTGCCGGCAATCCTCCCGCCTTGATTACGGCCGCGTCAATCTCCCCACGTAGGATTTCCGAGGTCAGTACAGCGCTGCCCCAGCGCAACTTTTTATTCGAACCGATTCTCGAAACTTTCAAAATTTCAAGACCACGTTGCAGACCTGCTTCCGCATGTCGCTGGCCCCGGGTGATCAGTCGGATCTCTGCGGCTGTTTTGATTTCGCGATCCGGAAAAAAGGGTTCAAGGATCTCCACCTCGATCTCTGCTTCCGCCAAAGCCTGGGCATAGGATACAGGAAAAGACGCGGGAACGGACACGGAACATATCGAACGCTGTTTAAGAACCTCGACCATCATGTGACGTGTTCCTGTTTTGGTTTGGCCCTTTTTTTTCAACGACTTGGCAATGGCATCAGCTGCCAGGCAAACATCGATGTTGGCCGAAGCCTTCGCCCGGTCTATTTCCAATGGGCTAAGAACAGCATATGATTTCCCTTTGTGGCGAAACCAGATAATCTCGTCGGGAACAAAAAACTTTGTGGCATAGAGCAGGTCGGCAGAATTCTCACTGGCGGCCACAATGAGGAGAGTTCGTTCGTCTTTCATTGAATTTGCTGCTGTAAATTTTTACTGGAACGTAACTCATCCACTTTTTTGCTTAAAATATTGTAAGCTTCCAGAGGATCTTTGGGGGTAAGATAAAGCCATTTAAATAAAAAGCTGTCTGCTTCAACAACAAAAACTTTTGAACCAAATCGATTTCCTGCGCGCAAGGCGAAAAATCTGAAATGCCGAAGATCTTCAGCGATGAGGTCCCAATTGCCCATTAATCTGACAGATTTTATGCGGCTAATTGGAAATTGAAGCAAGGGGATAAATTTAAAGTACTCGACGTAAACACCCTGTTTACTGACCTTCGAATCCCATACTAGGGTTAACGGATTCATTAAATACACAAATTAGTTTTAGCTCCACTCAAGTATGCGTTTGATCGGGATTCTGGCCTTTACAAACAGTTCCGGGCTCATGGTTGATAGGAAATCGCTTACGGCCCTCCGGGGCTTTGGTCCGGAGTCTGCAGCTGGAAGCGGGTGTTTCCAAGGCCGGATGCTGGCAGATCGGGGTTTGAGGGTCAAGCACCCGCCATTTCGTGGTGCGAGCGCGCCCCGCATCACGAAATGGCGGCTCGAGCGGGCGGGTGTAGGCGGGGCAAGCGGGGATACATGCCCAGCGGCGGAGCCCCGCGTTGGCGTTTGGATGAACCCCACAAGCCGATCCCTGTCATTTATTTGCGGGCAAAATGGACACCGTTTTGCAACCCTTCCGGGCTCATGTGGCCGGGCGATTACGCCACCATTTTTCGAAGCTGATTACCGGGAGGATGATCATGCCCGCCACAATGGACAAGAGAAGGTCGCTGCCGCTGAGTGGGGCGGTGTTAAAGATGGTCTGCATTACGGGGAGGTAGATGAAAGCCAGTTGGAGGATAAGCAAAGCGACGATGCCAACAAAGATGGTGGGGTTGCTGAAGAGTCCGATCCTCAGGACCGAATCGCGCAGACTACGACAGTTGATCATGTAGAAGATCTGGAACATGATGACAGTGGTGACGCCCATTGTCTGGGCTCTGGCGAGGTCACCGGTTAGGTTGTATGCATGCAGAAACAGTCCGATGCAGGCGACTGTCATGAGAAAGGCGGCGACAAAGGTGCGCATGATGACGAAGCTGGATAGGACCGGGGCATCGGGCTTTCTGGGGGGGCGATTCATGATGTTTGGTTCTTTTGCCTCGAACGCCAGTGGAAGTGCCAATGCGACGGTAGCAACAAGGTTGATCCACAACAACTGGGTTGGGAGCATGGGAAGGAGCAATTCAGTTGCGCCCGAGGCAAGCGTCTCGAAGGGGAAGAACGCGACGGCGGCCATTAGGATCATGGCAAGCCCTAGATTGGTGGGGAGGACAAAAGCAAGGGACTTGATGAGGTTATCATAGACGCGTCTGCCTTCTTCAACGGCGGCGGCGATGGAGGCAAAATTGTCGTCGGCGAGAACGACGGAGGAAGCCTCTTTGGAGACGCTGGTGCCGGTGATTCCCATGGCAACACCGATGTTGGCTTGTTTAAGTGCGGGTGCGTCGTTCACGCCGTCGCCGGTCATTGCGACGACTTCGCCGCGGGCTTGAAGTGCGCGCACAAGACGTAGCTTGTGCTCAGGAGCGACACGGGCAAAGACATTGGTGGTGAAGATGGCGGTCTGCATTTGTGCGTCCGTCATTTCGGCCAATTGAACGCCAGTGATCGGTTTCATTTCTGGAGTGGCAATGTTGATTTGTTGACCGATGGCGTGTGCGGTCAGTTTGTGATCGCCTGTGATCATCTTCACGGTGATGCCCGCCTTGTGGCAGACCTTAATGGCCTCGATGACTTCGGTGCGTGGCGGGTCTATCATTCCTTGCAGGCCGAGAAAAGTCATGTCTGTTTCTACGTCGGGAATGTGAAGGGCGCTCTTGTTTGGGGCGGGTTTGGAGGCAATACCGAGCACGCGCATTCCCAGGGCGGCGAGCCGATCTATCTCGGCAAAAACGACCTGTAGATCGGGAATGTTGGAACAGCGACTGAGGACTACTTCGGGAGCACCTTTCATGTAGATGATGGCCTGGGCGGCGGATTCGATGTTGAGCGTGGCCATGAATTGGTTTTCGCTCTCGAATGGGATTGTATCGATCCGCTTATGTCGCTTGCGGAGATCTTCAACGGGGATGCTCAGCTTTTCTGCGCTAACCACCAACGCCCCTTCAGTAGGATCGCCGGTGATGGTCCAGCGGCCTTGTTTTTGTTCCAGCACGCTATCATTACAGATCGCACCGGCGGCAAGAAGATCGAGCAGGGAACCAGAGGGGCTTTGTGACTCGGAGTTGGAAGGATGTCGCAATTGCCCTGCGGGTTCGTATCCCACGCCGGTGATATCCATCGATCCGCTATGGGGAGTCCAGACGGATTGGACGGTCATTTCATTGCGGGTGAGCGTGCCGGTTTTGTCGGAACATATGACGGTGGTTGAGCCGAGCGTTTCCACCGCAGGGAGCTTGCGGACAACCGCGCGGCGCGACGCCATGCGCTGAACGCCGATGGCCAGGGCAATGGTCACAATTGCCGGCAAGCCTTCGGGGATCGCACCAACGGCAAGTGCGATGGCGAAAATCACCGTCTCTTGGAAACTGGTCATCCATCCTTGCTGCGTGGCAAATTCTGTTCTCACCGTACCGATGATCAGCATCACGATGCTGATGATAATAATGGCAATTGTGATGTATTTGCCGATGGTGCCCAACGCCTTGGTGAGCGGCGTGGCGAGGTCAGTCGTCTCGCGGAGCATGGCGCTGATTTTGCCGAGTTCGGTCTTGGCACCGGTACCGACAACAACGGCGGTTCCCGTGCCGTAAGTCACCAGCGTGCCGCCAAAGGTCATGTTGGTGCGATCTCCCAGAATCGCGTCCGCTGAAACAGGGGCAAGCGATTTCTCGGTGGGAACCGATTCTCCCGTCAAGGCTGCTTCTTCAATCCGTAAATTGCGCAGTTGAAACAGGCGCATATCAGCAGGCACTTTGTCCCCGCTGGCAAGAGTTACCACGTCGCCGGGCACCAATTCCGAGGCCGATAGTGTGACCTTCTTGTTATCGCGAAACGCCGTCACGTTTTCCGGCACCATCTGCGACAGTGCCTCGATCGCCTTGCCGGCTTTGAATTCCTGAACGAAACCAATCAAAGTGTTCAAGGCAACCACGGCAAGAATCACCAAGCCGTTTTTGATCCCGTCCTGTGGATCCACAACCATCGCAATACCACCGGAGGCAATCAAAACCCAGATCAACGGGTTATTGATTTGGCGCCAAAGCAATTGCAACGGACCGTCGCCCTTCGCCTTGGGCAGTATGTTCGGGCCATATTCGGCAAGTCGCTCCTGGGCTTCGGATGATGACAAACCATCGGCGGTAGATTTGAACCGCTCGAGCACGGCGTCTGAGGCGATGCTGTGATAAAGATCAGAATGACCCGATATCGAACCAGTTCCAGTTGTCGAAGTTGAAATTTTGGTTTGCATTAATTTGTTTGATAGGAAATCGTTTACGGCCCTCCGGATTGTTGGCCCGGAGTTTGAAGCTGGAAGCGGGTGTTTCCGTGGCTGGATGGTGCAAGATCGGGGTTTGAAGTCAAGCGCCTGCCAGCTTTCCCCAATCCGAGGTGGAAAGGAGGGACTTACCCCGTCTGACCCCGTCTGAAGTGCCATTCAGGAATGACCCCGTCTGAACGTCTGACTGGCCCCGTCTGTGAACGACTCCTCGCCAACCGCCTCTTGAAAATCCCTCTTTTCCCCTTGCCAACTTAGACAGTTGCTGACCCCTTTGGCTTTGCTTAAATTGACCGTGTGATTGCAGCGGTTAAACAAAACAACGTTGCAGCCACGGGTCAGCGTCCAGTAACGCTCGTATTTCCTTCAAGCAATCACGCGAAGTGAGCACAGTATAAAAATCGCTTTTAAGTTCAGGGGCAAGACGCGCGGCTTCGATCCATTCCCCGCGATCAAACGGATCTTCTGCAATCGCGCTCCAGAAGCCGGTTTTTTCAAATAGGTTGGCAATTAGTTGCGATTGGTTGCCCTGAAGCAAGCTGATCAGGTAAGTGGCCACACCCACCTGCAATCCATGTAAACGGGGACGTTTGCTATTGGCATCAAGCGCATGGGAAATCAAATGCTCACTGCCGCTCGCGGGTCGCGACGAGCCGCAGATCGACATTGCGATGCCATTTAGCATCAATGCGGTGCCCAATACTTTCATGCCTTCCAAGTCACGCGTCGGTCGCGACATCAATTGATATACGCTCGCATCTGACAGCAATGCGGCAAAGTCGTCCACTTCCGTTCCATTGGCGTGAAATGCCAGTTTCCAATCCTCCACAGCGGTGAGTTTGGACAAAAGATCTCCCACGCCGGAAAGCCAGAGCAGGGGTGGGGCTTGCAGACAAACTTCCGTGTCAATAATGACGCCGAAAGGCACGGTCGATGGCATGGAACGCCGCTTGTTGTCGATCGTGAGACTGGATTGCGGACTACAAAAGCCGTCATTAGAAAGGGAGGTCGGGATTGCCAGATAGGGGCGCTTGGAAAGGGACGCCACGTATTTCGCGACATCCAAGGCCTTTCCTCCGCCAAAACCGATAACGGCATCCACGTTGGCCGCCTGCTCATGTGCGAACTGTGCTGCGGTTTTGACTTCAATGGAATCGACTGCTTTTTCGTGAGCTATGATGGTGCCTGTGGAACAGAGCGTCTCTCGCAAACGGTCTCGCAATTCCAAGCTGAACCCGTCGCTAAAATACACGGCGACACGGCGAAACGCGTAACGTGCCGCATAAGCGCCGATCCGATCCAAGGCTCCGGGTTTCACACGGACCAAACGCGGGATTTCCGTCTGCAATTGACTTCGTTCTTTCAAAATAAAATAGCTGCTGCCAAGGCAAGTGTAGCGCCATAAATCAAAACCGGCACCATCGCTTTCTTTAAAATTTCGCCTTCCGCATTCACAAGCGAAAGCACGGCGCAAACTGCGACGATATTGTGAATACAAATCATGTTGCCCATCGCCGCACCGGCCACTTGCAAGGACAGTAAATTTACAGGATCCACTCCCGTATCAATGGCAATTGACTGTTGGATTCCGCCAAACATCAGGTTTGAGATGGTGGTGGAACCCGAGAAAAAGCTGCCCAGCGCCCCGAGAAATGGCGCGAAGTAGATCCATGCTTCTCCCGTCACCCCGGAAAGTGTATTCCCCAGAATCATGGTAGAAGCCCGTTCGCCATCTACCATTAGTAATTTTACAAACACCAACGCACCAAACAATGCGATTACAGGGCGTCCAATTCGCTGAGCTGTTGCAGCCAGAGTGTTGCGGATTTCAGAGGCCGGCACACGAAACAGCAACAGTGCCAGTGCCGCAGTCACCACAAAGGGAATAATGGAGGGCACGTAAAGAATGGCGTGGGTCCAATTTAAGTCCTGCCCGAGAATGTTCCGCAATTGCACGACCAGCGAAGGACTCAATAAAAACTCGCCCAGAGAACCAAACACGAAGCGGATCCACGGCGTTGTGGCAGTCAACCAACCGCGCAGCCCAAGATCGGGAATCCGGGTTACCAATAAGATGAAAACGGTCGCAGCAAGGGGAATCAAGGCCATCACAACGGTGCGGGAGACGAGTGGCCGCCTGGGTTCAGAGCTCGGTTCCGGCTTTTCCAGTCCAACACCGAAGCGAGCAAGGAAAATCGTGATAACCATGCCGCATGCCCCGCCAGCGATGGTGGGGAACTCATAGCTAACCGCCGATATCAACAACATCGGCAACACGCAGGCCAATGTGGAAAGGTAGATAAATACCAAATTTTTGCGGATCACGGAGCCATCCACCACGATGCGGAGCGCAATGGGAGGTAACACCAATGCGGCAACTGTTTGTAAAATCGCAGTTTTCCAACCCACCGCGAGCAATTCGCTCTCAGGAAGATCCAACGTTTCCAGCCCAAACCAAATTGGCGTCCCGGCCGCACCGAAGGCCGTGGGGATGGTATTGAAAATCAGACACAGAACCGCCACGCGCAATGCTGGAAATCCCAATCCCACCAGTACCGGTGCTGCCAATGCAGCCGGAGTGCCAAAACCACTCGCCCCCTCGATGAGGAACAAGAACGACCATCCGACCAGCATAAGCTGCGCGACTGGATTCGAAGAAACATCGCGTAGCCACCCATTCAAAACGGTCATCACCCCGGATTTCTCGAGAGCGACAAAGAAAAAGATCGCGCCAAAAACAATTGCGATTGGCGTGAGCGCTTCCAGAAGTCCGGTGATCACGGCGGCATTTGCCAACAACAATGGCGTCTGAAAATACCAGCCGCGTATGGCATAAGCGACCAGTGCCGCCAGTGCGAAGGCATAAGTGGACGGCAGTGGACGTGGCTTCGTCATCAGCCAGATCAACAAGCCGATGGGAAATGCAGCCAGAATAAAGTCGATCATGCTCGCGGAATCATTTTTCCCTCCATTAGAGATACTTGAGAGTCCGGTATTCTCCTTCCCGGTTCAAGTCTGACTTTCGTTTGATAGGAAATCGCTTTCGGGCCTCCGGGGCGTTGGCCCGGAGTTTGAAGCTGGAAGTGGGTGTTTCCATGGATGAATGGTGGCAAATCGGGGTTTCAGGGTTAAGCCTGCCCGCCGTAGCCGACAGGTGCAAGAGGGATGACTGGCCTGACCAGCCCGGGTGGGCCGCGAGTGGCAAAATGCTCTAATTCTTGCTCCAATCCAACATACGCTCGATCGGGATTCTGGACTTTTCCAACAGTTCAGGGCTCATATGAATCTGGGGTTCCAAAGTTTCCAGAGCGGACACCATTTTTTCAAGAGTGTTCATCTTCATGTAACGGCAATCCGCGCAGGCACAGTGGTCTGTGGGGCCCGGAATGAATTCTTTACCGGGGATTTCGCGGCGCAACCGGTGCAGCATGCCTGATTCTGTCACAATGATGAAGGCCTTCGCGTCCGATTCCTTGCAGTAAGAAACCATTTTTTCCGTGGAACAGACTTCGTCGGCCAGGAGGCGGACAGCACGGGTGCATTCGGGATGCGCCACCACGGGGGCATCCGGAAATTGTTCGCGGATTTTGACGATGCTTTGATGGGTGAATTCGATATGCACATAGCAGTTTCCCTCCCATAACTGCATCGGCCTTCCGGTTTGCTGGGTCACCCATTCCCCCAGATTTTGGTCGGGAACGAAGAGGATTTTCCGGTCGGCGGGCACCTGGCGGACAATTTTTATCGCATTGCCGGAAGTGACGATCACATCACTGAGAGCCTTGACTCCTGCGGAGCAGTTGATGTAAGCCACCACATAGTAGCCTGGGTTTTGATCCAGATAGGCTTTCAGATCTTCAGCAGGGCAGGAATCCGAAAGGGAGCAGCCTGCGTTCATGTCAGGAATAAGGACCACTTTGCCTGGATTCACGATTTTGGCCGTTTCAGCCATAAAGTGAACGCCACAAAAAAGAATGACATCGGCCTGAGTCTTCTGTGCCTGGTAGGCCAGGCCCAGGGAATCTCCCACAAAGTCGGCGACTTCCTGAATTTCTGCCGTCTGGTAATTGTGGGCAAGGATGACGGCGTTGCGCTCTCTTTTCAAAGCAAGAACCCGTTCTTGGAGTGTGGACATATTTCCAACTTAGAAGTGTTTTCGACTTTGAAAAGTCCGACTTTTTGAACGGATCGGATGCTCTAAAGCTTAATAGGATTTTCAGGCCAGCGCCTGAAAGCCACATCCAGAACAAACAAACCCAGGGCCAATCCTGTCAGCCATGGCCATAGTTCCATCATCATTTGTGCGCTGCGCGGCTCCAGCTTCAACCATTCATCAACCGGACGGGCATGGAGTCCTTCTGTTTTCTCCGCCAGGTCTTTGAGTTTTTCCTTATCCGGCGTTAGCAAGGAAAACTCTGGCGAATAGCCCACTGTGGCCCCGGCATACTGGCTGTCGATTATCTCCCCTTCTCGGCTGATCCGGATCTGTGCATGATAATGGCCAGGCCGGACCGAAGAAAAAAATGCCTCCAAGCGGCCCGGTGCCACGGCCTGCATGGAGACTTTTTGAGTATGTCCGCCGGGACCGGCCACAAGGATTTCCCCGCTGGTTCCTTCTAAAAATCCTCCACGATCGTCCGGCAAATCCATTGCCACAACAAAGCCGTTCCCCTTCCGTTCCATCGTGACAGGAAAACGCTGTAAAGAAGCAGGCCTACTGAGATAACGCAGTGTTTGTACCCAGAATTTCCCGAACCCTTCCCACTTCAGCCATTCAACACCCCATCGGTTCCTGGCATCCGAAGAAAAAGCACCGGCACGACCCAATCCGTAGCGCCAGGTAGCCAGCAAGGGGTCTCCCCGCTCCGTGCTCAGCCACAGCTCTGCCGTAGGTTTGAGCCGTGTCATGACATATCCCAAAAGGAAGGGCGAAGACTCAAATTCCAGACCTTCCAAAAAATCCGCACCGCGCACCTGCTTCGCGGCAAAGGGAGACTCCTGCAAGGCCGACTTGGAAGCGGTCATGGTTTCTTTGGCGAAGATCTGCGGGACAGTGTTGGGATTATCTGTAAAATAATAGCGGCCATTGCCCCATTCGGCAATCTGTTGCAGTAGCCTGGTGTCTGAGTCACTACCCACTGCGACGGTGCTGACGGTGATGCGTTCATTGGCCATTTGGGTAGTCAGTTCCTGGAAAGGTCCCGGTGTCGAGACCCCGTCCGTCAGAAGAATCACGTGTTTGATCTTGGCCGGAGACTGGCTTAATTGTGCGTAGGCTGGCTCTAATCCGGCGGCTATATTAGTACCACCTCCAGCTTCAATGGTGCCGATTTTCTGCTGAATGCCGGTAATGTCTGCAGCACTTTGTAAGTCAACCGCCCAAAATGCCTCGTTGTCGAAAGCAACGACTCCGGTGAAATCCTTGGGCGAAAGCAATTCCACCGCAGCCTTCGCCGCTTCTTTGGCCATTTCCATTTTAATACCGCTCATACTGCCGCTACGGTCAATGACCAGCAGCAGGCCGAGGGAAGGATTTTCCCTTTCTTTTTCAAAATCACAGCGCACCGGCAGAATGTCTTCTACCGCCGTCCGGTAGTAGCCGCCCAGACCAAAAGATTGATCCCCGCCCAGCATCAGGAAACCTCCACCGAAATCCCTGGTGTATGTGGCAAACAGATCCAATTGCCGGGGATCCAGGTCTGTGGCAGCCACATTGTCCAGAATCAAGACATCATAATTCTGAAGATCCGCCAGATCAACAGGAGCACCTGTTGGAGGTCGGATTTCCAGATTGACCCCTTCCTGTTTGAGAGCCTGACCCAGAAACCGTGATTGCTCCGGCTTATCGCTGAGCAGAAGAGCCCGGGCTTTACCCTGCATTTGAACCACGGAGGACGCCTCATTGTTATCCGCAACGGTATCCATGGCAGACTGGATGGATGCTGAAAATTCCACCAATCGTTCATCACCGGCTTTTGTTGTGATTTCAAAACGGTTGCTTCCCGGATTCCATTCTACAGCCCGGCTGGCGATCTTAACGCCGCTGCGGAAAAAAGTCAGTTCTCCATGGCCCTTGCGGTTGGATGCAACTTCTGCTATCACTTTGACAGGCTCTCCCTCTGAGACTCGGCGGGGTGTCTGCACCGAGCGCACCAGAACTTCGGGAAAATCAGGGGACTCCACTGGAACGGTGTGTATCCTCAGACCGCTGCGGACGTGTAGATCTTCCGCCTGTTTCAGGGCGTCCCCGTCTGTTTCCAGGCCGTCCGACAGCAAGACCACCGTTTTGGCATAACCCACCGGAAAGCTGGCATTGGCGAATTCCAAAGCCTGGGCCAGACGTGTGGACTTGTCGTCCAGAGTGGCGGTGATCTGGCGTTCCAGATCGCGGTCATCCCAGGTGCGGGCCTGGCCGGCAAAAACAACCAGACTTTGGGACTCGAATCCTTCCTGCAAACGCGGGTCTCCTGCCAGGGCCTGATAACGCTTCAAGCCCTCTTCACCGACGCTACGACTCACATCCACAAGCCAGATCAGATGTTCCCGCTTGCGCTCCAGGCGAAGACGGGGATCACACAGGGCCAGCACAATCAGCACCAGGATTGCGCTGCGCAAGCCGAGACTGACAAGCTGGCGGCGGCGGGTCAGCAATGCCACCGTGCGCCGGTGCCAGTATACCAGCACAAACAAACCCGCCAGACCGGTCAGCATCCAAGGATTCAATATTTCAAAAATACTATTCATTCCGTGATCCGCCGCGTATACAAAAACCATTCCACCATGACCCAAAGAACACCGGCCATCAGAGCCAATGACCAAAGAGGCCAATCAAAAAACACTTGCCAAAATTCCCAGCCACCAGAAGCCTTGGGGGAGGCATTTGTGATTTCCACCGTGGCTTTAAGCCTTGTAGCCACATGGCCCGGAACCTGCGAAAATCCCCCGGTTTCGCCTGTTCGCAAATTTCCTGCCAAATTATTCAGCAAAATCGGGAATGTCGTCCTAAAGACCAGATCGGAATCCTCCAGGGGAAAACCTAAAACAAGCCAGTTGGGAAACCTCTCCCAGTTTCCGAATATCAGGGGTTTTCCTAAAGAAGTGGCATACGCAATGGCACCGGCCGCGGGAATATAGTCGCCGGCACTTTGTAAGCCGACATCGTGCAGCGTTGTAAACTGAAGGATTGTTGTACGAGGTCTGACATCGGTGATCAACGGCTTTTCCAAACGGCCTTGTTGTTCTCCCCAGAATCCTTTTCCTTCAGGATGGATCAATAAAACAGCCTTTCCGTTGAAACCATCCGGAACAGCCGCTTCATGAAACACCCATAAATCCGCATCATCAACTTTGATGGCCGACATTTCTGAAGGCTCCAAACGATGAACCGATACCATTGGTATCACTTTTAACGCCGTCTCCAGGAATGCGTTCGGTGTCGAAACCAAAGCCACCCGCAACGGTTTGAGTTCCTGTACCCGTGTCTCCGCCCGGTTGTCTTCAAGCCATACATCCGTCCCGTTCGGCTTGAACTCGGACGTAAAAACGGAAGCGTCTTTACCCTGAAAATTCCAGCTCCGATGCCAGGCTTTTCCAGGAATCATTTCCACGCTTAACGCATCCAACAGACGTCCGTCCTGCATCAGTATCAACTCCCCCGAGTGGGTGATGGAATCATTGTGCTCAATCGTAAGTGCCAACTGGTAATCTTCAGGAGCGACTAATGAACGTCTGGCTGAAAAAAGCGTAATGCCAGCATTTATGGCGGATCTACCCAACCATACGGTGTTGACCCCTTCCAGCTGCTCCTTTTCAGGTGGCACTACCCATACCCCGTCAGTAACAAGAACCACTTTTCCGCGCGCCCGACTGGCCGCCAGATTTTTCGCCAGGGAAAGTGCCGGAAGAATTTCGGAAGTATTACCGGACGGTCTCGCCTTATTAAGGGCTGCACGCAGATCGGAAGGCCGATTTGTCCATGTGCAGAGAATTTCCGGGGTTGCCCCGGATCTGATCAACATGGCCTCGTCAAAAAAGCGTAGTGACTGGATTTGTCTTTCCAAGGCCTGTCTGGCCTGATCCCAGCGCAGACCTGCCGCATCCACAGCGCCAAGGGTCGGTGACGCATCCAGAAGCAATACCACAGACAAGGCTTCCTTTCCCTGACCGGGCCACAAAGGACGTGACAAGGCAGCCACCAGCAGCACCAGGAAAAGCAACTGCAATAAAAGGGATAACAGACGACGCAGCCGTCGCCAGAGCGGCATGTTATATAGTTTGGGCGATCGCGACGTCCAGAAAAGAAGCGTGGAAACCGACTTGAACCGCATCTGTTGCCGGATGAGGTAAAGCATGACGATGGGAACCGCCAGGCCCAGTAGACCCCAGGCCAGAGGCCAGAGGAAACTCATCGGATAAACCCTCCATGCCGGAGCGTCCTCAAAAGCAATTCTTCAACAGGCAGGCGAGTATCCGTTTGGAGCAAAGAAATCCGGTATTGTTGACAGTAACTCTTCAATTCCAATTGGTAGGCTTCAAAATTCTCTTTATAATCCCGCACCATGGAAGGATCTACGATCACCTTCTCCCTGCCCCCGTAGTCGCTTTCCACCAGTTCGTACTCGCCAAAATCTCCTGCTGTTGTTTCTTCGTGGGCCATCATCTGGATCATCGCCAGTTCATGCCGTGCGTAACGCAGCCGGTTCAAAGCCTCAAAGGCGTCTTTTCTGTCGGATCCCCAGCAGTCTCCAATCGCGATAACCAACCCACGACGTGGCTTGGAAGCCAGCCAACGGGAAACAGACTGTTCTAATGACAATGGTTCTGGAGCTATCTCCGCCTCAGCCATGAACCTGAGCATCGATAAAAAACGGTTCCGTCCTCGGGAAACTGGGAAGCGGGTGCTTTGGTCTCCTCCAGTGAATACCAATCCGACCCGATCAAGGTTGGCCAGTCCAAGATAAGCCAGACCTGCTGCCAGTTTCCGCGCTTGGTCGAATTTGTTGGGGGAGCCCCAGTCCATGGACGGGGTCGCGTCCACAAGCAGGTAGACATGAAGATCCTCTTCTTCGACAAAAAGTTTTAAGACCAGTTGCCGCCAGCGGGCATAGGCATTCCAATCGATGTATCGGAAGTCATCCCCCTCGTTAAAGGGCCGGTACTCCGCAAACTCGACACTGGCCCCGTGACGATTGCTCCGACGCTCAGCCTTCATCCTGCCCCGGACCAATTGGCGGGCTGCCAGGCTCAAAGCATCCAGACGGCGGAGGAAATCCACGTCGAAGAGCTGGTCTACATCCCGGCAAACAGGCATGGAATCAATACCGGTTAAAGATGGTCAGGCTTTCCATTGGCCTTTGAATCTCTCGATTATGCGTTGCAGCAATGTTTCAATGGCCACACCATCGGCCTGCGCTTCAAAACTCATCATTACACGGTGCCGGAGTGTCGCCTCGACAAAAACGAGGAGATCCTCTGTGGCCACATGGAAACGTCCCTCACGCAGTGCCCGTATCTTGGCCGCCAGAATGAGAGACTGGCCGGCCCGCGGGCTAGCACCGTAGCGGACATATTTTTTAACGTCTTCTGAAACCCCCTCTGTCTCCGGATGGGTTGCCATAATGATCTGCACTACACGCTCGCGGATGGGAGGGGCAATCGGAACTGCACGTGCAAAACGGCCCATATGAACCAGATCCAGCCCTGAAAAGACCTGTCTTATACTGGGCGACGTCTGGTCTGTTGTACGATCAAGAATTTGTTCGAACTGGGCACGAGTCGGATAAGGAACTTTCAGTTTGAAAAAGAAACGGTCCAATTGTGCTTCAGGCAAAGGATAGGTTCCTTCCATCTCCAAGGGATTCTGTGTGGCAAGCACAAAAAAAGGTTGCTCCAGCATCCGGGTATGCCCCGCCACGGTCACGCTCATTTCCTGCATGGCTTCCAACAGTGCCGACTGAGTTTTGGGCGTCGCCCGGTTGATTTCGTCCCCCAAAAGAAGGTTGCAGAAAATAGGGCCCGGCGAAAACTGGAAGCCGGAATTTCCCTGCCCGTCATCAACTAGAATATTAGTGCCGATCAGATCGGCTGGCATGAGGTCGGGAGTGAACTGAATACGCTGGAAAACGAGTTCCAGGGCCGAAGCCAAGCAGCGCACCAGCATGGTCTTTCCCAGGCCTGGAACGCCTTCAAGCAAGACATGACCTCCGGCAATCATGGCCGTGATACAATGTTCAATCACTTCGTCCTGGCCCACGATAACTTTCTGCACTTCGGCCTTCAATGTGTCAAAACGTGTGCGGAAATGAACGGCCTCCTGCTCAATTTGGTCTGCGGTGAAGTTTGATTCACCCAAGTTTTCGGTCAATTCAGTTTCTTGCATGATGATTGGTGGTTTTCCGGATGGAAGGGAAGCCGGACACACGGCTCTGCGACTCAGTTCTGTTTTGGACGGATTTGTTCGAAATATTTTTTAATGGCTTGGCGGTGGGCAAGGGGAAGGCTCTCATCTTCCACAGCCTGCTGGGAAAGTTTCTCGTAAGCTTTGAAGTTCTGGGCGGCAACCGAAGCCGTTGCTGTTTCCCGGTTGGGTTCGTTGGAGGCTTCTGTCGATGTTTCGGAATCCCCCTCTCCTGTCATACCACTAAGCGAAGCCTGCTCACGCGTACCATCCAGCTTGGTTTCCACTCCAAAATGATTGGGATCGCTCTCAGTCCCGGCTCCCTTGCCCGGTTCTTTGGACTTGGCCAGACTGATTTTAGGTAGTCCCATGCTGATCTTTTTTCCTTCTCCGGGCCTGTCTCCGCCGCCTTTGCATTGGCCCATCTGGGCAAGCTGCAACCCCAGACCCTTGCATGCCCCCTGTTTCTGGCATTCGGATTGCATCGCATTCGACATTTGTTTCCAGCCTTGGGCCGCTTTTTGCCGGTCGCCTTCCTTCATGCTCTGAGCCATGTGGTTCATCGCTGAACTTGCCCCAGACTGTTTCTGCTGCATCGCCTGGGCAGAAGATCCCAGTTTTTGCGATATTTTCTGGGCCTGCTCACCTGCCGGCATCGGAACCTCCCCCGAGCTGGTTTTCTTCTCCATGGTGGTAGCCTCGGCCGCAGCTGCGACGAAATCTTTGCGTCGCAAGGCGGACGCAAATTCCCCGGCTCCCTCCATCTGTTCAAAGGCCGCAGCCATTTCCGCCGAGTGGGACGCCAGGGAATTGGACTGCAATTCGCTCAGCCTGGATGCTAGTTTTTCCTGGATACGGTTTATTTCCACCAACATTTGTTTTTCTACCAATTCTCCAGCGGCCATTTGCTCACGTAGCGGTTTGACCATCTCCAAGAGTTTGGCCAGTTCTTCATCATGCTCGATTGTTTGGGCTTCTTCCCAGTCTTTAAACACCTCTTCCAATTGCTTGGCCTGTTGAGGCGGATTCTCTTTCCGTGCGGCCACTTCGGCACGGCGCTTATTATCCGCCTGCTGCCAAAAGCCGAACTGCCATAGCGAGACAAGAAGGCAAAGGGCCAAAACCGTTCCAGAGATCCAGAGATGACGTGGAAACGGAACAGGCCAGACTTTTTTCCAGTCCGTTTCGCGAAGTGCCGCCAGTGTTTGCCCCAGCTGGGCCTGGTGCCATGGCCCCTCCGTGCTCCTACTGTCGTGCCAGAACCCCGAAGTCAGGACGTGATCCTTCAAATGAAGTTGGGCATCCATTTCCACCCTCAGTTCCTGTTCAGGGATTTTCCACCCATAAAGTCCGGAAAGAACACCGGTCAGCAGGATAAAAACAACAGACAACAGAAGAATTGTATGCGGCAAGAGAACCGGAAAAAAGAAAGTGGACAGCAAAAGCAAGAGCACGACGGAGGCAGTTCCGGCTAGCACATGGGGCAACAGACGCACCATACGGTTCAGGCGGTAGCGGGGTGCTGCACGTTTCTGCTCCAAAAGGAGTGACTCTTGTTGGTTATTCATGGTTTGTTCTCTGTTACAACGGTCACCACATTTTTCAAGGTTCCCAAATGCAATCCGCCCAGATTGAAAGACCCGTTGATTTCCAACACCGGCTCAAGATAAACGGTTTCAGCCCTCATGACCGCTCCGGATCCCGTTACATTCTTCCCGCGTATTATTTGCTGTTTCCAGCTCCAGGCGGGATGTTCCGAGTAGAAATCCATCCAGGAAATAGTGAGTTCTTTACCATCTTTGTCCAGTTCCCTGATTCCGAAACGGCAACTTCCGTTTTCCGTGTGGCAGAACCAGATACTCGACACATAGACACGGCCAGGATCAACCGTTATTCGTTCTCCTGCCAGCTTTTGTTTTTCCCTGCCGCTTTTGTTCATCCGGACATATCCGGAACCAGGCAGCGGTCCTTTGTTTTTGATCCGCACCAGATCGCTTTCAAACAACCCCTTCCATGAAGGTATTTCACCACCCCAGGTGTTTTGGTCAGCAGCAGAAAACGATGCATTGGCAATAAGATTGGCTTCCTGGGTCACGCGGAGCACCTGCGACTTGGACCCGTCGTTTTTTTCACCTTCTACAGGTTTCAAAAAAGCCTGGAGATAGACGACCGTGTCAGGCAACTCCAACTCGCAGGAGCCGGATAACTGTGGCTGTGGGATGCTGTACAAAAGCTGTAGTTTGTCCGGCTCGGAACCGCCAAGAATCTCTAACGTGCAACGGGTGTATTTTAACGTTGAATCATGCCTACGCAGATAGGCAGGCATCGAGTTTTCGTCCCTGTTTTCCTTGGACAAAGCGCTGTTGATTTCCCAGAACAATGTCCGTTTGTCCGATGTGGCAGGAACGAGACCGAAGGCAAGCGAAACCGCTCCTTCCTGCTTTGCAAGAAAATCCAAGTCTCCCTGGATTGCCCGGAAGCGTTCCTGATATTGTTTTTGTTGTTTAAACATGCTGGATTCACGGATGACGGCGGCTAACTTGGAGCATTCCTGAGTCAAGCCTTCGTTGATCATTAGATTAAGAATGCGAAAGGCTCCCTCCATATTGAAATGTTGTCCGCTTACGGACTGCTGCTCTAATCCAGCGGCCATCTCCTTGAGATTTTCCTTCAGCAACTGTTTATCGCCTATGTTTTCGGCAAATTCATGGGTAATGTAATGGATGGGCATACCCATGCCCTGCTGAGACTGATTTGAACTTGAACTTTCCTTGAACTCCTTGATCAAGGGCCGGATGACTGCCTCCTGTTCTTTCCAACGCACCAGTTCCTGTAACACCAGCAGGCCGGACATGTCACCGCTGTTGAAATTTGGGTCCTTCTTCCATTCCTCCAGAGCTTTGGCATATTCCGGATCACGTCTGATCACAGCCAGGAGAATGCGCGCATAATTGGCATCCTGGAGGGGGAGAACCCCTTCCTTCTCGGCTTTTTCCAAAGAATAAACCAGCTTGTCCATGATTCCCATCCTCCCGGCTTTGTACAACATCCCCACCGCAGGAGAACTGACTCTGCCATCCCCGTGAGAGGAAATACCCGAACGCAAAGTACTACCGTAATAAACCCGCTGGTTGAAACCCAGAACCTGATTGTCTTTCTTTTCCTGCCCGACCGGGATGATAGAGGCAATCAGGTACTGCTCCGCTTCTGCCTTGCGGTCGAGATCCACCAATACATCAACAAGTTGCCTTCCTAGATCCAACTGATTATAGCTTTCGCTGGCGTCAAAACCTTTTTTCAAGACTTTGACTCCTTCCTCCAACATTCCCTGATCAATCAGTTCACGACCGAGATTTCCCAGCAAATAACCGGTATCTGATGATCCTCCTCCCGCGAGGGGATTGGAAACAGGTATTTTCCAAGCCTCTATTTTTTCCATCAGACGGGCCGTGCGTCCAGACTCTTTGAAGACCTGCAACAACTGGCCGCTGTTGCTTTGCAGGGTTTTTTGCATGTCGGTATTCATCTGGGCTTCCAGAAAATCCGCAGCCGCCTCATACTCCTCCCGCTTCACCAACTCTTCCATAATCCGTCTTTGAAAGTCCATGTTGCCTGGATTAAGATCCGCAACTTTACGATAGAGAGCGATGGCACGGGCACGGTAATCACTATCGTAACGTGACACGAAGACATTCCCGGCTCTGATCGTCATGGAAAGCTCCGGGGATGAAGGATTCGCTGCTTTACGGATGGCAAGGCCAGACCAGGAGGAATTGTTACTTGCGCTGAATTCCTGCATCCTTGCGCGGATTTTGCCGTCCCCTGACAACGTTTTGTAGAAAAAAGATCTCCCGGCATTTTTTGATGGCTGCGGAGCTGTGAGACTCACCCGGACTCCTTCCGCTGTTAAAACAGCACCTTCCTTGACACCGAAGTTCAAGTTTTTCCATTCGGACTCCTCTGTCTTTCCGGTAATCTCCGCCTCTTCCCAGACAGCATTCATGGTGACATTGCTGGAAGTCGCCCCCGCCACAAGGCCAACGAGAACTTTTTCATCCAGTTGCAGTTCACGGGTCTCTACGGTAATCCATTGGGTTCCATCCGGCGACAGTCTTGTTTCCAGTTTGTTGCCCTTGCGTTCCACCTCATACCAAAGGGGATGCGCGTATTGCGGGTAGCCACGCGAAGAGTTGCTCATCTCACCCTCTTTAATTCTGCGTTGCAATGCCAACCCTTTTTTCCCGCTGAGTAGGATAGAAACATTTTTTGCATCGGCTTTGTCATTTTCGCGGAACATCAGACCGATTTTGGCATACTCGGCCAATCCTGCTTCAAAGGCCTTGATTTTGACAACCAACTCGCCGTCACCCTGTAATTCCTGGCAAACAAAATGGCAGGTGTCCTTTTCATTCCAGATATCACCACCCCCGCTCTCAATGCGGATAGAGTTGCCCTCGATTTTGCTTTTGGAAGATGTTATGCTGCCCATCGATAAATCCTTCCATTCCGGAGCAGGCATAACATCTGCAGCACGAACCAAAGATATCACTTCCACTTCAGCACTGGCCGTGTTTGTTGCGCTGTGTCCAGAGATGGCGATACCGGCAAGCAACAATTCGTTCATCGGCAAGGTGTAAAACGTATCCAGCGGTTTCCAGTCCTTTCCATCGTTGGAAAAAAAACCGCTGAACTTGTTTTTTTCCCTTTTTAACTTGAGCCAGAGCGGGGCACCAGCGAGATACTGGGTCATTACCGAATCGGCCATGGTCGAATACAGATCGGCCAGCACATAATTGATCCTGACCGAGTCCGGGGTATTTTTCAGCTCTTTTTCCGTCTCGGCCGCGAAGACCTCCAACTGCCCGAATTTTTTGATGGCTCCCACCGCAGTACTGCGCATCCAATTCTCGTTGCCTTGGTTTGGAGCCGGAGGTCTGTTCAGAATCTGGCGGGCCAAGGGCATCCCTTTTTCAGGATCCGAACTGTTCACGTGTTTTCGGAGCAATTCCACCAACCGTTGATCCGCTTCATAATTGCGGGCACTGCCGCTGAAGGTATTTGTTGCGGACTGTTTGGTGATCTCGTCCGCTTTTTCCGTCAGGCCAAGTTCCCGTAAATCTTGGATCAACATTGATCGTTCCTCAGGGGGCAACCGCAGGGAAACAAGGCGTAGGGCCGCTTTTTTGGCGGTCTCGTTATCCTTGGCTAGTTTGGCGGCTGACAGCAGGCGTTGTTGGGCTTGGATATAGTCCGGTCCGAATCTGACAGAAAGCGATTCCAGGAGGGTGATGGCCTCGGCATGTTTTTCATTCATGCTCAACATGGTTGCCAGGCAAATTTTAAGATCGTCACCGGATTCCTCCCTGAGCAGTTCTCTCATGGATGCAATGGCATCGTCTTTTTGGTTGTCCCACCATTGGAAATAGACACGGTGAAGACGGGGATAAATTTTTTTCCAGCCATCCAATTCCGCCTCTTCTTTGGCCAGCAGCTTAATATAATCTTCTGTAAGCTTTCTCTGTTTCAACTGAACGTAAAATTGGTTCAGCATCTGCCCCTGCATCGAATTAATGTAGCGGTTGGGCGGGGGGAATTGATTGTTGTTGGAATAGCGGGATTGCATTGCCGTCATTCCCATGGTTCCACCGCCAAGCGTGGCCGTTGGCTTGGTGGCTGGATAACCGATGCGCATAAGGCGGGCGCTCAAAGCCATCAATTTGGCAGGATCCGGCTGTTGCTCATTCTTCCTCATGCTCATCTGAAACAGGGAAAGAGGCAGATAAGCCGTCTGCTGCTGCATCATGACGTTCCATTTACTTTTGTCAGATTTTACAACCGCATCCACAATTTCCTCAACCAGAGTCCAGTCATTCAGTGCCAAAGCCGGCCAGAGGAGCATGAGAAACTCCTCCGGTTGCGATTCAGGCTTCAGCATTTTACGGAGCTCGGCCAGTGCCGACTTCCGTTGTTCTTCCGAACGTTCTGCTTCCGGATTGATCAGAATTTCCATCACTAGATTACTGCGTGCACTCGCCGGATCATGCTTGCCCATTTGTTCGCGGAAAATCTTTGCCAATGCCTTGGCCCGATCCAGACGCGTTTTGTCCGGGCTGCCCGACTGAGCCTGCATCTGATAAAAATTCGTTGCCATCAATGCGCACTGGAGAAAATCCGTATCATCTCCCGGGGACACTCCGGCCTTTTCCAGTTCGGCCCAGAGGGCCTCCCGGGCCTGAACCATCATATAGGCGGCAACTCGTTCTTTAGGCGCAATCTGTGGCCCTCCGAGCCGTTTTTCTAATTCCTTGAGAAAATCCTCCGCTTTGTTCTGTTGCACCGCCAGGACAGAAAGATAGACCAAGGCCTGATCCCTCGCCTCCTCCGGTTTGCTCGGGGCGGTATTCTGCGAAATCCCGTGCATCCTCATCGAACGTAAGTTCCCCCGGTAACGCCTCATTCCGGAGACCTGGCTCTGGAACAGCCTCTGCGCCTGGTTCTGATACAGATAGGATTTTTGGATACGCTCCATCAGAGGCGAGGGCTTGCCTCTGGTTCCAAAGAATGGATTATACTGAACACGCATATTGGAAACCTGTGCGGTCGCGGATGGGTTGTTCTGGGCAGGCGGAACCTCAGGCAAGGGTAGTGAGAAAAGATTCCAGAGACTACGTTCTGCCCCGATGTTGTCTTTGATCAGTATCTGAAATTCGGCCAAAGCAAGTTGACTTTGAAAATCATTCGGTTTGGAGCGGACGGATTCTTCAAGCAGTTCCCGCACCTGTTTGGCATACTCCGGCCCGTTCAGTCCTTCCACCACTTCCCGCCATGCAAGGGGATCCTTTTCAAAATCTTTCCGGTTTTTTTGTACAACTTGCCAGGCTTCTGCCTGCTGCTGTTGCCTTATATATTCATTGGCCAGTGCTATCTGCTGGGTGGGAGATTTGTCCACTTCACTCAACATCAGCCGGTAACGAAGCGTTTCCGCACCATCCCCTTCACGTTCGGCCAGGGCCACCAGTTGTCTCAGCAAATTGGGATCATCCGAACGTTGCGATAAGGAACGGGCCAGTTCCCGGCGGGCCGCGCCGTAATCCTGCAGTTGCTGGTACAATTCCGCCAGGTAAAGGCCATATCGCCAGCCACCCTCTTCCCCCTTCTGCCTTTTTTTAAGGCGCTCGATCAACTCATCAACCTTCCCCTGTTGAAAATAAATTTCGCTCAGTGGTTTCATCAGGGAAATCCGTTCCTGAGGATTCTGTGCTGCTTCAAAAGCCTCCTCATACATAGCCGATGCCTTGGGCAACTCCCCGCTGTCCTGGTACAATTTTGCCAGCCGCAGCCGAACCTCGTTCGGCCTATCACTCAAACGGATAGCCTCTCTGAGTTTTTGCTGTGAAAGTTCCACTTTCCCGGCAGCCACCGCCAGATCGGCCTGGAGAAGATAACCGGCAGAATTGGCCGGTGAGGCCTCAATCACCTGTTGCGCTGCTGCCAGTGCTTCCTCTGTTTTCCCCTGTTGCATGCGTATTCTGGCTATTTCCGTCAGCCAATCCGTCTTCTGTTGTGGAACCAATTGCGAAAGTTTTTCCAGGGCTATCACTGCCCCATCCAGGTCCCCGGTGCTCCGCAACTGACCGGCCTCCATGCGCAGAAGGCTTTGCGAGCTTGGAAAAAGTTTGCGGGCCTCGGCCATTAGGGATTTAAAACCTTCCGCGTCCGAGCGCTGGATCATAATCCGTCCCAGCACACGCAGTTCGCTTTCATTTAGGGAAGGTTCTGAACCGATCCGTTTGCTGAGGGCGGCCGCTGTTTCGTCCAGTTTCCCGGCAGCCGCCAACGTCTGAGCATGACGGGCTTCAACCTGTTCGGCAAAATAGGTATTTGGCGCAGAGGAAAGAAGCTTGTCGTAAAGAGCTAGAGCCTCATCCCACTTCTTGTCTTCGACGAAGAGATTCCATTGGAACCAAAGTAGGTCAAAAAAAGCAGGATCCAAAGTCAAGCCCTGGGCCACTGCCTCGTAAGCCCGGGCTTTTTCTTCATAACGTTTCCAGGCCGCCGCCAGCCGGTTGTAATTTGCCGCTGTTGCCAGCTTCCCGGCCGTCATGGCTTCCAAGACCTTCCACGCCTCATCTTTCTGTTTCAACTCCAAAAGATATTCCACAAATCGTAGCCGAGCATCCCCGGCATCCGGTGCCAGTTCCAGGGCCCGGCGGTATTCCGTCAGTGACTCCTGTTCAAACCCATGGGTTCGCAGGAGATCCGCCGCTTGCAGGATCAGGGCCAGATTTTTAGTTCCGGACGGGGCGATTTTTTTCAGAGAGGTCAGGGCATCCTGCCGGTCTCCGGCCTTGGAAGGCGTGTTCCGCTGCAATTGTGTTTCAGCCAACAATTCCCAATAACGGGTGTCCTGCGGATCAACGGCAGCCAGGTTTTGTAAAATTTTTTCTGCTTCAACATAATGCTTTTCCGATATTTTGGCTCTGGCCATGGCCAGGCGGACTTCTTTCCTGTCCGGGGCGAGGAGGGACGCTTTGGTCAGCCAGTCCAGCGATTCCGCTTTTCGATCCAGATCCGCCAGAACACGGCTGAGACGCAAAGCCGCTTCCACATCCTTCGGTTTGCCCGTGAGCCACTTCCCATAATACTCGGTAAGACCTGGAAGATCATCCTGCCGTCGATACATTTGTTCAATCCGGTTGCGGATTTCACGGTTCAACCAACTGCTCTCACTGGTCAGACCCAGCAAGGTTTCATATTGTGCGCAAGCTTCGGATGTCTTACCCCGTCTGTCCTCCAACTCGGCTAATTTCATCAGGGCTTCAACGCGTGAAGGGGTTCCTTCCTCCGTTAAGGCCACCCATTTTTTATAAACAATTTTGGCGTCCTCGAACTGCTCCGCATCTAAAAGGGCTTCTCCCGCCTCCTGCAAGGCGTAGGCGTCTGAAGGAAATTCCTCTGCCATTTGTTTCCAGATCGCCAAGGCCTTTGCCGAGTCTAGATTTCGTTGATGGGCCTGTCCCAAACGTCTCATGATTTCAGCTTTTTCTTGGGGAGGAGCCTGGCAACTCAGGGCTTTTTCCAGTGCCTTAACCGCCTCTGGGATATTTCCGGCGCGTAGGTACAAGTGACCAAGTGCCTGCCAGGAGCGGTGGCTTTCAGGGGCCGCCTGGGAGGCCTCGTTGTAATACAGACGGGCCTGCTCGACCTGATTCCGGCGCTCGGCCAAAAAACCCAGCAATAGCTTGTAGGTGGGAGCCTTGAGAGGATCCCCGGCTTTGGCTTTCCACTCTGTCTCGAGTTTCTCAAGCCCACCACCTTCCTGATAGGCTTGCACAACTTTGTCGAAAGCTGTGCCCTCAGAGGGGGATTTTTCAAGCATTTGACCGTATCGTACCAAAGCCTCGGGAGATACTGCCTGGGCTGCTGCGTAGGCCGGCAACAAGGACAGGCTCAAGACCAGAGCGGCGAGAGGAAGGCCCCGCAAATCCCGCAGAGTGCCGACAGGGGGACGTTTCATAACAGAAGATTATGCTTTAGTAGTTTTAGTGCTTTGTCCACTGTTTATTCCGATGTTTGAGCTTATTTTCCTGAAGCCCGGCTGGAAAATTCTCAGCGAAGGATTCATTTTTTTCGGGTCATTCAGCTAGGAACCGCCTAGGCTAAAACTCTGATGAGTTCCGTCTCCTCCACCAAGCCTGTCACACTCAGGGTACGCCTGACCCAAACTGCCGAAACCATCGTCCGTCAGGGCCATCCCTGGGTCTTTGCCGACAGTGTCAAGTCCTTGACCCGTGAAGGTAGGAGCGGAGAACTGGCCGTCATTTTTGACCGGAATGACAAATTCATGGCTCTCGGCCTCTTTGACCCGGAATCCCCCATCCGCATGCGTGTCCTACACATTGGAAAGCCCGTCAACATTGACGAACTATGGTGGTCCGCGAGGCTGGAAAGCACCTTGGCCAAGCGAAGCAATGTTCTTGATGAGAACACCAACGGGCTGCGCTGGGTCAATGGTGAAAGCGATGGCTGGCCTGGCCTTGTTTTGGATCAGTATGCCGACGTTCTGGTGTTGAAACTCTACACCGCTGCATGGCTCCCTCATCTTCCTATGTTAAGGAAACTTTTTTGGGAGAAGTTACAGCCTATCTCGATCGTCTTACGACTAAGTCGGAATATCCATCAAAGTGCCGCCAAACTTGGACTGAAAGAAGGGATTGTTTTGGATGGGGAGCCCATCAGGCATTCCGTTACTTTTCAGGAATCCGGCATCCGCTTTTATGCGGATGTTTTAAAGGGTCAAAAAACGGGATTCTTTCTGGATCAGCGCGAAAACCGCCGCAGGGTCGAGATCCTGTCCAGAGGCAAAAAAGTACTCAATCTATTCAGTTTCAGCGGGGGCTTTTCCCTTTATGCCGCCCGAGGCGGGGCCAAACAGGTGACCAGTGTCGATATCAGCAACCATGCCCTTACTGAACTCAAACAAAATTGGGAACTCAACCGCAGCAACAGGGAAATACGGAACTGTAATCACAATGAAATCCAGGCGGATGTGTTCGAGTGGCTGGAAAAAGAGAACAATACCTATGGCCTGATTGTACTGGATCCTCCTTCCCTGGCCAAGAGGGAAAAAGACCGGCAGGGAGCCATCAAAGCCTACGAAAAAATAACTTCAGACAGCATTCAACGTCTGGAAAAAGGAGGTCTTCTTCTCAGTGCTTCCTGCTCCGCCCACGTGACAACGGATGAATTTATCCAGGCTGTAAGGAGTGCCTACAAGAAAAGCGGGCGACGCTTTGAAGAACTGGAAATCACCGGACATGCCCCGGACCATCCCGCCAGCTTTTCTGAGATGAATTATTTGAAAGCAGTCTATTTAAAAGAAGTCTTTGGCTAATAGTCATTGGTCAGTTAAAATACTAATGTGGGTTACCAACGGCAACGATCAAACTTTTCACCTCTTCTCTGCTTCCACCAACCAATCCCATGGGTAGGGACTTTTCATGTGCACTGCCGGTTTTTCAAATTCCGTGTGCCAGGAATATTCCACTTTGTGGAAGGCTTTGACTTCAAAGCCGTAACCGGACAGCAGGTGTTCCAGCTCTTCCTTGAGATAATGTTTGGTCGGAACGGAATCGATATCGACAAGACCTTCTCCCGCGCGTTTGAAAATTCCCAGGTCGGCTGCCGCTTTACGATACGATTCCCCATCGCGCAAATTCCAGTCGATCAAACGATAGGACGCAAGAAGGGCCGACTCCAACGAAGGAACAACCAGGAGAAATGAAGCGCCTTTGTTCAGGGTGCGTGAAATGGTTTTCAGAATATCAGACCTGACCGAATGGGAATCCGTGATCAACACATTGACACATAAACCGAAATCCCCCCTGGGTAGCTTTTTGTCCGGATGGGCGAGGTTTTGTGTTTCAACGATTATGTTCGGGAATTCCTGACAAATCTTGGCGGCCTGTCCAACGAGCTTGGGGGAAAGATCATAACCCCTCACCTTCCGAAAATACCTTGCCAGATAGGGCAGGAATTTTCCCGTTCCGCAACCGAAGTCGACAGCCTCCAGACCCTTCCGGGCCAGCCTACTGATCCGTTTTTCGATAATTTTGTTCTGATCGCTGGCCCGAACGTCGAAAATTTCCCCGTCATAATCTTCCGCAATGGTGTCCCAATAATTCCGATTCATTCCGGAGCTTAACGAAAAGAAGTGCGGGGCATATCAAAGATTTAAACGGGTTTATCGCCACTCCAAAGGTGAACAGTTTTTCCCAAAGAGTCGTTCCTTAGAAAAGGTCGCCATAATATTGTTTTTTAGAAAAATTCTGTCAGACTCGCATCGTGCAATCGGGCCGAACCTTCACTTCTGTTGTTCTCTTCCTGGGAACATCGTATCTGGTAATCGTGACCATCATCGCACTATCCCAACGAAGCCTGATTTACCAGCCTTGGCATGACGACGACAACGCACTGATTGCCCAGGCCGAGACCTTCGGACTGCTTCCCTGGTTGGATGGAAGTGGCCAGCGCATTGGATGGATTTGTCAGGGTAAAGGTCAGGGATCGCCGGTTCTCATCATGCACGGGAATGCTGGACATGCCTTGTTTCGAATGTATCTGGTGGATTGCTTTCAAGCCGCCTCGGATCCTGCGGCCATTGCCATCCTGGAATATCCCGGATACGGATCACGACCGGGCACGCCCGGACGCGAGACGTTGGTCACTGCCGCTGTGCAGGCCATTGAACTCCTGCATCGACAAACCCGTAAACCAGTTCTCTTGGTGGGCGAATCCATTGGCTCTGTTGTGGCAGGTGAAGCCGCGGCACAAAGACCGGAACTCATCGCCGGACTGCTGATGCTCACACCTATGAATAGCCTCAAAGATGTCGCTCAGCACCACTTCTGGTTTTTACCCATCGGATTGATCCTTCAAGACCGCTACGATTTGGAATACGCACTACGCGGGATGAAGGTGCCCATGGCGGTGGTGTTAGCGGAGAAAGACAATATTGTTCCACGTCTGTTTGGAGAAAAGCTTTACGATTCCTACACCGGCCCGAAGAAATGCTGGACTGCCTTGGGCTCAAGCCACAACGAAATGCCCTATCATTCAGAACCGGAATTCTGGAAGCAAATTTTTGATTTCCTGAAAACGGCCCCGCTTTGATCAGGGTTGATACAAACCCTGATCACGAATGTATTGTTCAACCTGCACGGGAATCAAACCGATCACGGACTTCTTTTCATGCAAGGCCTGTCTCACGGCGGTGGCGGAGACAGTCGGAACAGATGAACCTGCCAGCTGAATTTTCAAATCCTTGAGCTTGTTTTCTGTAGATGTGGGAATCTGACGGCTGAAAATCAAAAAATCGACCGTTCTGGCCCATTCATGAATTTTGGCCCACTTGCCCAGAAGCTGGTATTGATCCTCGCCGATGACCAGAACCATTTGATCCTCCGGAAATCTCCCCCGTAAATACTCCAGTGTCTGCCAAGTGTAGGAAAGCTCAGGCCCATCGATCTCGAAACGTGAAACCTCGATCCGGGGATCATCAGGCATGGCAAGTTTCAACATGTGGAGGCGATGGTCTCCGGAGGTTGGAGCTGTCGTGTCCCCTTGAGCGATTTTTAGAGGTGACAAACGACAGGGCATCACGACCAGATGATCAAGGCCTTCCTGCAGGGCCGCAGAAGCAATGGCCACATGGCCAAGATGTACTGGATCAAAGGTTCCTCCAAACAGCCCGATTCGTTTCACGACGTCAACGCTAAGCGCAAAATTCCCTCTTCTCAAGCGGGAAGGGAAAACACCTGCCACTGCCGAAGGCAGCACCGCTAAAGCCGGATTTACTTAACTATCTCAAGGTCAGGTGTTAAGCAACGGCAGCTGTTGTGCATCGACCACTTTTCCGATCAAAAAAAACTTGCTTAAGCCGTTCCTCTGATGTTGTCTTAAACATGGCAGCACAACCTCCTCCCCTTCCGCTTACATCGGATTCCGACTTTTATCTTCCGGCCGATGCCTTCTTCTCCACCGCTTCCAAAGAAGCCCTGACCTACGACGACGTTTCATTGGCCACGAATTATTCCGATATTCTACCCAAACAATCCAGGCTGGAGATGGCGCTCTCTCCCTCCCTGACACTACAGCTTCCCATCATATCTGCAGACATGGATACGGTCACGGAAGCCGATATGGCCATTGCCATGGCACTTAACGGCGGCCTGGGCCTCATCCATTATAACATGTCGGAAAAAATGCAGATCAAGCAGGTGGCCCGGGTCAAAAACCACGTCCACGGCCTGATCCAGGATCCCATCACCGTCAGGCCCGATCAGGCCATCGGCGATGTCCTGACACTGATCGAAGACAAGGATTTCAATTTCCGCACTTTCCCCGTAGTCAATGAACAGGGCGTTCTGGTCGGTTTGCTTTCAGGACGCGTGGTCAAACCCCGCTATGCCAACCACAGTGTAATCTCCGCCATGAGCCCCCGCTCGGAAGTCTTTACCATCAGGGAAAGTGATATCGCCGGGGATCCCGTCAAGGCTGCCGACCATTTTTTCAGCGCGCACATGGGAATTCATAAATTACTGGTGGTCGATGACCAGGATCGTCTCCGCGGACTCTTCACTCTCAGCGATATCGAACGCATTACTGAAGAAGCCAGTTCCCATACCCGTCCGGCGCGCGACAGTGTTTTCAGGCTTCTGTGCGGTGCCGCCATTTCTCCGCCACGGAATGCCAGTGGCGAACTGGACCGGGAGCGCACCCTGGGCCATGTCAGCCAATTGATTGAGGAAGGACTCGACGTGGTAGCTGTCTCCACCGCCCACGGTCACAGTCTGGGCGTCGGAGAAACCGTCAAACTCCTGCGCAGCCAATTTCCGGAGCTCACCATAATCGCCGGCAATGTGACCAGCGGCGAAGGCGTCGAATTTCTGGCCAAAGCGGGAGCAAACGCCATCAAGGTCGGCCAAGGCCCCGGATCCATCTGCACCACACGTATCGTTGCCGGAGTCGGCATCCCCCAACTGACGGCACTCTACGTGGCATCCAAGGCGGCGACCAAACATGGGGTGGCTATTCTAGCCGACGGTGGTATTAACAAATCAGGGGATATGGTCAAAGCCCTCACCCTGGCCGATGCTGTTATCTGCGGCGGACTTTTAGCCGGCTGCAAGGAAGCTCCCGGAAAAATCATCGAAATCAACGGAAAACTGTTCAAAGAATATCGCGGCATGGGCAGTTTGGAAGCCATGAAAGCAGGTTCTGCTGCAAGATATGGACACGAGAAAAAAGATTCCAACCGCAAAATCGCAGCCGAAGGTGTCGAGGCCCTGAAAGAAGTGTCAGGTTCCATTGACCAGACACTGGGGCAAATGGCCGGCGGGATCCAAAGCGGCATGGGCTACCTGGGAGCAAAGGATCTGAAAGAATTAAAACAAAAGGCCCGTTATATCCGCGTCAGTGCGGCAGGCCAGCGCGAGGCGGCACCCCACGATGTGATCGAAATCAAAACCAGCAAAGACAAGGATTAACGTTTTAACGGGATCAAAAAAAGCGGCCTCAACCAAAAGTAGGCTCTGCACGGCGGCGCAACAACCCGATCACTCAGCCAGTTGTTTGATTTTGTCGGCCACTTCTTCTTTGACCACTGTCTCGTATTCCGGATAACTCTTCCACCACATGCGTCGCTCACTGAAATATTTATAAAGAGGTTTGGATGTTTTGAGCTTGTTCATGAGCATGTCACGCTCAGCCAACATTTGCACCAGCTTTTGACCATCTGGGCGTTTCTGCATTTCCTCCATCACCTTGCCCTGCAACTCCCCGAACAAGGCTGAATCATCGTTCACCAAGCTACCTTCACGTCCCACCCAATACTCCCCCGCCTGTAGTGCCTCAAATGTTTCGTCAAAGTAAGAAGCCACTCCGGCAAAAGAATCACGGTCAATGTTTTTTTGTTTTTCAAAAAATTGTGCTGCACTTTGAGGGGTTTCCGACTGCATCCGCAGAAAAGTATACTCCCCTTTTTGAAGACCAAATAGCTTCTGGGCGGTTTCTTCCTGAATCGGATAAACCGTGTTCTCGATTTCCTGAATTCGCTTGAGGGCCTCTTCGTTATCCTTTTTGATCTGAAGCATGATTTTCTGGGGCTGCGGGGGAGGCGTTGGTTTGGAGGGGGCCGGCGGAGAAACAGTAGCAGGGGCACTAAAAGATCCACCTGTGGAACCGGGCTCGACTGTCGGCGTTTCCTGCGTGTGCGCTACCGAAAAGATCAGGCTAAAAACAACCAAGACAATCGGCAATCTCATGTTGTTAATTCAGTTTCCCCAAGGAAGAGGTGTAGAAACTCAAATGCTGACGGATGATGCGAATAAGATCCTTTTGATCAGAGTCACTTGTGTAGATCATTCCAAGTTGTTTCTGAAGTTCGCCGACAGTCTGCATGACCTGGGATTTCCCTTTGCCGAATGCATCCTCCGGATCTAGTTTCCTCAGATCGTCCTGGATTTTTTGCAGTCTTTTTTGGTCTGATTCTTTGAGCGACTCCCGCTCAGTCATCGCATCCCGGCGCTTGAGCGCATCTTCACGTCTGGAACCGGCATTTTTGGAGCGATGAAGGTTACCCAGGTCCCCTGCCTGTCCGATCACGGCCTGCATCATCTTTTGGGATTCGGGCTCCAACATCAAAGTGGAAAGAAGGCGCATGTTCCTTATAAATTTTTCTGAAACCTCGGAGAAACCGATTTCCACGGCTTTGACGTTCGCGTCCAGACCCTGGGCGGGTAGGGTTAAGACAGATAATGGCAGAGCCAGAAACAAGGCGCCTAGATAAAATCTCTTCATAGTTATAAATCCTATACTGCTATAATCATAATTACGATTTACCCCCTTTGTCAATGTCCTGTAACAAAGTCTCTGTGCCGCGAGCGGGATCCAAAATCTCGAGGTTTTCTTCACGGCGAAACCAAGTCAGTTGCCGCCGAGCGTACTGCCAGGTGCTGATCCGGATGCTTTCCATGCATTCCTCCTCTGTCAGGTTTCCTGATAAAAAAGCACAAATCTGGGAATAGCCCAGAGCCTGCGCTGATTGACTTGCGGACCAGCCCTCCTGTTGCGACAAGCGTTGTACTTCTTCCTTCCATCCTGCTCTCCACATGTCGTCAATCCGGCTCCGGATACGGTTTTTCAACGCATCAGGATCCGGCTGTAAAAAATAAGCGCGGCCATGGGTGATCAATCCACGGCCCTTGATTTGATGCCAGGAAGAAAGTGGTTTTCCTGTTTGTTTGGCCACAGCCAGAGCGCGGATCATCCGGCGGTGGTTGTTCATATCTGCCCCGGCAGACCAGACAGGATCCAGCCTGAGAATCTCCTTCTGTAGTTGTTCCAGGGTCCAGAGAGAAAGTTCTGCGACAAGTGCCGGATCGGACTGAGGAGCCGGGGACAATCCGTGCCGAAGAGCCCTGAAATAAAGCCCAGTGCCGCCGACCCAGACCTGGGGGAGGCTCCTTGTGGTAGCATCTGCCAATACACCATCCGCATAGTTGAGATAATCCGCCACGCTGAAAGATTCCAAAGGATCGACAAGATCCAGAAGTTGATGGGCTATGCCACACCTTTCCGATATCGCGGTTTTTCCCGTGCCAATATCGAGATTACGGTAAATCTGAAAGGCATCCATCGAGCAAATTTCAGCACCCAGCCTCGCTGCAACTTGGAGCGCAAGCCCTGACTTGCCTGAAGCTGTTGGGCCCACGATAAAAATGACTGGCGGTTTCACTGAGCAGCGTTCTGTCCTGATACTAGACCCACTCCAATTATCCATCCCACGGCGTTTCCGAACGTATCGTCCAGACGTTACATAATTCGCGGGGAAAATCCGAAAGAAATCGGGACGGCTTCTGCCAAGTGTCCCCATAGCCCGCCGCTGATCGTACCTGGGGATGGGTCAGGTATAACTCATCCTGCGCCCTCGTCACCGCCACATAAAAAAGTCTCCGTTCCTCTTCCTCCCCCTCTTCCGTCTCGGATGAGCGACTGGAAGGAAACATGCCATCGCACAACATCACAACAAAAACGACCTTCCACTCCAATCCTTTGGCCTGGTGAATGGAACTCAATTTGACACTTTCATCATCCGTAACCACACCGGACTCGGCATCCGCATCCATGTTGGTCATGAGTGAAAGCTGGGCCAGGAATTCGGCTGTATCAGGGAACCCGGATGAAAATTGCACCAATTGATGGATATCCTCCAGACGATTTTCGTAATTCGGGTACTTTGCCTTGAGATAATCCTCGTAGACCGCGTCGAGAACCAGCTTGATTCTTTTACCCGGAGTCAGGTCCTTACCCATAACCAGCTGCCCGTGGGTATCCGCCCATTGCAACCAAGCTTTCTGTGCTTTAGCAGGGACTTTGCAGTGGGTCATGTCCAAGGATGATGAAACATCCTGCCAAAGCTTGTGGGCTGTGCGGGCACCGATGCCAGGCAGCATCAGGGCAATGCGCTTGAAGGCAACTTCATCCCGCATGTTGAGCGAGAACTTCAGATAGGCTGCAATATCCTTGATGTGAGCCTGCTCGAAAAAGCGCAGACCGGAGGTGATCTGGAAAGGAATATTGCGGCGGGTCAATTCCATCTGGATTTCCATCGAGTGGAAATGAGAACGGTAAAGCACCGCCATATCCTTCAATTCGATCCCCTCATCGCGCAACTCCAGAAGCCTCTGGGCCACAAACATTGCCTGCTGGCGGCTATCGTCCAGGGCAACCAAGGCGGGTTTAACTCCCGTGCTGCGGACGGGACGAAGCTCCTTGGGAAACTGGCGGGTATTCTGCGAAATAGCGCTGTTGGCCAACTGCAGGATCTCGGGAATACTGCGGTAGTTGGTTTCAATCCGGATCACGCGGGAGCCTTCGTGCCGGTCCGGAAACTTCATGATGTTTTCGAAGTTTGCCCCGCGCCAGGAGTAGATGCTCTGGGCGTCGTCCCCCACCACCATGATCTGATGATGTAAACCGCCGAGAAGATCCACCAAGTCGGATTGGACCTTGTTCGTATCCTGATATTCATCCACGAGGATATGCTGGAAGCGATTCTGGTATTTCAGGCGTATGTCCTCGTGCTCCAGAAGAAGACGCAGGGTCAGGGTAAGGAGGTCGTCATAGTCCACCGCATTGACACGCTTCTTCCTATCGCGGTAAGCCTGCGACATGGAGGAAATCTGGGGTTCGAACTCCGAGAAATAATCGTAACTTTCCGAGAGGATACCGGTAATATTCTTCTCCTTGTTGGCCGATAGACTGAAGATGTCCATCAGGACGTCGGCCTTGGGAAAACGTTTGTCCTTCTGGTCGATATCGGAATCGCTGAGGCAGGCAGCCACAAGGTCTTTCGCGTCCTCGCGGTCGAGAATGGAAAAGCCCTGGTCGAGTCCTATGAGGTCGGCATGACGGCGTAGGATTCGGTGCCCGATATGGTGGAAGGTCCCTCCCCAGAGCCGTGAAATATCCTGTGGCAGGAGATCCCCGACCCGTCTTAACATTTCCTTCGCGGCCTTGTTGGTGAAGGTCAACAGCAGGATTTCCTCGGGACTGACACCATGCTCCATCAAGTAGGCCACGCGATAGGTCAGGGTCCGGGTCTTGCCACTGCCCGCGCCGGCGATGACAAGAATGGGACCCGGCTTGGCCGTGACAGCCTCAAGTTGCTGCTCGTTGAGCAGTGCGGCATAGTCAATCTGCGGCTTGGGAGGGCCGGAGTGAGACTTTAATGTGTAAGAGACTGACATTCGCGTAGATCTATTTTTTTGTCGTAGAGGGCCTTGCCTATGATAGCACCATAAAGGCCCGGGATCTTTGAAAGATTGCGGATGTCATCAACACAGGAAACACCTCCCGAGGCCACGATACCGGCGGGCACGGCACGCACCATGGCTTCCTGGGCCTTGAGATTGGGTCCGGCCATCATGCCGTCGGTGGATATATCGGTGTAGATGATCGTCTGCACCCCGAGATCGCTGACGGCTTTAGCCAGATCAAAGGCATCCCAGTTGGAAATCTCAACCCAGCCTTTGATGGCGACTTTTCCGTCCTTGGCATCGATACCAACGGCGATCTTGTCTCCCCCGAAACTCTGGACCGCTTCTTTAACAAAATCCAGGGACTCACATGCCTTGCTACCGATGATGGCGCGGGACACTCCTGCTTTCATTGCGAGTTCAATGGAGGCCATATCCCGCATTCCTCCACCCACTTCGCAGGGAATGGTCAGGGCAGAACAAATTGCACGGATCGATTCAAGGTTGGCCAGCTTCCCGGTAAAGGCCGCGTCGAGATCCACAACATGCAGGTAATCCCCCCCTTCCATTTCCCATTTCCGGGCAAAGGCCACAGGATCGTCAGTGTAGACCGTCTTTTGATCAGCCCTGCCTTGCAGCAAACGGACGACTTGTCCTCCCATCAGATCTATGGCCGGCAAAATCAACATCATCCCGTCCTAGCCTGCTTAAATGACATCGCAAGAGCGGAATCAAGCATCAGGTTTATTTCGGCAAAAAGAATGGTATCTTTACCCATGAAAGTTTATTGGATTCTGGGAGATCAGTTGCTGAAGAATCATCCGGCTTTTACACGAGCCGCCAAGGGTGACGTGATCCTGTTCGTCGAATCCACAGCCCGCGCCGGGCATCTGCGTTACCACCAACATAAGCTGGTACTACTTTATAGTGCCATGCGGCATTACGCACAGGATCTGAAAAAAAACGGCTTTCAGGTCCTTTATCATCATATCGAGAACGGTGCCGGGGATTACCTTTCTGCACTAAAACTTTTTGTCGACAGGGAAAAACCGGAATCCTTGGTGGTGATGGCTCCCAACGAATGGGAAATGCAGGCTCTACTCCCGAAGCTGTCGCAAAAGCTGGGCTTACCGGTGGAGATTTTACCGAACGAACAATTCCTTGTCTCACGCGAGGATTTTAAAAATTGGGCGGGCGATAAACGAAGCCTGTTAATGGCGCACCACTATCAGTTCCAGCGCAAACGCCTGAACCTCTTGATTGATTCGCAGGGAAAACCAGAGGGTGGCTCCTGGAGTTTTGACCCTGAAAACCGGTCAACAGCATCTGAATTCCTTAAAAGCCACCAAACCCCTCCTCCCCTTCCACACCCGGAACACGACCCGATCACGCGGGATGTCATCAACCTGGTCAAAAAGAACTGGGCAGATCATCCCGGAGATGCGGAAAACTTCTGGCTGCCGGTCACACGTGAAGAAGCCCTGCGCTGGCTCGATCATTTTATACGGAAGAAACTGTCCGGGTTCGGTCCCTTTGAAGATGCCATGATTTCGGGCCAGAATACGCTTTATCATTCCGTTCTTTCTCCCCTGCTGAATATCGGACTGTTGACACCCATGGAATGTATCGCAGCCGCTCTGGCGGAGTATGAAAAAGGTAAAGCACCTTTGGCTTCAGTCGAAGGATTCATCCGTCAGATCGTTGGATGGAGAGAGTTCATCAACGGGATTTACTGGTTGAAGATGCCCGGATATCGCGATGAGAATTTTCTTCAGGCATCCCGTCCCCTGCCTCCTTGGATCCATAGCGGAGAAACCGATATGAACTGTCTTCATCAATGCATCAAGCAGGTCAATGCCAGCGGATACAACCATCACATCCAAAGGCTGATGGTTCTGGGAAATTTCTTTATGCTCAGCGGCTGCGAACCCAAAGCTGTTCTGCGTTGGTATATGGAAATGTATGTGGATGCCTATGATTGGGTGATGCAACCGAATGTGCTTGGTATGATTCTTTATGCGGATGGGGGCTTTATTGCCACCAAACCCTACGTTGCGGGCAGCGGTTATATCTCCAGGATGAGCAATTACTGCCAAGGCTGCCGTTACAAGCCGGATATCAAGACGGGTCCGGAGGCCTGCCCTTTCAATTATCTGTACTGGTCTTTTTTCGACTTACATGGGGGAAAATTCAAAAAGAATCCCAGGGTCGGGATGATGCTGAGAACCTGGGAGAAAAAAAGCCCTGAAGATAAACTCAGCATTCGGGATTCAAGCGACGCCTTTTTTGCCGCTCATTTCCCAACCCAGACCAGTTGAAGATCAATTAACGACCAGCTTGGGATCGGCCTTGCGGAGGGCGTCCGCCTTGGCTTGGGCTGCATCAGCACGTTTTTTGGGCTCGTAATAGAGGGACGCGACTTTCACATAGGCTTCCAAAGCCTGCTGCTTGTCTCCTTTTTTCTCGTAGACCTGGGCTTTGACATAAAATACGTGGTTCAGAATACGCAGGGTTTTACGATCCGGAATGGCATTCGTGTTGATGGCTTTTTCGATTTCATCCAGAAGGGCCATGGCTTCATCCGTTTTGTCCCGGGTCAGGAGTATGGTCGCTTTTCCCACCATTCCCTTGTAACGAAAAACACTGTTTGGATAGGATTGGATGATTTTATCGCAAATTTGTTCGCTTTCAAAGGTCTTACCCGTGGCAGCCAAGGCCTCGGCCAGATACCCAGCCGCATCAGCCACCCAAGGGACATCCAAACCCAGAAACTTGGTGGTCAGGGGCTGCAGCAATTCGATGCCTTTAGCGTGGTTTTCCTCCAAAACGGCTGTAACACCCTGCGCATATTCCGGCCTTTCCGCCACTTCCACCGACTCAATATTGGCCTTGGGGTAAGGAATCGTGCCCTTTTCGAATTTGATGGTCACATTACCAGCCGCATCAACCCCTTGAATTTCTCCTTGCACCGGAGGGCCTTGTCGGAGAATGATTTTGTCTTGGGCTTGAGAGAACCCTGCCATCAGCAGGTATGCCATGCATACCGAAGAGGTCAGGGATATCGAATGTCCGAAACGATAATTAAATGATGATGCAAAATGAGAATTCATAGACCAATCTCCTTGTGCATTAAATAATAGCAAACAACAACAAAAAATCACGTCCTTCTTTATGCTAAGCTTTCTCAGCTCCAAATTCCGGTTCCTTCTCATCGTCGTCCTGATCATCCTGGGTATCTCGTTTATCTTCTTTGATCAAAGCCAAATGGGTCATGGGGAGTCCAACCCCAAGGTTGCTGTCATTGAGGGAAAAACCATCAAAAGACAGGATTACGAAGTGGCCCTTCGTAGCACCTCCCTCATTTATACCCTCCAGACCGGACGCCAGGCCGAGCCCCAGATGGAGCGGATTTTCCGCGCCCAGACCTGGAACAGACTCCTCATTCTGGCGGCAGCCAAGGAAGCTGGAATTTCTGCCACAACTGAGCAGGCTGTGAATTTCATTAAAAACCACCCCTTGTTCAAAGACGAGAAAGGCAACTACTCCCCCGCTGCTTTCCAGTTCTTCGGCAGGGAACTCCTCAAACCACAGGGTATCAGTGAAGAACGGTTCCAGGAAATTATCCAAAACCAGATCATTTTCGAACAAATGCTCAAAACCATCTCATCAACGGCTGTGGTTCGTCCTTCTGAGGTCGAGGAGGCCTTTGCCTCCCTCTACGGGCAGGTTACGATCAAATATGTCCTGTTACCCGAAAGCCCGATCAGAGCCGCTATCCAGCCGACAGAAGATGAATTGAAAGACTTTTACCAAAAAAATCAGGCCAACTTCCTTTCACCCGAGCTTCGCAAGGTGGATTACGTGCTCTTCACCTTAAAACCTGATCAGGCCAAACTTCCGGAAGACCAAAAGAATGCAGCTCTTAAGGTGCTGATGCAGGAGGCCTACCGTTTTACGGAGCCTTTTTTCAATGACGACCAGACAGCCCCGGAATTCAAATCTGCCGCAGCCAAAGCAGGATTGAACGTACAAAGTTCCGCCTTTGTCACCCGCAAGGAACCCCTTCTACCCGGAGATCCCTCGTCGGCCAAACTGACAGATCTGGCTTTCATACTGTACAAAAAAAGCCCTGTCAGCGATTTTCAACAGATCAGCAATGGTTTTGCCGTATTGCATCTGGCGGAGATCCAGGAACCTGCAGCAGTGCCCTTTGATAAGGTTAGCGAAGAAATCAGACAACTTTACATCACAAACAAAACACTGGAACAACTTACCCTTAAAGGGAAAACCCTGGCCAAAGAACTGCAATCGGCCGTTGCCTCAGGTCAGACCTGGGAAAAAGCCGCCGGGGCCAGTGGCTTGAAATCCATTACCGTTCCGTCTTTTTCCCCTGCCAGGGAGGCTGATCTCAAGTCACCCGCAGCCGATGCCATCCGCTTTTGGGCCCAACGTCTCAAGGTCGGGGCTGTCAGTGAATTCAGCCGCAGCACGGAGGGCGGCATGGTCTTCTTTCTGGCCGAACGAAAAATACCTTCGGAGGCCAACCAGGAGCAGGCCAGGAAAAATCTGGAGGAACAGATCGGACAACAACGCCGCTACCAGATTCTCGATGAATGGATCAGTGCCCGCGTGAAAAAGAAAGGGAACAATATTCCTCCCGATCTCCTCAGCGGTGAGGTGGGTGAGACACTCTAACCACTTATGGCTTCACTTATCAATCTGACCCGCGGTAACGAGATCGGGGCCAACTGTTATTATTTGGATCTGGACGGCAAAGGGGTTTTGCTGGACTCGGGCATGCATCCCAAGGCGGAAAGCTTCGCCGCACTACCGAACTTTGATGCCCTTGGCCGGCGTAAAGCCGAGTGCATTTTCCTCAGCCATGCCCATCACGACCACTTGGGAACCATTCCCTTGGCCATGCAGCGTTTTCCGGATGCCAAGCTCTTCATGAGCGAACCCACATACTTTCTGGCGGAACCCCTCCTCCATAATTCCGTCAACGTCATGAAGCGCCAGCGCCTCGAGAAAGGCATTGCGGAATATCCCCTCTTCAACCACGGTGATTTGAAGCACCTTGTTGAGCGCTGGCAGGCCTGCCACTTGAATCAATGGTGGTCCACCGAAGGGTTCCCCGTCAAAGAAACGGAAAAAGCCGATATCCGTTTCCGTTTCCACCATGCTGGACACATCCTCGGTGCCGTCATGACGGAGATCCAATCCGCGGGCAAAAGGATTCTTTATACCGGAGACATCAACCTCAAAGATCAGACCCTGATGAACAAAGCCAGAGTCCCTGAGGGAGCCTTTGACACCCTGATCATTGAGTGCACCCGGGGTGCCAACCCAACATTACCTGGATACAGCCGGAAAGCGGAAATCAGGCGTTTTATTGATGCCATCCAGAATATATTCGACAACCACGGCAGCCTGCTCATCCCTGTCTTTGCCATGGGTAAAACCCAGGAAATTTTGACGATACTCGATGAAGCCCAACGCCATGGAGAAATCCCTGATGAACCGATTTACATCGGAGGCCTGGGCAGGATTTTTACAGAAATTTACGACAAAATGGCTTATCGTTCGGAGCGTTTCCTTCCCAATCTCCAGATCATGGAAGACATCCATCCCCAGGTTTTCGACTGGACCAAACTGAAAAATTTTAAACAGAAAAAAGGACAGATCCTGCTTGTTCCCTCCGGCATGATGACCGAACAAACCACCTCCAATCGCCTGGCCCAACACTATCTGGCCCGTGAGCAGGACGGGATTTTCTTTGTCGGCTACTGCGATCCTGATTCCCCAGCTGGTCGTTTGAAAAAAACCGCACGTGGAGAACGTGTCAGCCTGAATCCGGATTTTGGTGATCAACCTGTCTTATGCTCAGTAAAACATTTCGATTTTACCTCCCACGCACTGAGGGAAGACCTGCTTGACTTCATTCTCGAGGTGAAACCCAAAACCTGCTTCCTCGTTCATGGTGATACCGCCGCCCTGACCTGGTTCCAGTCCCAACTGGCGGAAAAAGCAGCCGGGATCAAAGTACACATTCCCGAGTCCGGCAAAGAAATCCCCTTTTAGCCGTAGCTAAACATTTGGGTACCCGCGAAACACGCTAAAAGACGCGAAAATACGAGGCAGGAAGTTCAAAAAATCACTGGGAATAGGCATCCCTTTTCAGTGAGCCGGTTTAAAGGCAGGCCCCGTAAAGATTTTCTCTTTCTTTCGCGTCTTTTCGTATGTTGCGCGGGCAGAGCTTTAGATAGTTCCGATACCATACCCTACCTAAAATCATCCCTCGGGACAGGTGGCTGTTTGCCTTCGGCTACGGCCGTTTGTATCATCTGCCGTAGGCCTCACCGCAACAACCTGGGGCAACAGGGAGTTTCCTGTCTCGGCGCAGCCGTCCTAGACCACGAAGCCACCTGTCGACTCTGCTTGCCAAGCAGTCCTGCCATACCCTACCTTAAATTCTCCCTCGGGACAGGTGGCTGAGTGGTCTAAGGCACTCGACTCGAAATCGAGCGACGTGTTAAAGCGTCCGTGGGTTCAAATCCCACCCTGTCCGCCAACCTTCGCCAAGGCTATGCGTGTCAGGTCTGAGGTGTATTTAGGGTCATGTCTCGACATTCAGCATTTTGGCGGGGTCACCCCATTTTCTGTTCCAGCTCCAAATGGCCTCAAATCTTGTTCTAAAGCGTTTAAATACCTCGCGGCCCCTGAATAGATTTCCCGCAACTTTAGGCCTTCAGGGAGAGCCTGGCAAAACGCTCCAGCCCGATCAATCCCCAAAGACCGCGCAATTGCTCTTGATGAGACGCTCTCAGCTATTTTATAAATGCTGAATGTTGAGACGTGACCCTAATAACTCCTCTAATGGCTCTCTGATTTCTTTGCAAGCGTGGCCTTATCCCGTAACTACCTCAACGCTTAACAAGATGAATAACTTCTTCAATTTGCGACTGATTGCTTTCATAGGTGGCGGTCTGCTGAGTCTCGTAACCTTCCGCCTCGACCCGGAAAACAAACTTCTTCCCCATCCAGCTCGTTGTCCAGTTCACTTGGCCATCTGCGAAAGTCTTTACGCCATCAGCGTACCACATAATGTTTCCACGCTCAAACTCCTGGCCCGCTGTGACCCGGACGCTTGGGACAGGTTTGCCATCCTTAGCGTCCTGGACCTTGGCTTTGAAACGCAAGGCGGGCTTCAAGGTAATGACGGTCTCGGCATTCCCGGTCTTTGCCTGTAGAAGGTAATCGCTGAGGAATTCCAGATTCTGGAAGGCCCTAAAAGAAGTGGTCACCCCTTCATCCGGAGCTCCTCTCCAAGTAAAGCGCCCTTCCTCATCCGTCTGGGTGGAGAAGCGAAGTGTCCTGAGTTTGTTCCAGGTATCGACCCCAACGTACACTTCTGCCGCCGGAGTTCCATCTTCTTTCAAAACACGACCCTGTACCACGTTTCCAGCCACCAACCGTAAGGACACATTCTCCTGTAGGGGTAAAGTAACTTCGCGAGCTAGAGGTTTGTGTGTTGGCGATTCCACCGTCACCCAGTCCTTACCTTCCCTCAGGCCTTTGAAGCGGAAGCGTCCTTCACGATCCGTTTCAACCATGGGCGCATTATTTCCGTGGATATCGTCCCCGATGGTCAAGGTACAGGGATAAACTGGGCGACCCTGCTCATCCTGTACCACACCCGCCCAGTCCAGACCTTTCTTAAGAACCAGTACAGCCGTGCCATCACGAAGGCTGGAGGGATCTTGTCCTGTGGCCATGCGGTACATGTTCGTCCCGCTGTCGGTCGAAGCCTGGTAATCGGGATGACTAGCCCGTATGGCGATGCCTTTCAGGTCGGGTGGAAACCCATCAAGCGTCCAACGTCCGGAATTGTCAGTTTTGGTCTCAACATCGAACAACTCCACCCTGTCGACAAAGACATTTGACCGATAACCGCCGATCATCCATAGCGAGACCGTAGCTCCCGGAATTCCCTTTCCGACCTCGTCCCGTATGATTCCTGAAATCGGGGAAGCCGGCTGCAACCGGATCTCGTAGCTTTCCGGCAAGGCCAATGGATCACCAGCCTTGCTCCAAGATACCACATGCTTGGCAAAGCGAGGATCTTGAATCCTGACCTCGAACAGGTTTATTTCCGTCTTCGGAAGTTGGACATTCAAGATCCCCTGCTTGTCGCTGGAGATTTTGCGAGCCGCTTCTTTGTTGATTCGGACCTCAACCTGGACAGTGGCCGCCTCTATACCGTCAAGTTCGTTGACTAAGTGAAGTGAAATATTTTCACGAGCTACGAGAGGGCCTGGGCTCTGCACAAAGGCTGCGGTTTTGGGCTTAGGGAGGTCGGTGATACCCTTTGGTAAATCATTCAACACCTCAAAGGAAGTCACCTGCACATCCGTGAATTTTTCCTCTTCCGCACTGGAATAGGTGAACCTATATTTCTTGGGATAGGGATGCCCTTCCGCGCTCTCGCCCATTTCAATCACCTGAAAGGTTGAGGGATAAGAGAACTCATTCCGAGGGTAAGCCAATTCATGGAACCAGAGAGTATGCGGGATCTTCCTGTCTACGATGTAAGTCTTTTGCTGGATAAGATTGCCTTTTTCTCCGATACATTGTCGAAAGCGAATGGCCGGACGTCCCTCCCACTCGATCTCCTCCAATTCGTAATAGAATCCTATCCCCGAGCTCGCGATCCCAACCTGAATCCTCTGACGGATTATAATGGTGAGTTCCTTCTCGGAATCTCCTGTCAGGTAGTGCCCCATGCCCCGCGGCTCACCTCCCTGCGGGGTGTTCAGGTCGCTCTCTTCACGGAAAGAATAGGAATACTTCCCATCATTGATTTCCAACGTGTCGCTGGTCATGTAAGGAACTGCTCCTTCGATCCGTCTCGTGACCTTGTTATGGAACTCCTGCCTGTGCATGCCGGTCCATTGATCCACCCAGGCTTCCATCTTCGAAGGCTGCGGGCTAACCATTTTGACCCCGCTGGCCCGATCTATTTCAGTGTAGACGAACTCGGACTTGATATGGATGAAACGCAGAGCCGTCTGATTGGCGGTAAGCCCGTCGTAAACGGATTTCAGCAGGAGCATTTGCTTGGGAGAAAAATACTGCGAATCCTTGCTGACTTGCAAACCACTGCGTTCGCTGATCACGAAATGCGAGAACAATACAACAATCCCTAAGAGCACCAAGACACTTAACATGGCAAGAATCTTCCGGCTAAGATGATTCCGCCAAGGATTGGTCTCGAGCAGAGCCCGAATGCGTTTTTCCAGGGAACCCCGACCAATCATCATCACGCCCAGCGATGAATGGCGTGGCCCCTTGATCGTGGCCAAGTCCAACAGTGTCCGGGCATAAAGGTCGGGCGACACATTCGCTTCCAGCACTAGGTCGTCGGCGGCCTTCTCGGCTTCAGCCAGCATGGAGCGGATCGCGACAAAGGCTGCCGGGTTCCACCACCACACAGCCGCCACCAGCTTACTTAGCCAGAGCCACCAGAGATCTTTGCGCTTCCAATGCGCGAACTCATGCAAGAAAACACTTTCAAGACGGTCAGTCTCCCAGCCCCCGGCATCTGAGGGGAGACACAGACACGGGTTTCTCAAGCCTAGCAATAGAGGACAAGACAGAGCGGGAGACAATCGGAGTTCTACCGCACCTTTGGCTTCGCAAGCCTCGAGGATGCCTTGTGCTTTAGAGCGTAAGAGCTCCGCTGCATTGGAAGAACGTTTCCGTAATTGACGGATTCCCCCTACGATTTTGATAAGGTTGAACAAGCCTGCCAGCAGGGCTCCGACCCCCCATAGCGGCCAAATGCTTTTTTCGATCTGGTTTCCGAGAGTGGTCCGGATCTCCTCTGGGGAGACGAAGGGATCGCTAAGCCAAGGTGGTTGGGAAGGTTTAACGGCCGCCTTCCTTTCCTGTTCCGCCGCCTCATGGGTACGAATTAGCTTGTACTCGATGGCCTTATCAAAGGCGGAGTTTAGGTCAGTGGGCGGAGGTTTTACCCCCCATTCAATAATAAGACTGCGGGTTAGGGGTACAGTTAGCGCTAAGATAGGCAGGCAAAGGAGCAGAACCAGAACCGAGCGCCAGAGCCAATTCTTCGCCCGGGCGGACAAGCGGGGAAAGAGGCGGCAGATAATCCATGCGCCCGTCACGATTAAAACACATTTAAAAGCAACGAGCAGGAAAGCGCCCAAATAGGGAAAGCACATCTGCATTAGGATCCAGACGGACAATAGTTTACTCATCTAGCCCTCCGCTCGTTGATTAGGGCTGTCAGGCGGTCGGCCTCTTCCTGGGTCAGCTTCACCTTGCCGGGTCCGAGCAGGGCGCAGGCGGCCTCACTGACTGAGTTGTTGAAAAAGCGGCTGACCATCGTGCTCAGCGCATTCTTTCGGAGATCTTTGGCCGGTGCCACTGTTGAAAAGAAATCGCGACCCTTGACCCGGTGCTTCTCTATAACCTTCTTCTCGCAAAGGATGCGCAGGACGGAGCGAACGGCGGAATAGCTGGGAGCTTCCTCAAGGCCTTCCTCGACCTCTCGGGCGCTGGCCTGCACCTTGTTCACGATAATGGCGAGCACCTCGTATTCGCGCCTACTCAAACTACTTGGGTTCAAGTCCTGTTTCATAAGTGCTGAAATATCAGCACCAGCAAATAAGTCAAGCCCATGCTGTAGAGGCCATAGGAAGCTTTGGTTTTGGAATTTGACTGCGTGGTCGTTGTGGGCGAGGGATAACGCAAGAGCGAGGGAATGGATCAAGCTGGATTTACCTACGTCACCATGACCCGAGCCCGTCCAAGGGATCGTGGTTGACAATCGACAGAACATCCACGGCGTCAGTCCCGACAAGGCCTGCCGGGATCACAGATTCTTGACAATTGACCGGCGTATCAAATCTTTCCAAGCCACTTCCAAAACTGCTTTGGGATGCTTGGCGGCTATGCGCATTAGGACACGTGCAGCCCCGGCCGGCTTGCGACGACCCTGCTCCCAGTTTTGCAGGGTATCCACACCGACCCCTAACATCCTGGCAAACGCATTCTGGGAAAGGCCCAGGCTATTCCGTATTTCTGAGTGCTGGGATAGGGGTCGGCCATTTAATATTGACATAACGAAGTAGGTTCATGAAGGTCCCGTCATTGGGGTCAGTTCTCGACGGGCTGTTGCCCGTTGACAATTGACAGAACATTTCGGGTTCGGGCTAAGTTGGATAGGCAAAAGATTTCTTTTCTTTTATTTCTGGCTACGGCCTTCCAACTTCCTTTTCCAGGATCCGGAGTCAAGGATGAGGGGTGAT
>Ga0209591_10000303_pt1 | contig 65464 bp, 44 predicted proteins | sample MAT01_FD_187207 | JGI IMG/M metagenome (GOLD analysis project Ga0209591, IMG submission 187207) | Freshwater microbial communities from Lake Fryxell liftoff mats and glacier meltwater in Antarctica - MAT-01 (SPAdes) (version 2) | ecosystem: Environmental > Aquatic > Freshwater > Ice > Liftoff...
CGGCCCACGGCGCGAAGGCGGCCCACGTCATGAAGGCGGCCCACGGCGCGAAGGCGGCCCACGTCATGAAGGCGGCCCACGGCGCGAAGGCGGATATAGTGGAGGTGGTCAGGGTGGCCCAAGGCGTGATGGACGCCCTAGCGGTCCGCCGCGCGGTGCAAATCAGGGAGGCCCACGTCCGGAGGGACGTCGTTTTGACGACGGACGCCAGCCCCTTACAAGTGAGAACCCAGCAAATAGAGCTCCTCGCGCAGGCTCTGGAGCGCGAGGTGGTAGAGGAAGAGGCGCTGGAAACGGTGGCCCACAACGCAGTGGAGGACCGGGCCGCCCACAACGAGGCGCAGGTGCGGGGTACAGCGGCGGATCTGGGCAGGGCGGTGCACGGCGTAACACGAAGGAAGCGGGCCGAAGCAAGGTCTATACATCTGAGACGTTTTTCTATAAAGAAAATCTTGACGAGAAGAAACCAACGGAACGTAAGATGCGGAGTAGGCGTGTGCGTTCATCCGGAGATTCAGGATCAAAAGATTAGATTTATCAATACGTACTCGCGATAATTCATCTGGAGTCCATATGCGATTTGTTGTTTGCTTGCTAGCGTTGGCCATCATATGTGTAGAAGCTTTTTCTCAATCGCCTACGTCGAGTGGGCGGAAAAGGTCTACAGACTCTACCAATGATATAGTGATGAGTGTTGAGTTTAACGACCGCTCGCCAGCGATTTCACTGTTCTATGGTTCTGCGATGTTATCGCGAGAGGGAATAGCTGGAACGATTGAGAACAACATGGTCCTGGGCGGCACGCTTGGTATGGAGCGTGAGCTAGCTTGGTGGCGAGACGAGAACATCGTGATTCGCCATGCCAACAATCTCTACATGTGGTACGGTAAGGCAGCTAATGCACAAGGCATCACTACTCCAATGAATGGTGATGTGCCGGCAGTTGCAACAACTAGTGCTACAAATCTTTTCCGTGTTGGATTTCTAGACGAGTCGGGCTTTGGCTATTCAATGGGCCCGAGCTCAAACATTACATTCCTCGCATCAAGTGGAGTGCTCTCGTGGACCGTTGTAACTCCGCAGGCAACTACGGCCGATCCGACTTCAACACAGGCACTTCGCGATTTTGAAGGGGGCCTCCGTTTTGGCGAGGCAATGCGCCCAGCAATTGATTGGCGAATTGCCCAAGCCGTTAGCCTGCGCGCAGGTTTTGAATGGTCGCAGATTTACCCACGCCACATGTTCTGGTATTGGGCACTAAGCCAGACGATTGAAGGTATTGCTGACGCCGGTGCAACATGGTTCGCAAAGGAGATTGGCAAGTCTTCACCGGGTGCGATGCCAATTGTCTATTTCCTTCTCAGGAACGGCGTTGCTGCAGGATTTAAAGCACTGCGCATGAATCAGATGAACTGGCCTTTCACAACCGAAGCCCCATTGAACGTGTATCAGTGGAACATCGGAGTGAATATCCACTTCTAGAGAATACAGTTACTGAATTACGGAGTTACTGACTTCCACCTGCGTTCCCAACAAATCGTCCATCGTTTCGCGTCGGCGGATGACGTGGGCCTGCCCCTTATCGATTAAGATCTCTGCGGGGCGATATCGACTGTTGTAGTTGCTGGACATAGTATAACCGTAGGCACCGGCGTTGAGGAATGCTAATATGTCTCCCTCTCGCACTTCGTTGAGTTTCCTATCCCAACCAAACGTATCGGTTTCGCAGATGTACCCAACTATCGTGTAGATACGTGGTGTGCCGGTTGGGTTGCTTGTATTTACGATATGGTGATACGAGTTGTAAAGCATGGGGCGAATCAGATGATTCAATCCTGAATCAACGCCAGCGAATACTGTAGCCGTGGTTTGTTTAATCACATTTACACGCGTAAGAAACGTTCCGGATTCGCTAACGAGGAACTTTCCTGGTTCAAACCATACTTCGATTGGTGTTGCACGAGTTGCATTGAATTCCGCAATACGCACAGAAAGTTTTGCGCCCAGATCTTCAATGTCGGTTGAAATGTCATCGGGCTTATAGGGTACTTTAAAGCCACTACCGAAGTCTACAAACGTTAGCTCGGGAAACATCTGCGCGGTATCGAACAGGATTTCTGCCCCTTGGAGGAACACATCCGCATCTACGATATCGCTTCCGGTATGCATATGCAGTCCATTTACATGCATACCATGTGATTGAACAATTCGTTGCACGTGACGCATTTGATGAATGGAAATCCCAAATTTAGAATCGATATGGCCAGTGCTAATGCGTTCGTTTCCACCAGCCATGATGTGCGGATTCACCCTAACGCATACGGGTACTGACGAGCCAAACTCATGTCCAAAACGTTCGAGCACGGAAATGGTGTCGATGTTTATATGTACACCATACGCAACCGCGGCTCGGAGTTCTTCAAACGATACCATGTTTGGCGTAAATAATATCTCGCTAGGTGCAAAGCCAGCGTAGAGACCGAGCTCTACTTCCTGCAGAGAAACGGTATCAAGGCCAGTGCCAAGCCGCTTCATCACGCGCAGAACGTTCACGTTTGTGAGAGCTTTACAGGCATACATAATGCGTAAGCTCACGTTTGGAAACGCATCCGTTAGGCGGTTAACCTGGCGGGCCATAACTGCCGTGTCATACACATATACAGGCGCACCTGCAATTTTGCAGAGCTCGTCAATTGATATGCCACCGATTGAACACTGTCCATTTGCAAAAGTCATTTGTAACTCCAGAGAGAAGCAAAGCTACAAACCACAGAGTTGGAGCAAAAGTGTTTATCGTTGGACGATGATTGATATCGTTCCAGTCAACATTCCTGACGCTAGATGAACCACGTACGCACCTTGAGAGAGGTTAGATACGTTTAGGCGTATTGTGCCTGAGGTAGCATCTGCATCAAACACACGAACAGATCGCCCATCGAGAGTAGCAATTGTTGCACGCACAGTTGATGATAGGCATCTTGTTACCTGAATTTTCACCTCATCTGTACACGGGTTGGGCCAAGTGGTGGTATGTAGCCTCTGCGTATCAAGGAGTAGGTCTCCCTTACTCCACGTTTGGAAAAGAGGAAGAGTTGGATATGCTCTTTGAAGGACTGTAGGAAGATATGTTTCGGGCTGGGTACAGAACCATTACTCCAAGATTGAACTATAGATGCTTCTGAAATCAATATGCCAAAAGAGATTACCGTCTTGGTCAAGATCAGATATGGATGGAGAAACGCCGTGCATACCTCCATGTACGCGATTACCAATTAAGAAGACTGGGGCGGCCGTTCCATGATCAGTACCAGTACCGCGTGGCTGCGGCCTGCGGCCGAATTCACTCATCGCAAGGATTGTCACACGGTCAGCCATTCTAGACGATTCCATTTCTCGTTGAAACGCAAGAATGTTGGTAGCTAGCTGTTCGAGTTCGATACTATGGTCAATTTGCTGATCAGAATGTGTGTCAAAAGCACCTGCATGAATGATGTAGACTTGTGTATGGAGGCCCCCTCGGATGCATCTTGAAACAGTGCTCAAGGACGTTGCAAAGGCTCCGTTACCCTCGTAGTATTTTCCAACTCCTGTAGGGGTCTTATCAACCACCTGATCTATTCTTGAGGTGTACTGTCTTCCTTCTTTAGCATACTCAATCAGAAGGTTCTCAAGATCAGTTGAATCTGACAGTAGTTCAGATTGTGAAAAGTCTTCAATGTACGGGGTGCCTTGGGCATATGGAATGCCCATAAGCCTGTGATCGCTCCTAAAGGCGTTTCCCATCCGATTACCCATTTCTAGTGCAAATGCATCGCCTGTGGTGTTTGGAAAGTGTTTCTGCCGCTCCATTATGAATCTACCCAGCCAGCCGGATTCTTCGAATACATTGCTATCGGAAGCAGACAATCAGATATTGGTCCCTCTAAAGTGGGATAGATCCATGTTCGGATAGCCTACGCCGCGCACAACTGCTACTTTCCCTTCCTTGTATAACTCTGAAAGCGGTGCCAAGGAAGGATGAAAACAATGGAATGGATCATCCCTGATGGTAATTCCTTTGTCTGCATCTATTGAAAGATCCGTATCGGAAGTGTCTCGGCGCAGTCGGTAATATTCGTCATCATGCACAGGTACAAGAGTGTTCAAACCGTCGTTTCCACCACAGAGCCTTAGTACAACAAGGACATTGCCTTCGCCATTAAAGGGAGATGCAATCCATCCTAACCCGGCATCGGGAATCGGCATCATACGAGCCATTCCTGGAAGACCATTGATAGTTGATATTACGCCACTAGTGGCTAATGTCCTGAGAAAGTTGCGTCGTTTCATTGCGTTTAGAATAGTTGGTACCTAGGGCTAGCGATGGCCAACGTAATCCCGGCCCGAATCGATGTCGATTGGTCATTACTGGAAAGAAGTGCCTGTTCAATCTGAGAAATAAATCTGGGGGAGTCTGTGCCAAGTATTCTGATACTCATGGATCGGGCTAGCTCCAATGGATTGTCTACAGATGCAAATTGGGAAGCGACGGCGATTGGATCATAGGCGTTTACGTTTCGTGTGGACTCTTGATCGTGGACACTCTTTTCCCCAAGACCGATTCTCTTGCATTCAGCTAGCCTCCGAGATACGTCGCTGGAGGTAAGCCACTCCCTATCCCGGCGCCATCCTGACACATTAGGTGGGTCATAAGGCAAATGCCCAAATCGGCCTAGTTGCATCAAGAGTACGGTGGTAGGAAAATTGCGTGGCAACTCTTTCTCGTCAATGCTCTCGGCCTCTAGCAGGCGCATGGTCCCAAGCCACATGTGGGCGGGAGAGCGAATCAACGCCATTCGAAACCGGGGATCATAGAACAATCTGCTAGCAAGGCGCGTTTGCATCGTGGTGCCGATATGAAAGTTGGTATCAATCAGAAGTTGCGCAACAGCGCCAATTTCCGACTCAGAAAGTTGGCCAACGTCTGCAACAAACTCTCCGCAAAGATGCCGAGCAAACCATTGAGCAACTACTAGCGTACGATTTGTAAAGACCAAGTCGAGTACATCGTGTGGACCCCACGGCCCTACCTGGCCAAAGATCGATTTTTCGCGCAAGACTGCTCCACAACCTGTCCACGAAACGTCTCTTTGACGTAACAACGTATCGGATCCATCACCATGTGGTTCCCAGTTAACAACGTCCTGGTGCCCAGCAAATGCATGCGCGATTGCAACCACATCGGCCTGAGTGTAGTGGTCAACAGCCGAACCACGGGAATGACCTAACACATGGATCTCAAGAAACTCACGAGCATGGTTTTCGTTCACTCCATTGCGGTAGTCAAACCAAAAGTTAGCCAGTCCGTTGAGATAGGTCTGCATCGCCATGCTATAGGTAACGGAACTCACCAGTTCCTTGAGATCTCCAAGACAGTGCTTTCTAATCGCAATATTTTGATCGATACTATGTTCGGCGTACTCGCTCCCATTGCAGGAAGTTGGGAAGTGCATATGCCACACCATCATCATTCGTTCCTGGAGCGACGGAGGACTCTTTATGATCGTTGAGCATAGCCACCTTCGGAATTCAGCATATCGTATGTTTTTATCTCTGAAATATTCATACCAACGCGGGCAGACATGAGGTCGTGATTCTGCCCAGATCTCATTTGCAAGAAGGTGAGATATGCTACTCATATCGGGCTCGACCTCTGTAAAGAGCAGATCCAAAGCTGCATCTAGGCCCATGGCGTGCGGATACGCGATTTCGTCTCCCCGAGCGCCAATGACTCATCTGCGTAATAAATGCGAAGCAGCGGCCTCATCAAATTCGTTCGAAGCAATAGGGCTGAGTAGACCCATAGTGAGAATCTAGCTGACTAAGCAGCTCTAGATACCTTTACAAAACCTTTACAGTGCTCGCGAGCCAACCTTGTAACGATCAATCTCTCGGGCAAGGCGTTTTATTACCCAGCCAACTATCAAGGTATCGTCGATATATCCAACCACCGGAATAAAGTCCGGCGTGGCATCTGTTGGGAGAATAAAATACACAAGAGCGCCAAGTATCATAGCACGGGTGGACCATTGCATGGAGAATCGCCGGTCCGTTAGCATACGATACAGTGTGCCTACATTTTTCAGGAGGGCAGAAGCTGCCTGAACAGCGGATTTTGAACCAAGTATGGCTTTCGTTCGCTCAAGAATAACGTCTTCGTCTTTGGGACGAATGGATTCTGTTAGTGCGCGGAGCCTGCGTGCTGGTGAGGTAGATCGGGTGGACATTGCTGTTGAGGCCACCGAATTAGGCGTCAGACTTTGCTCGGCCTGTCCACATGATTGCAAATGGGATAGCAACACAGTACCCTAGTACGAGCACAACGGGTGCTACACTAACGGCAAGTGGATTGTCCCATTGATTCAATCCCGTGGAGAGTAGGACGAATCCGAGGATGATTACGCCTACGCCAGCGGCAAGGTAGATGTAGTGCTGGCGAGACCAAGGGTTGGTCCACGAGGTTTTTGTTGCTTTCCCAAGAGTTGGGCGTACGATTTTTTTGGCCATGAGACCGCTCCTTTGCGTTACATCGTTTGTCTGTGGGCTTCAACAGACTGGCAAAGGTACGAAAAAGTGCATGCAGCACTGGCTACTAAAGGCGGGCCGCAAGGAAGGTTGTGAGGTTGTCCGCCGGGCAGAGTTTAAACTTCTTGCGCATACGCTCCCGATGTTTCTCAACACTCCGCACGGAGCAGGAAAAGAGCCGCGCAACTTCCTTTGACGGCATTGGCAGGCGTAAGAATGCTGAAAGCCGCAACTCCGTAGGAGTGAGCTCAGGGTAGTCATGTGCTAAGCGCTGAAGATATCCACCGTGCATCATTTCAAAAATGTGCTCAAAGTGCGACGCCGCGTCCACATCAAGTGCATCGTGGATCTCCCTAATGAGATGATGCGTGTGGTTTCGTTGCTTCTCAGGGAGTAAAATCTCCATTGAGTGAAGACTTTCTGCAACATGTTTAAGCACAGATGAATATCGGATTTCGCGAAGCATACAGGCGCGTAGCAACTGCAACTGTTCTGTTGGAGTTGGCATAAATGTACTTCTATCACGTGTCATGGTTTCCATCGTATGGTGTCCTTTTCGAGAAACACAAGATCCTTTGAGCGAAGTTCTTCAACGGTAGCTACGAGCAGTCCATGTGGCATACCAGTCATTCGCTCGAGCAGAGCCTCATCGATACCAATTGTTGATTTGCCATCATTGTTTGTATCAAATATTGTTGCAACCTCATGAAGGACTCCGAGCACATGTTCACAAGACGTGGCAGACTCGCATGTTGCAGAGAGAGCTTGAGCAGTTTCTAAACGTTGTGAGAGTTGCTTCATAAAGGCATCTGAAAGCTCGGGGTCTTGGATGAGAGCATGTAGAAAATCACTTCGGCTAATCTCTCGCAACGTGCTTTCCACTAGTGCTGTAGCTCGCGTTGTGTGTCTTGCAAAACTTGAAGAGGTTAGGCGGCCTCCAAGCAGTGTTCCCGGTCCTGATAATCCCACGGCATGTGATGCACCGAATTCATCGGTACGGATTTCTACAACTGCACCACGTTCCACTAAGAATACTGTTTCTAAAATGTCTCCAGCGGAAAAGACATCGGCCTCCTTAGGGATAACGCGACGTGATTTCTCAGGAAAGATTCGTTCCCACGAAGAAGGCCGAAAATATGAGGCAGTGGAATTCATCTACACTACCAAACTTCGTTAGATGAGGAGCCACTAGACTATGACTTTTGTCAGCTTAGTCTTCGATATTGGCAGTTCGAAGGAGCCCCTTAATATTTTTCAGTCTAATTATCCGCCCGTCTGTCTCAATGAGTTTGTCGGTCTTGAATTCCGACAACGTGCGGATGACACTTTCGGGGGCGGTTCCAACGATTGAGGCAATCTCATCACGGGTTAGGCGGCTGTTGAGCGTTTCGCCATCCTGATCAACACCAAACGTTTCTTTCAAAATCAGGAGGGCTTCGGCAACGCGCTCCCGAACCGATTTTTGAGCGATTTCTACAACTCGTCTTTCTGCATCCTCGAGCTCATGTGATAGACTCTGCATGATTCGAATAGCTAGATGCGGATTTTCGCGAACCATTCGGAAGAGTGTCTCGCTTGGAACGAAACAAATTGCGGACTCTTCTACGGCAATACAGTTTGAGGTATAGGGCTGACCAGAGACCATACTGGCATACCCAACCATATCTCCTGGCCCAGCAAAACGAAGTATCTGCTCGCGCCCATCCATGCCATTTCTTGTAAGCTTTACGTGGCCGTGGTGAATGCAAAGCACACCCCGCGGGTACTGGCCGGCATGGAGTACCACGGCATTACGATCATACTGGAGGCACTGCTTGATATCGGACATTTCTTCAACCTCGCCTATCGTCAAGGTGACAAATGCCGACGAGACGTGCGAGCCGCACGTGCTACAAGAATGCTGTTCAGTTTGCATACGGCAATTTACCCACTAACCAACTGGTAACGGCGTTGTTGCTGATTGGTTAATGCCGTACCTACTGCGGCATAACTACCTAAGTCAATAATGCCCACGTATGAGTTTGAAGAACGTGATTGTGCTACGTTTTTAACGTAAACTCAAGCAAGTCGTGAGAATTGGTTTGTGCTCGACGCTCGTTGGCGCAAAAGGTTAGCCTACCGAAGCCACACCGCACATGCACTGCTGCCGAGCGAGTCCCATGAAGGTAGCGAGAGGGGTGCTCCGATCTTGGAGTATCGAAAGAGCCGGTCGGAATATAGCGCTGCCGTTGTTTTGTCTCCCACAACAAACGACGCGCCATCACGGGCCCACATCGAACTGTGAACTGAAGCATTCATCGAAGGAACGGTTTGGTGTGTGCCTTCTGCTAGATTAATTACCACAAGCGGGTTTGAGCAAACTACTGTTGAATGGTCGGGCGATACAGAAATGGCAAACGAGCTGAATTGTGGAAGGGGCAAGCGGTTCACCACTGATTCACGAAGAGAATCCAATGCTAGACGTCGCAGAGATGATTGCGAACCTTCTGCAACGAGGTAGACAAGCGTATCAGACGTGAGGAATTGCGGAGGGCCAATGCTTGAACGCACGGGATAACGAACAACGTTGCGGGTTTGAACATCTATCACGCAAGGTATAATAACTACAGAAGTGGTAGCGGTAGTATCGCGGATATTATAGGCAATCTGTGATCCATCGGGTGACCATGCAGGAGCCCCTTGCACAACTATGGGAGCGTCTACAGAAGAGACCAACATCGTGCGCGATGTGCCGTCGAGATAACACATCATGAGAACGTAACCGGCACTTTTGGATTCAAACCACGCAACCCTTTGTCTGTCAGCTGAAAGGGTTGGATACGCAGCAGAACGTTCACTCAACTGCACAAACGTTGCCGTGCGCGTATCCACCATCATCAGCGGAAGTTCCGATCCATTCTTGCCTGTGTAGAATAGGTATCGTCCGTCGTTAGAGATGGCGATGATACTCGATGTTGGGGCGGCCACATTAGAGATCTTCGTGAGTTTCTTCCCACTGAGTTCACCCACGTAGAGTGATGATATACGTGTTACTGGGTCACGAACTACAAAGCCAATCCTATCCGGAACCGGGGGAGCTGGCTCAACAACGGCTTCGCCACACCCTGTTAAGGACAGGGTGCCAACGAGTGCAAGGGAGGCGAGAAAACAATAGAATTTTTCGAACATACCTCGTTAGTTATTGCAACGGGCGTGCCAAAAATCCGAGTGTCAAGGCACTACAAGGCCCGCCGGCCACTTATCACCCGAAAAACTACAGAAACCAGCGCAATCACTAACAGGATGTGTAAGAGTCCACCAAGGTGAAAGCCAGCATATCCAATTACCCATAGGATTACGAGAATTACAGCAACATAATAAAGGAGATTACTCATAAAGTGGCACTTTGCTGGAGAATGAAAAATTAGACGCATGCGTCAAAAATCGGCTGACAACTTCATCTGCCGGTGTGTATTCCCAATTTAGACTTGTTGCGGCAACAAAAGTTCCCTGCTTTCCAATACCTTGCGGGTGTAGGCACCCGAAAACACTGGATGGACTGATATATTGCCGTAAGAACCTTTTGGGGGGATTCTGCACAGCATCACATTATGCCGATTCGCGTGTATTCTGCTCTTGCCTCTAGCCACCTGCCTGTCCGTTGCACAGCAGGAGCGCGTGGCAGATACCGCACAAACCACGCCGTGGGCGGTGGTGTCTGGCAATGCGTCTCTTACGGCAGACTTTTACCAATTCACCTCGGATCCGTTAGGAGCCCAGAGCGGGCGCCGCCCAGCGCAACTCTACCGCCTTGTATTTAATCCAACAATCACGTTTGGGGGCCTCATCTCGCTGCCCTTCAACATTATGCTAACGCTGCCAGAGACCAACACTACCACACCAACCATCCAAAACCCTTCGTTTGGTCAGTATATCACAAACCCGGCAAATGCGTTTGGCTTCTCAAGCTTTGCACCGCGTATCGGCTGGGCACAGTTCTATCTTGGCTCGCATACGCCGCAATATTCCACACTTTCAAATTCGGACCTGCCGCTGTTTGGTGCTGGTATAGACTTTCAGCCACTAGGTATGAGAATAGCAGCGTCAGGGGGCGTGGTGCAACGTGCAGTAGAACCCGATAGTTTGCGTGGAACCCCAGCAACGTACCGCCGCGATATGTATGTGGGACGCCTGGGCACGGCAAAAAACGACTCATTAACATTCGGCGTAAATGTTGTCTATACGCTCGATGATGCTTCCTCACTCCAAAACAATATCGTTGCAATCGTTCCGGAACGTTCCGTAGAAGGCGATTCCACACTAACGCTCCCACCCGATACGCTGCGCCTGCGTGCTGAAGAAGGCATGATGGCATCAGTCGACATGACGTTTGGTCTCGCAAAAGGGATGAACATCATGGCCGAAGGCGCAGTCTCAAGCTTCACCCGCGATCAATCGTCAGACATAAAAAACATCGATGGCAATCCTCTCGATCTTGTAACTACCTCGCGCGTTTCTACACGCGTAGACTTTGCGGCTACGGCAAGTTTTAATGTGAAACAGGATTGGTGGGGCATCTCTGTTACGGGGCTGTACATGGGCGCGGGCTACGTCCCCATCGCTCAGCCATATCAACAGTCCGATAGATTCGAATGGCGCATAGCCCCCTCAGCACAGTTTTTTGGTGGCGACTTGAGTATTAATGGAGCGGTAGGCCATCGCATCAATAATCTGTCTGGAACAAAGGGCGAAACTCTTTCACAAGCCATCTACAACGCTAATGTGAACGCTCAGTTCACAGAAGAGTTCTCAACGATGTTTCGGTATTCAAACTTTGGAATCCGCAACAAGCGTGATCAAGACACGTTGCGGGTTGAGAATGTGAGCCAGTCGTTTGGGATCGACCCATCTCTCATGCTCGACGGAGAAACAATGACGCATGTGTTCAATGCAAGTGCTGGCCTTGATACGTACGACGATTATAATGTTGTATCGGGAGTGGAAAGTTCAAACAAGGTTCGCAGCACAACGATAAACTACATGGCAGCCATCAAGCCCATCCCCCTGAGTTTTGGTGCCAGTGCCTCGTACCTTGAGAATTCCTTGAACACGGGACTCTTCATCGTTCGGTCCATTGGGGGCATGCTTGCCTATCGCTTGGTAGGGGGCGATGTGGTGCCCTCGATCTCGATTACCAATAGTAGCACTACTTTTGGCCCATCACCATCAGACCAGCAGCTGTTCTTTAAAGCGTCTGTGAGATGGCGCGCTACAAAAACCACGAACTTCACTGCGAGTTATGGCAATAACAATTACACATACGGTAATTCCGCATCACGCGTTGTTTCCTTCTCGGAACGGTTGCTCCAATTCGCACTTAGCACTACATTCTGATCACGTTTCATGAGATCTACGATGCCTAGATACGCTTCCTTTGTGTGGATACTCTGCGCAATGCTCCTGGTAAACAATGCCGACGTCAGTGCACAGCTACGGTTGTCTCTGAATCTCTCGTCACGTCCAGATCCGTACCTCTCCAATTGGGCACAACGTAAAGAAATCGTTGTTGTAAGTGTTACCAACACGTCACCAAATGTTATTGATGCAAAGTTTGATTGTACAGTGAATAAGGATGGGGCGCTCCTAGCAAACACGAAACGAGAGAACATGCAGGTGCTCTCCATCCAACCCGGTGCATCAATGTTCTTCGGCGAAGATCTTGTTCCACTTGCTGCTATGAAGATCATCGGTAATGCAGAACAGACGGCTGTAAAGACTGGCATGTTGGCTTCAGGGACGTATGAGTTTTGTGTACGTCTCATCGAACCATCAACGGGTAATGAACTAACCAAGCCGGTGTGCAAGAACTTCACGATTCAGAGTTACCAGGCACCCGTGCTTCTTCTTCCGCTGGACGGAGATAGCCTGCGTGTTGGACAACGCCCCCTCTTCCGTTGGACAGCAGTCTCTCCAAAACCTCAGTTCACTTTGCGCTACCGCCTGCAAGTTTTCGAAGTGATGGCGGGTCAAACCCCCATTACGGCGTTCCGCGTGAACCAACCAATCCTTGATGTGCAAGATCTGCAAACCACACAGCTACTATGGCCTCCAGATGTTGATCTCGTGAGCCGTGAGAAAAACCTGGTGTGGACGGTGCGAGCAATAGATGACAATAACAATCCTATTGGTGAACCTAATGGCTATGCAACTCCATTTGTTCTAAAACCAGCACCAATCGTTACAGCAACAGACATTGCAACTGGTGTGGGAATTGGGAGGGCTGGGGGAGACGAGCGAGCCAAACGCACAGATGTGGTTGTTGCTGGGTCGAATTCTTTAAGTGGGGGAAGTCGAAAACCCACAACCTCACAACCCATTGTTGATGCAGAGATGGCGCAAGTGGCTAAGAAGGCGGCGTATGTTACGCCCCCTAGCCTACCATGTGGTCAATGTAGTTATGCAGTAACCATAACCGACACTGCGTCTGCAGCCGGAAACGCAACAGTTGGCGACACTATTTCTATCGGACGGTTCAAGCTCAAGATCACTGCCCTCACTCATGCGCCCTGGACAAAATGTACAGGTAAGGGTGAGATCACTATACCTTGGCTCCTCGCACGAGTGTTGGTTGTGTTTGACAGTCTCAACGTTAACACAACAAAACAAGTGATAGCTGGTGAAGCAACTGCAGAAGTAGATGCGTCGGCTCCTCAGTATCCACAACAATGGGCCATCAATCAGGTCTCGAGTTGGAACTGGACAAAGCAGATGGTTGCGTGGGTAGATGACTTTGTGAAGCAGAAAGGCGCACTTGTAAAGTCTGTCAACAGCATGAACACGCCGCTCAAAGTACCAATGGGCTTCAACAACATCAGTGGCTTTACAGTTTGTATCTCTGAGTTTCGGTTCAAGAAAGATGATGCACAAATGGCAATGGTTGCAACCATCCCACTTACGAAATTCGATGACACACTTAGCTTGGGCCTCACAGAAATTCCAATATGTCCAGAAGGCGTTGGTAAAACCGCTCGATTGGGACTCCTTGCAGACATTGATGTACGCGGTCTAACTGCTTCGCAACCAACGTTTACTATAACGGCTAGGGCGCCTTCTGCAAGCCGTCCGGGCTGTTACGTTGTTTTTGGCTGCAACAACAACAGCGATACGTTGTCTGTCGATATCGACGTAGCATTCCCGCGCGATTGGATAACGCCTCGTCCAGATGCCGATTCAACACAACAATCCATCGCTACGCTTCGTGGCAAGGCAGTAGCATGGAAGGAGTGGGTTCTGTATGGCAACCTACCAGCAAGCACATTTGTTGGCACTAATGGTATGGGGCTCCGTGTTGATACGCTGGCGTACGACTTTAGTGATGTAGAAAATCCACCTGGTATAACCTTTCCCACCAACTATAGCGGTTCAACGGACGCAACGTTCAATGGCTTCTATGCCAAACAAGTGCGCATCTGGATGCCAGATGGATGGCGCACGTTTGCCGATTCTGTAACCGCGCCAGAGTTTATTGCTAATTCACTCATCATCAACAAAACGGGCATCACGGGAACGCTGCTCGGTGTAAATGTTATTCAATTCCCAAACGCCAATCTCAATCGCTTGAGTGCGAGTGTAGACACCGTTAAGGTAGTGTTGCTCAACACCAATCTCACCTCGGCCTACATGCGGGGCCGGCTGCTCTTGCCGATTACCGACACAACACCGCAGAACGCAATTACATACAAGGCGCTGTTTAACAACACGGCTAAGTCGTTTGATTTCTCGTTGTCTCCAACGGTGCCCCTTGACATAAAATTATTTGCTGGCGCCAAGCTCACATTGCTGCCTTCATCATCACTTTCGATGGCGATATCAAAGTCGAGAAGGAAGTTTGCCATGGTCCTCAACGGTGGACTTGGTTTTAATGCCATCGATCTTCAAGTAGGTCAGAAAAAAGTGACAATAGATCTCTCTCCAGACTTCGAGAACATGAGAGCATCGTATACCGATTCTGTAAAACATACGTTTGACTATTCGATTGGCGACTGGGCCTTTGCCAGCAAACAGAAGAAGATTGCCAAGTTCCCGATAACGATAGACAAGGTAAAGTTTGCCAAGCTTACACCTGTGGGCAACGAGCTGATGCGGGGGAAGGTAAACCTCGACATCATTCTTGCGCTCGACTCTAATCGCATTGGCGGACGCGGATCGTTTGATATGACCGTTGCTGTTGAGAAGAGCAATCCTTCGTCGACATTCAAGTTCCGACCAAAGTTTGTTGACTTCAACGTAAATAAGGTAGCCGTACATGCTAAGCTCCCTGCTGTAGAAATGAATGGTGAGCTCAATTTCTATAACGATGATCCAATATGGGGCAATGGTTTTGCGGCATCAATCAAAGCAAAGTTCAAGGCGTTACAGCTTCAGATTGATGCGGCAGGTAGATTTGGATCAAAGGTGGACAACACCAATACGCGTTTTCGCTATTGGTATGTTGATGCAAAAGCAATCCTTCCACCACCCGGCATTGTATTCCTTCCAGGATATGCGTTCTATGGATTTGGCGCAACTGCATGGCAGCGCATCTTTGTTGACATGTCTGGTGCAAAACCAAACGCATCGGCTGTAGCTGGTGCAACAACCACAACAACTGCTGCCGGAAGTGGTGCAACAATGGCGCCTAACAAAAGCATTGGCTTTGGGTTCAAAGTGCTTGGTGTGTTAGGTACATCGCCAGATCCATCAAAGCTTAATGCAGACGTTGCGCTTACAGGGCAGTTCTCAAACGCGGGCGGAATGGTAAACATTGGCTTCATAGGAGAGCTCTGGATGAAGGCCAAGCTTCTTGAGCGTGCATCTGCTCCGGTAAAGGGAACGTTAAACATCAACTATGACTTTACCACACAGATATTTGACCTCAACGCAACGATGACGGTAAACAAACCACCAGTATCAGGCAGTGGCAACCTCAAGGTTCATCTTGAAGGCAAGTCTGGTATCTGGTACGTAAAACTGGGCGAGCCAACCAATAGAAATACACTGTCCTTGAACTTCCTTGGTACAGGAATATCCGCCAACTCGTATTTCATGTTTGGCAAAACCATCACGCCCCCTACAGGGTTTACGCAGCGCACCTACAACGGCCTTGCGAGTGTTGGGTGTTATGGCATGACGCCGTCTACATCTGGTACTACAGGTGCGATATCGGGCAGTGGTTTTGCCGGAGGATTTGATGTGGGATTTGATTCTGGCGAGCGCACGAGAGACATCATTGCCCGACTCAAAGCGAAGTGGCGTTTTTCAGGGGGCTTTGAGTTTAACGCATCGTTGTTGCGTTACCCCAATGGTTCGTTGTGTGGTGGTGATGGTATGAACTGGTGGTACGTGCAGGCAAATGTTGCAGCATATGCCATTGCAAGTGCAAGTGTCTACATCACACCAAAGAAGATTTCTGATGGTTGCCTTGTGTGCTGCACAAAGAATCACCCCAATGGATGTACGTACAACATTGCAACGATAAAATTTGGTGCATGGGCTGAAGCCGGATTCCCAAATAATTCGTGGATCCAGGGTCAGGCAACCGGTTCGTTCGACGTACTTGGTGGAGCATTCAAAGGAAGCTTCAACGCAGAATTCAACGTAGGTAATGCGTGCAAGCCAGCGCCTCCGGTTAGTGCCACCGTTGCGGCACAAGACGTTGCTGCCGAACAATCAACAAAGCTGATCACTTCGGTAACGCCAGCGCACAATTCGATGAACGTTGCACTATCTGAACCACTCATGGTGATGTACGCCTTTGAGCCAAACTCAGCGTTTGAACTTGTAGAACAACAAGGTGGTGCTGGCGGCAATACCGTAAACAGAACATTTCAAGTGAAATATTCCGTTGCGGTAGAACAATTGAACGAGAGCACGTGGGCTCCAGTTTCTATGTCTTCTACCAAAGATGCATTAGGAGCGTATTTGTTCCGCCGCAAATCGAGCGTGATCTTCAACGCCAATGACCTGAGTCTGAGTGTGGTCTCTCCTATGGCGGCAAACACCATTCCTGTTAGTGCATACAAACCTCCAAAGACCACGTCCGTAAAGCCTCCACCGAGTAGCTCATCGGCGTTCAACAACAACACATTTAATCCGATCGAGCCTACGCCAGTGCCTACGGACAACGACTCGTATGCATTTGATAATTCAGGTGTTGAGAGCTTTACCAAAGCAACATTGAATTGGGAAAACGCCAAGAAGTACCGCGCAACTGTTGTTGGTACACTCTGGGAACTTTCTGCAAACAGCCAGTGGGTAGTTGCGAAGTCCAAGAGCAACAATCAGAACATCACACAAACGGTGGTGTGTGTCTTTAGCACGCCAATGCCATTGGTGGCAGTAATCAAGTCTGCGCCAAAGAATACCGTCAAGTAAATTCGGCAACCAGGAGCTACCGTTATGTGGAAATATATCATCTACCTTGTGTCTCTAATCTGCGTAGCACATGTTCTTGGAACTGAGGTGCAGGCGCAATCAAATGAATCGCTCAATGGAGCACTCCGACTACAAATGAAGGCAATCGCTAAGCGGTACCAAGATTCGGTTGTGCTTAGATGGGTTCCAAACAATGCCGCGGTGTGGAGAATCTCTCGTACGCAGGGCTTCCTCATCGAGCGTGCAGAGATAAGCGGCGGAAGTATTGGTTCGTATAGTTTGTTAACCAGCAAGCCCCTTATTCAATGGACCGAACAAGAATGGTCAACGCTCCTTCAGCAATATCAATATGCCGACAGTACAGAAGAGCAACTCATTGCCGTTGCAAGCACCCTTGCTGAGCAAGCGGGAGCGCCTACAGACATGGTCATCAAGGACCTATCGGACCTTGATGCGTTACGCGAGAACAAGAACCGCTTAGAATCTGCCTACACGTTTGCAATCATTGTAGCTGAGCGAAGCAGAGTGGCGGCAAATGGTTTAGCCATGCGTTTTGTTGACCGTACTGCCGTTGCCAGCAAGGAGTATTCGTACCGTGTATCCATGGCAGGTACAACGGCGCCGTACATCGTATTGCCGTCCACCATAACAGTTACATCATTTACACGTGATGCAAAAAAGTCCAGCGTAGAGATTGTTGCCACAGGTCTTGATACAAAGGCAGTTTTGGCATGGGGAAATATGAGTGGCCACACAACATTTGATGTGTATAGATCCCGCAATGGAGGGGGCTTTGCAAAACTCAACGAGACTCCCATTGTTACGTTACGTCAGGGGACACGAGATTCTGAGTCAAACGGCTACGCCGATTCAAACCTCACGAACTACATCGTGTATACCTATCGTATCATTGGTCATAACTCTTTTGCCGAAGAAGAAGTAATCGGCACGGTTGATGTAATGCCGCTAGACTTGACGCCACCACCAACACCAAGTGGCGTTCGTACACAGCACGTTGGAGTAAACCACGTAGTAATATCATGGGAGATGCCAGAGATATCAACGCCCGATCTCAATGGGTTCTTTGTGCAGCGTTCACGGTCAGAGGATGGTCCATTCACATTAGTCTACACACAACTCCTTGCAACTGATGCACGCACATTCTTGGACACATCGGCGGTACTCGGGCACACACTGTATTATCAAGTAGTTGCCGTTGATACTGCAAAGAACGGCAGCATCTCATTCCCCGTGTATGTGGCCTTTGCCGATAGTATGCCGCCTTCTCCTGCAGTTCTTGTACGGGGCTCGATAGACACAGCAGGAGTAGTACGAATCATCGTTCAACATCCCGTTGAAGCAGACGTGATGGGATATCGCCTGTTGATGGCAAACGACTCAACACATGAGTTCACAGTGAAGAGAGAAATCTTCGACGAGGATTCGGTCTTTGTTCGGACAGATACTGTACTCTTAGATACAATCGAACTGCGATCGCTCACCAAGTACGTGTTTTACCAAGTAGTGTGCCTCGACTATCATTACAATGAATCGGCCGTAAGCAACATGCTCGCTCTTCCACGTCCAGATATCATTGCACCCGTGGCGCCTGTAATCACAGACTATGTAGTGGCCGACACCAGCGTAGTAGTCTTCTACAATTCGAGTACGAGTAGGGACGTTAGCCATCACATTATTCAGCGCAGACCTCACGATGTGGTTGGGGTGCAACCAACACCATGGGACTCACTTGCTAGAGGGGGCGTTCGTGATAGTGTCTTGGTAGACACTACAGGTGTTCTCTCAGCCCAATACCAATATGCAGTAGTTGCCTTTGATAGTGCGGGTAATCAAAGCCCCCTATCCAACATCATATCAATTGTTCGATATGACAACGGTATCCGCGCGTCGGTCACAAACCTGCGCGCCACGTATGATTCCGTTGCAAGGACTGTTCGCATTCAATGGGACTACCCAGATATTGGTGAGCCGCATAGCTATTTGATTTACAAACAGCCAGTGGGTGGCGCAATGGGATCTTACGCACTTGTAAAAGACCAGCGCACCCATGAATATGTTGATGCGAAGGAAGCCTCAGCCGATGCCACCTATGCTGTAAAAGTTGTATGTGGTGGTGGTGCAGAGTCGAAGCTAAGTGCAGGTGTAGTGGTAAGGAAGTAGCTGTTCCGAATTGTTTATCTTTTTTCCCCATGCCAAATACCGAAACCACTCAGCTAATTGTTGAAAAAGGGGCGTGGCACCGCGCACCTAACACTCTTAGATCTCTTTCTTGGCAGACAAAAGGTCTCGTTGTTTTGAGCCTAGGTGGAGAAAAATTGTTGTTTGACCACTCAATGTTCATGGGTACGTATTAAAAAGAAGTGGGTTCCATCAGTATCTCAGACATTCGTGCTCTTGAACTATCTAAGCACCGTATGGGAACTAATCGGCCCGATGCCTTGGCTACTTGTAACGTCAGAATACACAGATATTAGCATAGTGTAAAAGATCTACGCCAATCCATTTCTCATGGCGTGATGGTGATCGATCGGCGCTTGGCCAACCCTGGCGCACTCTTAGACGAACTAGCAGGAATCCTTGGAATAATGTTTACTATAGGCCTAAAGTCCGTAGATCGCCAAGAATGGCTCAACAGCTCCATAGCCCTTTAAGCGGAGCTAGCCGTAGTTTAGAGCCGATGTATTAAGTTAGGGGTCACAAGCATGTATTTGCATTCCTAAGGACTCTCGTGATTTCAATTGTACGCTCGTTCATCTGGCTGACTTTGGCCTTTATGATAGTGGTTTTCGCTCTTCCTTCAACCGTGTACGCGCAAGGTAAATGGGATGTTCGTTCGTCTGATGGGTTCAGAGCTCGTGAGTCATTTTCGGCAACGGCGGTTTCTAACCTGAGCTACATCATCGGTGGTAGAGACACGAGCGGAGCAGCCGGCAGTGAGATACAAGTGTACGATTCTGATTACGACAAATGGTCGAATCCTATCGTGTATGGTCCAGAATTCAAACGGGCCGCACATCACGCAATATTGGTTGGAAAAAAGATCTATTGCTTCGGTGGTGTTAATGAAACGGGCGACCTCGATAGTTCCGTATGGGTGTTCGATGCCTCAAGTCGCACGTGGAGTACTCTTACAACGTTGGGTTCATGGACTCCACGGTTTGACTTTTCGGCACAGATTGTTGGTAACAAGATCTATGTAATCGGTGGTACAGCTAACTATTCAGTCCCTAGTGGGATGGATGCGTTTGACATTTCAACGAATACGTGGAGCCAGCCCAATACAACAGGCTCCTACGATAATGCAGTTGGTGCAACGTCGGCCGTGGTGGACGGAAAGATCTACGTGATGGGTGGCTTTACTGCGGCAGGCAACGAACTAGATGTTCGAATGTTTGACCCTGCAACAAACGTGTGGACTGTGTTAACAACAAAAGGGGGCTTGATGGGTCCTGCCCGTTATCCCACATGCGAACAGCTAGATGGTAAGATCTATATGATGGGTGGGTCCTTAGATGCCGATAACCTTATCAAAGAAGTGAAAATATTTGAACCATCAACGTCAAAGGTTCGCATTGCTGTAAATAGTGGATCGTACACTGGCCGCATCGATCCCCGCTCTGCAACGGTTGGCGATAAGTTCTATCTCATCGGTGGTTACAACCCCGATATCATTAAGATAGGCGAACTCGACGTGTTCTTTCCATTGCTGAGTGATGTTGAAGAAGAGGGGTCAGCCGGCACCCTTTCTGTATATCCAAACCCAGCAAGGGGCAGCGTAGTTCTTGGCGGCGTGCCCGAGAACGCTACACACATCGCGGTATTTACAATCCTTGGTGAAAAAGTGCGCGACGTTGTGAACCCATCGGCGGGGATGCTTCAAATAGATTTGGCTGGCCTCAACGCATCAACGTACATCGTTAGAGTTGCAACACCAACGTTTGTATATGCGCGCGTATTCGTCAAAGACTAAGCGCCAATGAGCGACTACTTGAGAATCGTAATCATTGCCCTCATTGTTGTATTCCCGTTGGTAACAATAACTGTGTATACGCCAGCGGGGATGGACGTAAGACGAGTCTCAACCGTTGTTGTATTGGCCGGCAACGAAATCCGCAGTACCTCCACGCCGCTCATCGCGCGAATAGTTGCAACGGCCGATGTAGCTAGTTCGGTTCCAAACGTTAACCGCAATACGTCAGTAGCAGGTTGAGGTGTAGCATTGAAGACGCTCGTTGGTGATACACCATCGTCTACAGATGTTGGACCAACGGTAAGTATTGCTTCGTTTGAAGTGGTATTGCCACAAGCAGAACCAACTAGACAGCGATACACTCCAGCTTGAGCTGGAGTAATACCATTGATCACATAGGCAGACATTGTGGCGCCACCGATTGCAACTGCATCTTTCTCCCATTGATACGTTAGAGCCTCACCAACGGCAACAACTTCTAGAGTTGCTGTTGAGTTTGGCGCAACTGAACGTGAAATAGGCTGAGTTGTGATTTGAGGTTGCGCAACAACGGCAACGGCAGCGTCGGTGCTTTGCACCATTGAACACTGGGTGGTTGCCGTTAGATGATACTGCCCAGCGTCAGATGCGGTGGCAGTTGGGATTGTGAGTGTGCGCTGCGTAGCCCCATTCAATACATTGCCATTCTTGTACCACTGATACGTTAGGCTGCCACCAGCCACGTTAGGATCTAAAACGATACTCCTGCCCGTGCAGAATGTTCCCGATGATGGTTGCGTAACAAAGGAAGGGGCTGACTCTAATACGTATGGAGTTGAACCAGATGCTGTGTGACCCAACGACGAAACTACACGTAGTAGTAGATTTGGTGACGTAGGCAGGTCTGCAGGAATATTCCATGTATACGTTTTGCTTCGTAGGTCTTTGGCAACGGTATTCCACGTAACTCCATTGTCAACAGAATAGCCTACGTTATACGTAACGTCTGATGCAAGATCACTTGTTGTCCATGTAATGGTGTACGCGGTGCCTGTACACATCAACGTACCTGAAGCTGGCGTGCGGAAGGTTAGAGTTCCAAACGCCCACTTCACGATGAATCCATCAGATGCACCACTAGCAGAGCTACTAGGCAGATCCGATGTTGTGCGGCCGGCTATAAAGTAGCTGCCCTGAGCATCGCGCACCAGTGCATTTGGAATGTCACTACCATTCCATCCGTAGGTTGATGAATATTTGAGTTCGGTAGAGGCGAGTATTGCAAAAAATCCATCTTCCTTGCCTCTGATCTCAGATGTTGTACCTTCGCCTAACTGAAGAATGTTTGAAGAAGTTGTGTTGCCCGTAATTGCAATGTCTTTTGTTGGTGTGAACTGTCCGTCGGCTGCAAATTCATCGCCGTTGCCACCATAATACATGCTACTACGAAGCCGGACGCCATCACTGCTGATAGCGCAGACAAAAGCATCAGACTTGCCACCGTACGTAGAAGAACCTTCCGTTGGAATCGGCAGGTCAGATGACGTTGTAGATCCTATTACAAATACTCTTCCATCGTTATCCATGAGAATAGCGGCAGGCATATCATCCCCTTTGCCGCCATAATAGGTTGAGAACGAGAGGTTTAGATCGTATGTGAATTTCACCACGAGAACGTCTGACGTTCCGCCGGCGAAATCGATATCGTATGAATTTGTGCCAACTTCTTTCCAATATCCATAGTCAGGATAGATATTCGAGTCTGGCACCCATTCGCGTGTTTTCTTAGGCAACATTTCAACATCTGGTGATGTGGTCCATCCAGCAAAATAGATGTTGCCGCTATTATCGAAAGTTGCAGAAACAAAGCCATCATTGAGAGTACCGCCGAAGTATGAAAAGTTCTCGGCATCAGTACCGTTTGGGGCAAGGACGAGAACAAATCCATCCCATCCGCCATTGTGTGTTGCGTCATGTCCTAACGCCGTAGACATGCCTGATGTGGACAATGTCTGACCACAGATAACTGCTCCACCTTGTGATGTGCACACAATACCTCGTGGACGATCTTCACGATTCCCAGGGATGTATCGGCCGGCAAGAATCTTCTTGAGGTCAGACGAAAGTTTGAATACAAATCCATCAATGGTGCCAGAATATGCTCCACCCTTGAGGACGGTTACCGGGAGATTATTTGAGTTTGTTTCGCCAGTTACCCAGATATCTCCTGTTGTACTGATGGAGAGGCCACGCACGGTCTCGTTGCTATCACCTGCGATATACGTCCATGCAATGATTGTCTTGAGATCTTTTGTGAGGCACGCAACAAATCCATCTGTGCCGGTTTTACCCGTTGTATTGGCACCACCACTTGGGATGGTGATATCAAAGGACGTAGTCCAGCCTGCAATCACAACGTTACCTTGTCCGTCGATTTTCATAGAAGTGATTTCTTCTGTCTTGGATCCACGGATAGATGTTGCCGAAACAATTGGGTCAACAACTACCGACTCGTCAAGAGCGCGATCACTAACAACAAAACCTATCCCATTCTTTGTGGCAAGGGGCTTCACCTGGCGCATTTTATCGGATGACCCAGAATACGCCGCAAGCCCACTCATAGAAACAGAGCCGAGTGATGTCCGATATGAAAATCCATCGTGTGTCTGCTGCAAATCTTGAGCCCCACTAACACGAAACAACGGTGTTGGAAGAGTAGCCCCTTTGTCAACCAAGATGTTATAACGAACCAGGTTGCCATCCCACACATATTCGATATGAAGGCCGGGCAGCATGTTGCGAACAGTTACAGCATCTGCGCTGTGAGACTCAAGGTTGGGGTTATGTGCTGACGGGTAATACACCGGTGTGGTAGCTGGGGTAGAGACAACGTCTGTTACCATCGATCCCCGCGAGCCCACCACGTTTAGCGTAACAGCATGATGCCTAGAAACACCCGATGCGTCGGTACCCAGCTGGTCTAGGATCATGCCCGTTTGGGTGATCCAAACCGACATTGCAGGCGTGGTTGCGCCGTACAGCACCTGAGAAGGCCATTGGCCCGCGTTCTTGACGAATACGCGTGGAGTTGGTACAAGGCCAGCAGTGGCGGTTATTGAAGCTACAAGAAGTATTGTGAGCAAGCGAAACATAAGCTCTCCTAAAAACATAAGATCATTTCTGCAGTGTATTGAGCACTCCAACCGGATAATAAGTCGAATGGGAGCAAAAGGTTACCATTATGCACGTATCTTGCCATTTCACTATACACATAGGGGGCTCCCGTGACCAACATCAACGACTTCAAACTTCACATTAACCCGCCTGCAAATCCTCGCAAGATCTTGCGTTGGATTGCAATTGTTTTTATTGGACTCTTCCTCTTTATCGTAGTTCTGAACATGTCCGTTACCATTAGGGGTGGCGAAGCTGGTGTTCTGTTCCGCACCTTCAGTGGTGGTATAGAACTTGAAACAACGTATGGCGAAGGTTTTCATATTGTTGCGCCATGGAATACCATGGTTATTTATGAAGCACGCCAGCAAGAAGCCAAGGAATCTATGGCCGTGTTATCCTCCAACGGCTTGGAGATCTCACTTGACGTATCGGGATGGTTTCAGCCCCTTTACAAACAACTTCCTCGGCTTCATCAAGAGAAGGGCCAAGAATATCTTGATCGTGTAGTGCGGCCTGCACTGAGATCTGCTACACGCAGTGTTATCGGACGCTACACACCTGAGGAAATCTATTCGTCAAAACGCGACGCTATTCAGGATGAGATCTTCGTTGAGTCCAAGAAGATTCTTGATAAACAATTTGTGCAACTCAATGAAGTGCTTGTGCGGGACATAACGTTGCCAACAACACTCAAGACTGCTATTGAGAATAAGCTTAAGCAAGAACAAGAGTCGCTCGAATATGAGTTCAAACTTTCCAAGGCACAAAAGGAAGCAGAACGTCAGCTCATTGATGCTGAAGGTAAAGCACGTGCTAACCGAATTCTAAGCGCATCACTCACGGATATGATTTTGCGAGAGAAGGGCATCGAGGCAACTCTCGAGCTTGCTCGTTCACCAAATGCTAAAGTAGTTGTTGTAGGTAACAAAGATGGATTGCCATTGATTCTTGGTAATCAATGATTACCAAGAAATTGTGTCTAGAATCTGTATTCCAGGGATGCGTGCCCATTGCTCTTCTTAAAGGCCAAACTCGGAGCCGATGCCACCAACTAGAAAGAATCTTTCTGGTGCGATGGAGTACATCATAGCGGCGCGTGAATATTGTCGAATCCATATGAACGAGGCACGTCAAGATCGTCAGCGCTGAGCTCAAATCCCCAACCAAAGGCAGGGGCCAATCCATTTGTATGACCTTGTTTGTGTAACACCGCGCCAATGGAAGCAACGCAAAACACAGCTACTACCAAGCGCATGTTATGGAAGCGCTTGTGTAGAAGTAAAGAGCCCTTGGCCTGAGGTCAGTAGGCTGAGTGTACCTTTCATGCGAGTTTCTTTCTTCGAAACGTGAGATAGCCGATTCCAGCAACACCAGCAAACAACGCTAATCCAGACAATGCCGCTACCGTATCGAACAACAAGATATTGATTGCCGTATAGACACATGAACCGATGAAGATAGCAGCAGCAACATGGAGCCAGGGGGCAATGCGTTTGCTACTCAACCAATAGATAGTAGCTGCACCGCAGGCCAAGCCGATGGCATCAACAAAGATCGTGTAGTTAAGAATAACTTCAAATGTTTTGCCAACAAAAATGCAGAGTATACTAAGCGCCGTAAAGGCAACTAACGAACCGTGTTGTACGCCCAACGCAGAGGTGTGCGAGGTAAGACGTGCTGGCAGCACGCCGTCCTCACTCATTGCATGTATCACACGAGGGTTAGAGAGCATTGCCACATTGATGTAGCCAAACACAGATATCACGAGGACGGCAGAGAGTGCATTGGAACCAACTGCACCAAAGATTCTATCTACAACCATTGCTGCAATAGACGAAGAATGAGCCAACGTATCAAAGCCCAACACATGAACGTAGGCAGCATTTGCAAGAAGGTAGATGATGGTGATAATCACAACGCCTGTAACAATGCCGATGGGCATGGTACGTTTACTGTTAACAATTTCGCCGCCAAAGTTTATTGTAGACTGATAGCCACCAAACGTAAATGCAACGGGTATCAATGCAAGCCCTAAAGATTCCCAGAAGCCCGCGGTATGGGGGTTGTAGAGAACATACTGGGTGGTTGGTGCGTCAACAAGTACCAATCCCGCAATGATACACAGCAACATCAGCAGCTTGATACCCATGAGTACATTTTGCACATTAGCACTTGTACGAAGGCCAAGCATGTTCAGTCCATAGAGCACACCGATCATTGCTGTTGCCGTAAAACTTGTTGGTACACCGGGCAGCCAAGACGCGATATATTCCGCCCCTATTATCGCAACACCTGCGGCTGACGCAGCATTGGAAACTAGGATAATGATGTTCACAGCAAATGCAACCACCGGGTGGTATGCCTTGGCAAATATTCGGTAATACGCCCCTGTAACCGGCATACGCCGTCCAGCTTCGGCAAACAGCAATGCGCCGCTAACCGCAACAATGCCCCCTATCATCCATGCAAGATAGAATATCTCAACGCTGCCAGAGCGCAATGCTACCGTAGCTGGTGCCCGGAAGATGCCCATGCCAATCACGAGTGAGATAACCAGCATGATCACATCGAACATGCGCAGTTGCGGTCGAGTTGAAGTCAATCAATACCCCAAAGAGGAAGAAATTACGAATTACGAAGTACGAATTACGAAGTACGAGTTACTGGCGTCATCTCGTCATTCCGTCATCTCGTTACACAATGCCGTTGTATTGTCTAGCGCGCCCATATATGGTTGCACCGGCCATAGTTGTTAGATTGGAAAATGCTGCAAGTGGGTTCAACAACAAACAATCCAAACCCTAATGCTAATGTTGTCAATGACGCCCTTGGCTTGGGTGTAGCAACGCCGCTTGGCAAGCCCGCATACGATCTCTATTCTGGACAGATAGGCGCGTGGACTATGCGGACGCATAGTGATCCACTAGCGGACATCGTACGAGAAGGCCAGCTCATCGGCGAAACATACCGCTACGATGTGCTGGGACGACTGCGATCTGTAACAACACATAAGGACGATCAGGGAACGCTAGTTGCAGAGGCGGCAGGGGGCTGGAGTAGCGCGTACAAATATGACCCGCATGGGAATATCATACGGTTGAATAGGCGCGGAAAGGTTGATGATGCTACTAGTCAGATAGTTGATGATGCCAACATTGTCATAGGCATCGCAAAGAACGTTATTGTTAATGTAGTCGATCCTTTCTTCGATCAAATCTTCTTGTCCAACGAAGTTCAAGCTATCGTTGCTGGTCGCTCGCAAGTTGATGCAGAAGGAAAGACCACGGATCTGTCTGAGGCAAGCACGGAGTCTAAAAACCAATTCAACTCCGAAGACTTACCTTTATCCATCGTTCGGAAGAACGCATCAACTACGTTCATTTACGATGCCAGTGGCCTCGTTGTGCGTCAGGATGTTGTCACAAATAGTGACGTTACCGAACGCTTCTACCTTATTCCTGCAGATGCAACCACCGACCGCGCCGTGTACAAGAAGACTGAGGCCGGCAGTCCAACGATACGGGAATGGTCTATCATTGCCCCTAGGACTAGGCTCGACTACACACTTAACAAATTTTTCTATCAACTGACAATCATGAGTCCCGCTACGAACTAACGGGGACTAGACCAATACTAAAGATGCAAACGGACTTATTAATCACAGATTTTTTAATGTACCTAAGTAGTATGAGAAGCATATCCACATACCTTAATTTTCTTACAGAAAAAGGAAGAGTACTATCGGAAATTAATCCGGGAAGTGATGAAATAGCATTAACTATAGAAGATGCTTTACAAGCATTGGAATTGATAAGAAACAGCGAAGAAATTATTTTGGGTGGCGACATTCTTTCAGAAGACAATAACGAACTTATTTACGCTTATCAACTTTGGGGGGAACAATACCACGTTTTAAATTGGTGTTGTGATAGAACAAGTAATGAAAGTAAAGAAGCCTATTTGAAAAGGAGTTACGATATAGCAAAAGAAAGTATTACCAATGCCAATAAAATAGCGGAAAACTTAAAAGAAAATGCTACATAGTATTTGTAACAGAATAGAAACAACAAAAGCCCCGATGATCGGGGCTTTTACTTTTATCCTCCAAAACGGAAATTTTATTCAGTAAAACAAGTTTCCAAAATCGCCAAAAATACATTTAGGTCAAGTTATTTTTATCAAGTCCAGCTTGTTTAATCACGGCAAGGAAAGTGCCTTTTTTCAAATCCTTTCCACCGTGTACAGGCACAATAACCGTCTTAATTGGTAGCAGGGTTGTAATGCAATTGGTGCGAACCTTTGGAGCGTTTGAAAATAAAGCCGTTTTCTTCTAAAAATTTAATGAGGTGCTTTGGGCTTAGGTTCATACAGCTTCAAGGTTTAAAGAGTATTCCAATGTATTGCTATCATCGGGTATGGCTTCGCCTCTTTCCTGTAACTCTTCAATATACAGTTCAATGGCTTCTTTAGCCATTGTTATAGCTTCGTCCACATCTTCGCCATAGGTAATACAGCCAGGCAATACAGGAACGGAAACGGTAAAACCGCCTTCGGCTTCTTTGTGTAAATGTATTTTGTATGTGTACATATTATTGAGATATTAAAGTTTCTTAGGTTCACGTTCGTAGTGCAACACGTCGTTTGTGTTGACAATATACTTGGTTCGGTGTTGTAAAACCAAGCCGTTTTCGTGGTCTGTTGTTCAATGTATCTTCGATCCATTGGATCTCTTGGTCCGTGACGCTTTCCAGTGGTCTTGACTTTGGGATGTATTGACGAATGAGTCCATTCGTATTCTCGTTCGTGCCACGTTGCCATGATGAATACGGGTCAGCAAAATAGACTCGGGTATGCAGGCCTTGCTCTATCTCTTGATGTCCTGCAAACTCCTTGCCATTGTCAGTCGTAATGGTTCTGACGCATGCGTGGTCATGTCTGAGAAGTTCTACGCATGCACGCGTAACAGCCTCTCGGCCAGATCACCACCCCCTGTTTGTGGTTCTTGCCGATCATTGTATCTCCCTCCCAATGTCCGAATTGCTTGCGATCTTCAACAGCTTTCGGTCTGCTATTGATGGGCCTCCGATTGGGGATGATGCCCCGGCTGCTCTTGCTTCCATAGCGCTTGCGCCGTTTACGGCGTCCGCTACGAAGATGTTTGAACAGTGTGCCACCCATCCATCCTCAGCTTCTCTTCGACCATAGCCTGCATCTCTGCTGTGAACGAGCGTCTCCCACTCCGATACTTCTGTCGCTACCCTGACAACCGTTGTGCTTGCTCGGGGCGGTATCCACGCTTGCCTCTATTTCGCTTCATTTCATGGCATACCGTTGATGGCGATATTGCCAGAGACTCGGCCATCTTGCGTTGCGAGATCCCATTTCTATCCATTGCCCAAATCATGTACCTTTGTTCTTGAGTTACAGGCTGATATCCACTTGCCATATCAGCAAGTAACCCTTTTCTTTTGACCTACCCATGTTGCACTACGAACTTGAATTCACCAGAGATTATAGAAAAACTAAAAGAACAAAGGCAGATATAGTCGTGATCTGCCCCACGAAAAATGGTCCACGGAGTAAGTTATGGAAAGTAGCTACAAGGAGTATCACGTGGGACGTAAACATCATACAGTAGAGTGGTCTGCCCCCATTAGTAAGTCCATCTGCCATGTTAGTAATCAAGCAGCAATGTTTTATGAAGTGAATGAAATTGATTCTGGTGCTGGCGGTTGGAAACCAAGACTTGGAGCTGACTTAAAGTATCGGACCAGTTCGAGGTTGCAACGTATCATTGAAAAATGATCAACCGAACACCTTATCTTTCCCCACGTGAAAACCCTCCATTCCTACCTACTTGTTGTGTTGCTTGCCATGCTATTACAAGCAAGCCCACCCCTCCATGCCCAGGGCGCAACACGCTATTGGTACTTTGGTACAAGAGCAATGATGGAGTTTACCCCACAAGGTGTGCGCGTTGGTTCGTGGCCTGATTCGAGTGAGGTTGCACCGGGGGTTTTCTATAGCAGCAAGGGTTAAGGGTTGTACTTCATGACCACAACTCGATGCCTGGATTCGTTTGGTCGGACAATAGATCAGGGTGGTGTTCCACTGTTTGCCACGCCTCTGCAGCCATACAATCTGCCACAATCAATCATGTTCTTCTTGCCTGGCAGGACGGACACGATCTACTCAGTGCAGTCGCACATGTACCCCACCCACAACGTTAGGTCAAAAATTGATTTCAAGAACGGGACCCTTTCTCTTGCGAAGTTGGATCCGCTAGGTAACAGTGGAAATGGTGCTATTCTTTGGGCAACAGATGCTCTCATACCAGCTTACAAAGGGAATACGACTACAAATTTGCAGGTAGCCGCTTGCCAGATTCTTGTTCCTAACTCAAATGGCCGAGATCTATGGTTGGTGGTGCCCATGGTCTCACCTGGCGCAAGTTTTACACCCAGTGCAACGTGGGTATTACCTGTGACCTCAAGCGGCATTGACACGGCGAAGAAGGTTAAATCACCAAACACGTTTCGTCGGTTGTTAATAAGGTACCCAGTACTCGACCCTCCAAATGACTTTGTTGGAGAAGTGAAGTCGAACACAGACATTACTAGAATATCTTACGTTGCAGGTAACCGGGGCAGGGTTGCAGTCTATGACTTTGATGCAACTACGGGCGCGTTAAGCAATGAACTCGAGTTCTCAGATAGTACCTATTGGAAGGATAGTGCCAGTGCTCTGATAAATGGTGGCCCGTTTGTAAAGTACTCGACTAATCCACATGGATTAGAGTTTTCGCCCGATGGTACAAAGATCTACGTGACTAATATCCAAGTGAACGGCATCGGAGTTTTCTCGCCATTCTCTGACTTCAACCCCGACTCTGCTCGCGGCGAGCTTGTTCAGTACGACATCACGCTACCCACGGCAGAAGCAATACGCGCGTCTAAACAGGTGATTGTGCCGATGAGTTATGCCAACCGCTTTGGAGGTATGCAGCTCGCACCCGATGGAAAGATCTACGTCGCGCAGCGTGAACTACCATTTGTTTCCTGCATCGAAAACCCTAACGCTCGTGGTGCTGCATGTGGCTTTACGCAAAGAGCCGTGGAGCTTATGCCAGGCACGCGCTGTGGAGAAGGTTTTCCGTTTGTGATGGCCAACACGCTGAGTAAGAATCTGCGCGTTCTTCCACAAGACGTGTGCGATGGCGATACGATGCTCATTGCTCTGGCAGGGGGTTTTATCACCGACTCCGTGCGGTGGGACTTCGGAGATACTACATCTTCTTCGAACATTGGCTATGGCAAAACGGGCAAACACTATTATGCCAAGCCAGGCACGTACCTTGCAACGGCAACGATGTACATCGGCTCAGATCCACAAAAACCAGTAACGGCGTGGGTCAATGTCCACCCCCGTCCAACGGCTGTTGCCAGCGCATCACCACAACGTGTGTGTGATGGCGACTCGGTAATACTCACGGCCAAGGGCGGAATCATGACAACGTGGTATAGAGGAACAACTCTCACGCCAGCAAATCAGGTTGGCCGTGGAAATGTGCTGGTAACGATAGCACAACCGCCGGGCATTTATACGGCCATTGTAGAATCTGTGTTCGGCTGCCTGGATACAACAACGGTTACGTTGGATCTGCTCACATCGCCATTAGTAAAGCTCACATCCGATACGTCAGTCTGTTATGGATCAACAGTGATTGTCAAAGCAGATGTATCGGGTGAGGTGTCTGTCACATGGTCAAGCACTCCTACAGATCCATCACTTAGATCCAACGGCGCCACGGCTACGTTCGTTGCCACAAAAAGCGGCTCGTATACAATCAGCGCCCTAGCAGCGAATGGCTGCGTGCGCACCAAGACCATAAACGTGCGCGTTATGCCGTTGCCGGTTGTTGTGGCAGGGGGCGATACTACGCTATGTAGGCCTGGACCCGTCACACTCACGGCCTCAGGTGCACAGCGCTATACGTGGCGCGATGGTGTAGGGGGCAATGTAGGAACAGGAGCAACGGTTGTTGTTACGCCAAAAGAAACTACACGATACATTGTGGTTGGCACTGATAGTAATGGATGCACTAATACCGACACAGCCGTTGTAACGCTCAGGCCCGACATCGATCTAACAATTGCTGGTGAGCGTCTATCATGCGATGGACTTCCAATTACTCTTGTATGCACAGCCCCCTTAGGAGTTGATGAAGCGAGTATAATATGGCTGAATGAATCAGGTGTTGTTATTTCTCGTGGTAAGGGCATCACCGTTACTCCAAACGTGCGCACAGTATTAAGAGCAACGTTGCCTGGAACGGGGGAATGCATTGATACGGCGGAACACGTGATACGCGTTGGTAAGAGGCCGGTGTTTACGATATGGCCCGTGGATACAACAGTGTGTGTGGGCGACACGGTGGTTGTGACATCGTCAACAGGCAAAGTTGTTGTTGTATCAACACAGCCGGGCACAACACCAATCTCAATCACCGAAGAAGACAGCGTTGGTTGTTCCACAACGATGACATCTCGTATACGCGGCATCACACCCGATGCAGTCATTGCCTCGTTTCGTGATACCACGGTAAACATTGCCAACGGCCTAACAACGCTCACAGGTGACCTTGTCTCTCCACCACAGCTCACTGGCGCAACACTCGGTGCAATGCAGCTTCGCATTACACATCGCACACGATCAATCAAGGTAGATATCTTTCGTGATGCACGCACTGGAATAATTGTTACCCCTGACGCCCAAAGCGTTGAAGGTGACAGCACAGTGTATGTTGTAACCGTGCTAGGCGCAACATTGGCATACACACGTCAGCCAGCGTTATACATGAGTGGCCTACCACTTGTTGATGACGATTCAACGTCCACAGTTACCGCAGCAATTGTGGGTATCGTTGGACTAGGACTTTGCACAGACACCGCGTCGCATGATGGCCAGCTCACAATTACGGGTTGCGGCAGAGGATACGTTAGTGGACTGCGCGTTGGCTCGCCCCTTTCCATAAACGTCTACCCAAACCCTACAGATGATGTTCTCAACATCACCATTGACATGGGCATCTCTGGTGCCACAACTGTTGAGCTTATAGATGCCATCGGTCAGAGCATCACAAGGCAGACCCTGCAAAGACAGACATCAGACAGACTCATTGATGACCTGCGATTGGACATGCAGGGAATTGCTGTTGGCGTGTATCGAATTGTGGTCACGACGCCTACGCAAGTGCGGACTGTGGGAGTGGTGAAGAGGTAGGGGGGCGAGGCCAATTACGAATTACGCACGGGAGCCCATGCGGGATATGGATCCCGGCCTTCGCGGGGATGACGGCCTTGGCTCTCGGCTGTTTTCTAGATAACGTCATGCTAAAACACAGACGCCGTGCCACCTGGTTAGGTTGTGGCACGGCGCTATAGTTCTATGTGCTCCCTCGGGGACTCGAACCCCGGGCCCTCTGATTAAGAGTCAGATGCTCTAACCAGCTGAGCTAAGGAAGCCCACAAACATACGGAATTACGGAGTTGCGGAGTTGCGGAGTTACGGATGAACTCTCTTCATTTTAACGAAGGAGAATTCCGCCATTTGTTGCGAATGCAGCTGCAAACACCAATGAGATGATTGCCATGAGCTTAATCAGGATGTTGAGAGATGGACCAGATGTGTCCTTGAAGGGATCTCCAACGGTGTCCCCAATAACTGCTGCCTTGTGTGTCTCGCTACCTTTGCCACCATGAACGCCTGTCTCGATGTATTTCTTGGCATTGTCCCACGCACCACCAGAGTTTGCCATGCTAATAGCTAACATCACTCCAACAACCAGCGCGCCAATGAGTAGGCCGGCAAGCATCTGTGGACCAAATAAGAATCCAACTAGAAGTGGTGTTAGAATTACAAGGAGTCCAGGTGCTATCATCTCACGGATGGATGCCTTTGTTGAAATATCAACGCACTTTGCATAGTCTGGTCTACCAGTACCCTCCATCAAACCAGGGATGGTGCGGAACTGGCGGCGCACTTCTTCTATCATGTCAAATGCGGCCTTGCCAACACTCTTCATGGTCATGGCGCTAAATGCAAATGGCAAGGCGCCCCCTACAAGGAGTCCAGCCAATACATGCGGATCCGTAATGGTTAAATCCAATACTCTGCCTTCTTTTGCTAACACTCCCTGGGAACGCGTAAGGAATGCACTAGTAAGTGCAAGCGAAGTAAGTGCAGCAGAACCAATGGCAAATCCTTTACCTATGGCTGCGGTTGTGTTGCCCGCCGCATCAAGTGCGTCTGTGCGCGTGCGGATGTCCTTGCCCATGCCGGCCATCTCTGCAATGCCACCCGCGTTGTCCGACGTTGGTCCGTATGCATCAATCGTTAAACCAACAGCGATGGTACCCAACATGCCAATAGCTGTGAGAGCTATACCATACATGCCTGCACTTACGTAGCCAACTACAACACTCACGGCGATGAGAAGCATTGGGATAACTGCGGAATTATATCCAAGCGCTAGACCATATATGATACCTGTTCCAGCACCAGTCTTTGAGGCATCTGCAACTTCGCGTACGGGCTTGTAACGATGCGATGTGTAGAATTCTGTAACCAGACCAATAAGGAGTCCAGCAAGAAGACCAGTAGCAAGTGCTGTGTATACTCCAAGGGCTGTTACGTTTACAGTGCCAACCATAAAGGTGGTAGACCCAAATGCCCACATCGTAACTGGATACAATGCCGCCAACATTACGAATGTGGAAAGCACAAGTGCCAGTTTAAGGGCGCCCTCAACCTTGGCTTCTGTTTTTGCACGAACAAATGGTAACGCAATAATGGAGGCCGCAATTCCTACACCATTTACAAGCATAGGAAAGAGGAGAACACCAAGGTTCTGCGCACTCTCTGGCATTACAGAATAACTGGCAGCTCCTATAACAAGTGCGGCACACGTAGACTCAGCAACAGAACCGAAGAGATCTGCACCCATGCCTGCAATGTCTCCAACGTTGTCGCCAACATTATCAGCAATCACGGCAGGGTTGCGCGGATCGTCCTCGGGAATTCCCTTCTCAACTTTGCCCACAAGGTCTGCTCCTACGTCTGCTGCTTTGGTGTAAATGCCACCACCAACACGCGCAAACAATGCAACGGCAGATCCACCTAGTCCAAAACCAGACAGAATTTCCATCTGCAATTCACGTGTAATATCGCCCCCTACAGGAAGGAAGAGATCTATGCCAAGCCAAACAAGAATGAGTCCAAGAACGGCTAAACCGGTAAGACCAAATCCCATTACAGTGCCGGTTTCAAACGCAACCGAGAACGACTTTTGAAGAGACACGCGCGCTGCGGAGGCAGTGCGTACATTTCCCTTCGTTGCTATACGCATACCAATAAATCCAGCGGCAACAGATGTTGCGGCACCAATCATGAATGCAGCAGCAGTGTATAATCCGTGGTCTACAGTTGCAACTATTAGCACAGCAAATAGCGCCATAAAGATGCTCATCACGCGATACTCGCGGCTGAGGAAGGCCATTGCACCTTCAGCTATTGCACCCGAGATCTCGAGAAGTTTTGAAAGTTCTTCGGGCGATGCGGCGCCGTCTTCTACTTTGACGGCAAGAACACGCTGACGGAAGAAAACAGATACGATCAAGGCTAAAACGCCTAGGCCGAGAATCATTGTTATGATTGACATGCAGTCCCTTTCCCATGAAACATCGAGTATGAACGATTTGTGCTATTTTTACCACCCCCTCTGGACGCTTAGCTCAGTTGGTTAGAGCGCTACGTTGACATCGTAGAGGTCACTGGTTCGAATCCAGTAGTGTCCACCAAAGCCCCAGAAAGGGCAAAGATACAAAGCCCGTCACTGTGTGATGGGCTTTTTCATACAAGGAATTGCTCCAATGCCCTACCCCTCAATATTCCACCAACCCACCCATGCAGTAATGCTTGAGCGGTTGGACAAACTAACCCCTAGCACAAAGGCGGTATGGGGCTCTATGAATCCGGCACAAATTCTGGCACACATTAACGTGTCCTACCAATACACGTTTGGCCAACGCACGGATACACCGCCGTTTCTTATGCGCCTGCTCCTGAAAATATTCCTGCGCAGCTAAAAACACACGCACGGCCCCGGGAATGGTGATGAAGGACAAGCTGCTTGGGACGGACGCAACCAGGTAACCCTAGGAAGGCTCTCAACAACCGAGTGGAGCAATCTATATTGGAAACATATGGACCATCACTTCCAACAATTCGGAGTGTAAATCCCTCTACACGCTATAATCTCCCCTTCTCAGGATGAGAAGGAGGCTGGGGGGATGAGCCAAGAAGACAGAGCGTAGGCCTATTTGCTTAACTCAGCAAGTGTGAGCGACTTTGGACGTACTATAGGTGAAGCCATCATGCGGTTGACTACCATCTGCGAGCAGAGGCCAATAGCGCGAGACACACCAAACATTACGGTATAGAAGTCAAACTCGGTCATGCCATACGCATAGAGCAACGAGCCAGATCCGGCATCAACGTTTGGCCACGGATTTTTTGCCTTGCCGTGTTCCTTAAGAATTCCAGGAACGAGCTTGAAAATCTTGTGCACAATCTGAACGTTGTCGTCCGCTAAACCATGCTTTACACCAAAGTCATGAAACGCTGTAAAACGTGGGTCGGTAACGCGGAGGACGGCGTGACCGTAGCCTGGAATTACTTGACCGTTTTTGAGTCGGTTCCATGTGTATTCAGTAAGCTGCTCATCCGTTGGCACGCCGCCAAATTGCTCGCGTACGTCCATGATAAAGCGCAAACACTCTTGGTTGGCAAGTCCGTGTAGGGGGCCTGCAAGACCGCACAACGCCGCTGACACGCTATAATACGGGTCGCTCAACGCAGAGCTCACAACGTATGACGTCATGGCACTTACATTGCCACCTTCGTGGTCTGAGTGGAGCACGAGATAGAGGCGGACAAGTTCTTTCCACGATGCATCATCGCTCACACCAAGCATGTGCGCAAAATTATTTGATAGGTCGTTGTCGTTCTCTAACGGAGCAATAACTTTTCCATCTTTAAAACGGATGCGATAGATAGCAGCAGCAATGCCGGGCATAGAGGCGATGAGTCTAACAGAGTCGTTCACCATGGACTGCCACAGTTTGTCTTTACCCGCGCCACCATCGTACGCAACGCGGAATTCGCTTTCGCGTTCCATTGCAAGAAGTCCAACGCTAAGCATCGCCATCGGATGAGAATCTTTTGGCATGGCCTTGAGCGTGTCTATCACATACTGCGGGATAGCATAATATTTAGCAAACACTTTGCCGAGCTCGTCAAGTTCAGTTGCTGATGCGCGCTCACCTGTTACAAGTAGCCAAAACGTTTCCTCTGGTGAGATGTTTGTTAGCTCAAGGATAGGAATGTTGCGAATGCGCAACCCTTCGTCGGCAGATACACTCGATGTGTCGCACACAAGCGCCGGAACGCCGCGCATACCACCAAGCACTTGTTCAATGGTAACACTGCCAAGAACCGTTTCGCCGTGCTCCTTGAGGAGGGCTGTGCGGGTTACGCGCAGGGCTTCGGCTTGAATAGTGAGTTTGTCATGTAAGATGCTCATCAGGGTTGTCTCCGTGGGTATAGATCACAAAACTACGAAGCGTTTTGTTTAGGCAGAACGTAACTTTGCCCCAATGAGTTCGTTTCTGAGCCCCCTATGAGCAAGATCACCGTAATTATCGCCCACGAGTACCGTACACGGGTGCGTGCAAAGTGGTTTATCGTTTCCACATTGTTGGCCCCATTTGGGCTGGCATTGATCATCGCCGTGCCAGTATTGGCAGCCATTCTTGCCGGCGACGGCTCTGTAGGGAAGGTGGCGGTTCTCGATAAAACGGGCGCCCTGGCGGCTTCGGTTGTGGCTCGTGACACGGGTTCGTACGAGCTAGCGGGCACGCGCACGGAGGAACAACTTGCCGAAGCCGTTAAGTCTGAGCAGATTCAGGCCTACGTGGTGATACCAAGTGATGTGCTCGATAGTGGCAAGGTTACGATGTATTCACGAGGGGGCTCCGGCATAGCGTTTGAGTCTTCGATACAGGAGGCATTGGAGCCCCTTATCGTAAAGGCCCGACTGCAAAAAGTAGGAACTGATACGGCAGTTATTGGGCTGGTAGAGCGAGGAATAGATGTTGTTTCGCTCAAGGTAACGGATAAGGGGATAGAGGCAGACGCATCCAAGGCATCGGCAATGCTGGGTTATATGGCCGGGTTCTTCATCTACATATTGATCTTTTTGTACGGCTCAATGGTGATGCGCGGCGTGGTGGAAGAAAAAGCTAATCGCATCATCGAGGTTATTGCATCGTCTGTGAGGCCGTTTGAAATTATGATGGGCAAGGTGGTTGGCATCGGGCTGGTGGGGCTTACACAAATTGTTCTGTGGTGTGCACTTGGCTCGTTGGTAACGATGGGTGTTGGTGCATTGTTGGCGCCGTCTATCACTCCAGAAACAATGCAGAACGTTCAGAACATGCAAGGGGGCATGCCGCAACAGAGCATGGGTATGGCAGGAGCACTGGCATCAAGCGGCATTGTATTGCCTAGCATCTCTGTGGTTACGATTCTGATGTTTGTGTTCAATTTCTTTGCTGGATATTTCCTGTATGCATCACTATTTGCTGCCGTGGGCTCAGCTGTTGATCAAGAGTCGGACGCTAACTCACTTACATTCCCGATCACGTTTCCTGTAATCCTTACGATGTTGTTCATAGGCAATGTAATTGCGGCTCCCAACGGAACGTTTGCTGTAGTTGCATCGATGATTCCGTTGTTCTCACCGATTCTTATGACGGTGCGTGTTGCAGCAACTGACGTGCCTGTGTGGCAACTGATAACATCTATGACGTTGAGCATAGCCGGCTTCTTCGCAGCTATCTGGCTGGCATCACGAATATATCGTATCGGCATTCTTTCGTACGGAAAGAAACCCACCATTCGCGAGATTATCCGTTGGATCACTGTCCGCGTGTAATCACGAGCGGAAGTTGAACACCATCTTCTCCTTCCACAACAACCTGATACCGTCCTGCAGGAAGATGTGAAACATCAAGGGGGCATTGTGTTGCGCCTTCGAGACAAGTTTGCGTAAGAACTGTTTTGCCTAACAGATCAACAATGTGAATAGTGATTGCTCGAGATGTACTTACACGCAATAGCTGAACGGTATCGTTAGCAGGATTTGGGGCAATGGTATATGGGGCGGGCTCGGTGGCAGCACGATTATCATTGAACGAATGTGTATTCTCCAACACCTCAACTAATGCTCTGCCATTGTTACCTTCATTCACGCTGAGGAACTGCGTGCAGATAAACTCAATGTGTCCGGCTGAGTCGGGATACATTATGGTGTCAATCGTATCAATACCAGCAAACCCATTCCGCGTGTACACAACGTTCAGTGGCAGGGTTGTAAAGATTGGCCACGTTGGATGGAGATTCCTTTGTACTTGGTTGATGGTTACAAGAACGTCGGAGCCACTGGAGAATTGGTCAACGTTTAGTTGCGCCCAGCCGATCCCCGTTACCCATTCATCAAAGAAGGCATCGGTTTTTGTGCCTAGGGCCAGCAACAGCGCTTCCTTCATGTCTTGCGTAGTTGCAGTGCTGTATTGATGCGAAGATTGATACTTCTTCATCGCAGAATAAAATGGTTTGTCTCCCGCAATAGCACGCATCATGGCAACAACAACTGCCCCTTTTTGATAAATCGTTTGCGGATAGTTTGATGAGGGGGCTAAGCGTGGGAAGTCTTCTAGGGAGAATACTTTTTCCTTGACCGAGATGTTCTTGATATAGTCTTTAGCCTTTTGGGCAACAGCAACAAGGTAAACCGAGGCGCCACGTAGTTCTTCAACCCACGCGCACTCGCTATACGTTGCAAAACTTTCTGTTAGCCATGCATACCGGAAGTCGAGCGGGCTTACGTTGTCGCCAAACCACTGATGTGCCAACTCATGTGCCGCGGTAGCATTGATCGTATCGTTTTGCTGGACCTTTGAAACCGGAAACGAGATCATGGTCTGATGCTCCATCGCACCCTTTGTGGTATTGCAGTATCCCACCTTATCAAACGGATAAGCTCCATACAGGCCTGCAAAATATGATGTCATACGCGGGACTTTTGCGTAGGAACGTGCACTCTTAACGCTGTCTCGAGCTAGTGTGTAGAACACGTGGGGCACCACTCCATCCATCTCGATTTTCCTGTACGGGGCTACTGCAAACGTAAGGAGGTAGGTAGAGGTTGCGTGACTCTCGCTCCATGTGTAGATGGCCATGCCATCGGGCCAAGGTGGGCGTGTGAAGATTTCTATGCCATTAGAGGCAACTTTCCATGGGGATTCCGGGACGGTAAACCGTGCAACGAAAGTTGCCTTATCGGAAGGGTGATCGTAACACGCAAGCCAATGTTGAGTTGCGCTCACGTACGAATTTTTGAATCCAACGCCTAGACAATAGAGAACACTGTCCTGATACTGAGCGCCACCCCACGGTGAATCGCCCCCTTCATTCGTCATCGTGCCGTGATATAAAACACGAATAGTATCTACACGGTTGTTGGTAACGGCATGAGGAATTGCCGTTGCATGATGTAACGTGTCGGACGTTGGTGCGCCTTTTGTTGCGATGGTAGTAGCAACATCATTAACGAACACAGAGTCGATGATCAAATCCCGCAGATGAAACGGGAACGTTGTATTCGATGCACTTGCCGTCCACTTTACGATGATCGACACGTCTGCAACAATCGTCCGTTGTGCAGGGTCTGGGAACGTAATGCGTGCATCATAATGCTGCACATCAAATATCTGCGGTCGGAACTGCGTTGGACCAGATACCTGCGCCGATGCCGTGCAGCAAGCCAGAAGAAGGAGGAAGAAGAACATTGGGGAAGTTACGGAATCAGGGTCCCTCGATCTCTCTTTCGGCGGGGCCGGCTTGGCTCGTGATAGCGGCCCTCTGCGGCGCATGGGCGGCAATGCGGAATTATCGATCTTTGAGCAGGTACCCTCATGGGTCCGCCAATTGATGTGCTAACGGTGTAAGGAGTCAACAAAAAAGTTTGCCATCAAGGGCAAGGTTGTAGCAACAACAGAAAACGTATCTAGCGTTACCATAAGTACACCAGGCAAGACCGCCACAACTGATGCCACTGGAGCTTATGCGGTTGCTGACCTACGCATTATCACAAAGTAGAATTTCAAAATGTTCCAAATTTTAAGATTATAGACATGAACTAAAAAATGAACAACACAATGTGCGCAGTTATCGCCCTCGGGGCACTGCTGTTGACATCTGCATTGTGCGCGTGCTCAAGCACCACGCCGTCTGAGCCAACAAACAAATTCGCAATCAGGGACAAGGTTGTTGCAACCACTACAGAGAATGTATCTGGAGTAAGCATCACTACAACGGGCAAGACGGCCACAACGGACGCTACTGGTTCGTATGCTAACAGATCTTGACACAGACTTGTACGTTCTTACGGCGGTAAAGTCTGGTTTGACGATGACGCCAGCAACACAGTCGGTGCGGGTGAATACGGCAGACGTTACTGCAGCTGACTTCAAGGCCAAGGCCGTTCCCACATACGAGGTGCCAGTGATGATTTCTATGGACCCAGGGACGTTTATGATGGGTGATGTAAAGGGAGAGCCGGGTGCTGCAAGTGCCAATCCACAGTTTCAAGTAACGCTGACCAAGGGTTATTGGATAGGGAAATACGAGGTTACGCAGAAGCAATATGAAAGCGTTGTGGGTGATAATCCTTCTGAAGTAAAGTCCCCAAATCGGCCAGTTTCTAATCTATCGATGCAGACGGCTGTTGCCTACTGCAATGCACTTGCGGCTCGCGAGGGACTAGAGCCGGCATATTCGGTTGACGGCACGACAATCACGAGGAACAAAAGCGCAAATGGATATCGTCTGCCAACTGAAGCTGAGTGGGAATACGCAGCACGCGCCGGCACAACAGAGAACACTTATGCTGGTATAGTAGGAAGGACCCAGCCCGAATCTATAAGCAATCTCATATCCTGGAATGGATGGAGTTCCCGTAGAGTGCCAGGCGAGTTTAGTACGGTGGAAGCACACGATGTTGGGCTTCTTTTGCCAAACCCGTGGGGCTTATATGACGTATGTGGCAATCATACGCGGGGGCAATTTCACAAGTACCACAGATGAGGCTACATGTAGCTCTCGCATCAAAATTGACGTATCGGTGCTGCTAGGCGACAGGAGTAGGGGAATGAGAATTGTACGCAATCGCTAGTAACCGTTGAGTTGAACCTTGAAACAAATGGGGGGGGCAGTCCATGTCTAGAGCAATACTGCTACTAATCTTTTTAGTGTTTGCGATTTCCAGCGTGAAATCGCAAACAAAAAAGAGTAGCGAAACGATTCAATATGTACCAAGTGTTTCACGAACTGCGTAAGCAAGTCCTATCTCGTTGTATCGTTTCACCTCGGTGGAGCTAAGAATCGATATACCTTTGGACGTACTTCGCTTGATGCCAACGCTTCTGACCTATCAATTTCGAGTCTCACTGCCGCACAAAAAGATTCATTGGTTTCTCGGCTGAGCCCGTTCACCTGTGTATAGCGCGAGATGACGGGATGACGAGATGGTACCTGCGCGCTCCACAAGGCAATATCCGCGTGGTTGTCTCCTACGAAGTAACACGGACAACGAACAACGAATACCTACCCGTGGTGCTCGCACAAACCGACTATTACCCATTCGGCATGATCATGGACACAATGTCCGATGGAACGGCAGGATATAGGTATGGGTTTAACGGCAAAGAGAACGACAACGATGTAAAGGGAACAGGCAATCAGCAGGATTATGGATTCCGCATTTATGATCCGAGGGTGGCTAGGTTCTTGAGTGTGGATCCGTTGGCTAAAGATTATCCATCATGGAGTTCGTATCCGTTTGCGATGAACAGATGTATTGATGGAGTTGATTTGGATGGGTTGGAGTTTTATGCGGCTAATCAAATCTCTCGTGATAGGATCATGAATGTGATATCAGAGCAATTGGGATCCACTAGCGGGTTCAGCTGGGCTGAATCAGATGGAAGATTGGTTTTTAATGGGAGTATACCGAGCGTAATCAGCCCCTTGAAACATGACCTGTATACAGGATTGTTAACAGTAATAAGATCAGAGAAACCCGTCATCTACGTTGGTGATGCCGTTCACACAGACAATACTCGTTATCCGTTTCAGATTCTTGGATTTAATAGTGGTCGCGAATTTGGTGCTAGTCTAATAGGGTTTCAAGAGGAAGCTATAACAATCACTAGTCCATCGCTGGCAGTAGTCTTTCAGGACCCAGTAGCCTCAGCGGCAGGTGAATTCAACACCATCCACGAACTACTGGACCACGTTGTGCCATGGATTGAGTCAGGTTATAGATCACCGGACCAACCAAATTCAAGTAATACATCAGATCTGGTTAAGCGCCATAGTGACGCGCTGAATAATGTTAGAATCCAGGGTAGGCGATCTGGTGTACTCGGTCATAGCAAGCCAAACGACGTTCCTAATTACACGCCTGTTGGACCAATGCCTAGTTCTACAAGAGTTTCAACTCCCACCCCAAGCACTCCGGCGTCAACGGGTGTGGGTGGCAGCACACGAGGGCAAGGAGGTGGCAATACAAACACTAACCCAACTCCACCGTAAATTGAGACCCCAATTGAGGTACATCGCTTCAGCACTGCTACGCAGCCTCGGTGCGCGCCTAAGCGGCAACCTGGCTCTATTATGCTTGGCCTTATTGTCGTTCGTCACGTTGGCGTGTGGTTCCATATCTAGTGGAGATAGAATATTTAAATGCCTTCGGGGTTGGATAGTGACTCTAGACGATTCAAGACGATTTATTGTTATCGACAACAGGTGCAGCTCACCCATTTCATTCAATATAGCTTGGTATTCACGGGTAGAAGATACCATTCACACGATGAGTATTGAATCGTTTGACGATACTTAAGTTTTCGATTTAAGTATTACGGCTCCTACTGGACTTAGAGTTTCCAAATCAAGAAGTTTCAGAACAGGGAGCCGATTTGACCTTGAGTCAACATCAATACCGTGTGAAATCTGTCACTCAGTAGATGCTCTTCAAAAAGTTTCTTTGTTGCCGTCTAAGTCCATATGGGTGCCCATTAACCCGAACAATCCTACGATCTTCCATATGCGAATGGAAGCACCGCCTCCCGTGATGTATGTAATGCGAGCTGGCATTGAAGATCTACTGGTGGTCTCAATAGGTGAATGCAACATCAGCTTTGTAAAATTACCACAAACGAGGTGTTCATATGGCGCAAGCACGATTATCATGGAGGCCACGCCACGCCCGTTCACCTGTTGCGGGGATGCCGAGATGACGCACAAAAAAAAGCGCAACACTTTCGTGTTGCGCTTTTATGAATTTACGTTTCTCGACTATGTCTTAGCGAACGATTTGCAATGGCAGTGCGAAGGTAGAAGACCCGTTTGTTACTTGAACCATGACCATGCCTACTGGCATTGAAGCCGTGTTAAGTACAACCGTTGTTTCGCCACCGTTAACCGATACGTTTTGGGTTGCAAGTACAATACCCGTCATCGAAAGGATGCGGACATCGGCAGTACCGGCGTTTGACATAAAACGAACAGATGCGTTAGCAGATGCTGGGTTCGGGAAGAGATTAACTGTTGTGCCAACGGCATCAACAGGAACTTCAACACTCGATACACTTTGGATGAGGCCCAAAGAGATCTGTTGATCTGCGTTAACAGCGTCAATAGTAACAACGCTAGTTGTTGGCTCAAAGTCAACGCGGTCTGCAGTGATTGTTACGTCACCAATGTTGAGTTCGGTTAGGTCAAAGGCGCCTTCGTTCTCAGTAATGGAGAAGTCTACAATTGCACCACTTTCGTCACGTGCAACAACAAGCGAACCTACGATTGCCGGAGCGCCTTGAACTTGGTCTTGATCCTTGCCATTGTTCACGATGCCGCCGCGCTTGTCATATACAAAGCCACGGACACGCCCCTTACCACGCTCGCCTTTAGCTGTGTCTAGGTTGATATCGTAACGAACGGCAATCATTACTTCTCCAACTTCTACACGGGTTGCTTCGCGCCATTCCGTAGCGGCCTTAGCACCTAGAAGCATCCAGCCCGGAACGTTTGGTCGGTCTGCAGGAATACCAAACACAATGTATACACCCGGCTCAAGGTTTGAGAACTCATAGCCAAAGTTCGCGTCTGTTTCAACAGTTTGAACATTACGTTTTTCGAAAACAGGTTCTGCGCCGTCCTTCGTTTTGCGAATGAGTTGGTAGGCAATAACTTTGCCCTTGACGCCTGCTTCTGTGTATGCATTACGCATCATGCCACCAAAGCCGTTCTCGAATACTGGCCGTTTGTCCATCGAGAAGTTAACGCCGTCCTTGTTTTCCGTTACGTTTAGAAGAGTTGCGGCTGAGCCATCATGCGTGTTCTCCCAGAACTCAGCAAGGTATTGGCTCTCCTTTTTGTCGGAACCAATAACCTTTACATACGCGATGTAGTTCACGCCCGACTGAAGTTTTATTTCGTAAACGCCATCGGCATTCGTTTCTGCTAAAACACGGTGGTAGCGTGCGTCAACGCCGTTGTCTTCCTTTGAGCGGGCTTCAAACACTACCAGTGCCTTGAGTCCACCTTCAGTAATCGCATCAAAGACGCGTCCACTAACAACAACGAGTGTTGGCTCTGGGCGGCCAGCAACAACAAAGTTTGCCTCCGTACGCGTGTCACATGCAACTTCAACATCTATGGCATCGGCAAGTTCCGTAGAGTTCTCGAACCATTCTGCGAGGAAGTTGCTACCTTCTACGCGAAGCTTGTATACTCCCTTGGGAAGGTAGAAAACGTACGATCCTTGCTTGATTGCTGCCTTATATACCGGCTTGAAGACTGTTGTTGTGTCGCCATTTTCTTTCTTGATTACATCAAGACGCCATGCTGTTACAACACCGCTCGCCAATGAATTTGCTACGCCGTCTATCTTCACTTTGCCAAAGATGGTCGCGCAACCTTCGTGCTCAGGCTCTTCTGTCTTACCAATTTCGAGAACAAAACTTTGTTTTGCCATCTCAATAACGCCATTTATCTCGATGTATGCTTTGATCGTAATTTCATACCGACCTGCACGAGGCTCTTTCCAGATGACGGCACCTGTCTCTGCATTTACAGTCATTCCGTCTGGCCCGTTAACAAGACCATAACGAATCCTACCGTCTAGGCCAGACTCGGCCTTTGCCGCATATTCATATCCAACGCCAACTTTGCCAGTTGTAACCGGCTTGGAAACAAACCAAATCTTGGCTTCTACTTTACCATCAATAACAACAACTTTGACTCTTGTGCGTGGGCCTTCATCTTTGCCCCATACACCCTTTACAAAGAACGTATAAACGCCTGCTTTGAGATTTTTTACGCTAAACGTGTAGATGTTCTCGCGAGGCGGAGTTTTTGGATCAACTGCAACGGATCCCACCTTATCAAACTTTGTTACGTCTTCCGTTTGGCCAGATGCCTGATAAATGTTGTACGCCTGTGGTAGGTCTTCGCCCTTAATCCCGATCCACGAAAGCAGCACGTATGATACGGTGTTTGGTGACGAGATTAATTTGGCATTGAACTCCATCGGAGCTGGGCGTTCTTGTGCCGTGAGCCCGAGGAAACCGGTAGCGATAACGGCAAACGTCATCAACAACCGTGAAAGAGTCTTGGTAGTGGGCATTGTTGCCTCCTGTTTACATGAAAAATGATCTATTTACGAATTGTAGGGAATAAACCTTATCCACCCCAGACGTTACAGCTTAGATTACCAAATGTATGGTTCCGAGTGCCTGTTCTTGGGGGGCACCCTTAAAGAAGCCGTCTTTGTTGAGGATGATGTATACGGTAATCGTTACTTCACGGGGCTGGCCAGGCACTCGCTGGTGCTCGGCAACAAGGATGGAGACTGTGTTGGTTTTGGTCTCGCTTGGATACGTCTGCTCACCGGTGCCAAAGTCTGCTACAAGTTGAGCTTCTCCCTTAACGAGGTCAAAAATCAAACCGTTGCCCGGAAATGAATCAAGCCGAATGCGGAATTCATGGAGCATCGGGCCGGTGCCTGTGTCTGGAACAGACACCAAGGGCAGATCCAGCCAGAACCGCATGGGAGACACCGTAGTGTCGATGTTGATACTAGGGAGCCCCTTAAAGGTATACGCCCCAGAGGCCGTTTTGAAATCGACATTAACTTTTTGCGGGGTAATCTTTAAAGCGGGTGTGATAGGGGTAATCTTGCGCGGAGCGTCGGTGTCCAGCGGAGACGTGCACGAACACATCACAAGGACGGAAACCATCGCAAGTATGTGATGTGCAAATCGGAAGTATGTCATAAGATTTTTCATATGCGTTTAGAAGCGGACGGCCAGGCCGTACGTGAATCCAATCTTTGAGGTGGCATACCAGGAATTCTGAAACTGGTAGGCCATGGTAGAGCCCTCAAGACCGAAGATGAAGGATAAGGGGCCACTAGGGGCGTAGGTTACGCCGGCTGTGAGGCGTCCGAGTGGACCAAACTTTGTACCGCCGAGAAGTGCTTGCCCAAACGGCGCAAATGCAGTCTTACCGATAGTGGGTAATGTGTGCCGGTATGTGACACCTGCCCATGCTGAAAGTGGTTGTTGTTCGTATTGAATCGTTTGACCGTTTTGTTGACCTTCAAAAGACATAGCGTAGGACTCGGTGCCAAATTCTAATCCTACTGCGTTACGGTCTGATAGCTGATACAACAAACCAATGCTCATGTTATCATACCACGATGTTTGCACCGGTACGTTCACGTTTGTCACGGACGTTCCAGAAATTCCTCGTAGCTGAACCAAGAACGACGGATATTGAACCGTGCGAATATTGATAGGAGTGATAGCCGTTGCTTGAAGCATTCGTGGTTCGTTAGAGTACGTTAGGTTCTGACTGTTTGTGAGTTCGATTCTGTCCACCGTTGGTTCTTGTCTACTTTCAACAACAGAGGTTATCTCCTCTGGTTGAGATGTTTCTTGTGCACGCAATGTTGCCCGCAATGATGCGCGCAACGTTGTGTTTTCTTTACGCAGGTTGTTGATCAGCGTTTGATCTGAAGCAGAAGTCACACGAGGTTCAGGCGTGGCGTTACCTGCAACAGACGTGTTGTTTTGCAATACCACGGTTGCTGGTTTGTTTGAGTTATCAGCCGAGCTATACACGCCATACGATATACCTGCAGCAGCAATGGAAGTAAGAAGTGGGAGCCCCATACGCGTGAGCCATTGTATGAGAAGCCCTCCGCCCGCCGCCCCGGCAGCAGCTCCTGCAAGTGGTGCAGCAAATCCCATGCCGCTGAATAACGTGTTTGTTAAAGCGATAGGGGGCACAAGGCCAACACGATCGTTCTGCACTGCAGAACGGATGGCAAGCTGTTGTTTTAGCTCCGCACGCAGGTCTGAGTTAACAGCCAGCTCACCAAAGAGTGAAGACTCATGCATGGCCTCCAGATCTCCGTCGAGCAGGTTGTTGATCCATTCAGTATGGGTAGACATATTCATTCTTTCGAGAATTCGTTTAAATAGGGTTCCAAGATTTCCCTGATTCGCTGGCGTGCGCGGAACACTCTAACCTTGGCAGTTTCTACTTTGATATTCAACAATGCGCCTACCTCATTGTAGGACAGCCCATCGTATTCACGTAGGACAAAAGCTTCTCGCATATCATGCGGCAAAAGCTCAAGAGCCATTGCAATAAGATTCATCATCTCCGAGCGATCGGCCTCTCGTGACATACCAGGATTGTACATCGTCTCATCAAATTCAACAAGCTGAGACTGAGCGCGCTTTTTCTCGTTCAGACACAGATTGCGGCAAATCGTAAGAGCATATGCACGCACGTTTTCCAGATGCTCAATACGTTCCGCACTCTGATAAAGCCTCATAAACGTCTCTTGAAAGACATCGTATGCTTTATCTCGATTACCAAGGACACGCATACAATACGAGAATACATTGGACGACAGTCTCGAATACAGTTCGCCAAAAGCTTCTTCGCGCTGCCCGGTCCTGAGCATTGCGTAGACCTCGGTGTCTGTATATTCGGTGAGATGACGCCGCATAAATCTTACTAACAATAGACAGGTCAAAAGGTTACTGTGACAGACGAGTTGCCATACATACTCCTGCGAAGTGCACGCCACACGATGTCGGTAGAAGTCCAGCCTACGTCACACGTGGTTGTACGCGCTCCACGCCGAACTCCAATACACGAAATCGAGCATTTTCTCCGCCTCAAAGGGCCGTGGATCGCAAAACGGGTTCGCGATGCCAAGGCGCGTAGAGACTCGATTCCGCAACGTACGGAACCCCACAATGTTTACCATCGTGGTGAGGTTCTTTCATGGGGCTGGAAAAACGCGGATGTTGTTGTCCCACAAAGACATAGCACCCATCAGGCGGCCTTGAGATGGGTGGAGCGATGGCAACGCTCAGAGGCCGTTTCTCTATTTACGCAACACATCAACGCAAACCTGCCCAAGATCGGACTGCACGCCCTACGCTACCAAGGTCTCAAGCTTCGACGGATGCGCCGGCGATGGGGCTCCTGCACGTCAACCGGGGTTGTTACACTCAACGAGCACCTCATACGGGTGCCTGAGGCATGTATTCGTTCGGTGATTGTGCACGAGATATGCCACCTTGCCCACCTTCATCATGGCCCAGCATTTCATGCCCTTGTGGCCGATGTGTTTCCGGATCATCTAATCGCCGATACCGTGCTTGATGTTTGGACGTCGGTGCTGTATGCTGAAGAAGCAACAACGCCCAACATGGCACAGGGCCTTGTCGAGCGTCGAATCCTTCGATAACGTTAGGTGTTACGCCGCCGCAGCGCAGATCTCGTCAAACGCCGATGTAAGAGACGCTGCTATCATTTCTGGTGATCTACCTTCGATGTGGTGCCGAGGAAGAAACGCAACCAACTGACCATCGCGCATAATTGCAACGGAAGGTGATGATGGAGGTACGCCTGTAAAGAAAGAGCGAGCGCGTTCCGTAGCATCGGTGTCTTGTCCAGCAAAAACCGTTACGATGTTGTCTGGCAACGTGCCGTGTTTCATGGCAAGGGCAACGCCTGGGCGAGCTCCGCCTGCGGCACATCCACACACAGAATTAACTACAACCATCGTTGTTCCCGGCTTTGCCAGTGCGGCATCAACAGCTTCTGCTGTGCGCAGCTCTTGGATTCCGAGCGACGTGAGTTCTTCTCGCATTGGTTGCACGAGCATTGGGTCATATGCCATAATTATTCTCCAGTTTGGTGATCATGAATAACGTTGTTCAGGTATTCCATGCCGAGCGGTCCGGCAATCAAAGGGAATTCGGATTCAAAGTCCTCGCGCTTAGACGGATCAAGCGCAAAAGATTTCACGAGATACGGAACGGCGGTAAGGGGCTGACCAGCCGCGCACAAGGTTTTGGCTGTTGCATAGTAGCCTTCGGCCCAATCGGGCATGAGGCGCATACACTCGGTATACCCGCGTAACGCCTCGAGAACATCACCGGTTTCTAGCACTGTTGTGCTATAGTCATACCAACATTCTACGTCGGTGGGTTCTAGTTCAAGTGCCTTACGGTAGGAAGCCAGTGATTCGTCTACACGTTTCAGATTGAAAAGTGCATCTGCCTTTGCATACCAAAGGTCGGAATATTCCGGTTCAAGTGCCAGGGCTGCGTCATAATCATCAACGGCCTTGCCATATTGCTCAAGCGCATCATAACAGGTGCCCCTTCCATACAATGCCTGTGCGTGACGGCCTTCGATTTCTAGAACCTTGGTAAAGACGTCCGCAGCTTCCTGGAAATTCCCATGTTCTTCGAGGGACGATGCTAGGTTGTGCATCACGGGTACGTCTTTGGGATCTAGCCGGTGTGCTTCGCGGTAGGCAGCGATGGACTCGTCTAGTCTGCCCAAGGTTGCGTACGTATTGCCCATGTTATACCAAGCATTTACAAAGTCTGGCTTTACAACGATGGCCATGTCGTAACACTGTAGTGCGTGACGGTGAGCCCCTTTCTTGCCAAAGATTACACCCTTGTTGAACCATGCGTTTGGTTCGTAGGGCTCCAGATCTATGAGTATTTCATAGATGGAAAGTGCTTCGTTGTATTGCTCGAGTGCTTCGTGACAGATGGCGATTTCGAACATTGAATCGCGGTGGAACGTCTCTTGTTTTGCGAGGTACATGAATATCCGCAAGGCCTCATCGTAGCGTTCGCGACGTTCTAGGATGAGCGCCTTTGTGAACATCGCATCTAAATTGTCGGGGTCGTTCTTTAGTGCCGTCTCAATAAGTTCATGCGCTTCTGCTAGGCGGCCGAGTTGTTCTAAGGCAATGCCGCGGTTTACCGTGATCTCTGTGTCTATAGGGTCGAGCGTTGCAGCATGTTCATAGGCATCAAGTGCCAACTGCCACTGCCCAAGACTGCCATGCGTGATGCCAAGCTTGTGCCACGCGTCAGTAGCGTAGGGGGCTTTTTCCGTCCACATTTTTGCAAAGATGAGGGCATCATCAAATGCAACTGTTTCGAGGCAGTGAATAACGATGGCTTCCAATGCCTCGGCGCACGGGGTTCCATTTTGCCAATTACCGCTACGTACGGATTCACGGAACCGGCGAAGCGTTTCGTCGAGCTCCTGACGGTTGGGTTCTTCGGGCTCGTCGTCGTAGTCGAAGTTCATCATAGTGCAAATTTACGGAACCAATCTTTTCTCCCGGCAGAATTTTCTTCCAGCAGACTCTTTCTCTCCCGGCAGACTACTGTGGGTGGCTAATCATAGATGACGGGCGAGGATGTGCCGTAAGCGGCCAACGTAGCAAAGGTCTGGGCGCTTGGTGTTGTGGAAAGTTCGAGCACTGCCGCGTGCACGTCGATGCTGGCATTGTTTCTGTAGTGCGGGTTCTTAGGTAAGAACTCAATAATTTCTGTTGCAAGGTGTAGGTTCAAGTCCATCATAGGTCTCATATACGGACCTTTGCTCAAGCGTCCTTCATTGAAGAGAGCGTGTTGAGTTGTGGCGTATCGAGCGTTCTTTACGCCAGGATGCGCAGATACCGTAAGTCGGGCTAATCGGTCTTAACCAATCCAGCTCAGTGGCTAAAAACTTCACTACAAGCTGACGTAGGCCAACATATCAATTGCATAGCGCCGAGTGTGTAAAGTGATCAGTGGGGCTCATGGTGCCCCATATCTATCCATCTTCAGAAACTACAGAGAGTAGTTGTACTACCTTGGGTTCACGGATTGTGGCCATAGGTGCTAAAATGGTCAAAAAATCTCCATGTTATGGTAACATCCTTTAGTGCATGTTGCGGTGTTAGATACTCCGTCGCAATCAAAAATGGGGAATACAACCATGCTAATTCGAGCAACCCTTTTATTTGCTGTAGTGCTTTTTGTGTTTGGTGTAACTGGCACCTATGCACAACCCGAGAGCTTTACGTGGAAACAGCGCACAAACACGGGCCCGGTTGTAGACAAGTCGGCCCAGAGACTTTGGTATGAGCTCGCACCAACAGGCCTCACAATCTGGGCCGTGATCGACTCTACGGATCTCTCGAACTACCTCTACATGAAACTTGAGGTAAAGGCGTTCAAGACCAAGCCAGGCACGTATGATCTTGGCACGGCAACGGCGTACCAATACGGCGCTCGTTCAGATATGAAGTTCAAGAATACTGGCGGGCAGGCCATTGTTACGGCGTTGGATGAGAACACCAACGTTGTGTCGCTCGACTTTAACTGGTTTGGCTACGTGAAACTTCAAAATGATATCGAGCTTACGATTAGAATCACTGAGGGAAAGTGCAACATCTATATCAAGCCAGAGCTTGGTACTGTGATCCGTCCAGCAGAAGGTGTTAAGGTTAAAAAGAAAGAATCAACCAAGTTCAAAGTGTATGCTAATCGCGTATTAGCGCCCGAGAAAAATGTTGCGGGTGCTACTATAACTTTGACGCATGACGGTACTGTGTTTGAAGGAGCAAAAACAGTAACGGCAACAACAAATGCCGAAGGCTTTGCGCAGTTTGATCTTATGTCTCATAGCGAACTCGTTGATGGAGATTACTCGTTAAAAACAACTGCAAAAAAAGTAGGGTTTATCGATAGCAAAGAAAATGTCCTAAAGTTTAAGGTTGATCCAACAGGGCGATACTACTATTCCAAGTGCAAGGGTGTTTCGTTTATTGAGTTTGATGCTGGAGCTGACAATACCTGGGAAGATGATGGAGCCCCTTTCATTTTGTGTTCTGGCAATACAACACTCATGGCAGGGATGATTGAATTCCCAGGGAAGACGCGCATCGATACGTCCAATGGTGGAGCCAAGGTCTATGTAGCCAATGGGATCAAAATTCCGAACACGAGTTATGACGGCACAACGCAGGATCTGCAACTAGGTAGTGGTGCGTTTGCATTTATTGCGCCATCGTGCGACATGCTAGTAGACTTTGCGATTGGTGAGCTCGTATCGAAGATCTCCGGCGGGAAAATTAAGGATCCTAAGTTCGAAATCCTCGGCGATGGCGTAGCGTCATTGGGTCTGAAGATTACTGCTGGGATGGAGCTTGGTAAGGCAACGTATGAAGGTTGTAATGACGACCTGCCCTTCGGAACAGTATGGAAACCCAACAAGACGTCTTCCGCAGAACTTGAATTGAGCGTTCTGAAGACCGGTTCTATCTGGAATTTTGCAGGCTCGGGCACGGTAAAGAATTTTACACCAGTTGCTTCATGGTGCGTAAAAGAGGCCAAGATCGAATACAATGGGGCTGCCTCGGAATTCAAACTGAGCGCAAAGATTAAGAACCCACTTGTATCCGAGGCCTCTGGGAGCGTGACGTTTAAGGACGGAACACTCAACGCATTGGCTCTCAAATTTGAATTGGATAAGTGTATACCAATTCCAGATATACCATCCGTCTGCTGGCGTGGTGGAGGATTTTCTGTAGAAAATCTCTTTATCGGTAATCCACTGAAGGGCTCGGTGGAAGCAAGTTTCGGCCCATACGATCCATTGAAGAACATCTACCTCCTAACGATTAAGGGAGGCTTTGAAGACCCTCCCGCAAAGATCTACGGAGAAGTCACGGGCAATCTCCTACGTGTTGATGCTGTATCTTCATCAAAGCCATGGCAGGCCGAAGTGAAGGGCACCGGCACACTCGAGCCAGCTTCCATAAAGGGCTCGCTTAAAGTTGATATAAAGCTTCTACACCTCGGTGGTGACTACTTCTATAGCGGCTCATACCAGGCCGCACTGGCTCTTAAACCCATAGGCGTATCGGGTTCGTTAGAGGGCAGCTTAACGTTGCCAAAAGTGGGTGATGACCTTCTTCCGAAGCTCGGCACATTGGGTCGGTTCATCAATAAATTTGCACCGTTCCCACTTGGGAAGGCCTCGGGCACAATCAGTCTCCAAGAAGAAGGGGAACGCAAGGCAACAATATCGTACGACTTCCGTGGACTCATTGCTCCAAACCCTGACACAGAAAGTCTCGCTGCAGCGTTGCGCGCCATGGGCAATGGCACGTTGTCTGTTGACTTCAATCTTCTCCCGTCGCCATCCGCATGGGACCTCGATGCAGGTTTCTTGAAACTGATAGCAACGTTAGGTGGCATCAAACAGACATCCAAGGGCGGAGAGTCCGTACAGGCAACGGAACGAACAGTATCTGTTGCCGGCGGCCAAACATCATTGATCGTGATCCTCGAGGCCAATGCAGCAGGTGTTACATCAACACTCACACGTCCGGATGCAACAATCATCACATCACCTGATCCAACCAATGGCATTCATCGCGTGATCTCTGCCGATGGCAAGAGCACGCTCTGGGTTGTAGCAGCCCCGCCGGTTGGTGCATGGAAGGTAACTAGCCCAAACATCGGACCAACAGATACCATTGCGATCCTTACCTCCGTTCCACCACCAACGTTTGAACTCACTACTGCTGTTGTTGGGAATAACCTCGTTGCAACGTGGACAGGAATGAATGTCCCTCCATCAACAAACGTCCGCCTCTTTGTAGACACCGATGATACAGGATTCGACGGTACGTTTGTTGGACTCGCCCAAGCAGGTGCAGGGACGCTTAGCGTTGCCCTGCAAGACTCCACCATTGCATGTACGTTCCGGGTCTATGCCATCGTGAATGGTCCAACGGTTGGACTCGCAGACTATTCGTCCGACCAACACTCTAATCCACGCGCCACGCTGCCGGTTCCAACAAATGTTACTGCCGAATCGAATGTTTCAGGTAACACAACAATCACATGGGCCCCTATTGATGATGCACGTATCGCATCGATTGGTGTTCTCGATGCTACGTCTGATTCACTCATCACATCGGCGTATCGTTTTGACAATAGTGTCACGGTCAACATCCCCTCGCACCAAACAGCTCAGCTCCGTCTTGTAACGTATGATCATCGTGGACGTAGGTCTTGTTCATCAGCCCCACTATCAATCACCACAGATGTGGATGACGATGCAGTGTTTGCTGGTGACCATGGCTATGCAATTGGTGTTGCTCCTAACCCGGTGTATGACCGTGCACGGATCTTTGTTAGCGGCGCTGCAAATGAAACGGTAAACATCCGTGTTGTGGACATTCGTGGTATTGAAGTTTTCTCCACGTCGGTAGCAATCGATGGATCTAGTGCATCCGTTGTTGAAGTGCCTGCCTCTTCGTTAGCGCAAGGTGCCTACACGATTATTCTATCATCACCAACGGCTTCGGTTACTCGACAGTTTCTCGTGATGAGGTAGCGCAATGTGATGCGTATCGCAACAATTGTCTGTACCCTATTTCTGTCTGGCACTCTCTTCGCGGGAGTGCCTGGATGGCGCGCGCTGCAACGTCTTTCAACACCATTGACCGGACACGGCGTAACGATGGTCCACACAGGTGATGTTCTCGTTGTAGGGGGCACTGATGCCTCCGGATCCTCAGTTGCAGATGTGTGGGTAATCCGCGGTGCAACGGGGCAGCGTGTGCAGGCGCTTTCAAACTTGTCGGTTGCTCGTTCGAGATTTGCAATCGTCACCGTTATCAATGGCTCTGAGTCTCTTGTCTATGTGATAGGGGGCTATACGGGACGTAGTGGCGCGTATGCATCGTTGGATGTAGTGGATGTTATTCGCTATGACGCTGGACAGAACAACTGGAGATGTTCACCGTCAGGTACGTTGCCAGTAGCGGTTGGTGATGCACGCGCAGTGTATGATGGACTCTCAAACATTGTTGTCTCGGGCGGTATCGTACAGGCAACAGGCGCCTTGGGATCTGGCGCGGCATCGCTAGTGAGTTCTTCGATAACATCGAGCACAGGTAGTATTCGCCGGCTCGGCGATCATATTGCCGCTAGATGGGCACACGGGACGTATCGTTTTCTTGATCCAACAAATGTTTGGCGAGTGCTCGTAGCTGGCGGAGAAGCCGTGCCACCCGTGTCAGCCGAACTATTAGCAGGTACGTCCTGGGACGGCCGTGCAAACCCACCTCGCATTGCTCGACGGTTTATGGCTGATGTGAGCGACATTTCTGGAACGGCTCGCGCATTCGGTGGCGAAGATGCTGGTGCATCAATTGCAACCACAGAATGGTACGATCCTAAGAGTGGGTGGCGGCAGGCGCCCCGTATGAACCAGGCACGGTCTCGCATGGGTGTTACGCTCGTTGCTGGGCCTACAGACACGGCATCTGCATATCTCGTTGTTGCCGGGATTGGGGCTGGTTTACCAACAGCCACAACGGAACTGTTTATGATGCCGTCCACTTCTGCTCCAGCGGGATCGTTTGACGTGTTCTATCCAACACAACAAGCGGCTTCATTCCGTGGTGTTGCAATGTCTGGCGTTAACCTTCCATTTGTGATTGGTGGTGGACCGAGTGACGTTGTTGAAATATTACAGCCCCTTACCGCCCCTGATGTAACGTTTCCCAACACAGAAGTAGGTGCTCGCAGCGATAGTGTGAACATCACAATCACCAACACGTGGTTGCTTCCGATTACAATCAAAAATATTCGCGCCGTGGGTGCGCCGGATTTCCTTGTTGCCTCAGATACAAGCACCATCATTCTGGCTCCAGGCCAGTCACGTAAAATACTCGGTTGGTTTAGGCCTACACAACAAGGACTTCGTGTTGCACGGCTTGCACTAGATATGGGACCTGTTGCCGACACGATTTTACTTCAAGGCAATGGACTAGCTTCTACCATTGCTCTCATCACGGATGTTGTAGACCATGCCGACGTGGTAGTAGGAAGTTCATCGCGGCTTTGTCTACCAATACTGGTGAACAACGGTAGCGATACAGCTATTGTTGATTCAATAGTTGTTCCGGCCGGAGCTGGCGTTGTGATAGACTCTCCAAGGGGCCGAACGAAGGTTGCCCCGGGTGATACGCTTGTTGTTTGTGTTCTTTATTCACCGGGTTCACGATCCACACTTTCAACGTCGGGACTCATTTCCATTGGTGCTCGCCGTTATCCATTTGCAATCATCGGAAGGGGAATTCGCACAACGGGTGTTGTGCTTGTTGGTGTAACGTGTGATACCGTCTCCGCAACACGAGGTGATACGGTAGGGTTTACCGTTACGCTCGAAAACGTTGCAGACCGCCCTATTGTCATCACCGCGATCTCCATCGGCGCCGCAGTTGCAGGCTCGGCATGGATTGCAGACCCAACTATCCTTCCTCTTACCATCAACCCAGGCATTGCTGTTCCGCTGGACATCCTCGTTGAAGTTCAACGTGAAGGTCTCGAAAACTATGCAGTTAGATGTGTGTCAAACAGTGATAGCGCTATGGAAAACGTTGCATGTGTAGTAACTCGATCTCGTACACTCGTTCCGTCTGTTGGAAGTTTTGATATTGGAACCGTTTGTCTTGGAGATACGGTAGTGCGGAGGTTTGCGTATACCAACGTGTCGGTTGCCGACACCATTTTTGTTACGTCTATAGACCTAGAAAATGTAGGGGGCAGAATCTCACGAGTTGCACCGTTCTCTGTACCGCCGCGCTCGTCTGTGTCTGTTGAAGTATTTATTGGTCCAGCAGTAGTTGGTACGGTCTCGGGCAGAGTGTCAGTTGCAACCGCATTGGGCTCCTCCGTTGTACCAATCACAGGCACTGTCCTACCAGCTGTAACAATTCGTCCGTCGGGCATGGACGCTGTGCCAGGGGACCGGCGTAAGATCCGAGTTGTATGTGAGGGTGTAGTCACAACTCGCACGGTATTTACTCTGGTTCATTCCGTCAGAATGTTTTCCATACTAGCAATCACGAGTGCAGCAGGAAGTACGCAGGCGCTTCCAACATCAACGGTTACAACTACGGTCAATGGCTCTAGTGTCGCAATAGACTGGGCACAAGTGCCACCAGGTGGTATGGCAGAAATTGCTCTCGACGTGGACGTTCTGCGTGGTGATGAAGCATACGCTGGTATCTATGCAATACGTGCGGGCAACACGTCAGACTGTATTCTAAGCGACACTGCAATTGTTCGTATAGACACTGGATGTGGCGGAGAACGCTCCGGCATCAGGCTTTCTTCTCAGCCTTCCATCGCCGTTATGCCCATACCAGTGCGTGAACAAATGCACGTGCTGGTGCATCTTCCTGAAAATTCAATGCGGCTGGAGTTAGTAGACGTGCATGGGAATGTGGTGGCAACAGAGTTGCTCAATACCACCTCCACGTCGGTTGTTGTTGACTGCTCATCTCTTCCACGCGGACTGGTAATTGCCCGCCTTGTTTCGGACCGAGGACTACACCATGCGATTCCCGTTGTTATTGCACCGTAACATTACGATCTTGAGTCTCCTGCTCGCGATCACATTGTGTATGTGTGGTCAAGGGGCTTCTTCGCAAATCAGCACGCTTGAGGCTTGGCGCTTTGGAATATCCGGTTCTGCTGCACTCAACATGCATACCGGCCCGCTAACAACGTACGATGGTTTGCAAGAGTGCGGAACCTTCACCGAGACCAACACGCTGGGTTGGACTGCTGGGAATATGTTTTGGTATCGGCTATCGCCGAACTTTGCACTTAGTGCACGCCTCCAGTATTGGAAGGCCGATGGCGACTTTACGGCAGCAAATCCGGTGCAGCCCCTTGTAGCACTTAGTAACGGAACAACCCTGCCCCTACAGACTAACTACTCACTTGCAACATCGTTAGACTATCTCACGTTGGACCTTGTTGCTCAGTGGTATCCTCTGCCCAACATCTATGTAGCGCTTGGACCGCAGGTGGGATTTCCAATGCGTACATCATTTTCCCAAGGTGAAGAAATCGTGTCGCCCGCATTTATGGAGTTCGTAAATGGTGGAACACAACGCACAATCTATGCGGCAGACTTTGCCACAAATAATGTGTCTTCTACCTTACGTGTAGCCGCAATGGTGGGCATCGGAATTGATGTACACCTGGCCGAAAGATTTGTAATCTCTCCTGAAGTGAGCTACACATATTCATTTACGAATGTACTCTCATCATCGTTATGGGCTGTGAACTCTTTACGCGCAGGTGTACACGTAGCCTATTCGTTTGGACTTCCGGAGGCAGCGCCGGCAGTTGCAGCCATTGCACCAGTGGCTGCAGCAGAGGTAGCCCCAGTTATTGCAGCGCGCCCAATGCCAACCATTGTTGTAGACCTAGAGAGTTCGCCTGCCAATGGAACCACTGTTGCAGGTGGAGATGTCTTGATTACAGAACTACGTTCGAGCGACGTGGTGCCCCTTTTACCATTTGTGTTTTTTGACGTACAACGTTCTGAGATCCCAGCACGATATGCTAAGGGTAAGTGGACGGGACAAACTGAGGCAGATTTGCACGACACGGTTCTTGGAATCTATCATGAGCTTCTCAACATCGTTGGGAGCCGGATGAATACCTATACTGCTGCACGCCTAACGATAGGGGGCTATAGGGAACCCGGCGATAATGAAAACAATGCGTCTCTATCGGCTGCCCGAGCAGATGCCGTTAAGGACTACCTCGTATCAACGTGGGGCATTGATGCTTCACGGATTGATACGCGATCTGGTACACTTCCGAGTGTAGTTTCAAATAGAGGAATTGCGGACGGTAGAACAGAAAATAGAAGAGCAGAACTTTCATCAAACGATCCACGTATTCTTGCACCTGTTAACAATAGCAGTCGCGAAAGTACTATTGATCCACAAAAAGTTCGATTGATCTCTACCATCACGGACCGAGATCAAGTAACATCTATATCGGGTAGTATCGTTGGTGATGATGGCTCTAAACTTAGCGACGTGGCAGATGGTGAACGGGGCTTTGAGTGGACGCCTAATGCAACGTCTATGCAAAATCTTCTTGGTATGCGCCGCAGCGCACGTGCAACTGCACATGTAACAATCAATACTGCCAACGGACAGTCGCGAGTGGGGCAGGCGCCCCTTACCATCCGACGTGATGTACGGTCAGTACGCTATTCCAATGAAGTGGTCAACGATTCTATCATCGAACGTTTCCGTTTGATCTTCTTCGACTTTGATGCTCCTACCGTAAGTGCATTCAATTCGTCGATGGTAGATCTCGTGCGCAGCAGAATTCGGACTACATCATCGGTTCGCATTACAGGCCTTACAGATCGCCTCGGACCAGTAGAACGCAACCAAGGTCTTTCCCTCGCACGTGCCCAGTCTATCGATGCCTCTATCAAGCAGCGTATTGTTCCAGAGCGTGTGTCGGTAAAGGGGGCAGGACCGGAGCTCATTTACAACAATGATCTTCCAGAAGGTAGACTGTATAATCGAACCGTGCTCATAGAAGTAGCAACACCGGTAGACTCCGAGTGATGAGCACTATTAAAACATGTGTAGTAGTTGTAACGGCATTGTTTGCTGTTACAGGATTGTATGCGCAAACGTCGCTCACGTTAGCAGATCAGCTTCCGCCGTATCTGCTATCGGCTGTCTTACTAAGCAATGGACATTTTGCTATTTCCACGTCGTATACAGGTCAGCCCAAAACGGTGATCTATCGCGAAGACGGCACAGGAAACCGTCCAGTGAACTACACGTCGCACATTCACCTACGCGTAGACAACGTGTTATTCCAATTGCCGTTTGAAGTGGATCCTATTACTGATGCACCGCCTCCTCCAAATCCTATGCGACTGATTAGGATGTTTCGAGATACGGTAGAACGCAGACCACGCATTAATTATGAAATGGCGGCCATCATGCCGGGCTCTGGCGATTCACTACGAGTGACGTTTAGCATGGAAGCGGTAAAGAGGCCTAGTGGTGCATTCATCCGTATGTCTGCATCGGTGTGGAACAGAGGCGCATCAAACCACGACGTTGGTGTGTTGATGTTGATTGACACCAAGATTGGTGATAATGACCGTGCTCCAATTGCTACGGCTTTTGGTTTTAGTGGTGTTGAAACTTCGTATGAAAAACGCACTGCGCCTGGGATGCCGGAGTTCTGGTTAGCGCTTGAAGGAACTCCGATTGCTCCAGGGCTTGCCGCTCGCGGAAATCTCAGAGCGAGTGATCTTGTAGAGCCAGACGTTTTTCTCTTTGGCAATTGGGTAGACGATCCAGTAAACAATGTACCCGGACTATATCGTGTTCAATGGAAAGAGCGTATTGCATCAGGGTTGAGCTATACAGATAGTGCAATCTTGTTGATCTGGGATCAGAGTCCACTAACACGCGGTCAGCGAAAACTTGTAGGAGCAACAGAAATTGGCATCGTTGATTCACTCATCGTTACCAACGGCACTGGTGGCGGTGGAGGTGGTGGCGGTGGAGGTGGCGGTCTTGGTGTAGCTGGTGCTGGCTCTTGTCTTTCCATCGAAGCAGTAAAAGAAGACACATGTGGTAGAGCTGGATATCGTCCGTATGACCCCGACACGTTGCAAGCACTCTACCTTGTTACCAATACAGGCACAACAGATCTCTCAAATGTTCGCGTCGAAGTTGGAGCAGTGCCGGCAGGAATCTCCGTAGTTACTGCCCCTTCATCAGTAATTCCGGCTGTACTACCACGCACAACTACAGGCGTGGCTGTGTTATCGTTTGCCTGTGCAGCTCGGCTTGTTACAACAACCTATCAAGTGCCAATTGCTTTTGTGAGTGGTACAAGCGATACCATCATCAAACAAATTGTGTGTATCACCGTACCTGGATTGCTTGCATCGATTATTGCGAGAGATATAACAACACCGCCAATCTGCCCATCAACGTTAGACACCATTGGTATTCCTATAGACATGAAGGGGCTTCGCTGTAGGCGGGTAGACTCTGCGTTTGTGCTTACGCCAGGGGGCATTGTTCGCGTGCTTCAACCACTCCCTGTGTTACCAGCAGATGGACGTGGACTTCTCCTATGCGAAATTGCACCAACGTCGCAAGGCTCGTTCGCCGTAAACGTGCGCGTTGTTGTACGTGATGAAGAAACGTTGCGTCTGGCAGATACCACGTGGGTGTTGCTTGCAGACACTCTTACCGTAACCGTAATTGGTAAACTTGCGGAGCTTAAACCTGTGCTGCCTGCTGACACGCTAGACCTTGGTGCAATCTGTATTGGCGATACTGCCTTTGATGATGTATTGATACAGAATATCGGTGGATGTGATGCAGCAGTTACCTCGGCCCGTTTTGTAAACAATGCAGCGGGCACATTCTCGGTTAGTGCAACTGCAGTTGTTCCCCAAACTGTTGCCCGTGCGCAACGCGGCGTGCTCGCAATTGAAGGCACGGGGCTTCGCGCTGGCCTTGCCGTTGGAATGTTGGAAATCATCACACCTGCGCTGCCTGGAATAATGCTTGTGCCGGTGCGGCTCCGCGTTGATGTACCAGCATACACAACCACCGCAGACACGATTGACTTAGATACCATATGTCCTGGCGCGGATGTTTCAGATGGTCTTGGAGTTGTAAACGCTACGGCGTGTGCTGTAGAAATTGATTCTATAGAATTGCGTGGCCCAGACAGTCTCACGAGCTCACCAACGAGTGGGTTTGCCGTTACAGCTCGTGGAAGAGTGAGCGTTGCTATTTCTGCATTCCCTCGAGTAGTTGGGCCCTTCACATCAACCCTTCGCATATATTCCGCCGTTGCGGGTAATCGTGATGTTGTTGTTAGAGGTATTGCTGCTACACGTTCATTGTCCGTAGTCCCAGTTCTTGACTTTGGAGACGTTCGTGTTGGTGTTTCAGTTAAGAACAGAATATCCATCCTGAATTCAGGCACAGCACCAGTAACCATCACTGGAACGTCAATCACTGGTGTAAACGCTCGTGAATATAGTGTTGTAGTTATTGGTGGACCTCTGCCAGTTTCCGTACCTCCGGGCGTGGCACTAGAAGTAGATGTAACGTCTGCGCCAATTGCCATTGAGGCAAGGCGAGCAACTTTGAGTGTTGCAACACTTCAGCCACTTTGCACAACAGTCCAGCCAATTGCACTTATCACCCGAGGCATACAGCCACTTCTTGACGTAACGTCGCGAGAATTGGTGAGCGACAGGCGATGTGCTGATGTTGCGTATGACACCACCATTGTTCTCCGAAACGTTGGTAACGCTCGCCTCACAGTTACCAGTCAAACATGGTCGCAACCGTGGGTAGTACCTACCAACATGTTCAGTCCATTTACGATTGACAGTGGCGGAACTACAGCAATAGCAGTGCGCGTTATTCCGCCTGCTGTTGGGGTGAATGCTGCAACGTTAACCATGACAATTGATGGCGACTGGCTAACGCCGAGTGATACGCTTGTATATCTCAGTGTTCCTGGTGTTGTGTGTGGTACAATGTTTATAGACACTATGATAGCTGACGTGGGAACACGTGCAATCATCAGAGTTCGGCTTGAGCGTGACGAACGCACCGCAGGAATCACGAGCCCCCTTACAGACCTCATCAATACGTATGGCGGCAATAGAACAATAACGTTACGGGCAGACCCATCACTGCTTTTATTTGGTACAACCATTGGGGGCAGTTTGTTAGGGGGCTCTGCAGTATCTGCTCCGGGAGAGGCAACGATACGTCAGACCGGTGCAGTTGTATCATCCGCAGACTTCCTCACTGTGCCTGCAGACGTGATGCTGAGTGCTGCTTCTCGCAGTACACTTGGAATTACCGTTCAAGATCTTGTAGATGGTTTTTATGATGTACGCGTTGGTCCTGGACTCCTCATCGCTTCATATTGTGCAAAGGATGAGCGGCTTGTGCAGGCTGGCACGGCGCCACTGGTGTGGGCAGAGCGCGAGACCATCTTGGTCTACGCACAGGCATCAAGTTCATACCACGTTTCCATCCATAGCGTTGACGGGCGAATCATATACGATCACACATCAACGATCAACGTTGGCGAAACCGTGCGCATCTCTGTACCTCACGAATCTTCGGGAACGTATTATGCGGTTGTGACTACAGCGCGTGGTTCAACGGTAATGGATTTCGTTTTATATCGCTGATGCATCGGCAACTTCGAAAACCAAGAATTTCAAATATTGTGTTTCCGGCATTGCAAGAAACACAGGATGATCTGGTGCTTGGGAGCCACGAAACACAAGGCGAAGTCTACGATGGACACGTGCCGACTCACGGTATAGAATATCCATGAGGTCGTGCTCCGTTACGGGCTGTGTGCAAGAAGAAGTTACGAGTATCCCGCCCGGCTTTAGAAGTTTGAGTGCAGTACGATTAAGTTCTGCATATCCAGCAAGCGCACCACGAAGCGCGCCACGATGTTTGGCAAACGACGGCGGGTCTAACACAATGATATCCCACGTACGTCCTTCTGCAAGGTGATCGCGAAGCAAATCAAACACATTTGCTTTTTCAAACACGCAGTTTGTTAGGCCGTTAATTTCAGCGTTGCGCGTTGCGGCTTCGATTGCCAACGCAGAGCTATCAACACCTACTACATGCGATGCACCGGCGGCAGCAGCATTGAGAGCAAACCCCCCAACGTTGCAGAAACAGTCCAGCAGGGTTCGCCCCTTAGCAAGCGTAGCTACCATTTTCCGGTTAATCTTTTGATCTAGGAAATAGCCGGTCTTCTGTCCAGTGCTCAGGTCAATTTCAATCGTAAGTCCATTCTCAAAAAATGTTACTCTGTCTGGTACTTCGCCCCATACAACGCCATCAACCAG